>JADHED010002011.1_pt1 | contig 15014 bp, 11 predicted proteins | sample 8952041 | NCBI WGS metagenome assembly JADHED01 (sample SAMN16124423, study PRJNA663239) | bioreactor sludge metagenome | isolation source: sludge (control) | place: India:Bengaluru | collected 2018-09-08
TCGGCAAAGTCGCCGGCGCTGTCGCCGCAGCCCAGCAGGTCGATCTGCAGCACGCCATAGCCGGCCTGCGCGAGGGCGCGTGCCTGCCCGGCCACCACGCGGCGGGTGCTGTTGAGCTCTTCGGCGAAGGGGTGCAGGTAGAGCACGCGCCCCAGCGGCGTGGCGCCTTGCGGGGGGTGGAAAAGGCAGAAGCGCTGACCGGTGTCGGTCGCAAGGAAGAAGGCCTGCGGCAGGGCGGCGCGCGCGCGGGGGCTCATCTCATGAGGCTTGTCGGGCCAATGACTGCTCCACCAGGTCGCACAGGCTGCCCACGGTGGCGAAGACTGCGCCATGGAGTTCATCGTCGCTGAAGGTGATGGCGAAATGGTTCTCCAGCCCGGTGATGACGGCCAGCACGGCCATGGAGTCGAGTTCGGGGAGGGACCCGAGCAGCGGGGTGTCGCGATCGAAGGCCGTGGCGCGGCCTTGCAGGCTGAGGGCGTTGTCGAGCACGTGCAGGACTTGTTCGGTCAGGTTCATGGCGGGGGAGGGGGGGGAGACAGGACTGCGTTTGATTCTAGACACTTGACAGGCGGCCGTTGGGGGCCTGGCAATGGCTTAACATGCGCCGCATGCCCCAAGAGCCGGACTTCCAAAGGGGAATTCCCCCTGTTCTGTTGCACGAGCTGCCAGCCCGGGCCGCCGCCTGCTGGCCCGATCGCGCGGCGCTGACGGTCGATGGGGCGCACCTGTCCTATGCCGGCCTGCAGTCGCAGATCGAATGCTGCGCCGCAGGCCTTTTGGCCTTGGGGCTGGAGCGGGGCGCGCGCGTTGCGGTGTACCTGGAAAAGCGCGTGGAGGCAGTGGTGGCCAGCTTTGCCGCACCGGCAGCGGGCGGGGTGCTGGTGCCGGTGAATCCGCTGCTCAAGGCCGGGCAGGTGGCGCACATCCTGCAGGACGCCGAGGCGCAGGTGCTGGTGACGTCTGCGGCGCGGCTGGCCGTTCTGGCGCCGGCGCTGGCCGATTGCCCCGGGCTGCGGCATGTGGTGCTGTGCGATGAGGGGGCGCCGGGTGCGTCCGCCCCCCTGGCGGGCGGCATCGCCCTGCATGGCTGGCCGGACGTGCTGGCTGGCCGGCCGGCCGGCTTGCCCCAGGTGCTGGATATGGACGTGGCGGTGATCTTCTACACGTCCGGCAGCACGGGCCGGCCGAAGGGCGTCGTGTTGTCGCACCGCAACGTGGTGAGCGGGGCCGTCAGCGTGGCGGGCTACCTGCACAACCATGCCGACGATACCCTGCTGGCCGTGCTGCCGCTGTCTTTCGATGCCGGGTTCAGCCAGCTCACGACGGCCTTTTTGGTGGGCGCGCGCGTGGTGCTGCTCAACTACCTGCTGCCGCGGGACGTGCTCCAGGCCATGGTGCGCGAACGGGTGACGGGTCTGACGGCCGTGCCGCCGCTGTACATGCAGCTGGCCGCGCAGGACTGGCCAGCCGCGGCGGCGCAGCACTTGCGTTACTTTGCCAATACCGGCGGGCACATGCCGCGGGCCACGCTGCAGCGCCTGCGCGGCTTGGCGCCGGCGGCCGCGCCCTACCTGATGTATGGGTTGACCGAGGCCTTCCGTTCTACCTATCTGCCGCCCGAGGAAGTGGATCGCCGGCCGGACTCGATCGGGCGGGCGATACCGAATGTCCAGGTGTGCGTGCTGCGGGACGATGGCACGGAATGCGCGGTCGACGAGCCCGGCGAGCTGGTGCACCGCGGCGCCCTGGTGGCCCTGGGCTACTGGCGCAGGCCCGAAGAGACTGCACACCGCTTCAGGCCCTGGCCGCCCGCCTTGCTGGCTGCCGGGGGCGGTTGGGCCGCGCCGGAGCTGGCCGTGTATTCGGGCGATACCGTGCGCCGCGATGCGGATGGGTTCCTGTACTTCGTGGGCCGGCGCGACGAAATGATCAAGACGTCGGGCTACCGTGTCAGCCCGACCGAAGTGGAAGAGGTGCTGTATGCCAGCGGCCTGGTGGCCGAGGCGCTGGTGTATGCAAGGCCCGACGACGCCCTGGGCAGCGTGATCTGCGCGGCCCTGCTGGCTTCGCCGCGGGCCAGCGGCCGTGCGGGCGATGACAACGCGGCCCTCATGGCCCACTGCAGCAAGCACCTGCCGGCCTTCATGCTGCCCAAGGTGCTGCAATGGGTGGAGCAGCCGCTTCCGCGCAGTCCCAATGGCAAGCTCGACCGTCAACGCTGGATGCTGGAGCATGGATCAATTCGACACGACCCACGATGAACTGCAGGTAGGCGGGCTGCCGCTGTCCCTGCTTGCCGAGCGGGTGGGCCAGACGCCTTTCTATGCATACGATCGTTCCTTGATCGCGGCGCGTGTGGCCGGCGTGCGGCAGGTGCTTCCGCAGGGCGTGCACCTGCACTACGCCATCAAGGCCAACCCCATGCCAGCGCTCGTGGGCTTCGTGCGCCCGCTGGTCGATGGCATGGATGTGGCATCGGCCGGCGAGCTCAAACTGGCGCTGGATGCCGGCGCCGATCCCCGGACCATCGGATTTGCCGGGCCCGGCAAGCGTGATGCCGAGTTGCGCCAGGCGGTTGCCGCCGGGGTGCTGCTGCATGTCGAGTCGGCGCGCGAACTCGAGGCGCTGGCCGCGTCCGCCCAGGCGCTGGGGCGGCCGGCGCGCGTGGCATTGCGCATCAATCCGGACTTCGAGCTGCGCGGCGCCGGCATGCACATGGGCGGCGGGCCCAAGCCCTTCGGGATCGACGCCGAACAGGTGCCGGCCATGCTGCGCGCTATGGCGCGCGACGGCCTGGCGTTCGAGGGCTTTCATATTTACCCGGGCTCGCAGAACCTGCGCGGGAACGTGATCGCGGAAAGCCTGCACCGCTCGGTGGAACTGGTACTGCGCCTGGCGCACGACGCGCCTGCACCGGTGCGCTACGTGAACCTGGGGGGGGGCTGGGGCATCCCGTACGTGGCGGGCGAGCGGCGCCTGGAGCTGCCCCCCGTGGCCGACGCCTTGGCGCAGGTGCAGGCGGCGCTCGGGCGCGCATTGCCCGAGGCGCAGATGGTCCTGGAGCTCGGGCGGTATCTGGTGGGCGAGGCGGGCATTTACGTGGCCCGCGTGATCGACCGGAAGGTGTCGCGCGGCCAGGTTTTCCTGGTGACCGACGGCGGAATGCACCAGCATCTGGCCGCTTCGGGGAATTTCGGCCAGGTGATCCGGCGCAACTATCCCGTGGTGATTGGCAATCGGCTGCAGGCGGCCGAACGTGAATCGGCCACCGTGGTGGGGCCGCTGTGCACGCCCCTGGACGTGCTGGCGGAGCGGATGGAGCTCGCCGTGGCGCAGCCCGGTGATCTGGTGGTGGTATTGCAGTCCGGCGCCTATGGGGCAACGGCCAGCCCGCAGGCGTTTCTGGGGCATCCGCCTTGTGCCGAGGTGCTGGTCTGAATATGGACGGCAGTGAAAGCGCGGTGATCTATTCGGGGTGGGCCTGGGCCGCGGTTGCCTATGGGCATGCACGCCCTGGCGGGGCCGGCGGGACATGTGTTCGTCATGGTCCTGCTGGCGGTTGCCGGGCTGGTGCTGGTGGAGCAGTTGTTCCGCAATCTCCCCGAGGATGCGCTGTGGAGCGCCAAGCCCGTGTGCCTCGGATTGGCGGGCACATTCCTGTTCGATCTATACCTGTTTTCCCAGGGATTGCTGCTGCAGGGCCTGGATCCCGACGCCCTGAAGGTGCGCCCCTTCGTGCATGCGCTGATGGTGCCGCTGCTGCTGCTGGCCACGACGCGGCACCGCAACTGGATCGCCAAGATACGCGTCTCGCGCAAGGTGATATTTCACTCGGCGACGCTGGTGCTTGTGGGGCTGTACCTGCTTTTCATGGCGGGGGTGGGCTACTACGTGCGCTACTTCGGCGGCGAATGGGGTGGCGCCCTGCAGCTGGGCCTGGTTTTCGTGGCCACGGTGCTGGCGATTGCATTCGTGCTTTCCGGTTCGTTGCGTGCGAAACTGCGGGTTTTCCTGGGCAAGCACTTCTTCCGCTACCGCTTCGACTACCGCGAAGAATGGCTGAAATTCACCGCCACGCTGTCGAGCCAGGACCAGCCCCAGGAAGCCGGCCGCAGTGTGATCCGCGGCCTGGCCGACATGTTGGAGAGCCCCGCGGGTGCATTGTGGTTGCGGCGCCCCGAAGACGACCAATACCGGCAGGTGGCGCGGTGGAACCTCGCCCCGGCCACGCAGACGGTGGATCGGCATGCCGATCTGCTGGAGTTCATGCGCGCCACCGGCTGGGTGATCAATCTGGAGGAACTGCGCGCCGAGCCCGCGCGCTACAACGACCTGCGCCTGCCCGAATGGCTGGCGGAGTACCCGCAGGCCTGGCTGCTGGTCCCGCTGTGGCAGGGCAAGGACCTGCTCGGGTTCGTGCTGCTGGCCAGCCCGCGCACGCGGGTGGACGTGAACTGGGAGGTGATCGACCTGCTGAAGACCGCAGGGCACCAGGCGGCGAGCATCCTGGCGCAGATGCAGGCCACCGAAGCCCTGCTCGAGTCGCGCAAGTTCGAGGCGTTCAACCGCATGTCGGCCTTCGTGGTGCACGACTTGAAGAACATCGTCGCCCAGTTGTCGCTCATGGTTAAAAACGCCAAGCGGCTGCAGAACAACCCGGAGTTCCAGGCCGACATGCTGATGACGGTGGAAAACTCGCTGGAGCGCATGCGCCAGCTCATGCAGCAACTGCGCCAAGGGGCCGCCTCCGGCGCCGCGTCCGCGGGCGTGGATCTTGGCAGGATTGCCGAAAGGCTGGCCGCCGAGGCCCTGGGCCGTGGGCGCACGGTGCAGCTTGAGGCCTCGTCACAAGTTTTCACCCGTGGACAGGCCGACCGGTTGGAGCGCATCATTGGCCATCTGCTGCACAACGCTTTCGACGCCACCGATGCCGATGGCCGGGTCTGGGTGAAGGTCGATCGTTTTGGCAGCCACGCCCGCATCGAGGTGGGGGACGAAGGCCAGGGGATGACCGAAGAATTTGTCCAGACGCGCTTGTTCAAGCCGTTTCAGACGACCAAGGAGGCAGGCATGGGGATAGGCACGTATGAGAGTTTCCAGTACGTGCAGGAGCTCGGGGGCAAGATCTCCGTGGACAGCAAGGTCGGCAGGGGCACGGTGGTGAGCCTGTTGCTGCCCCTGATAGAGATCAGCCGTGATTCCGATTTGCATCTATAGGAACATGCATGAGTACGGATAAATTGCAGCAGCCCCTGCTGGTGGTTGAAGATGATCTGGCGTTGCAAAAGCAGATCAAGTGGTCGCTCGATCGCTTCGAATCCGTCACCGCCCATGATCGCGAAAGCGCCATGACGCAGGTGCGCCGGTACTCGCCTGCCGTCGTGACCATGGATCTGGGCCTGCCGCCGGATGCCGACTCGGTGTCCGAGGGGTTCAAGCTGCTGGAGCAGATCCTGGCAGCCGCCCCCGATACCAAGGTGATCGTGCTGACGGGCCAGAACGACCAGTCCAACGCGGTCAAGGCCGTGGGCATGGGCGCTTACGATTTCCTGGCCAAGCCCTTTGAGCCCGAGGTTCTCAACCTGTGCGTGGAGCGCGCGTTCAGGCTGCACCACCTGCAAGCGGAAAACAAGCGCCTGAGGGCCATGCAGATGCCCGACGCCCTCTCGGGCCTGGTGACGCGCGACCCGCAGATGCTGCGCATCTGCCGCACCATCGAAAAGGTGGCAAGCACCAATGCCTCCGTCATGCTGCTGGGAGAAAGCGGCACGGGCAAGGAGGTGCTGGCGCGGGGGCTGCACCAGCAGTCCAACCGCAAGGGCAACTTCGTGGCCATCAACTGCGCCGCCATTCCTGAAAACCTCTTGGAAAGCGAACTCTTCGGCTATGAAAAGGGGGCATTCACAGGAGCGGCGAAGACTACGCCAGGCAAGATCGAGACGGCGCACGGGGGCACCCTCATGCTCGACGAGATCGGCGACATGCCCATGCCCCTGCAGGCCAAGCTGCTGCGGTTCCTGCAGGAGCGCGTCGTCGAGCGCGTGGGGGGGCGCCAGGGCATTCCCGTGGACGTGCGCGTCGTGTGCGCCACGCACCAGAACCTGGCGCAGTGCATCAAAGAGGGCCGGTTCCGGGAGGACCTGTATTACCGCCTGGCCGAGATCGTGGTGGAGATACCGCCCCTGCGTGCGCGGGTGGGGGATGCGGCGCTGCTCGCCCATTCCTTCGTGCGCCGGTTCGGCGGCGAGCATGGCCGCAGCCTGACCCTGGCCGATGACGCGCTGCGCGCGATCGAGTCCTATTCCTGGCCGGGCAATATCCGCGAGCTCGAGAACCGTATCAAGCGCGCGACCATCATGGCCGATGGCAACCAGATCACCGCGGACGATGTCGGGCTTGCCGGCGCCGACGGCACCGAGGACGACCGATCGCTGGACCTGCGCCTGACGCGCGAGGCCGCCGAGCAGCGCGCCGTGCTTGCGGCACTGGCCCGGGCCGACGGCACGGTTGCGAAGGCCGCCGATCTGCTCGGCGTCAGCCGCCCCACGCTCTATGACTTGATGCACCGCCTGGGCCTCAAGATCTGACGATTACTAAGTAGAGGATGACCATGACGGCTATCACTTCCCGCACTCTCGTTCCTGCCGCCGCCCTGACGGTGGCATTGCTGATGTCGGCATGCGGTCGCGACGATCCTGATGCTCTCGTGGCGTCGGCGCAGGATTACCTGAGCCGGAACGACGCGCCGGCGGCCATCATCCAGCTCAAGAATGCACTGCAGAGCCGGCCGGATTCCGCAAAGGCGCGCCTGCTGCTGGGCCAGGCCTTGCTGGACACGGGTGATGCGCAGGGCGCCGAGACCGAGTTCAGAAAGGCGCAGGACCTGGGCGTACCCCCTGCGGAAGTCGTGCCGCAGCTGGCGCTGGCCTTGCTCCGGAGCCGGCAGTACAGCAAGATCACCTCCGACTATGCGGGCCAGCAGCTTGCCGATGCGCAGGCGCAGGCAAGCCTGCAGACCACCCTGGCCATTGCCTGGCAGCGCCAGGGCGACGAGGCAAAGGCCCAGGGCAGCCTGGACGAAGCGCTCAAGGCCAAGGCCGACTACGCGCCCGCGCTGATCGAGCAGGCCCGGAGCAAGGTCCGTGGCGGCGATGTGGATGGCGCCTTGGCTGGTCTGGGCCAGATCCCGAGGCAATCGTCCGTCGGGGCCGAGGCCCTCAAGCTGCGTGGCGACATACTGCTTCACAACAAGCGCGACGCCGATGCCGCAATGGCGGCGTACCGGGACGCGCTCGAAGTCAGGCCTTCCTACGTGGAAGGGCAGGCCGCCATCGTCGAGCTGCTGATATTCCAGGGCAAGACCACTGCCGCCGCCGAATCCTTGCAGGCCCTCGAAAAGGCGGCGCCCGGCAGGCCGCAGACCCTGTACCTGCAGGCGATGCTGGCGTACACCAAGGGGGACTTCAAAGCGGCGCAGGAAAACGTGCAGAAGCTTGTGCGCATGGCGCCAGAGAGCGCTCGCGCGCTCGAACTGGCGGGCATGACGGACCTGCAGCTGGGTGCCAACGCCCAGGCCGAGGCCTCGCTGGCGAAGGCCCTGCAACTGAACCCCGGGCTGGCCATGGCGCGACGCGGCCTGGTGACCACCTACATGCGCCTGGGCCGGCTTGACAAGGCCATTGCCACGCTGCCGTCCGACATCGACGGCAACGACCGTGACCCCGGCATGCTGGGGTTGGCGGGGCAGGCGTACATGCTGCAGGGCGACGTGGACCGGGCGCAGCGCTACTTCGCCCGGGCGTCCCGCCTGGTTCCGAACGACGCCGTCATGCGCACGTCGCTGGCCGTGAGCCACCTCGCCTCGGGCAAGGGCGACGCTGCCCTGGGTGAGCTGCGGAGCATTGCCGCATCCGACGAAGGCGTGGTGGCCGACATGGCCCTGATCAACGCGCTGCTGCAGGAGCGCAAGGTCGAAGAGGCCTTGAAGGCCATCGACCTGCTGGAGAAGAAGCGCCCCGCTGACGTGTTGCCCGTTTTCCTGCGCGGCCGCGCCCTGTTGCTCAAGCAGGATACCGCCGGTGCGCGCAAGGCCATGGAGCGGGCGCTTGAGATCGACCCTGGCTACTTCCCCGCGGCGGGCGTCCTGGCGGTGCTCGACAACGCCGAAAAGCGCCCGGACGATGCGCGTGCGCGCATCGAGGCCGCCATCAAGCGCGACCCCGGCAATGTCCAGGCGTACATGGTGCTGATGGAGCTGCGGGCCGCCAACGGCGCGGACAGGGCGGAGTTGGCCGGCATCCTGCGCAAGGCGGTGGACGGGGCGCCGAGCAGCCCCATCCCGCGCCAGTTGCTGGTGGACCATTACCTGCGCGGGGGCGAAACCAAGGAAGCGCTGGCAGTGGCGCAACAGGCGGTGGCCGCGCTGCCGGACAATGCGCAACTGTTCGATGCCCTGGGCCGCGCGCAATCTGCCAACGGCGAGCACAACCAGGCGCTGGCCAGCTTCAACCGCATGGCGGCATTGCAGCCGCAGTCGCCCGAGCCCTATCTGCGCATGGCCGGCGCCAACCTGATCGCCGGCGATCGCACCGCTGCAGGCCAAAGCTGGCGCAAGGCATTGGAAATCGATCCCACGGCGCTGGAAGCCCAGCAGGGGCTGGTCCGCCTGGCAATGGCGGATCGCAAGAGCGGCGACGCCCTGGCCATGAGCCGTACCGTGCAAAAACAAAGGCCCAAGGAGGCCGCGGGCTACGCACTCGAAGGCGAGATTCACGTGGCGGAAAAGGCCTGGGACAAGGCGATAGACGTGTTCCGCGCGGGGCTCAAGCAAGTGCCCGCCAGCGGGGAGCTCGCTGTGCGGCTGCACGAGGTGCTGGTGACGGCCGGGAAGAAGTCCGAGGCCGACCGCCTGGCCACCGAATGGCAGCGCAGCCACGCCAAGGATGCGACCTTCCCCCTGTACCTGGGAACCCGTGCGCTGGCCGCCAAGGACCTGCCGGAAAGCCTGCGCCAGTATGAGCGTGCGGTGGCGCTGCAGCCCAACAATGCCATTGCCTTGAACAACATGGCCTGGATCAAGGGCCAGCTGGGACGCGACGGAGCGCTGGCCGATGCGGAGCGCGCCAATGCGCTGGCGCCCAATCAACCTGCGTTCATGGACACGTGGGCCATGCTCCTGTCCGCTGCCAGCCAACACGCCCGTGCCGTGGATCTGCAGAAGCGGGTGGTGCAGTTGCGGCCGCAGCAATTGGAGTTCAAGTTGAACCTGGCCAAGATTTACATCAAGGCAGGGCAAAAGGATGCGGCCAAGGCCGTGCTCGATGAACTCGCCGCGGCTCAAGGCAGGGCAAAAGGATGCGGCCAAGGCCGTGCTCGATGAACTCGCCGCGGCGGGGGCGCGCTTTCCTGCCCAGGCAGAAGTCGAAGAGCTGAGAAAGGCGCTATGAACCCGACCAGCTACGGTCTGGTGTGAGGGCTGCCATCGTGAACGGACGAATGCCTCGCCGGGTTGCGCTATGGGCGCTTGCATGGCTGCTCCAGTGCCTGTGGGCCGGCGGTGCGCTGGCCCAGCTGCCCGATACGATCGAGAGGGTCAAGCCGTCGGTGGTGCTGGTCGGCACCTATGCCGCAACCGACAACCCGCGCTTTAGATACGTGGGCGCGGGCTTCGTGGTGGGCGACGGCCTGCGGGTGGTGACGAGCGCGCATGTGGTGACCCGCATGAACATGCTGAGCCCCGACGGGCAGGCCCTGGCCGTGCAGGTGCGCTCGGGCCCCGTGGCATGGCTCATGCGCAAGGCCAAGGTGATGGAGCTGAACCTGGAGCAGGACCTGGCGCTGCTGCAAATCGAGGGCCCGCCGGTCGCGGCGCTCAAGGTCGCCTCGTCCGACCATGTGCGCGAGGGGGACGAGCTCGCGTTCATGGGCTTCCCGATCGGCGGGGTGCTGGGCTTCGCCTCCGTCACGCACCGGGCCGGCGTGGCTTCCATCACGACCATGGCCCTGCCCAGCCCGACGAGCCAGCAACTGAGTGAGCGCGCCATCCTCAGCCTGCGTGCCGGGCCCGTGCAGGTCTTGCAGCTCGATGCGACGGCCTATCCCGGCAACAGCGGCGGCCCCTTGTTCGACCCGCGCAGCGGGGCAGTGCTCGGCGTCATCAGCATGGTGCACATCAAGAGCACACGCGAGGCTGCCATGAGTCAGCCCTCGGGCATTTCCTACGCCATTCCGAGCCGCTATGTGCTGGAGCTGCTGGCGCGGCACCAGTCGGCGCCCTGACCGCCGGCGACGCGGCGGACCAGGTTTTCACGAGCGGGCGACCACGAACACGCCGGCGCAGATCAGGGCCACGCCGCCCGCGCGCAATGGCGACACCTGCTCACCCACCATGAGGCCCGCCAGCACCGTGAACACGAAGCCCAGCCCCACCAGCGGATAGGCCTTGCTGACGTCCCATTTCGACAATACGCCGAGCCAGATGACGGCACCGAGGCCATAGAGAACAAATCCGCCCAGGACATACTTGTTGGCAATGATCGAGACCAGGCTGCCCAGGGAGAACGGTTGGGCCATGGCTGCCTGCACCCCCGGCTGCGACATGCCAGCCTTCAGCGAGAACTGGGCCGTCACCGACAGCACGATGCTCAGCAGCGCGATCGCAAAAGTGTTCATGGAAAAAACTCCAGCGCAGAGAAATGGGCGACCATGACCGCGGCGATCATGGCGAGCACCGTCAGGCGGCTGCCTCGGTCCTTGAGTGCATAGACGACGGGGTCGTCGTGCATCTCGCCCCGCGATGTCTTGATCCACAGGCGCGCCATCCAATACACCAGGCCTATGGCAACCAGCCACAGTATTTGCGGGGTAGCGTAGCGTGCCTGCGTTTCGGGCGCGCTGATGAACAGACCAAACACCACCACGGCGCACAGCGCCGCGCCGACACCCAGCGGCCACAGGACCACCAGGTCGCTCACACGGTAGTCGCGTCCGCGGGTCGCGGGTGCTCCCGCCTCTTTCAGCGACACCAGTTCCGCGCAGCGCTTGACCAGGGCCAGGCTCAGGAAGGTGAAGGCCGAGAAGGCCAGCAACCAGGAACTGGTGGTCACGCCGATCGCCACCGAGCCGGCCAGTATGCGAATGGTGTAGAGCAGCGACAGCATGAGCACGTCCATGAGGACGTATTCCTTGATGACCCAGCTGTACGAACTCGTCAGCACCAGGTAGGCCAGCAGCATCCATGCAAACCCTGGCGACACGGTGGCGGCCAGTGCAAGCGCCAGCGCCAGCGCCGCGCCCGCGACGAGAAGCCCGTGGTGGATGGGCAGGGCGCCGCTGGCGAAAGGGCGCAGGCGTTTGCGTGGGTGGACGCGGTCGTTTCCAAGGTCCCACAGGTCGTTGACGACGTAGGTGGCGGACGCCGCGAGGGAGAAGGCCATGAAGGCCAGCACGATGTGGACGAGCTTGCCGATGTCGGTGAACTCGAAGGTGGTTAGCAGCGGAACGAACAGCAGCACATTCTTGGCCCATTGGTGCACGCGCAGTGCGCGCAGCCATGTGGCCAGGCCGGTTTCCGGCCTTTGGAAGTCGCGCTCGATGGGGGTGCTTTGCCGCACCTGCTCGGCAATGCGCTGCGGCACGCCCACCAGGATGGCGGCCCTGGCCTGCTTCCAGATCGGCAGGTCGGCCGCGCAGTCGCCGGCGTACACGAAGGCCTCGCCCACGTTGTCCTGGATCGCCTGGAGCTTTGCCGGGCCCTTCAGGTTGCTCCCGGACTGCGTGGCCAGCACCTTGTCGAAGACGCCGAGGCGCCCGGACACCGCCTGGGCAATGGAGTGGTGCGCCGCCGTGGCGAGGACGATCTGGCGCCCCCTGGATTTCTCCTCGCGCAGGTAGTCCAGCAGCGGTGCGTTGTAGGGGAGCCTTTCGGCGTCGATGGCGGCGCGGGTGGAGACGGCCTCCTTGAACCCGGCCCTGCCGCGCAGCAGCCACCAGGGCAGCAGCAGAAGGCTGGATGGAGAGCGCTTGACCAGCTGGACCACCGACTCCAGCAAGGTGTCCGTCGGCGTGAGGGTGCCGTCCAGGTCCACCACCAAAGGTATGTCCGCCGTGTCGATCATCCACCCTCCTGAACCGTGCAAAGACGGCCATTTTGCTGCAGCGGTGGCATCAATGCCTTTCGAACTGCGTGCGCAGCGACTCGATGAAGCAGTCCGCCCGCTCGGACGGGGCATATTGCGGCGCGAGGGCAAGCACCACCTCCACCGCGCAATGCGGCAGCAGGGGCAGTATGTGCAGGTCGCGCGCGAACAGCGATGCCACGTAGGGGTTGACCACGCCCAGGCCCAGGCCCTGGGCCGCCAGGCAGCAGATGGTGGATGAGTACGTGGTTTCTATGGTGGAGCCCGCCTGGATGCCATGGGCCTGCATGGTGTGCTGTAGCTGCAGGAAGATGTTGTCGTCGGCATTGAGGGTCAGCAGCAGCTGGTCCTGCAGGTCGCGCACGTGGAGCTTGCCGCGCGCGGCGAGGGGATGCTGCGGGTGCATGACGCAGACCGCATGGCTGCGGTGCAGCACGGTGGCGTCCAGTTCGGGCGTGGCGATGGCCATGGTGCTGACCACCAGGTCGAAGTGGCCATGCAGCAGCCCTTCGCGCAGGGCCGTGGTGCCCAGGGTCTGCAGGCTGAGGTGGGTGCCCGGGTAGTGCTGGGCGAAGCTGTGGACGGCGGCGGGAATGACGCTCAGCCCCAGGGCCGGCGTGCAGCCTATGCGCAGGGCCCCGGCCCCCGACTGGCGCAGCACCGCCAGCTTGCGCTCGATGCGTTCGCGCCCCAGGAAATGCTGCTGCACCGTGGTGTACAGGTCCATGGCCTCGGAGGTGGGGCGCAGGCGGCCCTTGTGCATGTCGAACAGCTTGAGCCCGGCGGCGGCCTGCATCTGGGATAGCAGGCGGCTGACCGAGGGCTGGGTCGTGTGCAGCAGCTGGGCGGCGGCCGTGGTGGTGCCGGTCTGTATGACGGCGCGGAAGGCCTCGATCTCGCGGGGATGCAGGGGCCGGGTCATAGCGGGCTCCGATGCTGAAAGGGGGGAGGTGGTGGGCTATATCAATTTTGAATAGACGCCGCGCAAAACTGCATTTTCCTGCAGAACATGCGCTTCCTACACTGCCTTCATCGCATCAACGCGCCGCGTACCGCGGTGCCAGGGACCAAGGAGACTCGGCAATGGACAAGCATTGGGGAACATGGGGCCGCCGCAGCGCCGGCCTGGGGCTGGTGGCCGTGGCGGCTGCCCTGCTGGGCGGCGCTGCGCTGGCGCAGGATGGCTATCCCAACCCGGCGCGGCAGCTGCGCATCGTGGTGCCTTTCACGGCGGGCGGCAGCTCCGACGTGCAGGGGCGCATGCTGGCGGACCGGCTCGGCCGCCTGTGGGGCCAGCCCGTGGTGGTGGAGAACAAGCCCGGCGCCGGCGGCCATCTGGGGGGCAAGTATGTGGTGGACCAGCCCGCCGACGGCTACACGCTGATGGTGGGCTCCATCGGCCTGCATGCGGCCTACGGGGTGTACAGCAAGCTGACCTACAACCCCGGCAAGGACCTGCGCGTGGTCACCGTGCTGGCCGAAATGCCTCACGTGGTGGTGGCCGCGCCGGCGCTGCCGGCCAAGAACCTGTCCGAGCTGACGGCCCTGGCCAAGGGTCAGCCGAATTCGGTGCATTTCGGCTCGGCGGGCGTGGGCTCGTCGGTGCACATGATGGGCGAGCTGTACAAGCTGCAGTCGGGCGCGCCCATCGTCCACGTGCCTTACCGCGGCAGCTCGGCGGCACTCAATGACCTGCTGGGCGGGCAGATACAGCTGATGTTCGAGAACCCGCCCACGGTGCTCGCCCACATCAAGGGCGGCAAGCTCAAGGGCCTGGCCGTGACGGGCAAGGAGCGGCTGGCCGCGCTGCCCGACGTGCCCACGGCCGCCGAGTCGGGCATGAAGGACTACGTGGCCACCTCCTGGACCACGGTGGCGGTCTCGTCCAAGGTGCCCGAGGCCGTCGTGAAGAAGCTCAGCGAGGACATCCGCAAGGTGGTGAACACGCCTGAGTTCCGCAAGGGGCTGGAGGAGCAGGGCATGAGCGCGGTGGCCAATACCCTGCCCGAGGCCGACGCCTTCGTGGCGCGGGAAAAGCAGCGCTGGGACCACGTGATCGCCGAGGGCAGGATCTCCGCCAACTGAGCGCAATGCCCATGAATTCCGCAAGCACCGACCCGTTCGTGCCCTGCCGCCGCGTGGGCGACGGCAGCTGGCACCATTTCTTCGGCTACTACAACAAGTCCAACTGGGACAAGGGCAACCGCCTGCTGCTGGCCCAGCGCACGCCGTGGATGGACCAGTACCTGACGCCTGAGGTCAAGGCCACGGTCGGCTACTTCGACACCGGGGACGGCGACCGCTTCCACGCCGTCGGCGAGACCGGCGCCTGGAACTGGCAGATGGGCAGCCAGCTGCAGTGGCTGGACGGCGCGCCGGGGCGCCAGCTGGTCTACAACGACCGCACGGGGGACATGAAGGCCCGCTACCCGGGCTTTGGCGCCGTCGTCGTCGACGTGGACAGCGGCGCGCGGCGCCAGCTGCCCATGCCGGTGTACGTGGTCGCGCCCAGCAGCGCCTGGGCGCTGTCGGTCAACTACCGGCGCCTGTACGCCACGCACGAGACCATCGGCTACAGCGAGCCGGGCCAGCCGTTCGAGCTGCCGCTGGCGCCCGCGGACGACGGCATCTGGCGCATGGACATGGCCAGCGGCGACGCGGCCCTGCTGGTCAGCTATGCGCAGCTCAAGGCCTTCCACCACCGGCCGTCGATGGACAAGGCCATCCACTGGGTCAGCCACATCGAGGTCAACCCGTCCTCCTCGCGCATCCTGTTCCTGCACCGCTGGACCGAGCGCGTGAAGGACGAGACCTGCTTCCTGCACCGCCTGATCACCATGAACCCCGACGGTTCGGACATGCGCCTGCTCGAAT
>JADHED010002049.1_pt1 | contig 15000 bp, 11 predicted proteins | sample 8952041 | NCBI WGS metagenome assembly JADHED01 (sample SAMN16124423, study PRJNA663239) | bioreactor sludge metagenome | isolation source: sludge (control) | place: India:Bengaluru | collected 2018-09-08
GATCGTGCGCTCGAGCATCTGGAGCGCCGCGTCGGCGGCCTGGTCCAGGTTCATCTCGATCCGCAGCATCGCGCTCAGGTCCACGTCGATGTGCTCGGACATCGTCGCCACGGTGAGCGGGTTGGCCGACAGCTTGATGACCGGGATGACGGGGTTGCCGATGACGTTGCCCTGCCCGGTCGGGAAGTAGTGCACGACGGACCCGGCCGCGGCGCACAGCGTCACCATCTCGGCGGCAGCCGACGAGGAGTCCATGAAGTTGAGGCCGGGCGTCCGCGGCTCGTGGGCAGGCTCCAGGAAGTCCACGACCGTGCAGCGGCCGGCCTTCTGGATGTTGCCGAGCGCCTTCTCCTCGATGGTCGACAGGCCGCCGCGGATGTTGCCCTCCGTCGGCTGCGACCCCACCAGGCTCACCCCCTGCGACTTCACCAGCGCCTGGTAGTCGTCGAAGGCCGCCTGGAAGCGCGCGGCGACGTCGGGCGTCGCGCACTTCTCGACGATCAGGTCCTCGCCGCCCGTCAACTCGGTCGTCTCGCCGAAGATGAGCGTCGCGCCGGCGTCGGCCAACCGCTCGAACACGCGGCCCACGGTCGGGTTCGACGCGAGCCCGGAGGTCGTGTCCGACTCGCCGCACTTGGTGCTCATCGTCAGCTGGTCGACGCCGAACGGCTCGCGCCGCATCTCGCTGGCGAGGTGGACGAACTCCTTGGCGGCCCGCGAGGCGGCCTCGATCGTCTTCAGGTCGCCGGATCGCTCGATGCTGAATCCCGCGCACGGCTTCCCGGTCTTCTCGATCTCCCTGACGATGCGCTCGGTCCACTTCGGCTCGATGCCGACGACGACGGCGGCGGCGCAGTTGGGGTTGCGGCCCTGCCCGGCGAGCGTGCGGAAGGTCAGTTCCAGGTCGGCGCCGAACTGCAGCCGGCCGTAGGGGTGCGGCAGGGCCATCGTGCCCTTGATGTTGTGCGCGACCGCCTCGGCGACCGCGTTCGACAGGTCGTCGACGGGGATGATCAGGACGTGGTTGCGGACGCCGTACCGGCCGTCGGGGCGCCGATATCCCCAGAGCTTCAGATCGCGTGGATTGATCATGCCCACCTCTTCGTCTTGAGGCAGTGCGTGTGGACGTGCGACCCGGTCGGCGCGTCCTGCACCGCGATGCCGATGATCCGCCCGTACTCGACGACGTCCGCGCCGCTGGCGATGTCGCGCATCGCCACCTTGTGCCCGAGCGGCACGTCGTCGAGGAGCACGACGGCGCGGACCGGCTGCCCTTCGAGGGTGATCGCGCCGATCTCCGCCCCGCGCGAGAGGTCCGCGACGGCGACGCCGACGTCGTCGTCGGGCCTGTGCATCAGAATCCCGTGTTTCATGTGCGCTCCTCTGGGGGTCCGAGAGTTTATCGGTCAACCAGACGCAAAATCATACATCAGCACGCCGAGGCCCGGCTCAGCGCGGACGGTCGGCGGCCACCGGGATGGTGGCGTTGGCGAAGGGCATCACGCCGACCCGCGCGCCGGGCGGCAGCGCGGCGACGGCCTCCTCCACCGCGCGCTGGACGTCCGGGGCGGGGGTGAGCAGCAGGCGTGTCACCAGGGCCGCCGGCATCTCCGTGTGCAGCCGCACGCGGAAACGCGACGCGTCGCGGGCGATCTGGAAGGCCTTGTGCGGCCCGATCCGGTAGCCCTCCTCCGCGAAGCGGCGCATCACCGCCTCGTGGGAGGTCAGGCGCGCGTCCCCCATCCACCGCTCGTACGACTCGCTGCCGGTGCCCTCGGGGCAGGCGGCGGCGACCAGGATGGTGGCGCCCGGCCGCGCCACCAGCGCGGCGTGGGCCAGCGCCTTCTGCGCCTGGTAGAGGTTGAGGTCCTTCGGGTGCCCTCCCGGCGACGCGATCACCAGGTCGAAGGGCCGCCCGACCTCCACCTGGTTCAGCGCCCGCACGTGGGGAATGCCGCGGCGCATCAGGTCGACCGGCGGGCCGGCCAGCGCGCGCACGATGCGCTTGCGATCGTCGAGCAGGACGTTGAGCGCCAGGTGGATGCCGATGCGCGCCCCGATCTCCTCGATGTCCTGGCGGCACGGGTTGTCGTCGTAGTGCCCCAGCGCCGCGCCCGGGCGCGACATCATCGAGTGGTTGGCCACGACGGTCTCGTAGCCGGCCAGCCCGATGGCCGCGCTCTTCACGCCGCCCGAGAAGCCCATGAACTGGTGCGGCTCGATGGCCCCGACGACCAGGCGGAGGTCGGCGTCGAGGTAGTGCCGGTTGATCCAGATCGGGGTGCCGCGCGACGTCTCGCCGAGGTGGACGAGGCCGGAGGCGTCGTGGGCGTCGTGGCTGACGACCCGGCAGCGGTCGAGGATGGCGCGGGGGACGATGTCGCCGAAGCGCTCGGGCGGCACCACGGCGTGGGTGCCGGTCGCGACGATCAGGAGCACGTCGCCCGGCGCCACGCCCGCGCGGGCCAGCCGGCGCAGCACGGGCGGCAGGAGGCAGTCGTGCGGCACCGGCCGCGTCGCGTCGTTGATGGCGATGGCGCAGCGGCGGCCGCGCCCCTCGGGCAGCTCGGCGCCCTCGAGCGCCGCCTCCACCTCCGCGACCGGATCGGCGGCCGGCGCCGTCGTCCTGGGCGCGAGCGTCTCGACGGCCAGCCCGCGCGTCTCGGCGCCGGCGAGATCGACCTCGAGGAAACCGCGACCGTACGGCAGGCGGTGGATGGCCATCGTGCAGACGTCCCGGCGGCGGACGCGCGCCGGCGGCGGTTGTCGCGCGCCAGAGGATAACAGGTTCGGCACGCACGCGCCCGTCCGGCGGCGCCCGCTTGTGCAAGAATGGCGCGTCGGCCGGGAACAGACGCATGGCGCGCCAGATCACGCTGCGGGACATCGGGAGACAGCTGGGGCTGTCGGCGATGACCGTGTCGCTGGTGCTGCGCGACAGCCCGCGGATCTCCGACGCGACCAAGACCCGGGTGCGGGACGCGATTCGCGGGCTGAACTACGAGCCCAACCAGCTGGCGCGCGCGCTCGCCACGGGGCGCTCGAACCTGATCGGGGTGATCGTCCCCAACAGTTCGGATCTCTACTACGCGGAGGTGATCCGGGCCATCGAGGACGCCGCCAGCGCCGTGCAGTACCACGTGCTGCTGTGCAACGGGTCGTACCGGATGGAGACCTACACCTCCCGGGTCCGCGACATGCGGCGGCTGCACATGAAGGGCATCGTCGCGGCGCCGCCCTTCACGTCGGAGCGGCCGCGACTGCCGGCGTTCTGGCGCGAGCTGATCCAGTCCGACTTCGAGGTGGTGCTGGTCAACCGGCAGCTCGCGCCGCCGATCTTCCACCAGGTGGCGGCCGACTACATGCGCGGCGTGGAGCTGCTGACGGCGGCGCTCGCCGAGCGCGGCCACCGCCGCGTGGCCTACATCTCCGGCCATCCCGCGGTGCTGCCGTTCCGGCAGCGCCTGGAGACCTTCCGGCGGTGCGTGCGCGCGCACGGCTTCGACGAGGACGACTCGCTGCTCGAGAGCGGCGATCTCACGTGCGCCGGCGGCTACGCCGCCTGCCGCCGGCTGTGGGCGGCCAACCGGCGCAGGCCGACGGCCATCGTCGCCTCGAGCGACACGGCGGCGGTGGGCGTGCTGCGCTGCCTCGACGAACTCGGCGTGGACGTGCCGGGGCAGGTGTCGGTGGGCAGCTTCGATGGGACGCCGTTCGCCGACTTCACGCACCGCAGCCTGACGACGGTGGTGACGCCGATGTACGAGATTGGCCGGCAGGCGTTCCAGACGCTGCTCGACGCGATGAGCGGCCGGCTGACGGCCCCACGCAGCGTGATCCTCCCCGTGACGCTGCGGGTGCGCGAGTCGCTGGGGCCCGCCCCGCCGCGCCCGTCGGCCCGCCGGTGAGGCGCGCGGGCGCCGCGCCGGAACCGCGCCGGCGAACTCCGAAGAATTCCTCTTGACATTCCGTTTCGGGCTGTGTTCCAGTTTACCGCTAAAGCAGGACCCCGGCTCCGGGGACCTGGCAGCGGGTCGCGATCCGGCACCACGTCCGGGCGCGCCGCCGCGTGCGTCTGCCACGCGCGCGGCACGGGCCCGGGACGGTTCGGTGTGGTGCGGCCGGGGAGGTCCAGCCCATGGCGCTGTCCCGACGCGAGTTCCTGTGTGCCCTCCCCGCGGGCGTCGCCCTCGCGGCCGCCCGCCCGTCCCCCGCCGCCCCGGCGGGCCCGCGCCTCGGCTGCCAGACCAACGCCTGGGCGCTCAAGCCCGACGACTTCGACCTGTTCCTCTCGGTGCTGGACGAGATCAAGGCCCTCGGCTTCGAGGGCTTCGAGACCAGCTTCCGCAACGTCGCGCCCCAGTACCCGACGGCCGCCGCCGCGCGGGCCCGCATCGAGCAGACCGGCCTGACCTGCGTCGGCCTGCACATCTTCCTGCCCGCCTACGATCCGCAGACCCGCATCGCTCCGATGGACCTCGTGCGGGCCACCGCCGACGGCGCCGCCGCTCTCGGCGCCCAGCGCGTCATCGTCAGCGGCGGTGGGCTGGAGCAGGGCGGCACCGTCGCCGCGCAGGCACTGGCCGACAAGGTGGCGGGCCTCGACGCCGCCGCGAGGTACTGCCGCGAGAAGGGCCTCGGCCTCGCCTACCACAACCACGGGCCCGAGTTCGCCGCCGGCGGCGCGGAGATCGCCGGGCTCATCAAGGGCACCGACCCCGCGCTCGTCGACTTCCTGGTCGACTGCGGCTGGGCGTCGCGCGCCAAGGTGAACCTCGCCGCGTTCTTCACCGAGCACCGGGCGCGCCTCGTCGGGATGCACCTGCGCGACTTCAGGGGTGAGCAGCAGGTGCCGCTCGGCCAGGGCGAGGTCGACTGGAAGCCCCTGGCGGCGGCCGTGGGGCAGACGGGCTGGAGCGGCTGGATCCTCGCGGAGGAGGAACGCGCCGACGGATCGAAGCCCGGCGAGCGCGCCGCGGCGCCCGCGCGCGAGACCCTGCGCGCGCTCTTCGGGAGGTGAGCATGAAACGGCGCGAGTTCCTGGCCACGACCGGAGCGGTGGCGCTCTCGGCGCTCTCCTACCGGCGCGTCCTCGGCGCGAACGACCGCCTCGGCGTCGCGCTGGTCGGCAGCGGCCGCCGCGGCCGCGACATGATGAAGGCGATGCTCCTGACCGGCCGCGCGGAGCTGCGCTGCGTCGCGGACGTCTACGACGTGCAGCGCCAGCGCGCCGCCGACCTGCTCGGCGTCAAGGCGCCCGAGACCGCGGCGTTCGAGGAGGCCCTCGCGCGCCCGGACGTGGATGCGGTGCTGATCGGCACCCCCGACCACCTCCACGAGGCCCAGACGCTCGCGGCGCTCGCCGCGGGCAAGCACGTGCTGCTCGAGAAACCGACGACGCACGCGCTCGAGGAGGGACCGCGGCTGGTGGCGGCCGTCCGGAAGTCGGGCAAGGTCTGCCAGACCGGCACCCAGCAGCGCAGCGGCGCGCACTACAAGCAGGTGAAGGCCGAGTACTTCGACACGGGCAAGCTGGGCCAGGTGATCTTCGTCCGGGCGATCTGGAGCGACTTCCCCTGGCAGCGGCGCCAGATCGCGCCCCAGCCGCGGCCGGCCGGGCTCGACTGGGAGCGCTTCCTGGGGCCGGCGCGCCAGGTTCCCTACGAGTGGATCCGCTACGACTCCTGGCGCTACTTCCCCGACTACGGCGGCGGCCTGCTCGCCGACATCCTCACCCACTGGGCCGACGTCGCGCAGTGGTTCCTGGACGCACCCCGGCCCTCGAGCGCGGTGGCGAGCGGCGGCATCTACCAGCTGAAGGACGGCCGCGAGAACCCCGACACCGTGAGCGCCGTCCTGCAGTACCCGGGCTGGTGGAACCTCCACTTCGAGTCGACGGTGCTCACCGTCGCGACGCCGACGCCGTCGGTCTTCTTCCAGGGCACGGAGGGGTCGCTCGACATCTTCCGCGCCGGCTACGTCTACCGGCCCAACCGCGGGCAGCCCGTCGAGCAGAGGGTCACGGAGAACCTCGAGCTCGCCCACGTCACCGACTTCCTGGACGCCGTCAAGGACGGCCGTCCGCCGAGCGCCGGCATCGAGGCCGGCGTGCAGGCCTGCAACCCCATTCACCTGGCGAAGGCCGCGTACTGGCGGAAGAAGCGGATGCGCTTCGACCCCACCGGCACGCGGATCGAGGAAGACGCGTAGCGGTCCCGGGCGGCCCGCCGACGGCGACTGGTGTGACCGGTCGCCCGCCGCGGCCCTGCCGCCCCGGCCAGGAGGCTCTCTCATGTCAGTGCGATCGACGCGTTCCTTCGTGGCCCTGCTTCTCCACGTGCCCTGCCTGATCGTGCTCCTCGTGGGGACGCCGCCCCCCGTCTTCGCCCAGGGGGCCGTCGGCAGCATCAGCGGCACCATGGTGGATTCCACCGGCGCCGTCCTGCCCGGCGTGCTGGTGACCTGCCGGAACGTGCGCACCGGCCTCGCCGTGGAGTCCACCAGCAACGCGGTGGGGATCTTCCGGTGCCCCGAGCTGCCGATCGGCCAGTACGAAGTGACGGGCGCGCTCGACGGGTTCCAGAAGATCGTCCGTCCCGACATCACGCTGGTCACGGGGCAGGCGCTGGACATCCGGCTCACCATGACGCCCGGCGGGCTGGAGACCACCATCGAGGTCACCGGCGCGACGCCGCTCGTGCAGACCGCGTCCTCGACGGTGCAGACCTCCATGACCGCCCGGCAGGTGGAGGAACTGCCGCTCAACGGCCGGAACCCGCTGCAGCTCGTGGTGCTGACGCCCGGCGCCTCGACGACCAACGCGGGCACCGTCGTCGGCCAGCAGGACAACGTCGGCCTGACGGTCAACGGGCTGCGCGCCACGCAGAACAACTTCCGGCTGGACGGCTCGAACTACAACAACCGGTTCTTCGGCTCGGCGCCGACGATGCCCAATCCCGACACCCTCGAGGAGTTCACGGTGCAGTCGGCCAACTACAGCGCGCGCACGGCCGGGGCGGGCGCGCTCGTCGAGCTGGCCACCAAGTCGGGGACCAACCAGCTGCGCGGCAGCGCGTTCGAGTTCCTCCGCGACACGGCCTTCAACTCGAACGACTACTTCCGGGAGCTCGCCAACCAGCCGAAGCCGCCCTACCGGCAGAACCAGTTCGGGGCGACGCTGGGCGGGCCGATCGTCAAGAACAAGACGTTCTACTTCGGGGCGTACCAGGGCACGCGGCGGCGCTCCGACCCGGGCTCGGCGTCCATCCGCTCGCTGACGCAGGCCGAGCGTGACGGGAACTTCTCGGCCGTGGCGACGCCGATCGTCGATCCGACCACCGGGCTGCCGTTCCCGGGCAACGTGATCCCCACGGCCCGGCTGGACCCGCTCGTCCGGCAGATCCTCACCGACCTGCTGCCGCTGCCCAACAGCGGCCTGAACCTCGTCGCGCCGATCAGCCAGAACCTCGACGACGACCAGGTGACGGCGAGGGTGGACCACGAGCTGACGTCGAAGGACCGGATCACGGCCCGCTACTTCTACGACGCCAACCGGTTCCAGCGCCCCTTCACCGCGCCGCCCGGCTTCTACGCCGACAACGACTTCCGCAACCAGAGCGTGCTCGTCCGCGACAACCACGTCTTCTCGAGCAACTTCCTGCTGAGCGTGTCGGGCGCCTACTCGAAGTTCCGCCGCGTGCAGGAGCCGCTGACGCCCAACGTGAAGACGCTGCAGGACTACGGGGTGAACGCGAAGCAGAGCATCCAGACCGACTTCTTCCCCGGCGTGCGCTTCATGGCCGCCCCGCTGTTCAACCTGTTCTCGGGCGGTGGCCTCGAGCAGACCCCGTCGACCTGGGACTTCAAGGCGACGGCCATCTGGAGCAAGGGCCGCCACAACCTGCAGTTCGGCATGGACACGCAGTTCGATCGGCTCTACGTGCTCGACGCGTCGTTCACCGTCGGCACGTGGACGTTCAACGGATCGCGGACCGGGTACCTGCCGGCGGACATCGTGCTGGGGCTGCCCTCGCGCTTCGTGCAGGACTCGGGCCGCACGATCGAGCTGGCCGAGTCGAAGTACCACTTCTGGGTGCAGGACGACTGGAAGGTCACCAACAAGCTCACGATCAACGCGGGCCTGCGGTGGGAACCCTGGCTGCCCCCCACCGACGCGCTGAACAACCTGGTCGGCTTCGTGGAGGGCCAGCGCTCCACGATGGCGCCCGACGCGCCGCTCGGCATGGTCTATCCCGGGGACGCGGACGTTCCCGCCACGTTGTTCTCGAAGGACTGGGGCGCCTGGGCGCCGCGCGTCGGCTTCGCCTGGGACGTGTCCGGCACGGGCCGCACGGTGCTGCGCGGCGGGTACGGCATCTTCTACATCGACCCGGCGTTGACGATCTACACCCGCACGGTCAGCACGCAGCCGAGCGTGCTCACGGTGGACTTCGTCAACCCCTTCAGCTTCCAGGATCCCTACCGGAACTACGCCCCGGGCAACCCCTACCCGTTCCCCCGCGTGCAGCCGGAGGACTTCGACACGTTCCGGTACGTGCGACCGGTGTCGGGCGGCGTGCTCGACCCGGCGGCGGAGAAGGGCTACTCACAGAACTGGAACATCACCTTCGAGCAGCAGATCTGGTGGGACATCGCCCTGTCGATGGCCTACGTCGGCAACCGCGGCACGGACATCATGGGCGCGATGGAGTTGAACCCGGCCGTGTTCGGGCCCGGCGCCACCACCGGCAACACCCAGGCCCGGCGGATCTACGCCGCCAACGGCATGGGCGCGATGGAGATCGCGACGCCGTTCCAGCGGTCCGAGTACAACGGGTTCCAGATCACGGCGACCAAGCGGTCCGCGCGCGGCCTCACGCTGCTCGGCACCTACGTGATCGGGAAGACGCAGGACAACAACTCCTCGACCATCGAGGGCACCGGATCGTACCCGCGGAGTTCCTCGAACCCCGACATCGACTGGGGGCCGGCGGACTTCGACGTCCGGCACCGGCTGAACGTGTCGTTCGTGTACGACCTGCCGCGACACGAGTCGTTCACGGGCCTCGCCAACGCCCTGCTGAACGACTGGCAGATCAACGGCATCTTCACGGCGCGCAGTGGCCTGCCCTACACGGTCAAGAGCGGCACCGACCGGTCGCTCACGGCCATCGGCCAGGACAACGCCGACCAGGTGGGCGACCCGGCGCCGCCCGCGGGCGCCGACAAGACGCAGTGGTTCAACCCGGCGGCGTTCACGGCGGCCGCGCTCGGCACGTTCGGCAACACCACGCGCAACGCCTTCCGGGGCCCCGGCTACGCGAGCTTCGACTTCGCCGTGGCGAAGAACGTCACGCTGGTCGGCCGCACGCGGCTGCAGTTCCGCTGGGAGACGTTCAACCTGTTCAACCGGACGAACTTCAACAACCCGAACGCGACGGTGACCGCGGGGGCGAACTTCGGCCGGATCCTCTCGGCCTCCGAGCCGCGCGTCATGCAGTTCGGCCTGAGGTTCACGTTCTGAGCACGCGGCCGTCAGCCGTCAGCCCCGCGGCACCGGCAGCCGGGAACACCGCGCGCCGGCGGGACTGACGGCAGGCGGCCACCGCGACGGCGGGCGTCGAGACGCGCCACGACGACTGCCGTCGCCCGATTCCCTCCATCGCAGAGTCGATCCAGCCATGAGCCACGCGGAAACCGTCCAGGCCAGTCCGGTCGCCACCGTCGTCAAGCCCGCGATCCTCTCGCGGGCCGCGCAGGCCGAAGTCGTGTACCGCCAGCGCTTCGTGCCGCAGACGGCCAACCTGCAGTTCCTCAGCTGCGGCGAGTTCTCCGTGCCGCCGGGCGCCTCGTCGGTGCCCTTCTGCCGCCCCGAGGAGGAGGGGCTGCTGTTCATGTGGAGGGCGTCGGCGACGGTCGACGTCGGCGGCGTGCCCTACGCGCTGGCCCCCTACGACACGTTGTACGTGCCGCGCGGGGCCTCGTTCCGGCTGCACAACCCGGGGACCGAGCCCGCCGTCCTCGTGCACTGCACCGCGCCGGCCGCGCGCGCGCACCCGGTCTTCCACTCCCGCTTCGCGGAGTTCTCGACGCGCGAGGATCGCATTCGCCGGCTCAGCGGCAAGGACGTCTACCTGATGTTCGACGTCGGCGAGGCCGCCGACAAGCTGGTGGCCGGCTACACGTTCTTCCAGCCCATGCAGCGCTCCTGGCCGCCGCACAACCACACGGACCAGGAGGAGGTCTACTTCTTCATCAAGGGCCACGGCTCGATGGAGGTGTACCCGTCGCCCGAGAAGCTCTCCTTCGTCCACAACGTGTACGAGGGCGACCTGGTCACGATCCCGATGCTCAACTACCACCCGGTGTTCTCGCAGGAGGACCCGCTGGAGTTCATCTGGTGCATCGCGGGCGAGCGCTACTGGGTCGGCGACAAGAACAAGAGCTTCATGACGGGCCAGGGTGATGCCATCACCACCTGACGCCCGCGCGGCCGCCGTGCCGGCGGCCGCCCCGCCGGACGGCGGCGGCCAGATGCCGCCCGTGCACCGGCAGGTGCGCTGGTGGATCCTGGGCATGCTGTTCTTCGTCACGGTGATCAACTTCGTCGATCGCCAGACGTTGTCGGTCACCGCGCCGAAGCTGCGCGAAATCTTCACGCTCTCCAACACCCAGTACGGGATCATCGTCTCGGCGTTCCAGCTCGGCATGGTCGCGGGCGAGTTCCCGATGGGCTGGCTGATGGACCGCCGCGGGGCGCGGTTCGGCCTCACCTTCGCGGTGATCTGGTGGTCGATCGCCAACGCGCTGCACGCCGTGGCCGGGGCGATGTGGCACTTCGCCTTCTTCCGGTTCTGGCTCGGCACGGGCGAGTGCGGCAACTTCTCGGGCGGCAACAAGGTGGTGGCGCAGTGGTTCCCCGTCCGCGAACGCGCGTTAGCGGTGGGCCTCTTCAACCGCGCGTCGATGATCGGCAGCGCGCTCCCGCCGTTCCTGATCCTGCCGATAATGCACTTCTGGGGGTGGAAGGCGGCCTTCCTGGTGCCGAGCCTGCTCGGGATGATCTGGGCGCTGGTATGGCACCACTACTACCGGGCCCCGGAGGATCACCGCGCCCTGACGCCGGTGGAGGCCGCCTACATCCGCGAGGGCGAGCCGCCGAAGGCCGAGCCCGCGCCGCCCAACAGCGTGCTGCTGCGCCTGCCGCAGACGTGGGGCCTGATGCTGTGCCGGCTGCTCGTCGGGCCGGTCGTGCAGTTCTACATCTACTGGATGCCCGAGTACCTCTACCGGCAGCGCGGCTTCACGCTCACCGACATCGCCTTCTTCGCGTGGATCCCCTTCCTCTTCGGCGACCTCGGCAGCATCGGCGGCGGCTGGCTGGCGGGGCACCTGATCCAGCGGGGCTACACCGTCCGCCAGGCACGCGTCATCACCATGGGCGCCGGCGCCGCGCTGTGCGTCCTCAGCCTCGCCGTGGTCCTGGTCAAGACGATCCCGGTGGCCCTGGTCGCCATCTGCCTCGTCCTGCTCGGGCACACGGCCCTCTCGGCGAACATGTTCGCCGCCGTCTCCGACACGTTCCCGAGTTCCGCCGTCGCGCGCGTCACCGGCCTGACCGGCGTGGCCTCGGGCCTCAGCGGCATGCTGTTCCCGCTGGTCACGGGCGTGCTCGTGGATCGCGTCTCCTACACCCCGGTGTTCGCGATGGCCTCGCTGATGCCCGCCGCCGGCCTGCTGGTGCTGCTCGCGCTCGGCGGCCGGTTCGAGCGCGTGTCCCTCGACCTGCCGCCGGGGTCTCCCGGCGCGACGCAACGACCATGAGCCCCTTCACGAACTCCCGCCGGCCCGGCCGGCGTTCTCCCTGGCTCGCCGCCGCCTGCGTCCTGCTCGCGGCGACGTGGACCAGCGCGGCAACGACCGTGACCATCGAGAAAATCCCCTTCCAGGGCTGGCCCAACTGCTACCGCGTGTCGAACGGCGTCGTGGAGTTCGTCGCGACCACCGACGTCGGCCCGCGCATCATCCGCTTCGGCTTCGTGGGCGGAGCGAACCTGTTCTTCGTCCGCGAGGACTTCGCCGGCCAGACCGGCGGCAGCGAGTGGAAGAACTACGGCGGCCACCGGATCTGGCACGCACCGGAGGACAAGGTGCGGACCTACGAGCCCGACAACTCGCCGATCGCCGCCGTGCCGATCGACAACGGGCTGCGGCTGACCATGCCGCCGGAGCCGCGCAGCGGGATCCAGAAGGAGATCGAGATCACGCTGGATCCCGCCACCTCCGAGGTCCGCGTCCTCCACCGGCTGCGCAACGTGGGCCCCTGGCCGGTGGAGCTGGCGCCCTGGGCCATCAGCGTGATGGCACCGGGTGGCTTCGCGATCGCGCCGATGCCGACCGCGTTCCACCCCGATCGCCTGCTGCCCAACCGGGCGCTGACGCTGTGGCCCTACACCGACATGCGCGACGACCGCTGGCTGTGGGGCACCGACTACGTGCTGCTCCGCCAGAAGGTGGTGCCGGGCCAGGAACGGACCAAGGTGGGCCTCAACAGCAACCTGGGATGGGCGGCCTACTACCTGAAGCCGTACCTCTTCATCAAGCGCTTCACCTACGTCGACGGCGCGCGCTACCCGGACTTCAACTCCTCGCTGGAGGTGTTCTCCAACAACCGGATGCTGGAGCTCGAGACACTGGCGCCCCTCGCGACGCTGCCGCCCGGCGGCACCGTGACGCACGAGGAGCGCTGGGAACTGCACCGCGATCTCGACCTCGCCTTCTCGGAAGACGAGGTGCGGGCGAAGGTGGAGCCGTTGGCGCGCGCGAGGCGATGACACGAGCCGGGCCGTCTGGCCGGCCCGCAGGAGACGCAGCATGAGACTCTTCCTGGACACCGCAAGCCCCGAGCAGATTCGCGAGGCCTGGAGCTGGGGCATCATCGACGGCGTGACGACGAACCCCTCGCACGTCGCGAGGACCGGACGTCCCGCCGGCGAGATCTACCGGGAGATCCTCGAGGCCGTGGACGGCCCCGTGAGCCTCGAGACCGTCACGCTGACGGCGCCCGAGATCGTCGTCGAGGCCCGCGCGCTCGCGGCCCTGCACCCGAACGTGGTCGTCAAGGTGCCGGTGATGAAGGAAGGCCTGAAGGCGGTGAAGGTGCTCAGCAAGGAGGGCATCAAGACGAACGTGACGGTGACGTTCTCGCCGCTGCAGGCCATGCTCGCCGCCAAGTGCGGCGCCACCTACATCAGCCCGTTCGTGGGCCGGCTCGACGCCGTCGGACACGTCGGGATGGACCTGGTCCGGCAGATCCGGACGATCTACGACAACTACGCCTTCGAGACCCAGATCATCGTGGCGGCCGTGCGCAACCCCACGCACGTGCTGGACGCGGCGCTGGCCGGGGCGGACGTCTGCACGATGGCGATGGACGTGCTCCAGCAGCTCTACGATCACCCGCTCACGGACCTCGCCCTCGACGCGTTCCTGAAGGACTGGGCGAAGGTGCCGAAGTGACGACGTACCCGCTCTACCTCGACGGGCAGTTCGTCGCCTCGGAGCCCGCTCGCGCCATCGTCAACCCCGCCACCGCGGAGCCCTTCGCGCGCGTGTGCACGACGGATCGGGCCCGGCTGGCCGTCGCCATCCAGGACGCCGACCGCGCGTTCCGCCAGTGGCGGCGCCTGCCCGGCAAGGCGCGCGGCGCCTTCCTGCACGCCGTCGCCGACCGCCTCGAGGCGCGCCGCGACGACATCGGGCGCGCGATCACGATGGAGAACGGCAAGCCGCTGGCCCAGAGCCTGGGCGAGGTGGCGATGTCGGTGGACCACCTCCGCTGGTTCGCCGAGGAAGCGCGGCGCGCCTACGGCCGCGTGGTGCCCCACCAGGTGGACGGCAAGCGCCACCTCGTGATCAAGGCGCCCATGGGCGTGGTGGGCGCGATCAGCCCGTGGAACTTCCCGCTCGTGCTCGCGCTGCGCAAGGCGGCGCCCGCCCTGGCCGCGGGCTGCACGGTGGTCCTCAAGCCCGCCTCGCAGACGCCCGTCTGCGCGCTGCTGCTCGCCGAGTGCGTCCACGACGCCGGGCTGCCCGCGGGCGTGTTCCAGGTGGTGGTCGGGCCGTCGGCCGCCTTCGGCGACGAGTTCCTCGCCAACCCGCTGTGTCGCAAGATCACGTTCACCGGGTCGACGGAGGTCGGCCGGGTCCTCGTCCAGGGCGCCGCCGCCGCGATCAAGCCGCTCTCGCTGGAGCTCGGCGGCCACGCGCCGGTGCTGGTCTTCGCCGACGCCGACCTCGACGTCGCGGTCGAAGGCACGCTGATAGCGAAGTTCCGCAACACGGGGCAATCGTGCATCGCGGCCAACCGGGTGCTGGTGGAGCGCCCGATCTACGAGCGCTTCCTCGAGGCCTTCGTGGCACGCACGCGGCAGCTGAAGGTGGGCGACGGCCTCGAGCCCGGCGTGGACATCGGCCCGCTGGTGGACGAGGCCGGCCTGCAGAAGGCCGCCGAGCACGTCCAGGACGCGGTCGCCAGGGGGGCGCGCCTGTTGTGCGGCGGGCGGCGCGTGCCGGGCCGCCCGGGCTACTTCTTCGAGCCGACGGTGCTGGCCGACGTGCGGCCCGACAGCGCGTGCATGAGCGAGGAGACGTTCGCCCCCATCGCGCCGGTCTGCGCGTTCGACGGCGAGGGCGAGGCCATCGCGCAGGCCAACGCGTCCATCTACGGCCTGAGCGCCTACGCGTTCACCCGCGACCTCTCGCGGGCGTTCCGCGTGATGGAAGCGCTCGAGGCGGGGACGATCGGCATCAACGACGGCGTGCCCTCCACCAGCCAGTGTCCGTTCGGCGGCATGAAGCAGAGCGGGTGGGGCCGGGAACTGGGCCTCGAGGGCCTCGACGCCTTCCTCGACACCAAGCACGTGTCGCTCGGCGTGGACGTCGAGCCACGCGGCTGAACCGCCTGCGCCATGCCTCCCGCACGCCTGTCGCGCCGGGAAC
>JADHED010002051.1_pt1 | contig 14989 bp, 17 predicted proteins | sample 8952041 | NCBI WGS metagenome assembly JADHED01 (sample SAMN16124423, study PRJNA663239) | bioreactor sludge metagenome | isolation source: sludge (control) | place: India:Bengaluru | collected 2018-09-08
ACTCTGACCCGCAATCTCAAAAATAATTCAAATTACTTTTGAGACACCACACTAGCACGTACTCGCGCGCCATGGTGCCGGGCTGCGGCAGCACCCGCAGCGCGTTGCGGATGGTGCTCCACTCAAACCACCGGAACCGCTCCCAGGCCTCCTTGCGCACCATGCGGGTGCCCATGCGCGCCGCCTTCTTTTGCCCACAGTGTGCGCAGAACGGGCCAATGAGCGCCGCGCCGCAGTTGAGGCAGGCGGTGGTGTCGAACAGGGCGTCGTTGATGGGGGTGCTGGGGGATGCGTTTGGGGAGGAGGTCACAGGCAGGGCCTACCTTGGGGCAGAAAGGGCTGGGCTTGGTAGGCCGCGAGTCTGTGCCTGGCATCGTTCAGGTGGACGATGCGGCGGTCGGGCGGATGTGGTGTCCGGGTTCATGTTGCACTGCGCTGCATAATGCGCGCACGCGGCCCGGCGGGCCCTGCGGGGAGCGCCCCGGGGGCCGGGGCCAACGTCAATCGCCAGACAGGAGACAACCAGCCATGGCCCAGAACGTGCTCGCCGTGTATCCCGGAACCTTCGACCCCATCACCCTGGGCCATGAAGATGTGGTGCGCAGGGCCACCCAGTTGTTTGAACGTGTGATCGTGGCCGTGGCGGCGGGCCACCACAAAAAGACCCTGTTCACCCTGGAAGAGCGCATTGAGATGGTGCGCGAAGCGGTCAAGGACTATCCCCAGGTGCAGGTCGAGCCCTTCTCGGGCCTGCTGCGCGACTTTGTGGTGTCGCGCGGCGGCAAGGCCATGGTGCGCGGCCTGCGTGCGGTGACCGACTTTGACTACGAGTTCCAGCTCGCGGGCATGAACCGCAGCCTGATGCCGCAGGTGGAAACCGTGTTCCTCACCCCCAGCGACAAGTACCAGTTCATCAGCAGCACCTTTGTGCGCGAGATCGCGGTGCTGGGCGGCGAGGTGACCAAGTTCGTGTCGCCTTCGGTCGAGGAGCGGCTGGCCGTCAAGGTGCGCAGCCTCGCGGCGCCGGGCGGCTGAGGACACTGTCCGAAACGCTCCAAGAGCCTCGGTTGTGGCTCTTTTTTGCCGGTAGCGCTAGTGTGATATGCCTGGGATGCTATCAAAATAGTAGTTTATAGATCCTGTGGCCTCAGTCCATGGCGGGCGGTAGCCTCTCCGCAATGGCGTGTGCCTGCGCGCGCAGGGCGTCCAGCATGGGCACGACCTCGGGCAGGGGTGGGCGGTACAGCGGCAGCAGCGCCGTCACGCTGAACGGGATGGAAAACGCCAGCCGCCGCAGCACCAGCCGCTCGCTGCAGGCGGCCAGGGCGGTGACCGGGTTGACGATGGCAATGCCCAGGCCCTGCTCGACCATGGCGCACACCGCGGCGGCGCTGTGGGTTTCCACGCGCAGCGTGCGCTCCACGCCCGCCTCGGCAAACCGGGCGTCGATCAGGCGGCGGTAGGGGTCGTCGGCCGACAGGCTCACAAAAAACTCGCCCGCAAAGTCGGCCAGGTCCAGCACCGGCTGGTGCGCGAGTGCGTGGCCTGCGGGCAGCACGGCCACCTCGTCCAGCGTCAGCAGCACCTCCGCCCGCGTGCCGGGCGGGGCGGTGGTCTGCTCGCACAGGCCCAGGTCAAAGCGCTGGGCACTCATCCATTCTTCGAGCAGGGGCGATTCCTGTGGCGTGACAGATAAGCGCGTTGTGGAGTGCGCCTCGGGGTGCGACTGCATCAGCCGTGCCGCCGCGCCCGGCAGCAGCGCGTGGGCCAGCGCGGGCAGGCACAGCACCGACAACTGCACGGCCCCCGACCGGCCCAGCGCCACGGCCCGGTCCACCACGCGCTCCAGCCCCTGCCACGACCGCTGCACCTCGTCCCACAGCGCCAGCGCCCGCGCGTTGGGGCGCAGGCGGCCCTGCACGCGCTCGAACAGGGCGTAGCCCAGCAACGATTCGAGCCGTGCCAGCTCGCGGCTCACGGTGGGCTGCGAGCTGTGCAGCAGGTCGGCCGCGCCGGTGGCGCTGCCTGCGGTCATCACGGCGCGGAAGACCTCGATATGGCGGTGGGTGATGCGGTGGGTGGTACGGTAGTCCAGTGGGGGCTCGGTCATGCACAGAGCATATCCATATTGAATGGATGGCGTAAATCAAAGCATTCGACTGAATGCGTGGATGGCGGCATCATCCGCGCATCGTTCACGCTGAGAGCGGCTAACAAAACTCTTCTGGCGTCGTTGCTGTGTCTTGTCGTACTGCCTGCAACACAGTGCCTGGCCAGAACCACTTCGCTGAGTTTTGTTAGCCGCTCCTAGTACCCTTGGAGCCTCCCCATGTCCAACCCTTTCTCCCCCGCCCAGCTCTGGGCCCTGGCCGACCAGTTTGGCACCCCGCTGTGGGTGTATGACGCGGCCACCATCCGCCAGCGCATTGCGCAGGTGTCCAACTTCGAGACCATCCGCTTTGCGCAAAAGGCTTGCTCCAACATTCACATCCTGAAGCTCATGCGTGAGCAGGGCGTGAAGGTGGATGCCGTGTCGCGCGGCGAGATCCTGCGCGCGCTGGCCGCGGGTTATGTGGCGGGTAAAGGCGTCGAAGGGCCGTCGGAAATCGTCTTCACCGCCGACCTGTTCGACGCCGCCACGCTCGACTGCGTGGTGGAGCATGGCGTGCCCGTCAACGCAGGTTCCATCGACATGCTGCACCAGCTGGGCGTGCGTTCGCCGGGCCACGCGGTGTGGCTGCGCATCAACCCCGGCTTTGGTCACGGCCATAGCAACAAGACCAACACGGGCGGCGAGCACAGCAAGCACGGCATCTGGCACACCGACCTGCCTGCGGCACTGGCGGCGATCAAGCAGCACGGCCTGAAGCTGGGGGGCCTGCACATGCACATCGGCTCGGGCGTGGACTACAGCCACCTGCAGGAAGTGTGCGGTGCCATGGTCAACTTGGTGCGCACGGCGCATGCGGCGGGGCATGACCTGCACGCCATCTCGGCGGGCGGTGGCCTGTCCATTCCCTACCGCAGCGGCGACCCGGTGGTCGATACGCAGCACTACCACGGCTTGTGGGACGCCGCACGCCAGCAGGCCGAGGCCATCGTGGGCCACAAGCTCGGCCTGGAGATCGAGCCCGGCCGCTTTCTGGTGGCCGAATCGGGCGTGCTCCTGGGCCAAGTGCGCGCCACCAAGAACGCGGGCAGCAACCACTTCGTGCTGGTCGATACCGGCTTCAATGAACTCATGCGCCCGTCCATGTACGGCAGCTACCACGCCATGAGCGTGCTGCGCCGCGACGGCTCCACGGCCGCCGAGCAGCCCACGGTGGTGGCGGGCCCGCTGTGCGAGTCGGGCGACGTTTTCACCCAGGGCGACGGCGGCGTGGTGCTGCCGCGCGACCTGCCCGCCGCTCAGGTGGGTGACCTGCTGGTGATCCACGACACGGGCGCGTACGGTGCCAGCATGTCCTCCAACTACAACACGCGCCCGCTGATTGCCGAGGTGCTGGTGGACGGCGGCCAGGCCCGCCTGATCCGCCGCCGCCAGACGGTGGACGAACTGCTGGCGCTGGAGCTGGGGCTGTAAGACCGACCGCAGCGCTGGCCTCCTACGCTGTAGGGTGGATCTGCCACAGGTCCGGGTAGGTGAGGGCCTACGGGTTTGGGGTGCAAAGCCGGACAAGGGTCGGCCGGGGTGAGAAATACAGTGAAACCACCTGAACTTCTCACCCTTTCAAGGAGATCCCCATGCCTCTCATTGCCTGGCTACTTGGCGTCCCGCTGTCGGTTGTGCTGCTGCTGATGTTGTTTGGGGTGTTCTGAATCCAGACCCCGGTGCGCATTGCAAACAGCGCCGCAAAAAAGGCCCCTGAGGAATTCCGCAGGGGCCTTTTGTCTTGGTGGCTCAGTATGGGATCACATCAGCTCGGAGGCCGGCCCGCGCCCCATCAGCGTGACAACCGCATCGGCCGGGGTGAGCCGGCCATCCAGCAGCGCCACCACCGCGCGGGTGATGGGCATGTCCACCCCCAGCGCTGCTGCCCGCTGCGCCACGGTGCGGGCGCTGTAAACGCCCTCGGCCACATGGCCCAGCGACTCCACGGCCTGCGGCAGGGTCTTGCCCTCGGCCAGCAGCATGCCTACGCGCCGGTTGCGCGACAGGTCGCCCGTGGCGGTCAGCACCAGGTCGCCCAGGCCCGACATGCCCATGAAGGTGTCGGGCCGCGCGCCGAGCGCCAAGCCCAGCCGTGTCATCTCGGCCAGGCCGCGCGTGATGAGCGCGGCGCGGGCGTTCAGCCCCAGCGCCAGCCCGTCGCACAGGCCGGTGGCAATGGCCAGCACGTTTTTCACCGCGCCACCCACCTCCACGCCCACGATGTCTTCGTTGGCATACACGCGCACGCTGGGGCTGTGGAAGGCACTGACCAGCGCATCGCGCACCTGCGCATGGGGGCTGGCTGCCACCAGGGCGGTGGGCTGGCCCAGCGCCACTTCTTGCGCAAAGCTGGGGCCGCTGAATACGCCTGCTATTAAATCAGGAGCTATCTGCGCTTGTATCTCGTGCGCCAGCAGTCCAAAAGATGCCGGGTCGGCCCCTGCAGCCACGGCTTCAAACCCCTTGCACAGCCAGGCCACGGGCGCAGCGCAGCCGTGCAGGGCCTGCAGCATGCCGCGCAAAGCGGCCATGGGTGTGGCCACGATGACGAGGTCGGCGCCGGTCCATAGCGCAGCAAAGTCGCCATGGGCCAGCGTGAGGGAGGGGGGGAGGGTGATGCCGGGCAGGTAACGCGCGTTGTGCCGCTGCGTCTGCATCTGGGCCGCCTGGGCGGCATCTCGCGCCCACAAGGTGACGGCATGGCCTGCGGGGTGCTGGGCGGCACTCATGGCCACCGCCGTCCCCCAGGCTCCAGCGCCCAATACTATGATTTTCATAGCTGTATGCGCTTATTCATCCAGCACTACAGGCATAAATGCCTGTGAGTGCTTACTGCGTGATGATGGGCGAAGCTTGGCCGGCAGCCTGGGCTTGCTGTTGCTCGTACATGGCCTGGAAGTTGATTTCAGCCAGGTGCACGGGCGGGAAGCCAGCGCGGTTGATCAGGTCGGCCACGTTGCCGCGCAGGTAGGGGTACACGATCTGAGGGCAGGCGATGCCCATGATGGGGCCCATCTGGTCTTCGGGCACGTTGCGGATTTCAAAGATACCGGCTTGCTTGGCTTCGACCAGGAACACGGTCTTGTCCTTGATCTTGGTCTGCACCGTGGCCGTGACGGCCACTTCAAAGATGCCTTCGGCCACAGGGGTGGCTTCCACGCCCAGCTGGATGTCCACGCTGGGCTGCTCTTGTTCGAGCAGGATGGCGGGGGAGTTGGGCTGCTCCAGCGACATGTCCTTGAGGTAGACGCGCTGGATCTGGAACACGGGGTTTTCTTGGTCGGCCATGGTGAAGTCTCTTTGCTCTTACGAAATTGCTAGCAAAACAAAACCCGCCGGGGAGCAGCTCCCGCAGCGGGCACATGGGGCTGCATTATGCAGCGCCCAGACAGGGGGTCAGGCACCGAGCAAGGGCATCAGCTCGCCACGGCTGTCCAGCGCCACCAGATCGTCGTGGCCACCCACATGGGTGTCGCCGATGTAGATCTGCGGCACCGTGCGGCGACCGGTGATTTCCATCATGTGGCTGCGCGCGGCGGGGTCGGTGTCGATGCGGATCTCCTCGATCTGCTCCACGCCCTTGGACTTGAGGATCTGCTTGGCCCGGATGCAATAGGGGCAGACGGCGGTGGTGTACATCTTCACGGGTTGCATGGCGAACCTTCCTCTTTCTTCCTGTGGGACTGAAAAACCAGTCGCAAGACTAGCGCTGACCGAATAACTGGGGGCGCGTCAGGCTTTTTCCACAGGCAGACTGGCTTCGCGCCAGGCCTTCATGCCGCCGGCCATGGCCTGGGCGTTGTCGTAGCCCAGTTTTTTGGCAATGGCGACGGCGCGGTTGGCGCGGGCACCGCTGGCACAGACCAGCACCACGGGCAGGGCCTTGTTCTTGACCACAGTGGGCAGGCGCTCTTCGAGCTGGGACACGGGCACGTTCTTGGCTCCGGTCACGTGGCCGGCGGCAAATTCCTCGGCTTCGCACACGTCGATGACCACCGCTTTTTCGCGGTTGATGAGCTGCACAGCGCGTGCGGGTGTCAGCGAGCCGCCACTGGCGTTCTGCAGGACCGGCCACAGCAGCATGCTGCCCGAAGCCAGTGCAACGAAGAACAGATACCAGTTATCAATAATGAATTTCACGAAGCTTCCTTGGGTTGGCGAACCGCGTAATTCTAGAATGACGGGTTTGGTCCGCTTTTTCTTTAGCCCGTATTTCCTGGGGAAACCATGTACAAGCTCGTTTTGATCCGCCACGGCGAATCCACCTGGAACCTTGAAAACCGCTTCACCGGCTGGACCGATGTGGATCTCACGCCCACCGGCGTCTCCCAGGCCATGTCGGCCGGCAAGCTGCTCAAGGCTGAGGGCTACGAGTTCGATCTGGCGTTCACCAGCGTGCTCAAGCGCGCCATCCACACCCTCTGGTACACGCTCGACGAAATGGACTGCACCTGGCTGCCCGTGGTCAAGGACTGGCGCCTGAACGAGCGCCACTATGGCGCCCTGCAGGGCCTGAACAAGGCCGACATGGCCAAGCAATATGGCGACGAGCAGGTGCTGGTCTGGCGCCGCAGCTATGACACGCCGCCGCCCGCACTGGAAGCCACCGACCCCCGCAGCGAGCGTGGTGACCGCCGCTACGCCGGTGTGGCTGCCGAGAACGTGCCCTTGACTGAGTGCCTCAAAGACACCGTGGCCCGCGTGCTGCCGTTCTGGAACGAGGCCATGGCGCCCGCCATCCGTTCGGGCAAACGCGTGGTGGTGGCTGCGCATGGCAACTCTATCCGCGCGCTGGTGAAGTACCTGGACAACATCTCCGAGACCGACATCGTGGGCCTGAACATTCCCAACGGGATTCCACTGGTATACGAACTGGACGCCGACCTCAAACCCATCCGTCACTACTATTTGGGCGATGCTGAAGCGGCGGCCAAGGCTGCAGCTGCCGTGGCATCGCAGGGCAAAGCGTAAATCGCAGGTAAAGAGCGGGGAAAACCCCGCATATCCCCGCCAAAGTGAGCATCCATGCGGAACTGCGGCGGGTTTGGCCCTTCCAAGGTGTATATTGGTCTCGAAGCGGTAAAAGGTGTTGTATGGGCCACAAACTCAAGATTGCAGGATGGGTATCGGTAGGTGTGGTGGCGGGTGCGCTCACCACGGTGTCACTGCAAACGGTGGCGCGCGGCGCCATGGCACCGCTGCCACTTGAGGAAATCCAGCAGTTGTCCGCCGTGTTTGGTCTGGTCAAGACCGATTACGTCGAGCCGGTGGATGACAAGAAGCTCATCACCGACGCCATCTCCGGCATGGTGTCCAGCCTGGATCCGCACTCGCAGTATTTCGACAAGAAGTCTTTCAAGGAATTCCGCGAGGGCACGTCCGGCCGCTTCGTGGGCGTGGGCATCGAGATCACGCAGGAAGACGGCCTGATCAAGATTGTGTCGCCCATCGAAGGCTCGCCTGCCTTCCGTGCTGGTCTCAAAACCAATGACCTGATCACCAAGATCGACGAAACCGCCGTCAAGGGCCTGGCGCTCAATGACGCCGTCAAACGCATGCGTGGCGAGCCCAGCACCAAGGTCACGCTCACCATCTTCCGCAAGGACGAGAACCGCACGTTCCCTGTCACCATCACCCGCGAAGAGATCAAGACCCAGTCCGTCAAGGGCAAGGTGATCGAGCCGGGCTACGCCTGGATCCGCCTGTCTCAATTCCAGGAACGCACGGTCGATGACTTTGTGCGCAAGGTGGAAGAGGTCTACAAGCAGGAGCCCAACCTCAAAGGCTTGGTGCTCGACCTGCGCAACGACCCGGGCGGCCTGCTGGATGCCGCCGTGGCCATCTCTGCGGCCTTCCTGCCCGAGAACGTGACGGTGGTGAGCACCAACGGCCAGCTGGCCGACAGCAAGGCCACCTACAAGGCCGCGCCCGACTACTACCAGCGCCGGGGCGGTGGTGATCCGCTCAAGCGCCTGCCTGCATCCCTCAAGTCGGTGCCTCTGGTGGTGTTGGTCAACGAAGGCTCTGCCTCCGCCAGCGAGATCGTGGCGGGCGCATTGCAGGATCACAAGCGCGCCACCATCATGGGCAGCCAGACTTTTGGCAAGGGCTCGGTGCAGACCGTGCGGCCGCTGGGCCCTGACACGGGCATCAAGCTGACCACTGCCCGCTATTACACCCCCAGCGGCAAGTCGATCCAGGCCAAGGGCATCGTGCCCGACGTGATGATTGACGAGTCGGAAGAGGGCAATATCTTCGCCGCCTTGCGCATGCGTGAGGCGGATCTGGACAAGCACTTGAACAGCGGCCAGGGTGAAGAGAAGAAGGACGAAGCCCGTGAAAAGGCCCGTGAGGAAGCCCGCAAGCGCATGGAAGAAGAAGCCAAGAAGCCTGCGGCCGATCGCAAGGTGCCCGAGTTTGGCTCCGACAAGGACTTCCAGTTGGTCCAGGCCCTCAACCAACTCAAGGGCCGCCCTGTGCTGGTCAGCAAGACGCTGACAGAGCGCAAGGAAGAAAAGAAAGAGAATTGAGCCTTTCGCGCTCCGACCCCGGGCTGGATTTCGCGAGGAATCCAGCCTTTTTCATGTCCGCCTGTTTCACCGTTGATTTGGCCGCTGCAGGCCTGCCTTCCTATGACCGATGACCAGCTCCTGCGCTATTCCCGCCACATCCTGCTCGACGAGGTCGGCATCGAAGGGCAGGAGCGGGTGCTGGCGGCCCATGCGCTCATCATCGGCGCTGGCGGATTGGGGTCGCCTGCTGCGCTGTATTTGGCATCCGCGGGTGTGGGGCGCATTACCCTCGTTGATGACGATGTGGTGGACCTGACCAACCTGCAGCGCCAGATCGCACACACCACAGCCCGTGTGGGTACTCCCAAGGTCCAGTCGGCGGCACAGGCCATGGCCGACATCAACCCCGAGGTGCAGGTCACCGCCCTGCAGGCCCGGGTGGATGCTGCGGCTTTGGACAGCCTGGTGCGCGATGCCACCGTGGTGCTTGACTGCAGTGACAACTACGCGACCCGGCAGGCGGTCAATGCGGTGTGTGTGCGCCATCACAAGCCCTTGGTTGCAGGGGCTGTGATTCAGTTTGACGGGCAGATCACGGTGGTGGACCCGCGCGATGCGCAGTCGCCTTGTTATGCCTGCATCTTCCCGCCCGACGCGGAGTTTGAAGAAGTCCGCTGCTCCACGATGGGGGTGTTTGCACCGCTGGTGGGTGTGGTGGGCGCGATGCAGGCGGCCGAAGCGCTCAAGCTCATTGCGGGGGTAGGGCAGTCGCTGGCGGGTCGGCTGCTCATGCTGGATGGCCGGGCCATGGAGTGGAACACCATGCGGGTGCAGCGCCATGCCGACTGTCCGGTATGTGTTGCGCGGTAGGAATCTTCCTACATGGCCAGCGTGCTGTGGCTGGCAGAATCCGGCGGACAGAAGCCTTAAATTCAAGGCTAGGACAGCGTGATCTGCACTGTCCGTACAGATGGACCCGCCCGTGAAACTGCGCACCTACATTGTTGAAGACAACGCCACCATCCGAGAAAACCTGATCGGGACTCTGGAAGAGTTGGCGTCTGTGGAAGCAGTGGGCGTGGCAGAAACGGAAGACGAGGGCACGAACTGGTTGTCCACCCACCCCGAGGAATGGGACTTGGCCATCGTCGATCTGTTCTTGCGGCAAGGCAGCGGGCTGGGTGTGCTGGCGGCTTGCCGTACGCGCCGACCAGGGCAGAAGATGGTGGTGCTCAGCAACTATGCCACGCCGGATGTGCGCATGCGCTGTGCCCAACTGGGCGTGGATGCGGTGTTCGACAAGTCCAACGAGATCGATGCCCTGGTGGACTACTGCGTGCAACACAGCAGCCTGTCGCACACCATGGGCGCCACCAGCAGCGGCGGAGCGCCAGCTGCCTCAACAGGCGCGGCCCAGTGACACCACCCACCGCCGCGTGCGTAGGTGCATGCGGTGGTCGCGGTGTTTGCTTTTCTTCCCTTTTTTCGAGTGCGGCAGGTGACCTTGCCCTCGCCCTGCGAGGCAGCAGGGCGCAGGCAGGCGAGGCGATGTCAGTCGATCAGGCGATTCTTGAGCGCGTAATAGGTGAGGTCGCTGTTGGACGACAGGCTCATCTTTTCCATCAGGCGTGTGCGGTAGGTGCTCACCGTTTTCACGCTCAGCGACAGCGACTTGGCAATGTCCCCCGCCGTCTCTCCCTTGGCCAGTTTGAGAAACACCTGAAACTCGCGCTCCGACAGCTGCTCATGCGGCGGTGCGTCGTCCTTGCGGTTGAGTTGCTGCGCAAGCAGCTCGGCAACTGCAGGCGTCAGGTAACGGCGGCCAAGCGCGATGGTACGGATGGCTTCCACAATTTCCGACGGCTCGCACTCCTTGTTCAGGTAGCCGCTCGCGCCCTGACGGATCAGGTTGATCGCATAGTGTTCTTCGGGGTAGCCGCTCAGGATCAGGATGCCCATGTCAGGCGCCTTGGCACGCAGCATGGCCAAGGCATCCAGCCCGCTTTGGCCGGGCATCGACAGGTCCATCAGCAGTACATCGATTTCCTTGTTGCGCACCAGGTCGATGGCCTCGCGGCCGTTGCCGGCTTCCCCCTCGACCCGAAGGTCCACATGCTCAGACAGGAACTGCTTGAGCCCGGAACGAACAATCGCATGGTCATCCACAATGCCAATCTTGATCATTGATATTCTTTCAATTCGGCAGTTATCGAGTGCCGGTGGGTGTGTTGAAGTTCCAGTGCCCATCATGTCATTGCATGGCAGGCACGTAAAAACGATAGTCAGTCATTATCCAGAATAAGCGTATGAATCTCCAAGAAAACACCCGGCGTTTGTTACCGAAGGTCCGGCAGATGGCCTTGAGCTTGCCCATGGCGCTGCTTGCTGCCATGGTTTTGGTAGGCATCAACGAGGTGGGGCATATGCGCTCGCAGGATGCGGTGGAGCAACTGGCCCAGGGGCTCACCACACGGTCTGATGTGAACAAGCTGTTGCAGAGCATGCTGGACGCAGAAACCGGCCAACGCGGCTATCTGCTCACGGGCAATGAAACCTACCTGGAGCCCTACGACAAGGCCGTGGCCACCGTGCAGACCAATCTCGACAGCCTGCGCATGCAATTCATGGGCGCGCCTGCAGACATGCAGGAGTTTGCGCTGCTGTCGCGGCAGATATCGCGCAAGTTGGCCGAGATGGAATTGAGCTTGCGCCTGCGCCGCCAGGGCAACGAAGACGCGTGGAAGTTCATCCTCAACACCGATGTGGGCAAGGAACACATGGAGGCGATCCGCCAACATGCGCAAGAGCTCATCGCCCGCAGCGACAAGCGCCTGCAGCAGGGCCGCGAGCAGATCGAGCAGTCGCTGATGCTGTCGCGCATCGGCATTGCCACCGTCACCGCCATCGGCCTGCTGGCCTTTTACATGTACCTGCGCCAGACGCAGGCAGTGCAAACGGTGAACCTGCGCGAGCAAGAGGTGCTGGAGCGCGAGCGCGACCGTCTGGAGGGCCTGGTGCGGGACCGCACAGCCACGTTGTCTGAGCTGGCCAACCACCTGCAGCAGGTGCGCGAAGAAGAGCGCGGCCATCTGGCGCGAGAGCTGCACGACGAACTGGGCGCGCTGCTGACGGCCGCCAAGCTCGATGTGGCGCGCCTCAAGTCCAAGATCGACGCCACCGCACCCGATGTGTCGGAGCGGCTCAAGCACCTGACGGAGACGCTCAACAGCGGCATTGCGCTCAAGCGCCGCATCATCGAAGACCTGCGGCCTTCGTCCCTGTCGAACCTGGGGCTCACGGCCGCGCTGGAGATCCTGACGCGCGAATACGCCGAGCGCGCGGGCATCGACGTCGAGACCAGCCTCGAGCCGGTGCAATTGCCCGATGCAGCGCAGCTCACGGTGTACCGCATGGTGCAGGAGGCGCTGACCAACATCGGCAAATACGCCAAGGCCAGCAAGGTACTGGTGTCGGTGCACGGCTACCCCACACATGTGGCGGTGCAGGTGCGCGACGACGGTGTGGGGTTTGACCCCGGCAGCGTGCGTCCCACCTCGCATGGCCTGGCTGGCATGCGCCACCGGGTTGAGGCGGCGGGCGGGCGCCTCACGCTCACCTCGCGCCCAGGCAATGGCACGCTGCTGTCGGCCGTTTTGCCACTGCCGCGCAATGCCTCAGATACACGCCGCGACGCCGCTGCGCACGACGCCTAAAGCCCAGGCTTGCGGCTTTTCCCATCCCTATTGTTTCCCTCTCGCCGCGGTGCACGGCGAACCGGCGACGGCCATCACGGGCACGGGGCGCTGCACCTGGGCCTCAGCACCGCGCTGCGCGGCGTAGTCATCGGCATCTGCCCGTGCGTTCCGTCCTACACCACCCCCACTGCGCCGCCGACACGGGGGCGCGCCGCACACCGGCATTCAGGGCTGCGGGCGATACCTACAGTTGACCCCAGGCGCTGAGGTTTTGGCGCCACCCGATCTGCCGGCAAGCCGGCCACCCATAAGGAGATGGAAATGTTGCACTACGCAGTTGTTTTTCTGGTGATCGCGCTGATTGCAGCCCTCTTCGGTTTTGGCGGTATTGCTGCCGGCGCCGTGGGCATCGCAAAGATTCTGTTCTTTGTGTTCGTGATCATGGCCGTGGTCACCTTCGTGCTGGGTTTGCTAAAAAAGGGGTAAGCCTGGTCTGACGGCCCGGCCTTCGACCCACCCCCTCGCGCATTCCCCTTTTGCATATCCCAAGGAGTTTTCTGATGACCCTTCAGACCGCAACCGACAAAGTGACGACTGGCGTTCGCAACCTCACCGATGACGTGCTGCAAAGCGCCCAAGAGGCTGTGCAGACCACCCGTGCTGCCGCAGACCAGTCGCTCGACAAGGCCGAAGCCAGTGTGCGCGCCCTGCGCCGCCAGGCCGACCCCGCGATTGATGATCTGGCGGCCCGTGCCCAGGACTTGGCTGCCCGAAGCATTGACTACTGCGCCGAGACCAGCGCGCGTGCACGCCGTCAGATGCAGCAGGCCGCAGAAGCCACCAGCAAGTACGTGGCCGAGCAGCCCGGCAAGTCGCTGGTGATCGCAGCCGCATCGGGTGCTCTGCTGGCCACCGTGGCGATGTGGATGTCGCGCCGCCGCGATGCATACTGAGCGTTGAAGGGGGTGATGCTGGCGTTCATCCGCCGGTGCCCCGCTAGCTTTGATTTTGTTGGCCCCTTTTCCCACAGTCCGCCGGTCGCGGAGGGTGCAACAGACCGGTGGCTTGAATATGTCCCAGCACCCGCGTTCCCAACCATTCTTGAACAAGGAAAACACCATGAAATACGCACGTGCCCTCGCTTTCGCCGCAGTCGCTGGCATCACCATCGTTACGGCCACGGGCTGCTCGGTGGCTCGCGAACAGCAAACAGTTGGCTCCTATGTGGATGACGCCGGCATCACCGCCGCCGTGAAGGCCAAGATGGCCGAAGACAAAAACGTGTCCGCCACCTCCATTAGCGTGGAAACGCTGAACGGCACGGTGCAGCTGTCGGGCTTTGCCAAGTCGCAGACCGAAAAGAACCAGGCAGAAAACATCGCCCGCAACACCAAGCACGTACGCGAAGTGCGCAACAGCATCGTTGTGCGTCCTTGACCGGACAGGGCTTGCGTCACGCGCATGGGCCTAGCGCTCACGCCCGATGGCGTTACCCCCTGAAGCAGGCTCCGGGCATACCCCGGGGCCTGTTTTTTTGTGGGCTCCTCCGGTGCTGTGTCGGGAGAGTCTGCGCTTCGTTCACTCTCATTGCCCCGACCCACGGGGTATAAGCTCCACACCATGCGGGTATTCAATTGCGACCACTGCGGTCATCTGGTGTTTTTTGACAGCGTGCAATGCCTGCATTGCGGCAGTGCGCTGGCGTTTCTGCCCGATGCGCTGACCATGGCCGCACTCACCCCTGCGCCGCAGGAGGGTGCCGACCTGTGGCGTCGCACAGAAGGGCAAGGTGAGGAGGGCGGCGGAGGGCGCCTGTACCGCATGTGCCGCAACCATACGGAACACCAAGCCTGCAACTTTGCGGTGCCCGCCGAGGATGCTGCCCAGCTTTGCGTGTCGTGCCGCCAGACCAGTGTGATGCCTGATCTTTCCGAGCCTGCGAACATGGGTCGCTGGATGCAGATCGAAGCCGCCAAGCGGCGGCTGTTCTACAGCCTGGCCCGCCTGGGGCTGGAGCCCGCGCCCGGCGGCACCAGCCCGGTGTTTGAATTTTTGGCCGAAGTGCCGGGCGGCCCGCCCGTGCTGACGGGCCACAACAACGGCACCATCACCCTCAACGTGGCGGAGGCCGATGACGATGAGCGCGCGCGCCGCCGCATTGCGCTGGGTGAGCCCTACCGCACGCTGATTGGCCACCTGCGCCATGAGTCCGGCCACTTCTACTGGGACCAGCTGGTGCGCGATGGCGGGCGGCTGGACGACTTTCGCCAGATGTTTGGCGACGAGCGCCAGGACTATGCAGCGGCCCTGGAGGCCCACTATGCCAAGGGCAATGACGGCAACGACTGGGCCGACCACCATGTGAGCGCCTACGCCGCCGCGCACCCCTGGGAAGACTGGGCCGAAACCTGGGCGCACTACCTGCACATGATCGACCTGCTGGAAACCTCGGCCAGCTATGCCACCGAGGTCACCGTGCCCGGGATTTACGGCCCGCAGCGCAGCAGCGCCATCGACCCCTTTGCTAGTCCGGCGCCCGACTTCCAGTCCATGGTGCAGCATCTGGTGCCGCTGACGCTGCTGCTCAACAGCCTCACACGCAGCCTGGGGCAGCCCGACGCCTACCCGTT
>JADHED010002052.1_pt1 | contig 14983 bp, 15 predicted proteins | sample 8952041 | NCBI WGS metagenome assembly JADHED01 (sample SAMN16124423, study PRJNA663239) | bioreactor sludge metagenome | isolation source: sludge (control) | place: India:Bengaluru | collected 2018-09-08
CCCTGCGTGACCAGCAACTGAGAAATGTAGGGCGCCATGGACGCCCCCAGAATTTCCCCGAGGTTGTAGGCTGCGCCTGCCCCGCTGTAGCGCAGTTGCGGTGGAAACAGGGCGGGCAGTAGCGCGCCCATGGGGGCGAAGGTGATCCCCATGAGCAACAGTTCCAGCGAAAGAAACGCGGTGATCTGCCAGGTGTCGCCGCTGCTCAGCATGGGGCCTAGCAGAAATCCCGAGCCGCAGGCCAGCATTCCGCCGGCCAGCAATACCGGGCGTCGGCCTACCTTGTCACTCAGCCATGCCGCCAGTGGGGTGGCTGCTGCCATGAACAATACTGCAACGCAGAGCATCGCCAGAAAATGCGGGCGGGGAATGTGCAAGGTCGCAGTGCCGTAATTGAGTGCAAATACGGTCGTGGTGTAAAACAGGGCATAACACACCACCATGGCCAAGGCACCCAACAGAAGTGGCTTCAAGTGTTGACGCAGCAGGGTGGCAAAGGGAAAGGCGAGCGCTTTCCCCTGTTGCAACACTGCGGCGAATATCGGCGTTTCCGGCAGGCGCAGGCGCACGTACAGGCCGATGACGACGAGCAGGGCGCTTGCCAGGAAGGGGACGCGCCAGCCCCAGGCACGAAAGGCCGCATCGTCCAGCCACAGGCTCAGCAGCAAAAAGCTGCCTGTCGCCAGCAGAAAGCCGACCGAGGGGCCTAGCTGTGGGAACATGCCATACCAGCCACGGCGATGGGTTGGCGCATTTTCGGTGGCGAGCAGTGCCGCACCGCCCCACTCGCCGCCTAGCCCGATGCCCTGCCCGAAGCGAAGCAGGCACAGCAGTGCCGGGGCGGCGAGGCCGATGCTGTCGTATCCCGGCAGGAGACCGATCAGGGTGGTCGATACGCCCATCAACAGTAACGATGCGGAAAGTGTTGCCTTGCGGCCAATGCGATCACCAAAGTGGCCGAACAAGGCCGCGCCGAGGGGGCGGGCGACGAACGCGATCCCGAACGTGAGGAAGGCATTGAGGTTTTGGGTGACCGGGTCGCCCGGCGGGAAAAATACGGTGCCGATGACCAGGGCAACCGCCATTGCGTAGATGTAGAAGTCGAAAAATTCGATGGCGGTGCCGATAAAACTGGCAGTGGCGATGTGTGCGACGGAGGGTGTTTTCATGCGCAAGCCTGATGATTTTTGCCTGTAGTATGGCGCAAATGTCATGGGGATTTCCAGCGTGATCGCACCCCGCTGAAATCGGGCGTGAAAATCGGCGGAATAAGGCGTTTCGCCTTTATGAAGTTAGGCCCTTTTCCATTACAATGACGGTCAATTATGACGATCCACATGAATGCCTGAACACCATGGCTGAGTCCTCCGCGCAAACATTTTCCGCGCTGCTGCGCGGCTTCACCGAGCTGCCGGCACAACGCAAGCTCGGGCTGATGGTCGCGCTGGCGGCGGTGATCGCGCTGTTCGTCGGCTCCATGATGTGGGCGCAAACGCCAGACTATCGCGTGCTCTATGGCAATCTCGCCGATCGGGACGGCGGTGAAGTCATCGATGCGCTGACCAAGCAGAATATCCCGTTCAAAACCGGGGATGGCGGCATGATCATGGTGCCATCCAATCTGGTCTACGAAGCGCGTCTCAAGCTGGCCTCTCAGGGACTTCCCAAGGGCAGCTCGATCGGCTTCGAACTGATGGATAACCAGAAGTTCGGCATCACCCAGTTTCAGGAAAACGTGAATTACCAGCGGGCACTCGAAGGTGAAATTACCCGCACCATCGAGACGATCGCGTCGGTGCAGGGGGCTCGGGTGCATCTGGCAATTCCCAAACCTTCCGTATTTGTGCGCGACGAACAGAAACCGTCGGCTTCGGTGCTGGTCAATCTCTACGCCGGACGCTCGCTCGACAAGGCGCAGGTTGCCGGCATCGTGCACCTGATCTCCGGCAGTGTGCCGGAAATGCCGCCCGAGAATGTGAACATCATCGATCAGAACGGCAAGATGCTCACCAGTACCAGCAACAAGGGCGGCGCTCTGGGGCTGGATTCCAGCCAATTGGAGTTCCTGAAAGAGCTGGAGTCGAGCTATGCACAACGTATACAGGACATCATCAGTCCCATCATGGGGGCTGAAAATATCCGTGCCCAGGTGACGGCTGATCTCGATTTCTCCCAGGCAGAGCAGACCGCTGAAACCTATAAGCCCAACCCTACGCCGGATGTGTCCAGCATTCGCAGCCAGCAAACCTCTGAAACCATGGGTGGGGGCACATCGGCTCAGGGCGTCCCGGGGGCGCTGTCCAATCAGCCGCCGGGGGCTGCGACAGCGCCGATCAATGCGCCTGCCGGGCGGCCTGCGGGCGGCGCGGCGGCCGGTGCCGGAGGTGGCACGGTGCAGAAGGATTCGACCATCAATTACGAACTGGACAAGACCATCAGCCACGTGAAGAAGCCGGTCGGCAGCATCAAGAAATTGTCTGTGGCTGTGGTCGTCAATAACAAGGGCGAGAAGGACAAGAAGGGCAAGGTCAATTACCGTCCGTTGACCAAGGATGAATTGACGCAGGTCTACAACCTGGCGAAGGAAGCCATGGGCTTCAATCAGGCACGCGGGGATACCCTGAACGTGGTTAACGCGCCGTTCTCCATGGAAACCGGCGAAGAAGCCCCGCCGTTGCCGATCTGGAAGGATCCGGCGATGCAGTCCCTGGCCAAGGAAATCGTCAAATACCTGCTGATCGCAGGTTTGCTGATGTATCTGGTGCTGGGGGTGCTCAAGCCGATGATGAGTGAGCTGGTAGCGATAGGTGCAAGGCCCGCGCATCCTGAGCGTGCTGCTGGTGCAGGGGGGGGTGAGTTCGATGGGGGGATGTCTGCGAGCGGCGCAGGCGATGTGGTGCAGCTCGGTGCCAAGAAGCCGCACAGCTATGAAGAGGACCTGCAGTTGGTGAAGGGCATGGCCAAGAACGATCCCAAGATCGTTGCCAACGTGGTCAAGGACTGGGTGAACAAGGAATGAGTGAAGACGGCATCCTGAAAAGTGCCATCCTGCTGATGAGCATCGGCGAGGAAGAGGCCGCCGAAGTGCTCAAGTATCTTGGTCCGAAGGAGGTGCAGAAGATCGGCACGGCCATGGCGGCCCTGGAAAACATTTCGCACGAACAGATCAAGCACTCACTCAGCGAGTTTCGCAACGAGGCCGAGCAACGCACGACCCTGGGCATGGGCGCGGACAGCTACATTCGTAGCATGCTGACCAAGGCGCTAGGCGACGACAAGGCGGGCAACCTGATCGACCGTATCCTGCAGGGCGGAGATACCAGCGGCATCGAGAGCCTGAAATGGATGGATGCGGCCTCTGTGGCAGAGTTGATCAAGAACGAACATCCCCAGATCATCGCGTCCATTCTGGTCCATCTGGATTATGACCAGGCCAGTGAAATCCTGGGCAAGTTTGTCGAGCGTTTGCGTAACGACGTCATGCTGCGTATCGCTACGCTGGATGGCATCCAGCCCCATGCCCTGCGCGAGTTGAATGACGTGCTGACCAAGCTGCTGTCGGGGGGCGACCACATGAAGAAATCGGCGCGAGGCGGGATCAAGACCGCCGCCGAAATCCTCAATTTCATGGCCGGTGCGGTCGAAAGCTCCGTCATGGGCAATATCAAATCGTTCGACGAGGAACTGGCCCAGAAGATCCAGGACGAAATGTTCGTGTTCGAGGATATCAACAAGGTCGACGATCGCGGCATCCAGTTGCTCCTGCGCGAAGTTCAGTCCGAATCCCTGATCGTGGCACTCAAGGGAGCCTCGGCCGATTTGCGCGAAAAGGTGTTCAAGAACATGTCCCAGCGTGCGGCGGAAATGCTGCGTGACGATCTCGAGGCCAAGGGCCCGGTACGTGTCAGCGAAGTCGAAGCCGAACAGAAGGAGATTCTCAAGATCGTGCGGCGCCTGGCGGACGAAGGCCAGATCGTGTTGGGCGGCAAGGGCGGCGATGAAGGCTTCCTGTAATTCCGGGGTCGTGGCATGAGCGCAGGCAAGTCTCTTGAGGATTTCAACGTCGGATACCAGCGCTGGCAACCGACTGCACTGACCGAGGGTGGCGCATCGGGTGCGATTCCCATGCCGACTGCCGCTGACCTTGAGGCCATACATCAGCAGGCGCACGAAGAGGGTTTTCAGGCAGGCTATCAGGAAGGGCTGGAGGCTGCGCGCCAGCACCGCGAAACTGCGCTGGCGGAAGAAGTCTCCCAATTGCAGGCATTGATGACGTCGTTGTCCGAAGCGATGCAGGCATTCGAGCAGTCCGTGAGCGAAGAGTTGCTGGCGCTTGCATTGGAAATCTCGCGGCAGATGCTGCATCGCTCGCTGGCCGTCAAACCTGAGTTGCTGCTGCCGATTGTCCGGGCGGCGGTCGAAAGCCTGCCGCAGAATACCCCTCACCCCCATCTGCATCTGCATCCCGAAGATGCCGCGTTGGTGCGCGCCGGGTTGCCGGCGGAAATGGCCCAGGGGGGCTGGAAAGTGATCGATGATCCACGTATCGCCAGAGGCGGTTGCCGCATCGAGACGCCTGTGTCTGAAGTGGATGCCACTGTCGAAAATCGCTGGAAGCGCTTGTCCGCCGCGTTTGGCCAGCAATCCGAATGGCTAGATGAATAGCCTCTCCAATCCTCACCTGAATCGCTGGAAGCAAACGCTTGCGGATGGCCGCATGGTCGCCGCGCAGGTGGCGCCCTGGGCCACCACCGGCAAACTGACGCGTGTCGCCGGCCTGGTGCTGGAGGCTGTGGGCATCAAGGCGCCTGTCGGCAGTGTGTGCGTGATTTCCTTGCCCAACGGCCAGACGGTAGATGCCGAGGTGGTCGGATTCGCAGGCGAACGCCTGCTGCTGATGCCCGAGTCTGACGTTTACGGTGTTTCTTCCGGCGCGCGCGTGACGTTGCTGGAAACCGATACGGACCATGCCGCTTCCCTGCACGGTGGCAAAGGCTTGCGGCGCCGTTCCGAAGACCGCGTCAAACAAGTGGCGGTCGGCCCGGAAATGCTGGGGCGCGTCCTCGACGGGAACGGGCGCCCGCTGGATCAGTTGGGGCCGTTGTCTCTGGAAGATCGGGTGCCGCTGCAAAGCCGCCCGTTCAATCCCCTGATGCGTAAGCCCATCAGCGAGACGCTGGATGTGGGGGTGCGCGCCATCAATGCGTTGCTTTCGGTCGGACGTGGCCAGCGCATGGGGCTCTTTGCGGGGAGTGGCGTGGGCAAGAGCATGCTCCTGGGCATGATGGCCCGCTACACCGATGCCGATATTACGGTAGTCGGGTTGATCGGCGAGCGTGGGCGTGAGGTCAAGGAGTTCATCGAGCAGATTCTGGGGGAAGAGGGCATGGCGCGCTCCGTCGTCGTTGCCGCGCCGGCCGACACGCCCCCTCTGATGCGTCTGCACGGGGCCGCTTACGCGACTGCGATTGCAGAATATTTCCGGGATCAGGGCAAGAATGTATTGCTGATCATGGATTCCCTGACCCGCTATGCCATGGCGCAACGCGAGATCGCGCTGGCTGTGGGCGAGCCGCCTGCGACACGGGGTTATCCGCCGTCGGTCTTCGCCAAGCTGCCGCAACTGGTGGAGCGTGCGGGTAACGGTACCGAGGGCGGTGGGTCGATTACCGCATTCTATACGGTGCTGGTCGAGGGGGATGACCAGATGGACCCGATTGCCGACAGCGCACGCGCCATTCTGGATGGGCATATCGTGCTGTCGAGAAACCTTTCGGATCAGGGGCATTACCCTGCGATCGATATCGAGGCCTCCATCAGCCGTGCCATGACTTCGCTGATCAGCAATGACGAATTTGATCTCGTACGACGCTTCAAGATGTTGTATTCCCGCTACCAGCGCAGCCGCGACTTGATCAATGTCGGGGCGTACGTGCGTGGAAGCGACCCCCAGCTGGACGAGGCGATTGCCTTGTATCCTTATCTTGAAAGCTTCTTGCGGCAGGGGATCCACGAGCAGGTCACAGTCTCGCAAAGTCGCGAAGGGCTCGCGGCACTGCTGGGTATCAGAATCGGCTGATGGCCAAGCCTTTCCATCTCCAGTCTCTGGTTGACCTGGCGCAAGAACGTAGCGACGCGGCAGCGCAAACTCTGGCCAAGCTCAAACAGATCTGGCAGGAAGCCGAAAACAAGCGCACACAGCTTGAATCCTATCTGCAGGAATACCGCAATCGTCTGCAGCAGCAAACGGAAAGTGGTTTGACGGCCATGCAGTGGCAGGATTATCAGGCGTTCATGGCGAAGCTGGAGTTGGCGATCAAGGCCCAAACTGCGGAAATCGAGCGCTGCCAGCGAGCCTGGGAGGCTGGCCAGGTGGACTGGCAGACTTGCGAACGCGAGCGCAAGGCCTATCTGACCCTGCGGGAGCGGCACGAGGCGGCCGAACGCAAGCGGGAGGATAAGCTGGAGCAAAAGCTGCAGGATGAATATGCACGCAATTTGCACCACCGCAAGACCAATCCTCATGACGCCTGAACGCCAAACTGCAGCCTATTGAGGCGTGGCACGTTAGTTGCATGTCTCTCTGCAAATGAAACCGCAGAGGTACTGTGCATGAACGCTGCTATGTTGCTCTCCACTTTGTCCGCCAAGTTCTTGGCGGGTAAAAACTCGCCGACTGAAGTTGCTGACAATGTCTCCTTGCTCGCGGGGGGGCAGACGTCCGGTGACTTTGCGGCGATGCTGGCCCAGCAGTTCGACGTGACTGACGGGGCCTCGCTGCAGACGCAGCCCTTGTCTGTGCCGGAAGTGCCCCTTCAGGCGCAGGCCTTGGTCGACCCTGCGTTGACAGGAAGCGCGTCCGCCGTTGTGGCCGCCGCTATGCCTTATGTCGCGGCGCCCGTCAGAACTTCTTCAGCAAATGATTTGCAAACGGCTGCCGATACTCAGTCTTTGATTTCGCGAGGGCTTCACGATAAGCCGCTGGCAGATACGGCGCAGCGGCAACCGATTGCCACTGCGCCGGCATCTTTTGCCGTTTCCGAAACAGTTGTTGATCCTGTTGCTCAGTCCCAGGTCGCTATTCCCCAGGTGGCGACTCCTCAACATGAATTCGATGTGGTGTTGTCGGACATGATGGCAATGCCGCAGACGAATTCGGGAAATTCGGCTGCCTTGGCTTCGATGGCAAGTCTGCAGGTGGCAGCGGCGCAACCTGCCTCAGCCCAGCTGGCTTCCAATCAACCGGTAGCGGTGCTTGCTCCAGTCGTCGGCCAGTCTGCATGGGGCGAGGCTCTTGGAGATCGCATGGTGTGGATGGTGAGCCAGCAGCATCAGGGGGTGGAGCTGCATTTGAATCCGCCGGCGCTCGGGCCGTTGGAAGTGCGTCTCAGTATGCATGAAGGGCAGGCGACCCTGAGTTTTGCCACCCAGCACTTGCCCGTGAAGGAAGCGCTTGAGTCAGCGACACCTCGCCTGAAGGAAATGCTGGGTGAAAGCGGCATCAATCTGGCAGGCGTGTCCGTTAACGTGGGAAGTTTTAGTCAGCAACGCGGAAGCTTCGAGCAAAGAGAGCCAGTGATGCCGGTCTGGACGGCAGGTGGCGAGGTACAGGAGGCTTCTTTGTCCCAAGTGGTGAGCGGCACAAGTCGCGTGATCTCTGGCCGTGGCATGGTGGATTTGTTTGCTTGACGAGTCTCTCTCCTGCGGTCTCCGCACAAGGCGCCCGATGGGCGCCTTTTTTATTGCCCGTTTGCACTCGCCATTTTTTCTCAAGTGGATGGCATTTTGGTTCGAAAACATCAAGTGGCGATTGTTGTGGGTGATGGATTCTGATAAACCGCATAAATAAAACAACCAAACCACTTGTTTTTTATAAGAATTGGCGTTATAAACTGACCCTAATGATTAACTATGGGTTTAATGCGTCCATTAGACCTGAACTGTGTGGAGAGAAACATGGCAAACCAGCCCCAACCAGAAGAAGGCGCGGCCGCCCCAAAAAGCAAGAAAATGCTGATCATCATCGTCGTGGTCCTGCTGGTGTTGGTGCTGGCGGGCGGCGCGGCGGCTTTCCTGATGATGAGTGGCGGCAAGAAGAAGCATGCCGACAAGGAACATGCCGAGGAGACGGTTGATGCGGAACACGCCAAGCCTCCCGTGATGATCGTGTTCGAGGAGAAATTCACCGTCAACCTTCAGTCTGACGATGGTTCCAGCCATTACATGCAGATTCCCAAGCTGGAACTGGAAATGGCCAACGATGTGGTCGGCAAAAAGGTGGAAGAACGCAAGTCCAAGATCAGCGACCGTATTAACAGCACTCTGCGCGCGAAGACCGTGAAGGAGATGCTGGAGCCTGGCAGCGATCTGAAGTTGAAGGAAGACCTGAAGAAGGTCGTAAATGAGACTCTGGAAGTGAAGCCCGCGAATGCGGAAAAAGAGGGCGTGAAGGAAGTGATCCTTCCCGCTTCATTTATCGTGCAGTGATCGGGACGATTCAAAGCGAACACTGAGTTGAGCCATGTCTGACGACATTCTGTCCCAGGAAGAAGTCGATGCCCTGCTGAAAGGGGTCACCGGCGAGTCCGATGCTGCAGATGACAGTGCGGCAGGGGATGACGCTGGCATTCAGAGCTACAACCTTGCCTCTCAGGACCGTATCGTGCGTGGGCGCATGCCCACCATGGAGGTTATCAACGAACGTTTCGCGCGGAATTTCCGGATCGGACTGTTCAATTTCACCCGCCGTACCGCGGAAATCTCGGTCGGGCCGGTGCGCCTGCTGAAATATGCCGAATTCGTGCGAAATCTCGTGGTGCCGACCAACCTGAATATGGTCCATGTGAAGCCCTTGCGCGGCACGGCACTGATGATTTTCGATCCCAATCTGGTGTTTCTGGTGATCGATAATCTGTTTGGTGGGGATGGTCGTTATCACACGCGGGTCGAGGGGCGGGATTTCACCCAGACCGAGCAACGCATTATCCAGAACATGCTGGGCGTGGCGATGGAAGAAATGCAGAAGGCCTGGGAGCCGGTGTATCCGATCGAATTCGAATATATCCGTTCAGAAATGAACACCCAGTTCGCCAACATTGCGACCCCGAGCGAAGTCGTTGTGGTGACGACTTTCTCGATCGAGTTGGGCAATGCCGGCGGCGATTTTCACCTCTGTATGCCGTATGCTATGATCGAACCGATTCGCGATCTCCTGTATGAAGGCATGCAGGGAGATCGCATGGAAGTCGACGAGCGTTGGGTAAGTTTCCTCTCCAACCAGGTCCAGTCGACGGAAGTCAGGTTGGTAGCCAATCTGAGCACGGCGGAGGTGACGGTGCGTGAGTTGCTTGCCATGCAGGTCGGTGACGTGATCCCGCTGGATATACCCGATTCGATTACCGCCGATGTGGAAGGTGTCCCCGTGCTAGAGTGCGGATATGGCGTGCACAACGGCCAGTACGCACTCAAGGTAAAGAAGTTTATTTCGACCGACGAAACCGGCATATAAGAAGCTATGGCAGAAGAAGACGCGAGCGCCAACGAGCAGTTTACGGCAGATGACTGGGCCGCCGCGATGGCGGAACAGGCAGAGGCCGAGTCTGCCGCACAGCCTGCCGCCGCCGAGGCGCAGCCGGCCGCCAACGTATTTGCCAATCTGTCGCCCGAGGGCATGGGGCTGGCGCCCGAAGCTGCCCGGAATCTCGAACTGGTCATGGATATCCCCATCCAGTTGACCGTCGAACTCGGCCGCACCCGGATGCCGATCCGCAACCTGCTGCAGTTGGCGCAGGGGTCGGTCGTGGAACTGAACGAACTGGCGGGTGAGCCACTGGACGTGTTCGTCAACGGCTGTCTCGTTGCCCAAGGGGAAGTGGTGGTCGTGAACGAGAAGTTCGGCATTCGCCTGACCGACATCATTACCCCGTCTGAACGTCTGAAAAAACTTCGATGAACCGTTTGTCCTTCCCGGCGCGCAATGGCGACAGGGCGGGCTTGGTCTTGCTTCCTCTGTTGATTATCCCCATCACGGCTGCACACGCTGCCGACGCTGCTGCCCCCACAGTTCCCGCCTCTTCTTTTGGCAGTCTGCTGCAAGTCATGTTCGGTTTGGCCGTCGTGCTGGCTGCGATTGCCGGGACGGCGTGGCTGCTCAAGCGGCTCGGCCCGGGGCAGGCTTCTGCGGCAAGTAATTTGCGGGTGGTCGGTGGCGTGGCCGTCGGCCCCAAGGAGCGTGTCGTGCTGGTGGACGTGGGCGACACGCGCCTGGTGCTGGGCGTCTCTCCGGGACATATCACGACCTTGCACCAATTCCCGCGTCCAGCCGATGAGGAGGCGATTCCGGTCGAACCGGTCGCCCATCAGTTCCAGGCCAGACTCAGGGCGTTGCTGCAGCAGAAGGAAGGGGCCTGATGTTCCGCCGTCCGTTATTCCTGGGGTTGCTGGCGCTGATGATGTTGCCCATGCTGGCGTGGGCAGAAGCGGGCATCCCTGCGTTTACCAGCACGCCTGCTGCCGGGGGCGGTCAGACTTATTCCCTGAGTTTACAGACCCTGATCCTGCTGACGTCGTTGACGTTCCTGCCGGCCGTGCTGCTGATGATGACTGCGTTTACGCGTATCGTGATCGTGTTGTCGTTGCTGCGTCAGGCCTTGGGTACGTTGCAGTCTCCCCCCAATCAGGTACTCATCGGGTTGTCCCTGTTCCTGACGCTGTTCGTGATGGCGCCGGTGTTCGACAAGATGAACGAGCAGGCACTGCAGCCTTACCTGACTGACAAGATCAACGTGATGGAGGCGCTGGATAAGGGGTCCGAGCCGCTGAAGAAGTTTATGTTGAGCCAAACGCGGCAGGAGGACCTGGCCCTGTTCGTGCGCCTGTCGAAATCTCCCCCGCTGTCGGGGCCTGAGGCCGTGCCGCTCAAGGTGCTGGTGCCGGCTTATGTGATCAGCGAGCTCAAGACTGCCTTCCAGATCGGTTTCGTCATTTTCATTCCGTTTCTGATTATCGACATGGTGGTTGCCAGCGTGCTGATGTCCATGGGGATGATGATGCTGTCGCCCGTGACGATCTCCTTTCCGTTCAAGCTGATGCTATTTGTGCTGGTGGATGGATGGAGCCTGCTGATTGCATCCCTGGTGCAAAGTTTTTATATTTAGCCCATGACCCCTGAAACCGTATTGACCATCGCGCAGCAGGCATTGGAAATGACCGTGCTGGTTTCCGCCCCCATGCTGGGTGCAGCGCTGGTCACGGGCTTGCTGGTGAGCCTTTTTCAGGCGGCGACGCAAATCAACGAAATGACCTTGTCCTTCATCCCGAAATTGCTGGTACTGGTACTGGTACTGGTCGTCGCCGGACCCTGGATGTTGGCCATGATGCTGGATTACATGCGTCGCCTGTTTACCAGTATTCCGACCCTGATCGGCTAGTTTTCCTTTGATCAGCGTTACTTCAGCGCAACTCGATCTCTGGATTTCGGCATTCTTCTGGCCGTTTTTTCGTATCCTCGCCCTCATTGCTACCGCTCCTTTCTTTAGCGGGCGGGGCATTCCGGCTTCGACCAAGGTCGGATTGGCATTCGTCCTGACCGTGGTGGTCGCCCCCACGCTGGGCCCCATGCCAGCGGTACCGCCCGGGTCCGGGCAAGGCCTGTTCATTCTGGCGCAGCAGTTGATGATCGGTGCGGCGATGGGGTTGGCGGTGCGCATTATCTTTTCGGCCATCGAAATGGCCGGCCATATCATGGGGTTGCAAATGGGGCTGGGGTTTGCGACGTTTTTCGATCCACAGAATTCGGCACAGATTCCAGTCCTGAGCCAGTTTATCGGTCTAGTTGCGATGCTGTTCTTTCTGGCAATCAACGGGCATCTGATGGTCATCACTGCACTGGTGGAAAGCTTCCGGGTGCTGCCGGTCGGAGTCGGCGCGTTGTCCAGCCAGGGCTGGCATACGCTGGTCGTGTGGGGTGGGGAAATTTTCCGGGCAGGTGTGTTGTTATCGCTCCCGGTAGTGACCGTGCTGATGATGACCAACGTTGCGCTTGCGGTGCTGACGCGCGCAGCCCCTCAGCTCAACATTTTTGCCGTGGGCTTCCCGCTCACCCTGGCGATCGGTTTTGTCGTGATCGCGCTTTCCCTGGGGCATTTTCTGCCAATTTTCGGCCAACTGTTCGAGACGGCGGTGCAAATGATGCTGAGAATCGCGCAGGACGCCGCCGTCCCTGCGCTGCGGTGAGTTGAGGATCAGGCAACATGGCGAACACTGATCGAGAATTCAGAGCCCTTACAGCCTACTTGAAACTGTTGACCAACAAGGGGGCGGAAGAGGTCCATCTGGAGCAGCGTAAGCAGTTCCTGCTGAAACTGATCCCGTTGCTGGCTGAACAAGCCCAGTCGATGGAGACATTCAAGAAGCATGTCGAGACCGCCCTGCTGAGTGTCGAGAAAACCCAGTGGCCGTTTCTGCAGATCGTTTCGAAGGAATATTTTCCGTTCTGGGTTGATGACATCAAGACCATCGCGGCATTGCACGCGAGCGGCGGGTATGAACTGGCGCCTGCGGTGGCGCAGGTCCCGACGGAAGATCTCAAGACCTTGTGGGAGAATCTGGATAAGGCCCAATTCAGCGTGAGTGAGAAATGGCCGCTGAAGGCCTACACCACGGCCCTCAAGGCGGAGGGTGCCAAACCCGGGGTCATCGAGACGCGGGTGCGGCTGGTGAAATTGCTGCTATTGCAACTGCGTCGGGTCGAGGATCATGGCGGAGATCACTACCGATTGGCGGTGCATGGGTTGTTGCCACTGTTCGAACTACGCGAAACCCGCCAGATGTTCCTGGCCGTGGTGCGCGAATTCTATTATTTCTGGGTGGGAGATCCTGACGCGGCACGGTTTATCGTGTTGAAGTCTCCGTCGCTCTAGTGCGCGTGCCCTAGCCCTTCATTCCCGCCTCGATACGGTCGCACAGGGTTTTCAGAATCTTGATGCGGGCAAAGTTCTTGTCTTCCGCCTCGATGATGGTCCATGGCGCGTGACTGCTGCTGGTGCGGTCTATCATGTCGCACACTGCTTGCTGGTACTGCTCCCATTTTTCCCGGTTCCGCCAGTCTTCTTCGGTGATCTTGAAACGCTTGAACGACACTTGCTGCCTTTCCTCGAAGCGGCGCAGTTGTTCTTCCTTGCTGATCTGTAGCCAGAACTTGACCACCACCACCCTGTTTTTAGCCAGTTGCTCCTCGAAGTCATTGATCTCGCCGTAGGCGCGCATCCAGTCGTACTCGCTGCAAAAGCCTTCGACGCGCTCGACCAGGACGCGGCCATACCAGGAGCGATCGAAGATCGCCAGGCGGCCACGCCTGGGAACGTGCCGCCAGAATCGCCAGAGATAGGGCTGCGCGCGCTCTTCCTCGGTGGGGGCGGCAACGGGTGTGATGCTGTATTGGCGAGCGTCGATCGCCTGGGTGATACGGCGGATGCTGCCGCCTTTCCCCGCTGCATCGGAGCCTTCGAACACTACCACGGTGGTGATGTCCTTGAATGCGGGCTCGCGGGTGAGGAGATTGAGCTTGCCCTGGAATTTTTCGAGTTTCTTCTCGTACTCCGATTTCTCCAACCTCTGGGAAAGATCGAGGGTATTGATCACGTGAAGATTGTCCACCGGGGTGAGTAGCGGTGGTGCCGAGTTGGTGTGCGTTTCGGGTTGAGTATGGTCTAGCCGCTTGCGAATCGCTTGCAATACTTGCTTGCCAACCGTGAGATTGCGATAGTTGGCGTCATATCCCTCCACGATCATCCAGGGGGCGTCTGCCGTGCTGGTTTCGCGTAATACGTGTTCGGAAATATCGCGAAACTTGTCGTAGAGTTTCAGATGGTGCTTGTCCATCTCGCTGACGCGCCATCGGGTTTTGGGATTTTCCTCCAGCGCTTCGATGCGGGCTTTCTGCTTTTCCTTGGAAAGGTGAAACCAGAACTTGAGTACCAGCGCACCTTCGTCCGTCAGCATTTTTTCGAACCGGGCGATTTCCTCCAGGGCGTAGCCCAGGGTTTCGTTATCCGTTTTACCGTAGACGCGGTCGACGATCGGGTCGGTATACCACGAACCGAAATAGATCCCGATCTTGCCCTTGGGCGGGAGCGCGCGCCAGTAGCGCCACATTGCCGGACGCTCACTTTCCTCATCGGAGGGCGCGCTGAAGGCATAGGTGTGAATATGACGTGGATCCATCCATTCGTTCAGCAGGTTGGCGGTCTCGCCCTTGCCTGCGCCATCCACGCCGCCGATCAGGATGATGACCGGAAATTTACGGGATTGTGCCAAGTCGTATTGGGCATCTAGCAGTGCCTCGCGCACTTCGGGCACCTGCTGCTTGTAGGTTTCTTTGTCGATCTTGTGACCGAGTTCTGCGGATTCGAACATGACACCCTTTCACCGTCTGGATGCCTGTCATGGTGCATGAGTTGTAGGTGGGGTGTAAAGATGCGGGAGTTACGGGCAAGAGGCATGTGACTGGTGTTGCTGTGCGATAAAGCATGGATTGGGCAGTTTCTGTCTGCGCACCAAAATAATGCGCACTGTCATGGGTCTGCACAATAGCCGTGCATATTCATTGCGCATTTTTATGGTGCGGGATATAAAGTATATATAAAACAATCAGATAAAATTTTGGCGCGGTTTTTGCTCTACTCAGCCGATCGATTTTTGGGAGATTGACATGGAAGCGACGAATACCGGAGGGGATGTCCTGTTCATCCTGCTGGGCGCGATTATGGTGCTGGCGATGCATGCCGGCTTTGCTTTTCTTGAAGTGGGGACGGTGCGCAGCAAGAATCAGGTGAATGCGCTGGTCAAGATCATGGTGGATTTCTCGGTCTCGACCATTGCCTATTTTTTCATCGGATACAGCGTGGCGTACGGCATCGGCTTCCTGCAGGGGGCCGATGCGCTTTCGGCCAAGAATGGCTATGAGTTGGTCAAGTTTTTCTTC
>JADHED010002053.1_pt1 | contig 14980 bp, 10 predicted proteins | sample 8952041 | NCBI WGS metagenome assembly JADHED01 (sample SAMN16124423, study PRJNA663239) | bioreactor sludge metagenome | isolation source: sludge (control) | place: India:Bengaluru | collected 2018-09-08
GCGGCGCGGCATGTACAAGCAGTATTACGAACCGTCGTCGTAGGGGCCGGGCGGACCCGGCCCGTGTCCGCCTGTCATTCCCGTTGAACCGCACGGTCGGCGGCGGGACAATACGGCACGGCTGCGAGCGCGGGCGTGAGTGCCCGAGCCCGTTCACCCGGAGGGCATCATGTCGCGCCTCTGGACCGTGTTCGTCGCCGCCCTTCTCGCCGGGTTCCCCGCCTCCGCGCTCCCCCAGGTTCTCATCGACTCGGTTGAGCTGACCGCCGCCGGCGGTGCCCGCGGCGACGGGTTCGGTCGAAGTGTCGCCATCAGCGGGAACACCCTCGTCGTGGGCGCCCCTGGCCGGGACGAGCGTGGCGAGGACAGCGGCGCCGCCTACGTCTTCGTTCGTGACGGTCGCGGCCAGTGGACACACCGGCAGACGCTGCTTGCCGCCGAACTCGCCCCCTACGACCACTTCGGCTGGAGCGTCGCCATCGACGGCGATTCGCTGGTGATCGGCGCCCCCGGCGACCGGCGGGTCGCCGGCGTGCCGGACCCGATGGCGCCGAGCCGCGGTGCCGCGTACGTCTTCCAGCGGATCGACGGCTGGTGGCGGCAGGTGACGCGACTGCAGCCGGAGTACCTGGTTGCCGCGGACCGGTTCGGGTGGGCGGTTGCGGCGAGCGGCGACGCGATCGCCGTCTCGGCACCGTATCGGGACCTCTACTCGTGGCAGGCAGACTGGGGCCTCGTCGTGGTCTTCCGTCGCACCGCCTCTGGCTGGGCGACCGAAGCCGAGTTGACGGGGTGGGGCGGCCACGCCGGGTTCTCGCTTTCGCTCGACGGAGACGACGTCGCGTTCGGGGCGCCAGGCTACGGCTACGGCATGGTGCATCGGTGGCACCGGAATCCGGACGGTCAATGGACCTCCTGGCCGTCCGGCGGGAGGCGAGTGGACGGACAGGGGGCACTCGCGGGCTTCGGTGAAGCGCGCATGCTCACGCGCGGGCCAGACGGGAGACTGTTCGTGCTCGATGGCCCCGCGGTGAGGCGAATCAGCGGTGATGGAACCGTCGACACCGTGTTCGTGGCACCGGAGATCTCCGCGCCAACGCTCAGCACGCCCTACACAGTGGTCACGGCGTTGACCGTGGACCGCAACGGCAAGATCTGGATGTCGTTGCACCGCTGCCTTGCCCCGGGCAAAATGTGCTCCCTCTACGAATACCAACTCCGGCGGTACGAGAGCGGTGGCACGTCCACTTTGGTAGCGAGTGGGCAATCCCTGGCCTCCCTCGCGCCGCATCCGTCCGGCGGCGTGCTCGGCCTGCTCGGATGTTCCGTCGTCCACGTGTCGGATTCAGGAAACTACACGACCCTCGCGGGAGACCGCACGGACTGCGTGTCGTCGGACGGCGTCGAGGCGGCCCGCTTCCAGCGGCCGCTGGGACTTGTCGCGGCGCCGGGCGGGCTGGCGTACGTCACCGAGCCCTACAGCCTCCGCAGGCTCGATCTCGAGACCGGCGCGGTCGACACGCTGCTTCCGCTCCCGAACGCCGGCCTGGTGGCGGCCGCCGCCGACGGCTCCCTGTGGCTGGCGTCGACGCAGGGCTACTCGGCCGTGGACGTGTACCGACCTGCTGGCGGCGCGCTCGGCCCGGCCGTGGTCGATTCGCCCGTGGAGCCCGCCCGCAGCATCGACGGCGGGCCGGGGGTGGCGGTGATCAAGAGCTTCTCCCCTCAATTGTCCGTGGCAGCCGCCGACGGCGAACTCGCGTTCACGGATGGACAGCGGGTCGGACTCGTTTCCTCCGACGGCGTCGTTCGCACCCTGGCAGGCTCGCCTCGCGTGCCGGACGGCACGAGCGAGGCCTACGGCTACAGCCTCGCGATGCGTCGCGGACGGGTGCTCTCGGGGGCGCCACGCGCGCCCCTGGCCTTCGCGCCACCGGAGCTCACGGGAGCAGCGACGAGCGAGGAGCGTGAGCTGGCCTCCACCAGGCAATCCGTCCTCCAGATGACATCCGCCCGCGAACGCAGCCGCTACGGCGCGTCGCTCGCGTGGCTGGGTGAGAAGGACGTCGCCGTCGGGCCGGCCAACGGATGTCTCTGGTTGACTCCGGGGGTCTGCACCGACGATGCGGAGGGGCGCCCCGAGGCCTTGCTGGTCAACCCGATCCGGCTCTACCACCACTTCGACGATGGACACTGGCGCCAGTGGGCCGAGATGCCGCTCCCGGACGTTGCGCCGCGCGCGGGCTATGGGTCGGCGCTCGCGAGCGACGGCCCGTGGCTCGTGGCCGGGGCGCCCGAGTGGGACTACCGTCCGCAGGAACCCGCGCCCCACGGCGCCATCCTCGGGCCTGGGCGCGTGTTCGTCTACGACCTCGCGACCCTGGATGCGGACGGCGACACGATGCCCGATGCCTGGGAGCGGCGGTTCGGGCTCGACCCCCTCGATCCGGCCGACGCCGTGCTCGACGCGGACGGGGATGGACGCACGAACGCCGAGGAGCACGCCGCCTTCTCGCACCCTGCCAACGACCCCGCCCTGACGCGCTACTTCGCCGAGGGCGCGGCGTCCGGCACCTTCGAGACGCGCCTGGCGTTCGTCAATCCCGGTGCCGCCGACGCGCACCTCGCGCTCCGGTTCCTCACGGGGGCGGGGGAGACGCACGGCGAGTCGCTGACCGTGCCCGCGCAGGCAAGTGCCGTGGTGGTCGTCAACGACCTGCCGGGCATGGCGGAGGCCGAGTTCTCGACCACGATCGAGAGCGACGTCGCGGTGGTGGCGGACCGCCGCATGACGTGGCCGCGGGGCATCGGGTACGGCGCGCACGTCGAGACGGCGTTGCCGGGACCGGCCTCCACGTGGTACCTGGCCGAGGGGGCCACGCACGGCGTCTTCGACCTCTTCTACCTGCTGCAGAACCCGAACGACCGCGCGGCGCGCGTCAAGGTGCGTTACCTGCGTCCCGACCAGACGCCGCTCGAGAAGACCTACACCCTGGCTCCCGCATCGCGGACCACGCTCTGGGTCGACTACGAGGGGTTTGGCGACCTCGGGCGTGCGCTGGCGGCGACGGACGTCTCCGCGGTGGTCGAGAGCCTCGACGGCCTGCCCGTCGTCGTCGAGCGGGCGATGTACGCGGGGGTGCCCGGGCAGCGCTTCGGGGCAGGCCACGGGAGCGCGGGCGTGACGGCGCCGGCGGCCGAGTGGTTCATCGCCGAGGGGGCGACCGGGCCGTACTTCGACCTGTTCGTGCTGGTGGCGAATCCCGGTGTGGTGGATGCGACGCTCGAGGTGACCTACCTGCTCCCGGACGGGACGCGCGTGGTCAAGCCGCACCGTGCGCCGGCGGGAGAGCGAGTGACCATCTGGGTGGACCTCGAGGACCCGCGCCTGGAGGACACGGCCGTCTCGACGATCGTCCGCAGCGTGGATGGGGTCCCCGTGGTCGTCGAGCGCTCGATGTGGTGGCCGGGGCCGACGCCCGGCACCTGGCACGGCGCCCACGCCGCCGGCGGGGCCACGGCGGCCGGGTCCCGATGGGTGATCGCCGATGGCGAAGTGGACGCGGCGCACGGCCTCGAAACCTACATCCTGGTCGCCAACGTGTCCGACGCAGCCACGACCGTCAGAGTGACCCTGCTGTTCGAGGGCGGATCCCGTGCCGAGCGCACGTTCGTGGGAGTCGCGGCCCACAGCCGCTTCAACGTGCCCGTCGGTCACCATTTCGCGGAAGCGTCCGGCCGGCGCTTCGGCGCGGTCGTCGAGGGCGTCGGCGCCCCACCGGCCTCCCTGGTCGTCGAGCGCGCCGTCTACTGGGACGCGTGCGGCCAGCGCTGGGCTGCCGGCGGCAGCGCGCAGGCCACGCCGGTCCCCTGAGCGTAGCGGCCGGGCGTGCCCGGCCCTCGGAGTTTCTGCATCGGACCGTGGGCCGAGTGCGGGTCTGAAGACCCGCAGCTACATCCCGAGAGGGCACCCGACCCGTCTGACGTAGGCCGGGGTCTTCAGACCCCGGCGGATGGCTCTGACGTAGGCCGGGGTCTTCAGACCCCGGCGACCCCGGGGCGGGCCTACCGCAGGTGCGCGTTGAAGAAGTCCAGCGTGCGCTTCCAGGCGAGCTTCGCCGCGGCCTCGTCGTAGCGCGGCGTCGTGTCGTTGTTGAAGCCGTGCTGCGTGCCCGGGTAGACGTGCGCCTCGTGGCGCACGCCCGCCGCCTTCAGCGCCTTCTCGTAGTCGGGCCACTGCGCGTTGATGCGCTGGTCGTTCTCCGCGTAGTGGATCAGCAGCGGCGCCTTGATGTTCGGCACGCCGTCGGAGGGCGGCGTGTTGCCGTAGAAGGGCACGGCGGCGCCGAGGTCGGGCAGGCGGGTGGCGAGGTAGTTGGCGATGCCGCCGCCGTAGCAGAAGCCGACGACGCCGATCTTGCCCGTGCAGGCCGGGTGCGCCTTCAGGAAGCCGGCGGCCGCCACCATGTCCTCGCGGGTCTTCGGCTGCTCGAGCTTCTGGAACAGCGCGCGCGCCTCGTCCTCGGTGCCGGGGTAGCCGCCGAGCGGGGCCAGCGCGTCTGGCGCGAAGGTCACGAAGTTCTCGAGCGCGAGCCGCCGGGCGATGTCCTCGATGTGCGGGTTCAGGCCCCGGTTCTCGTGCACCACGAGGATGCCGGGCAGCTTGCCCGTGGCGTTGGCCGGCCGGACGAGATAGCCGCTCGTCTTCTCGTAGCCGTGCGGAGACGGGTACGACACGCGCTCGGCCTGCAGCCGCGCGTCCTCGGGCTTCACGACCTGGGCCTCGGCGAAGCGCGGGCTGAGCTGGTCGAGCAGCATCGCGGCCGTCACGCCGCCCACCGCGAACTTCGAGGCGCGGTCGAGGAACGTGCGGCGGTCGATGCCGCCGTGGACGTACTGGTCGAAGAGGTCGAGCAGTTCCTGGTCGAAATCGGCCGCGGTCTTCCGCTGCATGCGGTGGTCCTTTCCTCGCCGGGGGAAGCCCGCAGCATACCGCAGGTGCGCGTGGGGGGATCACGCGGGTCGCGCGCGTCAGTCCCGCACGTGGCGTCGCGGGTCGCTGCGAAGCCCCCTGAGATCCACGACGGGCTCCCCCGAGGGGAGCGACCGGTGATACTCCACCAGCGGCCGGTCGTCGGTGAGCGACGGTCCCTCGCCCACGAAGGCGCGGAGTTCGCCGGGGCCCGCCGTGTACAGCGCCAGCAGGTCGTCGAACGACCGGATGTCCACGTCTCCCATCACGGTCGCCGTCTGCCGGTCGGCGAGCTTCGCCTCGACGGCCGCCCTCGAGATGACGAGCGGGCGCGTCGAGCCCACGAGGAGGTTGCCGGCGACCCACGCCGTGGTCTCGGGGAACGCCTCGAGGAAGGTCCTGACGATCAGTCGGTACTGCGAGTCGGGGCGCTCGCCCACCCACTGGAGCATCAGGCCCCCGTCGTCGATCACGCGTCGCGCCAGGGTGAAGTACTCCCGTGAGTAGAGGTTGCCCGCTCCCGCGTGCACGGGCTGGATGATGTCGGCGGTCACCACGTCGTAGCGATGCTGCGTCGTCAGCAGGAAGTTGCGCCCGTCGTCCACACGGAGCCGCACGCCGGGCCGCGACAGCACGTCGTAGTTGACGTGCGCGAACCAGGCGGCCGCCTGCACGACGCCCTCCGACAGTTCCACGACGTCCACCGTCGAACCGGTGAACTGGCTCACCGCCCCGGGAGTGACGCCTCCGCCGAGGCCAATCACCAGTGCCCGGGCGGGTGCCGGGTGCAGCGCCATCGGCAGCGCGCCGATCAGCCGGTGCAGTTTCACCATCGGCGCCGTGTCGTTGGCCTGGTGGAGCCCGTCCAGGTAGAGGACCGTCGCGCCGCTCGGGCGCCCGTAGACGCCCACGGTGGTCTGCCGGCCCTCCGAGTGCCACAGCAAGCGCTCGCCTGGCGGCACGCGACGGCCTTCGATGGCCGGCAGCACCGCGGGCATCCACATCGCGAGCGCGACGAAGGCCGCGGCGCCGGCGGCGCCAACCCCCAGGGGCGTGGCGCGCCCCCCTCGGGCCGCGCGCACGCCCGCCAGCAGCAGGCCCGCGAGCAGGTACAGCCCGGCGCCCGCCACCAGCGACCGCCGGCTGCCGAGCCACGGCAGCAGGAGGAACCCGCCGGCCACCGCGCCGACGATGGCGCCGCCCAGGTTCACCGCGTACAGCACGCCGAGCCGAGCCGCCGCGGAGGCCGGCTGCCACCCGTCGCCCGCCCATGCGCGCACGCACACCGGGAAGGACACGCCCATGAGCACGGCGGGGGGCAGCACCGCCACGAGCGACACCGGGACGAGCGCGCCACGCAGTTGTCCGCCAGCGTAGAGCGTGAGCAGCAGGCCGGAGGAGAGCACGGCGACGCACGCGGTGAGCACCTGGGTGATGGCCACGACCAGCGTCCAGTCGCGGGTGCGGTTCAGGAGCGGCGTCGCGAGCAGGCTGCCGATCGCAATGCCCAGCAGCACGGCCGCCAGCATCGTGGTGAAGGCGTAGGTCGTCGCCGGGACGAACAGCACGAGGACGCGGAACCAGATCACCTCGAGCGCCAGCGACGCGAGGCCCGAGACGCCGCACACCAGCAGCACGGCGCGTCGTTCGCGGGTGGTCCCCGGGTCCGGACCGCCCGATTCGAGGGCCGGGACGGCGCCGGGCCCGCCGGGCTCAGGAGCGGAGACGGCCATGCCGCGCGACGCCAGCAGGGCCGCGATCCCGACCAGCACGTTCAGCGCCGCCGCGAGCAGGAACGTGCGTTGGATGCCGATCGCCCCGATCAACACGTAGCCGGCGGCCAGCGCGCCGGCCACGGCGCCGGCCGTGTTGGCGGCGTAGAGCAGGCCGATGCGAGGGCCGAGCGCGGCCCCTTGGCCGAGCGACGATTTCACCACCAGCGGCAGGGTGGCGCCCATGAGCGCCGTCGGGACGAGCAGGACGGCCACCGCGCACACGAACCGCGCGAGCGTCAGCGGCGCCACGGCGTCCGGCAGCGCCGCCTGCAGGGGCAGGTAGAGGGCCGGCACGGCGCCCAGGGCGACTGGCGTCACCAGCGCCGAGACACCGATCGCGACCTCGATGGCCCCGAACCACGCGAGCGGGCGCGACACGCGCCCCGCCAGGCGCCCCGCGAGGAAGCTGCCGAGCCCAAGGCCCGCCATGAACGTCGCGAGCACGGTGCTGGTGGCGTAGACGGTCACCCCGAAGACCAGCGACAGCAGCCGCTGCCACAGGCTCTGGTAGACCAGTCCGCTGATGCCGGACAGGAAGAACAGGAAGAACAGGAGGGCCAGCAGCCCCCGCTGCCGCGCGGCGGTGGCGGAGGCGACGGACGGGCTGGCGGGCGGGTTCGGCAGGATGAGCCTCCGTTGACGTCCGCACATGCTATCGCACGCCCCTCGGCCACCGCGGGGGGCGGCGACGCCGACGCGCGGGACCGCTCGGCCCGCCGCGGCGACCGCACGGCGCGGATTCCCTGCCGCTCACGATTCCCCCGGGTGCAACCTCCACCGACCTGCCCTATGCTGCCCCCACTCCCTGCGGCGACGAGCCCCTGCTGGCCCCATGGACAGGTGAGCCGCGTTGGACGGCCGCGTGCCCGGCACGGCGCGCCGGAGGGGGCCGGGACTCGCGGACCAGGTGCGACCGGGAATCCATGCCGATGTTGCTGCTCGAACTGTTCGTCTACGCGTACGGCACGTGCGTGTTCCTCGCCGTCGTGCTGAGCGCCCGCCGGCGTTCCGGGCCCGGCCGCACGGCCCTGGGGCAGGGGCGACCGCAGTTCGACTGGCTCGACGTCACGCTGTGTCTCCTGGCGACCGCCTGGTTCGCGACGTTGCTGCTGCTGACCCTCGCCAGCGTCGTGCACGCCCCGCCGCCCGCCGCGCATCGCGTGCTCCTGTCCCTGTACCTCGCCCTGGCGTTCGCGTTCCCGCCGTTGCTGATGCACTCGGGCGAGCACGAGGCTCGGCGGCGGGCAGGAGACACTGGTGCAGCTCGACCGTCGCTGGCCGTGCTTGGGATGTACGCGTACGCGTCGGCGGCCTCCCTCGGGACGCTCGCCGGCTTCTGGCGGCTGTGGCCGTGGCGCCCGTCCGCGGCAACGATCGCCGTCCTGCTCGCCGCGGGGTTCGTCGCCGCGGCCACGTGGTCGGCGTTCACCGCCGCGAAGCGGCGCCCCGTCGAGGAGGCCCCGCCACAGAAGCGCCGGCGCGTCGCGGAGACGGTGCTGTTCGTGGTGCTGGCGCTCGCCTTCGTCCCGCTGCTGCTGCGAACCGCGGGTTGGGCGGTGCCCGAGGGAGCCGCCCGCCTGGTCGCGCAGTCGATGCCGCTGGCGTTCCTCTTCGGCGGCGCCTGGTTCGAGAGCCGCTTCGAGTTCTTCGACGTCGTCGTCAAGCGCGGCGCGGCGCTGCTGGTGACGATGGTCGTCGTCGGGGCGGGCGCGCTGGCCGGGACCGAGCTCGCGCTGGCGGTCCGCGAAGCCGACGCGTGGGTGCGTCCGTGGATCGTCGCGTTGAGCGTGTTGCCCGGCGCGCTGGCGCTGCCCTGGCTGATCGGCCGCACGGGGACGTGGCTCGACAGGCAGTGGTGCGGCAGGCAGTGGACGCCGGCCGAGGCCGTGCGGGCCGTCGTCGGCGCCGCCGACGGTCCCCAGACGGTCGACCACTTCCGCGAGCGGCTCGCTGGCGTCCTCGGCCGGATCCTCGACGCCGACGTGCGGGTGTCGCCCGCGCCCCCGGCGTGCACCGGGGCCGGACTGCTCGTGCCCGTTCGCGTGCAGGGGCGGCCCGAAGCCTGGATCCTGGTCGCGGCCCGCGCCAATGGGCGACCGTTGCTGTCCGAGGACGTGCAGCTGGTGGAGTCGCTCGGTGAGGTGGCTGGCCGGCTGCTGCACCTGATCGGGGTCCAGGAGTCGCACCTGGCCGACGAGCAGCGGGCCCATCGGCTGGCGCTCGCGGCGCGGGCGGCCGAACTCCGCGCGCTCCGGGCCCAGATCAACCCCCATTTCCTCTTCAACGCGCTGAACGCGGTGGCTGGCCTCGTCCACACCGACCCGGCGGCCGCCGACCGCACGGTCGAGCGGCTGGCGGCGGTCTTCCGGTACACGCTGCGTGCCGCCGATCGCGAGTGGGCCCGGGTGGACGAGGAACTGGAGTTCGCGCGGGCCTACTTCGACGTCGAACGCGCGCGCTTCGGGCCGCGGTTCCTGGCTCGCATCGAGGCGGCGGCCGAGGCCCTGCCCCTGCTGGTGCCCAGCCTCGCGATCCAGACGCTCGTCGAGAACGCCGTGAAGCATGGCGCTGCCCGCGTGGTCGGCGGCCCCGCCATCGTGGACGTCACGGTCACGACCGCCGACGAGGATCTCGTCGTGCGCGTCACCGACAACGGCCCCGGGCCGCTGGCCGCGCCCTCCGCCGCCGGCCACGGGCTGAGGAACGTGCGCGAACGGCTCCACGGCTACTTCGGGGATCGCGCGTCGTTGGCAGTCGCGCGCGACGGCGATCGGGACCGGACGGTGGCCTCGCTCTCGCTGCCCGTCGTCCACGACCGCCCGCCGGCGCCGGCCGGCGCCGCCGTGCAGGAGGCCGTATGATGCGCGCCATCGTCGTCGACGACGAGCAGCCCGCGCGGGAACGCCTGGAACGGCTGCTCATCGAGAGTGGCCGCGTGCGCGTGATCGGGCAGGCCGCCGACGGGCCGTCGGCCATGGCCCTCGTGCAGGACGTGCGGCCCGACGTCGCCTTCCTCGACATCCAGATGCCCGGCGCGACGGGACTTGATGTGGCCGCCTCGCTCGAGGCCCCCCGGCCGGCCATCGTCTTCTGCACGGCCTTCGAGGAGTTCGCCGTCGACGCGTTCGAACTGCACTCGGTCGACTACCTGCTGAAGCCCGTCAACCGCGCGCGGCTCGAACGCACGCTGTCGCGGCTCGAGAGCCCGGCGGCCGGGCGCGACCGGGCGGTCGATGCGGCCGTGGCGGGGGCCCCACGGCGGTTCCTCGGCAAGCGCGGGAACCGGTACTTCGTCGTGCCCAGGGAGCACGTCCTCTACTTCGTGTCGGAGGACGGGCAGACCGCCGTGGTCACGCGCGAGGGCCGCTACTGGATGCAGCCGGCGCTCGCCGACCTCGAAGCGCGCCTCGACGGGCGCGACTTCTGCCGGGTGTCCCGCAGCGCCATCGTGGCGCTCGACGCCGTGCGCAGCGTCACGACCCACGAGGGCGGCTCGGGCGAACTGGTGCTTCACGACGGTGGCCGGGTGCCGGTGAGCCGCCGGCGGCTCCAGGCCGTGCTGGCGCAGCTGTCGAGGTCCTGAACGGACACATCGTCGGATCCCGCGGGAGCCGGCCGCCAGGTGGCGCCGGTCGCCCGCGGGTCGTCAACCGCCCTGTCTGCACCACGCGCCGGCAGGGCCTGGCCGGAGGCCTGCCTGCTCGGCGGCCCCTTCGGCTCGTGGTCGAGGAGGAGCAGCATGGACGTCGTTCGCGAGTGGATGCGGGTGGTTCACATCGCCGCGGGATTCGTCGGCCTCGCGGCCTTCTGGGTCCCGGTGGTCGCCCGCAAGGGCGGGAGGTGGCACCGGGTCGCGGGACGCGTGTTCACGGCCTGTGCGACGGTCGTCGGGGTGACGGCGGTCGTGTCGGCGACCTATGCCGCGGTCGACCCGGTGGCCTTTCTGAGGCTCAGGACCGAGGTGTCGCCCGAGCGGCTCGCCCGCGCGGTCGACGCGACCCGGACGCTCGGGGTCTTCCTGGGCATGCTCGGCGTTGCCATGCTCACCTCCCTGCGGTTGGCTCACCGGGCGCTCGCGCTCAAGCACGACCCGCGCGCGCTGGACGAGCCGATCGGCATCGCGCTGCACGCCGCGTCCGGCGTGCTGGGCGCCGTGACGCTCGCGATGGGCATCGCCATCGGCCAACCACTGGTGGCGGGCTTCAGCCTGGTGGGGCTCGTGACCGCGGCCGACTTCGCGCGCATCCGGCGGCGCCCCCTGCCGACCCCGATGTCCTGGTGGTATCACCACATGGGCGGCATGCTCGGCTGCGGCATCGCCTTCCACACCGCGTTCCTCGTCTTCGGCGGGGCGCGGCTGTTCGGCATCGGCTTCGACTCGGCCTGGGTCGCCCTGCCGTGGCTGCTGCCGAGCGCGGTCGGCATCCCCGCGACGGCGCTCTGGGTGCGCGCCTACCAGCGGCGCTTCGGGGAACTGCGGCCCACGCCCGTGAGCGAGGCCGTCGCCGGGACCTCCTGAGGCCGCGGGGACGCGCGCGGCGGTGCACCGGGTTCCGCCGATTGGCATAATGGCGCGCATGAGTGCTCACCTTCGCCCCGTGACGCTGGCGCTGATTGCTCTGCTGCTCGTGGCATCGCACGCCCGGCCGACGGTCGGACAGCTTGCCGAGCGATCCCCGGCGGCGCGCTTCCTGGCGGCGTTCAGCGGCCTGTGCGGCAAGGCCTTCGCCGGGCGGATCGTGGCCAACGAGCCGGCGCAGCCCGACGACCCGTTCGTCGGCAAGGCACTCGTCGCGCACGTCAGGGTGTGCGAGCCCGGCCGCGTGCTGGTGCCGCTGCACGTCGGCGACGATCGCTCGCGCACGTGGGTGCTGACGCTGCACGGCGAGCGGTTGCGGTTGAAGCACGATCACCGGCACGAGGACGGCAGCGAGGACGTGCTCACGCAGTACGGCGGGGACACCGTGAGCGCCGGCACGGCGACGCGCCAGGAGTTCCCCGTGGACGAGTTCTCGAAGGCGTTGTTCACCCGCCAAGGGCGGGCGGTGTCGAACACGAACACGTGGGCGATGGAGGTGCACCCCGGGCGCATGCTGGCGTACGAGCTGACGCGCCCTGGCCGGACGTTCCGCCTGGAGTTCGACCTCACGAAGGAAGTGGCCACGCCTCCCGCGCCCTGGGGGCACAAGTAGGGGCCGGGCCCTCTGGGGAGGCGGGCCGGCCATGCGGAGGCGGGCCAGGCATGCCTGGCCCCTCCCTGGCGGGGGCCTGACGGGTTCTGGGCCCACGAACGCGTCCCGGTGTTCGGCGAACTGGTCGGTGAGGAGGTGCGCCTCAACGAGCGTGGGGAATCCCTCACGCCATGCGTCCTCCCTCCGTGGGCGGTAACTGAACGGACGACCGGTGACCTCCCGTCCACCGCCACCCCCCCGATCCCGGCGGTCCGCCCGTGTTCGGACACACGCGGCCGCCATGGTGCCGGTGCCGCGTCACGGCCACGGCCTCGAACCACTGCGGGCCGACGTGCGGGTCGGCCAGGCTACGAAGCGCGATTCTTGCCTCGCCCATGGCCTGGGACCTCCGGCCCCGCACCGGGAGCATCCAGGGGCAGCGGCGAGCGCAGCGCACGCGGGTCGGCGGTGCCCTCGCGGAACGGCTGCACGTCGAGGTTGCAGCGGTGCGTGGCCAGGAAGTTCAGGAACCGCTTGTAGTCCTCGGGCGGCAGGTGGAAGAGCGTGAGCACCGCGTGGTAGTTGCCGTGGGTGTGCGCGAGCGCGCGCGCGATGAGGCCCTGCAGGTCGGGCCGGGCGATCTCCCGCGCCAGGAACCACTCGTGCACGTGGTCCCAGAAACCGATCGTCCCGGTCACGAGCGCCTCGAACAGGCGATCGGCCGTGGACCGGCGCCGGTCGTGGATGACGCGCACGGCCGCGGCCTGGCCGCGCACGGCCTCCGGCAGGTGTCCCACCTCGATGGTGTCGCCGGGGGCCAGCCACACGGCCTGCTCGACGACGTTCTCGAGCTCGCGCACGTTGCCCGGCCAGTGATACCGCAGCAGGGCCTGCTGCGCGGCGGCCGACAGCGTCACCGGGCGCGGCTGGCGGGCGAGCGCGTGGGCGATCAGCGCCGGCACGTCTTCCCGCCGCTCGCGCAGCGGCGGCACGTGGATGTGGATCACCCGCAGCCGGTACAGCAGGTCCTCGCGGAAGCGGCCCGCCGCCACCAGGTCGGCCAGGTGCCGGTTCGTGGCGGCGACGATGCGGACGTCGACGCGGGCGACCGGGGCCTCGGCGCCCACTGGCTGCACCTCGCCCGTCTCGACGAACCGCAGCAGCAGGGCCTGCAGGCGCAGGCTCGTCTCGCCCACCTCGTCGAGGAACAGCGTGCCCGTGTCCGCCACCTGCGCCCGCCCCCGCGTCGTCCGGTAGGCACCGGTGAAGCTGCCCTGCAGGTGGCCGAAGAGCTCCGACTCGAGGAGCGACTCGGCCACGCCCGCGCAGTTCACCGCGACGAAGGGCCGGGTGGCTCGTGCCGAGCCGGCGTGCACCATGCGGGCCACCACGTCCTTGCCCACGCCGCTCTCGCCGGTGACGAGCACGCGCGCGTCGCTGCGCGCGGCCCGCTGGGCGAGGTCCACCACCTCCAGCCAGGCGCGGCTGGCGCCGACGACCTCGGCCACGTGGGTGCCAGGCCGACCGGCGTCGGCCGGCGGCTCGCCGTGGCGAGGGTTCCGGGACGGCGGTGCGCCGCGCTGGTGCGGCCGCCGGGGGCCTGGGGGTGACATGGGTGCCGATGCGGCGCCGAACCGTCGCCGGGACTCCGGCGGGCGGCGGCGCGTGGTGTCGGTTGATTGCAATCTGCCGACCGGATCGGGGCCCAACGGCCGGCTGGGCGGCTCCCGGGCGCGACGATACGCGCGATGGCGCGATCTGGCGTGCCTCACGGACGTGGCTGAACGCTTGCGGCGCCCCGATGGCCGACGGGCAGGCGTGCGGCCCGTGTTGATGAACGGGCCATGTCTGCGTTACGCCGGCGTAACGGCCACCCCACGTGGCCTGTTCACCAGTCCGCGGGTGACGAGGCGCCGTCGCCGCGAGACGCCGATCGACGGGAGTCCGTCAGCGAGCGGTACCCGTGGCCGTGGCAAGATAGGGGCGGCAGGTTCGAGCGAGCGGCGCGATCGGACGCCGGCAGGGGCGGGCCCCGCCGGCACCGCGGGGCCGCAGGAGGAACTCCGTCGTGAAGAAGAAGCTCTTCGAGTCGGCCGACGCGGCCGTCGCCGACGTGCCCGACGGCGCCACGCTGGTGGTCGGCGGCTTCGGGTTGTGCGGTAATCCCGAGCACCTCATCACGGCGCTGCACCGGAAGGGCGTCCGGGGCCTCACCATCGTGTCCAACAACTGCGGCACCACCGACCAGGGGCTCGGGGTCCTGTTGGCGGCCCAGCAGGTGAAGCGGATGGTGTCGAGCTACGTCGGCGAGAACAAGGTGTTCGAGCAGCAGTACCTCTCCGGGGAACTCGAGGTGGAACTCGTCCCCCAGGGGACGCTCGCCGAGCGCTGCCGCGCCGGGGCCGCCGGCATCGGCGGCTTCTACACGCCGACGGGCGTCGGCACGCAAGTGGCGGAGGGCAAGGAGGTGCGCGTCTTCGACGGCCGCGAGTACCTGCTCGAGTTGCCCATCCGCGGCGACTTCGCGCTGATCAAGGCCTGGAAGGCCGACGCCCTCGGCAACCTCGTCTTCCGCAAGACCGCGCGCAACTTCAACGGCTGCATGGCGGGCGCCGCGACGGTCACCATCGCCGAGGTGGAGGAAATCGTCCCCGTGGGCGGGCTCGACCCCGACGGCGTCCACGTCCCGTCGGTCTACGTGCAGCGCCTGGTGCTCGGCACCGGCTACCGTAAGCCCATCGAGCGCCGCACCACGCGGCCGAGGTCGTGACATGGCCCTCACGCGCGAACAGATCGCCCGCCGGGTCGCCCGCGAGTTGCGCGACGGCTTCTACGTGAACCTCGGGATCGGCATGCCGACCCTGGTGGCCAACTTCGTGCCGCCGGACATCGAGGTGGTGCTGCAGTCGGAGAACGGCATGCTCGGCGTGGGGCCCTACCCCTACGACGACCAGGTGGACCCCGACCTCATCAACGCCGGCAAGGAGACCGTGACGGAACTGCCCGGCACGGCCTACTTCAGCTCGGCCGAGTCGTTCGCCATGATCCGCGGCGGCCACATC
>JADHED010002054.1_pt1 | contig 14978 bp, 15 predicted proteins | sample 8952041 | NCBI WGS metagenome assembly JADHED01 (sample SAMN16124423, study PRJNA663239) | bioreactor sludge metagenome | isolation source: sludge (control) | place: India:Bengaluru | collected 2018-09-08
GCCGCGTTCAACGCCTGCGCCCGCGCGAGATCGCGCGTGGCCTGCGCCGTGGCGCGCTCCGCCGCGGCGGCCAGCCCCGGCAGCGGCCACTCGCGGGCGACGGCGTCCAGGGCCCCGGCGCGGGCCGGCCCGTCGGCCAGGGCCAACGCCGAGCCGAGGCGTCCGAGCGTCCCCGCGAGGCCGCGAAGCGCCGTCGAGAGCGCGTCGTCCTGGCTCGCCGGCAGGGCGGCCGCCGCGAGGTCGCCCCGGCGAAGGGCCTCCATGGCCCGGGCCTGGGACGCCGCGAGCCGGGCGGCCTGCGACAGGGAGGCCTCCCGGCGGTTCCCCTCCACCTCGCGCCGGGACAGGTCGGCCGCGATGGCGGACCGCACGGTCTCCCCGGCCTCGGCGAGGCCGGGCACGTCCGCCGCCGCCAGACCCGCGGTGGACAGCGCTCGCGCGGCTTCGGCCAGATGGCCGTCCCGCGCGAGCACGACGGCGTGCTCCGCCGCCTCCGCCGCCTCCGCCCGGCGGGCCCGCTCCGCCTCCGCCCGGCGCGATTCCCGCACGCCCGCGGCCAGCGGCAGCGCGAGGGCGACGACGAGCAGCAGGCCCGTCGCCACCTTCCACGGCATCTCCGGACGTGGCGGCCGGGGGCCATCCCGTCCCGCCGACAGCACCGCGAATGCCTCCTCCGCCCGCCGGTCCGACAGCCGCCGATCCTCGCGCTCCATTCCGTCCTCCGCCTCGCCGCCTCTGACGCCGCGCGGGGCCCGCCGGGTAGATTCCGGCCGTGGAACCGCACGGCATCGAGATCATATTCTTCGACGCGGGGGGCACCCTTTTGTATCCGGAGCCCGGCGTCGGGGAGACGTACGCACGGCACGGGGCGCGCCACGGCGTGCGCGCCGCGCCGCGGGACCTCGAGGCGGCGTTCCGCGCGGCGTTTCGCGCGAAGAAGCGCGGCGGCGCACCGCAGGACCGCAGGTGGTGGCGGGAGGTGGTGGAGCGGACGTACGCCCCCTTCGGCGATCCCGCCGACCCCGCGGCCCTCTTCGACGGCCTCTCCGCCCACTTCGCGGATCCCGCGGCATGGCGCCTGTTCCCGGACGCCAGACCCGCGCTCGACGCACTCGCCGCCCGCGGCTACCGTCTGGGCGTGGTGTCCAACTGGGACGACCGCCTGCCGGGCCTGCTGGCGGGGCACGGCCTCTCGGCGCTCCTGTGCCCCGTCATCGTCTCCGGGCTCGTCGGGGCGGAGAAGCCCGACGCCGCCATCTACGCCGCGGCGTGCGATGCGGCGGGCGTCCCGCCGCGGGCGGCACTCATGGTCGGCGACGATCCGGCGGCGGACCGGGACGGCGCCGTGGCGGCCGGCCTCGCCGCCGTCCTCCTCGACCGCGGCGGCCGCGCGCCGGGTTCGATCCCCGACCTCTCGGCGCTCCCCGGCCTCCTGCCGCCGCGCGGGAGGCGCTGAGCCGTGGCGGCCCCTCTCTCGCTCGTCACCGGTGCGGCAGGCTTTCTCGGCCGCGTCCTCGTTCGCGACCTCGTCGCTGCCGGTCACCGGGTGCGCGCTCTGGTCCGGCGGCCGGAGCAGGCGAAGGTCCTCGCCTCCGACGGGGCGGAACCCATCCTCGGCGACCTCGCGGACGCCGGGTCCCTGCACGCCGCGACCGCGGGCGCGGAGTGCGTCTTCCACCTCGCCGCGGCCCTCCGGGGCGGCGTCCGGGCCTACGACCGGGTGAACCGGGACGGCACGCTGGCGCTGGCCACCGCCGCCCGCGCCGCGGCCCCGGACCTGCGGAGGTTCGTGTTCGTCTCGAGCCGTGCCGCGGTGGGCTCTTCGCCGGACGGGCACCCCCTCTCCGAGGCGACGCCCCCAAGACCGGCGGGCGATTACGGGGCCGCGAAACTGGCCGCGGAGCGCGGCCTGCGGGGCGTGCCCGGGTTGCCGTTCGTGGTCGTCCGCCCGCCGCTCCTCTACGGTGCCGGGGACCGCCTGAGCCTGCCGTTCTTCCGCCTGGCCGCCCGCGGCCTCTTCCCGGCCCTCGTCGGGGGATTCGCGGCGAGCGACATGGTGGACGTGCGGGACGCGGCCCGCGCCGTGCGCCTCGCCGCGGAGGCCCCGGCAGCGCAGGGGCGGGCCGTGCTCCTCGCCGGACCGGCGCCCGTGCGACCGCGCGACCTCGCGGAGGCGCTCTCGGCGGCCGCCGGGCGGCGCCTCCGGGTCCTCCGGATCCCCGTGCCGCTGCTCGCCGCGGCGGCGGATCTCCTCGCGCCGATCACCGGACGCTCGTGGGTGCGCGAGCTCGCGGGGTCACGGCTCGACGCGGACCCCGCGGAGGCCCGCAGGCTCCTCGGCTTCGCGGCGCGGATACCTCTCCGTGCGGGCATCGCCGAGGCGATGGCATGGTATCGGCGCGAAGGCTGGGTCCGGTCCTGAGCCACCGCTTCCCGGCACCCCGGCATGGTGCGCGGAGCCGGGCGGGGGCCACGCCGCAGGCGCCCGCCGCCCGCGAGGCGGCGAAGACGGGGTGCCGGGGCGCGGAGCGCGCCGGCGTCGCGGGAGCGGGAGGCGGCTACTTCGACCGGCGGGGTGAGACTTCCGTCACCTCTTCGACTTTCGTCACGCAGCAGGGCGCGACTCCGGCCTTCCGGAACAGGGCGTCCACGGAACGCCGGGTCGGCGCATCCCACACACAAGTCGTGTGGCCGGTGGCGGGGTCCACGTAGGCCCGCTCGAACCTGCAGGGGCTTCCCCAGGAAGCCCCGAGGACGTCCGTTCACCTCCGGCGGGCGTCGGCCTTGCCCTCGCAGGGCATGTCGATGAGGAACTTGGGCATGTGATACCTCCCTTGGTGCCCGCAGGATAGACGGCATCGGGCCCCGGCGCAAGGGGTCCGCCCGGTTCGTGGATTCCTGCCGCCGCCGGCGGCGCCGTTCCTACACTCTCCTCCAATGCTCATCCTGCGTCGCCCCTCCCCCTCCCGAACGCGCCTCGGGGCCCTCACGGCGGCGGCCGTTCTGCTCGCCCTGTCCCGCGCGACGGCCGTGGCCGAGGACGCCACGCCGGCGGTGCCATCCGGCTTCTCGGAGACGGAGCGGCAGGTGCTCGAGAAGGCGCTGAAGTTCGAGCGGGAGCTCATCCGCCTCGTTCAGAGCGTGCGGCCCTCCTCGGTCAGCATCGAGAACCGCCGTTCGCCGAAGCCCGACGCGCCGGCGGTCATGGCCGGGGCCGGCTCGGGGGTCATCATCTCCGGGCAGGGGCACATCCTCACCAACCAGCACGTCATCCAGGGCGCCACGGAGATCTGGGTGGTCCTCGAGGACCACCGGAGGATGAAGGCGGAACTCGTGGGCAACGACCCGCGGGGGGACGTGGCCCTGCTGAAGATCGAGCCGAAGAAGCTCCGCTACAAGGATCCGCGGAAGGCGAACCCGGACCGCCTCGTGGCCGGGCAGTGGGTCATCGCCACCGGCAACCCGTTCTTCCTCGGCAGCGACGGCGAGGCGGTGGTGACGCTGGGCGTCGTGTCGGGACTCGGCCGCGTGCTGCCGGGCGAGTTCTTCTACGGCGACGCCATCCAGCACGACGCCAAGATCAACCCCGGGAACTCCGGCGGACCGCTCTGGGACCTCAACGGCAACCTCCTGGGGATCAACGGGAAGATCGCCTCCAGCGGAGCCGGCGGCTTCGCCGGCCCGAGCAGCAGCGGCGTCGGCTTCACGATCCCCATCAACCAGATCCGCAACTTCCTCGAGTCCATGCTGGAAGGACGGCGGGCGGCGCACGGGGACGAGCTCCTCGGCATCAAGGTCGAGACCCACAAGGACGAATCGGGCACCGCCGACGGGGCGGAGGTGAAGGAGGTCACGCCGGGGAGCCCGGCGGCCCTCGCCAGGCCGAGCGGGCTCCAGGTGGGCGACGTGATCGTCGCCGTCACCATCGGCGGAAAGCAGCAGGTCGTGCAGACGGCGACGGACTACGTCGGCCACCTGAGCCCGCTGGCCGAGGGGGCGAAGATCACGGTCGTCGTGAAGCGGGGCCGCAAGCGCCTCGTCATCCCGAACATCGTCCTCGCACCCCCGGCGAAGGGCGGGAGGAGCGGCAAGTGAGGGCGGTCGCGCGGGCCGCGGCGCTCCTCGCGCTGCTCGGGGGCATCGCCGCCGGGCAGTCCCTGAAGGGGATCCAGCAGGAGTTCGCCGCCGTGGGCGACCGGGTCATTCCGGCCACCGTCATCGTCCGGGCGGTGGAGGTGAACAACCCCGGCATCACGGGCTCCACGGGCGTCATCGTGCACGAGAAGGGCTACGTGCTCTCCGACGCCGACGCCACGCTGACGGCGGTGACGCCGGACGACAAGGGCCAGCCCGTGAAGCGGCACGGCACGGACGCCGTGGTGCGCCTGCCCGCGCCCGACCTCCGGGAGTTCCGCGCCATCGTCGTCCGCCGGGACGAGGAGACGGACACCACGCTCCTCAGGATCACCGACAGCGTGCCGGGGAGACTCCCGTTCGTGCCGCTGGGCTCCTCCGACACGCTGAAGGTCGGCGATTTCAACATCATCGTGGGGAACGCCTTCGGCTCGGGGCAGGAGGGCGAACCGTCGCTGTCCATGGGAGCGGTCTCCGCGCTCATCAAGCGGCGGGTCTCCGGCGGCGGCCGCTACGACAAGATCTACACGTCCGCGGCGGTGAACCCCGGCTGCAACGGCGGGCCGAGCGTGGACGCGGAGGGCAGGATCGTGGGGATCGTCTCCTCGTTCGAGACGAACCCCACGTCCCCGTTCCGGGCCCTCGGCATCGTGAACCCCATCGACCGCATCCGCGCGAAGTACGAGGGCGTGGAGGACTTCGCGCTCGTGTTCCCGGACCCGCAGGCGGTGAAGCCGCGCTCCGACGAGGCGGCGATCCTCGAGAACGCGTTCGCCATCGTGGCCCACCACGCCTTCCGCTCCCTCGCCAGCCTCGAGGTGAAGCGGGAGGGCGCGAAGACGACCGTCACGATGCTGAACCCCGGCCGGCAGGGGAATCCGTCCGCGCCGCCGACGATCGAAGTCCCCCGCTATGACGGGCCCTGCTCGGCGGTGGTGATCTCCGCCGACGGCTGGATCCTCACCTCCACGGCGAATCTCTGGGAGTTCGCCACGATCAAGGAGGTCACCGCCCACCTGTACGACGGCCGCAGCGTGGCGGCGAAAGTCGTGGCCCGGGACCGCTTCCGGGGCATCGCCCTGCTGAAGGTGGAGGCGGAGGGTCTCGTCCCGCTGCCGATGGCCGCGGAGGCGGACTACGCCGTCGGGCGATTCGCCCTCGCGCTGGGCAACCCGTTCGGGGCGGACCGCCAGGAGGCGCCGCTCCTCACGTACGGGATCGTCAGCGGGCTGAACCGCATCGACGCGGACCACAACGCGATCCAGACCGACGCCGGCATGAACGACGCGATGATCGGGGGCGCGCTCGTGTCGCTCGACGGCAAGCTCCTCGGCGTGAACCTGCTGAAGGAGCCCGACCGCTACGGACGCAACTCCGGCATCGGATTCGCCATCCCCATGGCCACCGTGGAGAAGAACCTCGCCCGGATGCAGGCGGGCACGGACATCGAGCCGGGGTTCATGGGCATCGGCCCCATGGGGAAGAACGAGGCCGGCGACTTCGTGTTCCCGCAGGTCGACCCGGCAGGCCCGGCGGGGAAGGCCGGCCTCATGGCCGGCGACGTGCTCCTGCAGGCCGACGACCGCAAGGTCTCCTCATTCCCGGACATCCCGGACTTCATCAACTACGTCCGGAGCAAGCCCCCGGGCGTCGTCCTGTCGCTCAAGGTCCGCCGGGGCAACGACGAGAAGGACCTCGAGATCACGCTCGGCAGCCGGCCCGGCGACTAGCCTACTCGCGGTCGTAGGAGAGGCCGACCTTCCTGGCCTGCTCCTTCAGCGCCTGGAGCACCTGCTCGTCGAACGCATCCCCCGTCGTGCCGGCCTTCGCCAGTTCCGCCTTCACGTGTTCGGCGCGCTTGCGGTCGAGCTCGATGAGCTCCGCCCGCAGCGCCTTGCGCTCCTCGACGAGCCTCGTCAGGTGCGCCTTGCGCTCCTCCGGAGTGAGCTTCCGGATCGCCTCGGGCATCTTCTCCTCGTCGAGATCCTCGATCTTCAGGTCGCCCCGCTCGAGCAGGCCCACGAGGTCGGCCTCGCCGAGGAGACCGGCCTTGGCCCGGAACCCCGCGCGCTCGGCCTTGGCCTCGGCGGGCGCCTCGGCCACCCCCTTCTCCGCCCCGTCGAGGCTCTCCGACGCGGCGTCGCGCGCCTCACGGTCGCCGTAGAACACGGCGCCGGCCGAGAGTCGATCCGACAGTTCGGCGATCCGCGCGTCGTATGGCGATGCCACCGCGGTCATGCCGCCGCCCTGGTCGATCTGCACGAACCGCCCTTCGGCCTTCCGGGCGATCTCCTGCCAGACCGGGGTCGTCTCGCCGGCGGCCCCGCACTGCACGGTGTTCACGATGATCCCCGCGCGGGCGGCGGCCTCGCAGGTCACGGGGAACTTCACGTCGTCGGCGTAGTCCATGTGCGGCGGGGCATCCCCGACGAGGTAGATGATCCGGAGGGTACGGTCGTCCCGGCTCCAGTCGGGCTTCGCGACGGCCTCGGCGAGGGCCTGGTTGACGCTCTCCGGCCCGTCTCCCCCGCCGTCGGCGACGAACCCCGTGAGCGCCGTGTAGACGGCATCCAGGTCGCCGGTCAGGGGGACCATCTTCGTGACGTACTCGTCCCCGCGGTCGCGGTAGGCCACAAGCCCCACCCGGACCTCGGGAACCGGCTTCCCGGAGACGATCTGGTTCACGATCTTCCAGATCTTCACCTTCGCTCCGGCGATGAGGCCGCTCATGCTGCCCGTCGTGTCGAGGACGAACACCACCTCCACCTTCGGCTTCGTCTCCCCCTCGGCGCGGGCGGCCGGCGGCACCGCGAACACGGCGGCGGCCAGGAGCGCGGAGAGGAGCATCGGTGCGGTTCTCATGCGAACCTCCTTTGCCCCTGAATACGCACCCCGCCGTCCCCAGTTCGTAAAACCCGTGTCACCTAACACTGGTGCCAGGTCAGATTCTGAGGACTTGGCGCACCCGCCACCGTAGGGGCGGCAAGCCCTGAGAACCTGACCTGACACCGGGGACATGCCGCCGCACACCTCACACTGGTGCCAGGTCAGTTTCTGAGGACTTGGCGAACACGCTCCCGCCGCCGTGGGGAGAGCAAGTCCTAAGAATCTGACCTGGCACCGGTGTTAGGGCTGCCTGCGGCGGAGGAAGTAGATCTGTCGAGGGAAGACGCCGTCGTGCCGGCGCATCGCCGCCCGGATGAGATTGGCGATCATGCGCCGCGAGGCCACGGAGTCGGGAGGCCGTTCCGTCCACTCGAAGTCGCCGCCAATGGTCTCGCGGATCCAGTCTTCGAACTCGCTCCAGGGTCCAGTGAGGTGCTGGGGCATCCTGACGTCGTCTCCGTTCTGCTCGGATCCCCCGCGCCCCTCCTGAGCAACGCATGTGCCATCGCCGGAAGCCCCGCCATCCGCCCCCCTCGATCGCCTGTCGGCAATCATTCCGGGAAAAGCTCCCGGATCGGGGGATCGTAGTTCCCCACCAGCAGGTGCCGCGCGGACCGGTCGTTGCGGCCCCGCACGTTGTAGCCGTAGGTCTTCCCGTAGGCGGTGAGGAAGAAGGGGCGGCCCGCCGCCCGCAGCGCGCGGCCCGCCTCCTCGTACAGCCCCCGTACGAACGCGGTCTCCCGGACCACCAGCAGCGCGGGACATGGCAGGGACACGAACGCGCGCGCAAGGCGCTCCTGATCGGACCGGCCGAAGGACCGGTTCCCGTAGTCGGAGAACTCCGTGTCGTAGGGGGGATCGAGGAAGACGAACGTGCTCCCCGACAGGCGGGGCGTCACGGAAGCCAGGAACTCCCCGAAGTCGGCGGTGGAGAGCTCCGCCCGGCCGAGCAGGTCCCGCACGGAGGGGTCGTACAGGCGTGCGGCTTTCGCCCGCAGGTCCACCCGGTTGTAGGAGATGCCGCCATAGGGGATGTTGAACCGCCCCGTTCCCGAGTATCGGAACATCGACCCGTAGCACAGGTCCCGGAGGTAGAAGAACCGCGCCCGGGCGGCCGCGTCGTCTCCCGGAGTCCGGCCGTCCCGGACCGCCGTGTAGTGGCCGGCCAGAAGAGCGGTGGCGAAGTGGGCGGGAAGCTCCTCCGGCGTGAACACCCTGCCGTGCTTCCGCTCGAGTCCGAGGAGCCGCCGGGCCTTGCTCGCGATGGAGGCCGTCAGGACGGGTCCCGCGGGCAGCGAGAGATCACCGTCGCCGGGCCGCTCCGCCAGGGCGCCCGCGCTCCCGGGGTCCTCTCCCGCCCGCAGGGCCCCGACGTACTGCGCGAACCCGGCCGCCCGGCGCGCGGCCCGCCGGCGCAGCTCGACGCGGTCGTCCGCCAGCGCAAGCAGCGCCGACCGCAGGCCCGGGTCGCCCTCCCGCACCGCCCGGTAGAGGCCGATGAGGTCCGGGTCCACGTCGTTCAGGAGGGCCCGGGCGGGTTCCAGTCCGAAGAACAGCGCCCCGCCCCCGAGGAACGGCTCCACGAGGGTCTCGAACGGCGGCAGGAGGGCGGTGATCCTCGCCAGTTCGCGAGACTTGCCGCCCGGCCACTTGATGATCGGCTTCACTCCCTGATGCTAGCATTCCCCCGGGCACACGGGATCACCCGAGGAGGGACTATGCCGCGCTCGATCGTCCTCGCGCTCTGCGCGCTGGCTCTCACCGCCGCCGCCTGCGGTGAGCAGGCCACGGACCCCGCCGTCGTGAAGTTCGGCGTCGGCGGCCCGATGACCGGCGACCAGGCCAAGAACGGCGAGGAGCTCTGGTACGGGGCGACCCTCGCCGCCGAGGACTGGAACGGCAAGGGCGGCCTCCTCGGGAAGAAGGTCGTCCTCATCCAGAAGGACGACCAGGCCGACGAGAAGGAGGCCATCAAGGTCGCCAGCGAGTTCATCGACGCGGGCGTCACCGGCATCATCGGCCACTACAACTCCGGCGTGACGTTCCCCGCCTCGAAGGAGTACCGCAAGCGGAAGATCCTGATGATCACGCCGGCCGCCACGAACCCCGTAATCACCGACAACGCCGCGGCGGAGGGCTTCAAGACCATCTTCCGGCTGTGCGGCCGCGACGACGTCCAGGGCCGCACCGGCGCGGAGTTCTGCGCGAAGACGCTGAACTTCCAGCGGGTGGCGGTCCTCCACGACAAGACGATCTACGGGGAGGGGCTCGCCAGCGCCTTCAAGCAGGCGGCCGAGGAATTCGGACTCACTGTGACCGCTTTTGAGGGCTTCGACAACAAGGAGATGAACTTCCGGCCCTACTTCCCGAAACTCCGGGAGGGCGACCCCCAGCTCTGGTACTTCGGCGGCATCCACAACCAGGGCGGCCCCATCGCGCGGCAGGCGAAGGAGAACGGGATCGAGATACCGTTCATGAGCGGGGACGGCGTGTTCCACAACGAGTTCCTCGCCAAGGCCGGCGACAAGGCCGAGGGCGCGTTCTTCACGTTCCCCGACGTCTACTCCTCCCCCGAGGCCAAGGCGTTCGCCGAGCGCTACGAGGCGCGCTTCAACCGCAAGGTCGGCCCCTACTCGGTCTACTCCTACGCCGCGGCGAACATCCTCTTCGCGGGGATCGCGAAGGCGGGCACGACGGAGGGCGACGCGGCGGCGGCGGCGATCCGGGGCATGGAGCACGCCACGGTGCTCGGCCCCGTCTCCTTCGACGAGAAGGGCGACGTGAAGGGCTCCTTCTACAAGGTGTGGACCGTCCGGAACGGGAAGTTCGTGCTGTACGAGGAAGCGAAGTAGCGCGGGCCGCGGATGCTGCAGTACCTAGCCAACGGGATCGTCGAGGGAGCCATCTACGCGCTGATCGCCCTCGGCTACACGATGGTCTACGGCATCCTCGGCATGATCAACTTCGCCCACGGCGAGATCTACATGGTGGGCGGTTACGCGGGGATCCTCGCCCTCGGCCTGACGGTCGCCGCCGGCCTCCTCCCGGGGATGCTCGTCGTCTCGCTGCTCGCGGCCTTCCTGTTCGCGATGGCCGTCTCCGCCCTCTACGGCGCGACGATGGAGCGGGTGGCCTACCGGCCGCTGCGCGGGGCCCCGGTGCTGTCGCCGCTCATCGGCGCGATCGGGTCCTCGCTGTTCCTCTGCAACTTCGTCATGGTGTGCCAGGGCAACGTCTCGAAACTCGCGCCGCCCGCGGCCCGCGACGCCCTCGTCTCCCGCTGGATCATCCGCACCGGGGTGCTCCAGCTGAACCTGCTCGAGGGCGGGATCATCCTCACCGCGGTCCTGATGATGGCGGGGCTCTACCTGTTCATCCACCGCACGCGCACCGGGCGGGCCATGCGCGCGACGGCGCAGGACCGGACGATGGCCGGGCTGTGCGGCGTGCCGATCGACCGGGTCATCACCGCCACCTTCGTCATCGGCTCGGCGCTGGCGGCGGTGGCGGGCCTCATGGCCGCCCTCTACAACTCCTCGATCCTGTTCACCCACGGCTATCTGCCGGGCATGAAGGCCTTCACCGCCGCCGTCCTCGGCGGGATCGGCAACGTGCCGGGGGCGATGCTCGGCGGCCTCCTCCTCGGGGTGTTCGAGAACCTCGGCGTCTACGGGCTCGGGGCGGACTACAAGCACGTGTGCGCGTTCCTCATCCTGATGATCGTCCTCGTCTTCCGGCCGCGCGGCCTCCTCGGCGAGCGCGTGGCGGAGAAGGTCTGACATGCGGCGGGTCCCCCCCATCGCCCGGCCGCTCCTCCTCGGCCTCGCCGCGGCCGCGGTGGCCTTCCCCATCGCCTCGATCGGCTGGCGCCAGGAGGAGGGCCGGCCGGCGGGCCTGACGGCCGGCGCGGTCTGGATCGGGGCCGGGGTGGCGGCGGCGGGGTACGCCCTCCTCCTGCTCCGCACCGCCCTGCGGGCCGCGCGGTCCACGGGGGCCTGGCGGACCGCGGCGCCGCGCATCGCCGCCGCCGCGCGGAGCCGCGCCGTCCACGTCGCGGGCCTGGCGGTGCTCGCCGCCGCGGCGGTCGCGATCCCCTTCGTGCTGCCGCGGCAGGGCGTGAACCTCGCCTTCGAGACGCTGATCTACGCCACGCTCGCGGTGGGCCTCAACATCGTCGTGGGCTACGCCGGCCTCCTCGTGCTCGGCTACGCGGCGTTCTGGGCGATCGGCGCCTACACGTTCGCCCTGCTCGCCCTGCGCCTCGACGTCAGCCTGTGGGCGGCGCTGCCCGCCGCGGGGGCCGCGTCCATGGCCGCGGGGTTCCTCATCGGCCTGCCGTCGCTGCGCCTGCGCGGGGACTACCTCGCCATCGTCACCCTCGGATTCGGGGAGGTCGTCTACTACCTGCTGAAGACCGAGGCCTCCTTCACCGGCGGCGAGATGGGCCTGCCGAACAAGGACATCCTCGGCGACCTCCAGAACCACACGTCGATCCTCGGGTCCGGGCCGCTCATCGAGCCCCACCACTACTACTGGCCGGCCCTCGGCCTGCTGCTGCTGGCGGTGTTCGTCGTGCGGCGGGTGGAGCGCTCGCGGGTGGGCCGCGCGATGATGGCGATGCGCGAGGACGAGACGGCGGCCCGCTGCATGGGCATCCACGCCACCCGGCTGAAACTGACGGCGTTCGCTTTCGCCGCCATGTGGGCCGGGCTCGCCGGCGTGCTGTACGCGGCGAAGACGAACTACACGAACCCCAAGTTCTTCGACTTCATGCAGTCGATCATGGTCCTCGCCATGGTCGTGCTGGGCGGCCTCGGGAGCATCGCGGGGTCGATCGTCGGCGCCGTGCTGCTGACGGCCGGCCCCCCGCTGCTCCGCGTCTGGTTCCCGGAGTTCCAGTCCTACCGCCTGCTGGTGTTCGGCGGCCTCATGGTCCTCCTCATGGTGTACCGGCCCCAGGGCCTCTTCGGCTCCGCCCGCCTGCGGCTCGGGCGGCGGTCCGGGGAGGTGGTCCCGTGAGCGGCCCCTTCTTCGCCGTGACCGGGCTGTCGCGCTCCTTCGGGGGCCTGCGCGCCCTCTCGGGGATCGACCTGTCCATCGAGGCGGGCGAGATCCGCTCCGTCATCGGCCCGAACGGGGCGGGGAAGACGACCCTCTTCAACTGCATCACCGGCGTCCAGCCGCCGACGACGGGGCGGATCGTGTTCGGCGGCGCGGACCTCACCGGCCTCCCGCCCCACCGGATCGCCCGCCACGGCCTCGCCCGCACCTTCCAGAACATCCGGCTGTTCCGGGAGATGACGGCGCTGGAGAACGCCATGGCCGGGGCCCACCTGCGGGGCCGCGCCGGCTGGCTCGGCGCCATCGTGCGGACGCCCGGCGCCCGCGCGGAGGAGCGGCGCCTCCTCGACGCCGCCCGCGAGGCCCTCGCGTTCGCCGGGCTCGCGGAGCGGGCCGACGACCTCGCGAAGAACCTCCCCTACGGCGACCAGCGGCGGCTCGAGATCGCCCGCGCGCTGGCCATGGGACCGAGACTGCTCCTGCTCGACGAGCCCGCCGCGGGCATGAACCCCGAGGAGGCGGGCCGCCTCATGCGGCTGATCGTGGGCATCCGCGACCGGGGCGTCACGGTCCTCCTCATCGAGCACCACATGGACGTGGTCATGGGGATCAGCGACCGCATCACCGTGCTCGACTACGGCGTGAAGATCGCCGAGGGCGCGCCGGCCGCGGTCCGCCACGATCCGAAGGTCGTGGAGGCCTACCTCGGGGCCGGGGAGGACGGCGAATGACCGCCCCCCTGCTGTCCCTGTCGGACGTGCGCGCGGGGTACGGCGCCATCGAGGCGCTGAAGGGCGTGTCGCTCTCGGTCGGCGCCGGGGAGACGGTGGCGGTCATCGGCGCCAACGGGGCCGGCAAGTCCACGATGCTGATGACGATCTCCGGGGTCCTCCGGCCGCGGGAGGGGGAGATCCGCTTCGACGGCGGGCGGATCGACGGGCTCCCCCCCCACGAGATCGTCGCCCGCGGCGTCTGCCAGGCGCCGGAGGGGCGGCGGATCTTCCCGCGCCTCAGCGTCGATGAGAACCTGGACATGGGGGCCTACGCGGTGCGCGATCGCGCCGCGGTCCGCGCCGCGCGGGAGCGCGTGTTCGCCCTGTTCCCGGTGCTCGCGGAGCGCCGGCGGCAGGCCGGCGGCACGCTCTCGGGCGGCGAGCAGCAGATGCTGGCCCTCGGGCGCGCGCTGATGACGTCGCCGCGCCTGCTGCTCCTCGACGAGCCGAGCCTCGGCCTCGCTCCGCTGCTGGTGGCGCAGGTGTTCCGGACGATCCGCGAATTGCGCGCCGCGGGGACCACGATCCTCCTCGTGGAGCAGAACGCCCGCGCGGCGCTGAAGACCGCGGACCGCGCCTACGTCATGGAGACGGGCCGCATCACCCGCGAGGGCCCCGCCGCCGACCTCCTCCACGACCCCGCGATCCGCGCCGCGTACCTGGGGGAGTGAGGGTTTCGCCGGAAGCCGGTCTCAGGGCTACTTCGCCAGGAAGGGCCCGACGAAGAGGAACACGATGCCGAAGGCGATGGCGATCACTCCGCACACGACCCGGATCCGACCCAGCCTCACCGCCTTCGCGCCCTCGTAGGTGTTGCTCCGGCCCAGGAAGCTGTTGACCAGACGTCGCTTCCCACTCTCCTCCGCGGTCCGGGTCCTGATGTCCCGCAGTCCCGTGACGATGAGCATCACGCCGACGACCACGGCCACGGCGCACACGCCAAGCCGCGTCCAGACCGTATCGGTGGCGGCGAGCCACCCCATCCCTTCAAGCATGGCACCCCCGCTGACGGAACGACACCACTCGCGCCGGAACCGCCAGGAGGAACGGGACACCACGCGACGCCGCCGGTCCCGCCCGGTCGAACGCCCCGTCCCGCTCGGCGGTCCGCACCCTATCCGGACTTGTTCTTCTCGTCCCGGATCTTCGGCTCCCACCGCTCGACCTTGTTGCCGTCCGGGTCGGTGATCCACGCGAACTTGCCGTTCCCGTGCGACTCCGTGCCCTCGAGGACCCCGATACCGGCCACCCGGAGGTCCGCCAGGAACCCTTTCGCCTCTCGTTTGCCCACCATCTCGATTCCTCCACCGATCTCAGCGTCAGAACCGGCAGACATTTCGGCGAAGAAGACAGTCGCTGGTTCATCGCCTCCACGAGCTGAGATGGCTTTACTCTGGCACCTGCGGGCCAACGCCGGCGACAAGTTGCGGGCCGGCCCGGCGCGCACATTGCGGACGCAAAGGCCCTGACGGGACGGACCGACGACTTGCGGCATGTTAGCCCGCTCCCGGCAGTTCTACCGACCCACCGCTGACCACGAAGTGCTCCTCGGCGGACGGCCGGAACAGCCGCCAGTCCTCGCCAGCGCTACCCGATGGGAAGATGACGAGGCTGAAGCCGCCCGACAGCGAGATCGTAGCGCCACCTAGTTCATCGGCTTCGATCCCTTGGACCACAAGCAAGCCGGAAGTGTTGACCCAGGACCGGGTTCGCGAGTCGTACCCTGCAAAGAGCGTGGCGATCTTGTGATCCTGGAGATTGCCATCGGCTTCGTAATCCCAGTTGTCCCAATCGACGACTGCACCCGCTTCGCTCGGTTCCCAGAGATCCGAACGTCCGGTCAGGATCCCGCCAGGCCCCTCGATGCGCCACGGGCACTGGATATGGAGCGCATACTCGCCAACGCTTCCGTTCTCGCTGGTCGTCACCCGGCCGAAGTGGAACACGCGCATGTCAGCGGCCCGGCGAGCGATTGTGAGCTGTAGCGCCTTGAGCGGCATCAGAGCTTGCAGAACCCGGTCCTTTGTCGTTTGCATGGTCTCTTGTCGGGCTGATCCGAAGTACCTTGAACTAGTGCCACGCACGGAAAGTTCTGGTACACCCTCAGGGGGTGACCAGATGCTG
>JADHED010002055.1_pt1 | contig 14976 bp, 28 predicted proteins | sample 8952041 | NCBI WGS metagenome assembly JADHED01 (sample SAMN16124423, study PRJNA663239) | bioreactor sludge metagenome | isolation source: sludge (control) | place: India:Bengaluru | collected 2018-09-08
CTTGATGACGTTCGCCCCGAAGCTGTAGTTGTTTGCGTAGATGTAACGGAACACCACGCCTTCGCCGCCCGACTTTCGGATGGCGTGGAAGGCGTCCGTCTTCTCTTCGGGAGTCAGGAAAATCGGCACCAGCATGGCGTCCGAACTACCCAACTTCTCAAAGAACTTGGACAGGAACTTGTAACGCTCATGATATGGCAGACGACTGATCGGATCGACCGTGGTTTCCAACAGAGCCAGAGTGTCAAACACCCGTAGCGTCTTGCTCTGTGACATGTACTCTGCGTCAAACACGACCGGCAAGTTCGGGAGGTTCAGGCTCAGCACCTTGGCTTCGTGTTCATAGCGCACGCCCTGCCTGTTGAACACCTGACCCAAGCGCAGATCAACGATCACACGATGGCCGTCGAATTTCTGCTGAAGACTCCAGAACTCCTCTGCGAGAAGTTGCCGTACGTCCTCGAACTGTGCCCCTCCGGTCAGCCGTGGCTTGGCCTTTTCGAGGGACAGCGGCTTCATCCGGGTCGTCCATTCCTTGACCTGTTGCGCTGTTAGCGGATCGGGTTGATCCATGGATCGATTCTTCCTTCTTGGATAGCGATGTCAACCTCGGCCTCATCGCACAGAGCGGCGAAGACAGCCCGAAGGCTCTCCATCTCGCCGGGGTCGTCCTGGTCTGCTTCGGGATGCTCGGCGTCAACCCAGCCTGCGAAGCGGTCCTCCCACTCAGACCCGGGCCACATCGTCTTGCAGGATTTCGAGCACACGGTCAGCCGGAACAGCGCCCTGCAAACCCTTGTCCTTCAAACGGTTGTCGATCTCGGACATCACCACGTAGCGCTGGATGGCGAACCATGCAGGCTGCGAGATGCTGTGCTCAAGATCAACGACCGTTCGCTTGCCGGTCACTACACACACGCCGATCTTGGCGGTGGGCTGTGCCACGCCGTCCAGCATGTTCGCTGCCTTCTTGGCGATGCGCCGGTCGGCGCGTGCTCGCTTGTTCTCAAGTCGGTTACGTGCGCTCACAGGAGTTCCCATCCGTTCTCGGAAGGCGTCAGCCAGCCGACAGTCTCGTCATCGATCTTCACCTGAACCTCGATGCTCGCCCCCTCGATGCGGGGCGTGTACTTCTCCACCAGCTTCAGGACGTTACCGATCTCGGTCAGTCGATCACGCAGCGGAATGTTGACGGGATCTCCCGGCACTCCCTGCGGACCGACCGGTCCAACTTCACCTTCACTCATCTTCATCTCCGATTGCTCCTAGGTTTGCCTCAAAGGCAGACATATCGATACTTGGCTTCTTGTCCATCATAGCATCGAACTGCTGCCTTGTCTGCGTGGTTGCTGCGTCAGGCTGGGGGAACATGGCGGCGGGGATCGTGAACTTGACGTTCACAAGATCCTCCGTCCCGCCAACGATAGCTGCCATCGGGCCGTATTGCTCGATGCCTAGCTTCTTCGCTACCCGCCGTACAGCGGCTTGCAGCTTCTTGACGTTTTCGAGTCCGTCCATTATGCCAGTTTCACCGCCTTGATCGAACCCCGTTCTCCGAGGTCCACAGTCCAGCCGTCGTACTCATCGAACGTGTCAAAGCTGTACCGGGTACTGACGAAGATCTTGCGGGCCTCGTCAATCTCTCCGTCAGTCTCCGGTACGTACTGCGCCAGGAACTCAGCCTCTTCTACGATGGCCTGATCCTCTGCGCACTGCCGTCTGATCCTGTCGGCATCCATCAGATGTCGAAGTCATCCAGCATGGCCATCAGATCAACCTCAGGCTCGGTGGACTGATCGAGCGGCGCACCGTCGAACTCGCCATCACCCGGCTCAAGGGCGATCAGGTTCTGGGTCTTCTCGTCCACGAAGTTGCTGGGATCGAAGTCCTTCACCTTGCCGCGAGCGGTTGCCAGAGCCTTGTCCTTGATCGGACCGTCCATGTACTTGAGCGGACGAGGTTCGAACTGGTTGAGGTACTCGGGCCACAACTGCCGGGTCAAACAGATGTTACCCTGGTGTACACTCAGCCGGATCAGGCCATCCGTGCCCTGGATGTTGGCGGTACCGACCAGCGCCACGTCAGCCTCAGCGAGGATGGCGTAGATGAACTCGTACTGCTTGATGTTGTTCGGGTCCTCGGGAAGCAGGCCCGTCTTGCCCTTCTTGACAGGCTCGAACACGTAGCTGTTGCTGTCATCGGGGAAGCAGTGCTGATCAACCTGATCGGCCTTGAAGATGCCCAGCTCCAGCACGTTCAGCGGGAGCTTGGCAGCGGTGGCCTTCTCGTACTCCTCGTTGCTGACGGGCTGCAAGCCCTGCTCGGTGACCTTGCCGTGCAGGAGATCCTTCTTGCTCCAAGCCTTCAGCTTGGGGTCGAGGAACGCCATGGACACGGGGTCGCCGGTCGGCGTACACAGCTTGAACTCGCCATCCTTTGGCTTGCCCTTCCTCACACGGAGGAGCCGCCCGTTGGTCTGGATGTTGCCCAGACGGATCGTGAAATCGGATGCATGTGTGCTCATGCCATTACCTTGCTTTCTGTTTCTTCCTTAGCCTGAACGGCTCTACGAAGGGCAGATGAGCCGGTGCCCATCAAAGCCCTACCACCCTTGCCGAGTTCGATGAAGTGCTTCTTGACCAGCAGCTTCTCGATCTCAAACAGGATCTCCTTCGGACGACCAGAGTGGTTGGCGAGGTTCTCGATGCCTGCCGTGCCGCCCAGATCCTTCAGGGCCTGCATGTAACTGACGTGATCCTCTGTCAGACCATCAGAAGTGATGCCGCACAGGTCGAACACCAGATCAGGCTGAGCCTCTCCGACGTCCCTCGCTGCGAGCACCAGCGTCCTTGCCTGCCTCGGGGTGCCAGCCGAAGCCTTGCCTAGAGCGAGTGCCTGCTCTTCGGTGTACGGCACGCCGAGGCGAACACACAGCAGCTTGATGATCTCGGCCATCTCTTCATCCGTGTAGTCGGCGAAGCGGTGGACGATATCGAAACGGTCATAGAGAGACTTCGTGAGCTTACCCGGCTCAGTCGTCGCTCCGATGAAGGTCACGTCCACCTCAAGTGGCGTTACCTTGCCGTTGTCATGGCTGATCTGACCCTCTTGAAGGATCGAGTACAGGTAGTGCTGCTGGCTCTTCGTGAAGTTGTGGATCTCATCCAGGAGAACCACATGTCCCGTTGCTGGGTCGAGGTCCTGAAGGATTCGGTTCAGGCCAGCGATCTTGAAGTTCGGAGTGATCATCAAGTCCCTGAACTGATCGCCAGTCTCCTGAGCGACCAGCGCTGCCAATGAACTCTTGCCAGTACCCGGCCCACCGATGAGCAGAAGGTGACCAAGGCGCTCAAAACGCTCAGCCGCAGACTTCAACTGGACCTGAAGGACACGCTTCATGCGTGCCTGTCCGATGTGCTCGGACCAAGTCCGGGGCTTCAGCGCTCGCTCAGCGGCCTTCTTCGCCTGTGCTTCCTGCCGCAGGCGTTCCTGCTCCTGGTCTGGTGTGTTGTTCTTCTTGCGCTTTGCCATGTTGGTCAGTTGTCTCCATCTTCTACGGGAGGCTGATCGGGCCAGCCATCGGGGTTCGGCTTGTATCGCTTGTAGGGCCACTGCTCCCACTTGAGCAGGTGGGCGTTACGGAGAGCGGGAACGAAAGCCTCGGCCTTGGCGCCCATCTTGTTGCCATCCTCATCCTCTCCGCTCCAACCCTCGGCCACCACTTCCCAGCCACAGAGCGTACAGACGACAACAACCGTGCCATCGTCCTTCGGGTAGGACTCTACCACATGCACGTCACCGTTGCGGTCGGTGTACTGACCATCCTCTGCACGGTCGTCATCGACTTCACGCTCGATCGCTTCGAGGTCGATTTCGTCCTCGTCACCAAACAAATCGAGATCAAAGTCGTCTTCTGGTTCTTCCTGCGTGTTCTCTTCGTCGCTCATGCTCCGCCAATCATCTTGACCATCTGGTTCACCTGTCGCTTCACAAGCTTGGCGTGCTCTCGGGCATCGTCAAGCGTATCATTGAGCAGGCTGCTGAACTCATCGATCTTGCCGGAAACCGACTCGTATCGTGCCAGCAGTTCTTCTGCCTTCTTATGTGTCACCTTACCGGCGCCAAGGACGCTGGTCAAGTCATCCATAAGGTATCCACAGGATTCCAACACCTCGTTGTTGAACTCCGTGCGCAGCATCGTGCGCTGCTCCGGGTCATCCGGCAACGGCAGCATGTGGAAGCTGGCACCGTCCACTGCGTTGATCACCGAGTTCACGGCCTCCAAGCCCTCTGCATGGTCGTTGGAGACGAAATACACACCGCCACCGGGTCGGACCCTGACACCGTTCAGACCGAACTCCACGGCACGACGAGCCGACTCACGGATCGGCAAGTCGTGCAGCATCTCAGCCTCGTTGTAGCTGAAGCGTCGAATCGAAGACTTCATCTGAGTGTACAGCGGCCAAGCTGGGTCAGTCTGATCGATCTTGTCATCGAACTCCATCTTGCCCGTGCTCTTGTGGAAGGTGATCTTGCCCAGCACACGGTGATCCAATTCGTGTTCCTTGCTGTCAACCTGCTGCTCCACGATCGACTTGAACACGAACTCCGTGTCCGGACCGGCGTCATCAACACGGTAGTTGCAACGCGTCTCCGGATCAGGTCCCTGCTGCTTCTTCATCTCGACGTGCTTGCAGGCACGTCGGAACACGTTTGCAGGAACAGGCTTCTTCTTCTTCTCGATCGGTGCGTTGTACTGATCGATGAGGTTGGAGAAGTCATCGATCTTGATCTTCGCACCGGACGGCACATAGTACCATGCAACCATGCCGAGAGGCGGGGTGCTGGCGTTCAACAGTCTGTCGGTGTACGACTGGTACTGCTGCGCCGGTGTGGCTGTCGGTGGGTTAGTGGTCATTGCAGAACTCCTTGACTGCTTTGAGGTACGCTTCTGATCTTGGGCCGAACGCCATGATGAGTAGGTGCTTGTAGAGCAGGCCACCCGAGTCATCGATGGACACTTCAACGCCGTACGACAGCGCCGATCTGTGGATCTCTCGCTTGAAAGCAGGGGCATAGAAGCGAGAGACATCGACTGTCAGCCACGCATTCGGACCGACCTTGGTTGGCCCCTTGACTTGTGTCATTTCTCGAACCTCTCCTTCAAACGCAGATACTCTGCGTACTCTGGGTCCAGGGACTTCAGTTCCTTGACAGCGATACAGGCTCTCTGCGTTCGGCCTGGGCCGCGATCGTCTGCCGTGTGCAGATTCACATAGATGCGCAGCCCCTCTACGTCGACGTGAACGAAGGACCAGCTATGCCAGGTGCTGGGGCCTGCGAAGACGGGGTACTCCTCGGCAACGTACGGTTCGACCAGTGAACGGATGTTGTCGCTGGCCGTATTCATGCAGTCTTGCCAGCGCTTGACGCTCTGGAGATCTTCTTTGGCCTCATCGAGGCCAGTAGTACGGGATGTCATCTGATTCCTTCCATCCAAATTGACTGTACCACTCAGGATCTTTCCTGAGTAAGTTACTTCTGTGGCTGCTGTGGACTCGCTCATCTCCGAGCCAGTCAGGCGCACCGTTGATCAGGCCGAGACCCTCGATACAATGATCCCGTAGCGTGCCTTCGGCCTCGTGGCGCTCCCAGAGTCCACGGTACAGGTCCAATGTCTTCCCTTGGCAGGTGTCGTTGTAACCTCGCTGCCGCCACTCGTTCGTAATGGCCGTCTGGTAGATCACGAGATAGCCGAAGTGGCCCCGCCACATCTTGGTAGCAGGGTGATTCTGCCAGCCGTACTCAGGATCGGCCAGTGCCTTGAGGATCTGAAGGTTCTCAACTCGCTGCTTGCCAAGGCGCGCACGATCGAGCACTCGGGCTGACCGTTCGAAGTCAGTGTAGGGAAGAAACGTCTGCACATTGCCTCACTTCTGTAGCTCCTCAAGAATGGCTCGCTGCTCCTTATCAACCTTGTCGAGGTCGATATCGAAGAACTCGGCGAGAAGCTTGTTGGTGTTGAAGTAGAACGGCTCGTAAGAGGCACCTCCGTCGCCAAGTACCATCAACTCTACGCCTTTCTCTTCATCCAGCCAATCAAGGAACTCGCCAATCGCCTGACTCTGCTCTCGAACGGCGAGCATCCTGTCACACTCTGGGGTGTCGATATCCATCATCGCCCCATGGCTTCCGGGGTGAAGACCATCCTCGTGCCGACCTCATATACCGCCCAGTAGTCACCGTCAGCGTACTGGGTGTTGTGGGTTCCATTGTCGGTCTTCTTGTTCCAGTAGTCCAGCGCCTCGGCGTGGGTGCATGGTCCGTGGACGTCAATCCATCCATCGAACATGTCCCAAAGCCTGACAACATGAGTTCTTGGCAACTCTTCGTGGCCGACTTCATTCTCGGTCATTCTGTCTCTCCTAGCATTGTTCCGTAAGGCCAAACCCTGATACGCACCGAAGCCGGGCGCCAGTCGGGGTCCTTCTCAGGTGTGTACTTCTTGCCGCCGTAGTCGGGGTCGTCCGCTACCTCATGAGCGGCCTTCATGGTCACTACCCTGCCGGTGATCGAGAGGATGGGGTAGTCAGAAGTATCTGCGTTGAAGTGTAGAACTTCGAGACAGACCAACATACAGGGATCTCCTTCGAAATCCCTGGCATCCTCCATCCCGTAGGCTCGGAAGTCGCCGGAAGGGGGGCGATGGTAGTGACGACTTGCATCACCGGGTGACCATCGAACCGACTCGATGTTCTCTTCCCTGTAGTACTCGACGTACTTCTGCTCGCTGGGTTCCCAGCGCTCGATGGAAACTACGTTCCTCATGTCCGACCTTTCAAGTCGTTGATCACGTCTCTTGCTTCTTCGGGTGTTGCTGCCTGAGGCGGCTCGATGCCGAGCCTCTTGGCGTGCATGGCGATGATCGCTTCCTGGTTCTTCGAAGGACGAGGGGAAGCGAGTCTCTCTTGGAGGGTGACAGTCTCGGCGCCGCCGACCCTCTTGATCTTGTGCTGCTCAAACAGTGGTTGCCATGTGATGTACGTGTTGTCGGCTAGATCGAGTTCACCTCGCTCCACCAACACTGCGTACACACACAGCAAACACTGAAAATCAGGGTAGCAAGTGGGATCATTCCACTTGCATTCTGGGTTAGGGGACTTCGATCGTGATGCCACAGTCCGAAGCCTCTACTTCCAACACTTCGCACCACTGGTCGAGACGCTTGTTCACCCACTCTTGAGCCTGACGGGCAGAGCGTCCCCACATGTTGTTCTGGATACCGGCTGTAGCCTCATCGTACCAGTCCGCAAGTAGCTTACGGATGGCCTCTTCCTTAGAGGTTCTTTCCATCACAGGTGTCCAGATCGCAAGCGCAGGTGGCTGTATCGGTCCACTCCATCCAAGCGGCCTTGCCGAAGCGTCCACCGAAAGGAACGAAGTCAGACTTGCACTCCTCGATAAAGCGTTCGTGTACGCCCTCGGGGGGATTGTCGTAGGAGAGACGGATCTTTCCCCACGCGGCTTCCTCGTTCTCGGCGCGCACAGCGGCTACGATGATGGTGTTGTCATCGGCATCGTAGCCGCTGACCCACCACGGCGAGTGAAGCTCGAACGCTCCCTCGCCGTGGTCATACCAGGAGAGCCACCAGACCTGCATTAGTCGGATTCCTCTGCCTCGACAGGCTCAGGCTCAGGCTCAGGCTCAGGCTCAGGCAAGAGGTCGAGAAGATCCAACATATGATTGTGGAAATCGACCGTCTTGATAACGTTCTGCTTACCCGTGTCGGTCATGTAGCCCTTGATCTCCGAGCGCAGGTACTCGACATCGAATTCGCCCTCGGGCGGCGGCGTGGGCACTTCTCTGCCCAGCTTCACGTAGATCTCTGATGCGGAGACACCTGTCAGCGTGGTCACTGGAATCTCCTTGCGCTCATCCGCTGCGGGACGAACAATCTCGACACTGTACGTGCCGAGCCACTTGCGACCCTGCATCTCGGGTCGGATCTTGTAACGAGTCGGCAGATCAACATCCACCGGATCGGGCTTTCTCATTCTGTCCTCCTAAAGAGTGAGGGAGGGACCGGAGTGCCCGGTCCCTCCCATCGGGTCACTCAGATGCCAGCCAGTGCGTCCCGGCGTGCCTTCGCAGCACGCAGGTCGGCGTACCAGTTCCGGACCGTGCTGGTCGGCACGCCCAGATCCCTGGCCCACTGAGCCATGGAACCATCGTGGTCCCGAACGCCCTTCTTGAAGTCCTTCAGGGTCAGTCGACCCAGACGCTCCGTGTTGATGGCGATGGCCCGCTTGCTCTTCTTGGTGGTGTTCTTCACCTTGTTGTTGCCCTTCTTCTTGGCTTCCTTGCTGTCTTCGGCGCTGTCGTCTTCGGCGAGGGTGACCTCAACGTCGACGTACACAGCGTCCCACTTGTGATCAGCGACCCGAGTCTCCTCGATCTCACCGATCACCTCGTACCTGCAAGTCCTACCCTTGGCGAAGTCGTAGTCGGTCGGGATCGAAACCACATCTCGTGGGTTGATCTTGACCAGCATGACATGCGCTCCACGGAAGTGACGCAGGTACTCCTTCGAGCAGAAGTGGAAACCCCTGGAACAGTGATTGTCCCGGTTGTCGTCCACCTCGGCACGAGGCATCTCCAAGACCTGACCGACAGAGTTGTCGAAGGTCTGGGTGTGGCAGTCCTTGTAGTCTGCCGTCACCTTCTTGTAGGCGATGAAGCAACCATCTTCGGTGATGGGCAACTCGGCCTTCTCAAGGAAGGTGTAAAGCTCCTCACGAGCCTGACGGAAGGGGTTCTCGTAGACGTTCTTGGCGAACTCCAACCAAGCGTCCACGGCGAAGCCCTCTCGGATGACCTCGACAACCTTGTTGCCCAGAGCGGTGTGAACGGGGTTGCCGTCATACCAAAGCTGGCCATCACGAATGGCGAGGTGCTCGTTACCGGCAGTGGCGGTGGCCACAGCGCCGATGGGGGAGATCAGCGAGATCAGATGATCCGCTTCGACGTTGGGGTCGTTGACTGCCTCAACGATCTGCTCCCAATGGGGGTTGGATCGCCGGGTCTGGTAGGTGCGGCCGTCGATCAGGACGGTGAGCACAGTCTCGCTCAGGAGAATGGGGTACTTCATGGTTGTTGTTTCCTTTCGCTTTCAGCGATAGTCAGTCTTCGGTTGAGTCGTCGGAATCGTCGTCCTGAGATTCAAGCTCCTTCTTCTCATTGTAGCAGTCCATGGCTGCGATGTAAATGGTTACATCCTCCGTTGTGGCTCGGCCTGAGATGACCGACAGCAGCGGGTATCGCTCACCGACGCAACGCTTGGCTGCTTCTGTGCCCTCCTTCTTGGCGAGGGAGCCCTTCTGGTAGCCGTACAACTCTTCGGCGCTGCGCCAGCCGAGGTGCACAGCGTTGTCGAAGTCCTGCTGCGTCAGCCCAATGGCGTCACCGTCGAGCAGCTTCAGGAGAGCGGCAGGGTCACAGCCGGAAGCCTCATCCTTGACCGCCGCCGCCTTCCGGGCCTTGATCACAATGTCTTCGTTCCGGTCGATAGTCGACAGGTACACAGTGTCCAAACGATTGTCTTCGGTGTAGAGGCTGGGGTTCTTCTTCGCCGTGTGCTCGGTGACGAAGTGCAACTCCATCAGGTTCGCCTTCGACATGTCCGGACCCTGATAGCCCTTCATCGCCGACAACTGCCTCATGTGACTGGTGGCCTTGTCGATCTCCTTGCGAGCGGCCATCGGCCCACGCTTGGAGACCTGCTTGCCGTCGCTGAAGAACACCGGCCCGGTCTTGCCCTTGATGGGCAACCACCAAACCTTGTTGATGTCGTCAGAGGGATCGCGCTGGAGACGGTCCTTGAAAGGCTCAAGCTCGTACTGGTAGCGGTTCGGACCCATGGCGTAGACAGCGGACCGACCGGTCTTGACTCTGCCCGTCTGCTCCACGTCCTTCAGCGATGAAATCTGGATGACCCGTTCCTTGGGGATCTCCAAGTTCTCCATGAGGATACGGACATCCTTGGGCTTCGGCTCGACCAGCAGGAAGCCACTCGGGGAACGACCGTTGTACGATGCGTGCTCCGCAACATACTGGGCGATCCGAGAGTTCTTGCGGACGATGTTCTTCCCGTTGTCGATGAGGATGAAGAACTTACCGTTACTGATCGCATCAGAGTTGATCCTGATGCGAGTCTTCGGGTTCTTCGGCTTCGGCATGAACGTGCGCTGAGTCTTCGGGTCAATCTGGTAGCGGCGCTGCTTGGCCTCATACGCCCGGCTCGCCTGAGACCACAACCAATCCTCAACGGCCTGCGTCGTGGCGTTGCCACGGTTCGACCAGTTCGGGTTGAGGTTGTAGACCTGAGCGTCCGAGGTCAGCAGGAACTCGATGTGCTCACGAACCGGGCGACCCTTGTAAGAGTACGCTGTCGGCTCCAAGATCTCACGAGCGAACATCTCCCTGAACTGGTTGAGTTCCCTAACGGCAGCGCTGTGGTTCGGTGCAGCATCGATCTTCGACTGAATGATGTCTCGGATGTACTTGCGAACCTTCTCGGCCTCAAGCTGCACACGCTCCTGGGTGGCAGCGGTCTGACCGAGAGACTCACGAGAAGCGGAGGTGTCGAGCGAGCCGATCGGCATGTCGATCACCAGATACTCACGAGCACCGTAGCCGTGCTGCATCAGGTCATGCAACGTGTCAGGCGCCGGGTAGAGAACCGTACCCTGACGGAAGTAGACCCTGCTGTCCATCGATGTGTGACCCGTGCGCACCTGCCAGTTGTCGTCCTGAAGCAGGATCTCGGGCGGCTGGTAGTCGAAGTTCAGCTTGGGCAGGACGATCCAGTGAGCGTAGCCCTCCAGAACTCGGCTTGCCTCACGCTGGAACTTGGCCACATCGTTCTCGTCCACGGGGAACGAAACCTCAAAGCCGTCAGGCTCATCGGTCGGCTCGGTGTTGACGAGGTTGATCTGCGGAACACGCCGCTCGTTACGACCAACCAAGTAGGTGCGCTTCTCGCCCTTCAGGTAGGCGATGGCAGTGAACGAATCGGTGTAAGCGAAGGGCGACTTCGAACCGAGGCCGTAGCAACCAGTGAAGTCGTTGGACTCCTGCTTCGAAGAGTCGAACACCCTGGTGTACATGAACCGGACATCCTCGTCCACCATGGACGTGCCGTAGTCACGGACCGTGAAGGTCGGCTCAAGGTAGGTCGGGATGATCAGGTCGAAGGGCTGATCTTCACGTCCTGCTGCACGATGTGCATCGTAAGCGTTCGAGCAAACCTCTCGGATGATCGACTGGATCTTGTTCGAGTACAGCCCATCAAAGAGCAGATCGAACGTTCGCTCGTCCACCTTGACGGTGAACTCGTTGCTGTCGTCAACGCTGAGCGTGCTGACAATTTCGGGTCCCTTGTTGGGGATCATTCTGTTTCCTCCGTGTTCTCTGTGATAGAGAGTTGTTCGACAATGATTGTTGTCTCGTCTTTGGCGGCGATGATCTGCTGGATGCGTTCTTCACCGATGTGGGAGATGTCTACGATCTCCTCCCTCCCGTCACTCAGACGGAAGTGCAGTGTCGTTGGGTTCGTCACGAGCTACTCCTTCGTCACGGATTACTCCTATTGCATCGAACACCGTGTCGATAGCTGTCCACAGCTTCTCGCCAGCGTAGTTGAGGTCCTTCGTCTCAATGTAGCCCCGGCGTCGCGCCACTGCGAGGAGGGGCTTGATGCGCTTGAAGTCATTGAGAGCCTCAAGAGCAGCTTGGGCACGCCGGTAGTGATTAGACCCTGGCGGTGCCTCCTCTGCGAACTTCTGCATGATCGCGTCCACTTGGTCGGTCAGATACTTGGTTCCGATTTCACTGGGCACGAAGCTGCTCCCTCACGAACTCTGCGATACGCCTGTTCTTGTACGGACCGTTGCCGATCTCGGGGTCCTGATCGAGAGTCTCGATGAACTCCGCTATCTTGCCGAACTTGTGAGTTGCGTCCTGGGTCAGGACGTACCAGTCCTGCTCGTCGTCTGGCCCACCAGCGTCATCCGCTGTGAGTCTACGGTACTCGGACAGGAATGTCACTGGAGTACTGCTGCCTTGATCCATGGGAAGTCCTCTTCTTCTGCGATTTCTCCAACGGCTGCCATGCCGTCCTTCATTGCCCTGTTCACGGCTCGGAGTAGCTTGCCCTTCGCCGTCACAAGCTCCTTGCGCTTCGCTACCGCTTCTTCTTTGGTGGCGAAGCTGTAGTTGGCGAACTTGTTTGCTCCCCACACATCCGAGATGGCTAGACCCACTTCGCCCGGTGAGGGGAGATGCAACACCCTGTCCCCGTAGTGGTCATTTCTACCCCGGTACACGATCCCTTGATCAACCTGATGTCCCGGCTGTAGGTATGCCTGAAACACCTTGGACGGTAGTCTCCAGCCAGTGTACCACCGGAAACCCCAGACGCTCGGTCGTTCGTTCCAGTAGCGCTCGGTCAGTTCCTTCTGCATCTCCTTGGTGTAGGAGAACTTCCGAACAGCGCCGCCCTTGTAGTAGACGGTCAGATCGAACACGTTGATGTTCGGGATGTTGTCCTTGTTCGCCTTCCAGAACCGCTCAACGGTCCAGTCCTTGCGGGGCTTGTCCGGTGTCATGCCGAGCCACGAGTGGATCTTGCTGAGGTCTGGCCGGGTGCAGTCGATGCTGGTGAACCAGTACTCGCCGGGACCATAGCCGGGATATCTCAGTCCGAGCTTGGCGGCACGGTAGCGCGCTTCGATCAGACTATCTTCCTGAACTACGGTGATCTTGTACCTGTACGGGGAGTACGAGGTGGCTTCTGTCTGAACGTAGAACATGAATTAACCCTCCACTACGAGATACTCTGAAGGCACGGATGTCGCCGTCAAGCCTGCGGCGGCGAGAGCGACGGTGAGTTTGGCTCGGTTATCGTAGTACTCGCAGAGGTCATCGTCGCTCAGCCCTTCGAGGAACGTCTTCAGCTTGGCTCGTGGTCCATCGACTAGCAGGTAGCCTGCGTAGAAAATACTACACCCCTCGCGGCTGCCGTCGTCACTGCTGATGATAAGTAGAGTTTGCATCTTTCTCTCCTGCGGTAAAAGAGCAGAGCACCCTCCTAGGCACCCCATCGATAAGATGCCTAGGACGATGCTCTGCTCTGCCCTCTCACGATTCTGTTGTAGGCGAGGAGGGATTCGAACCCTCGACCTTGGGATTAAGCCGACCCAGCGGAATCGAACCGCTGAAGCCGCTCCAAGCGCTTCTCTTTGTTGTATGCAGACATCTTAGCCTTGCAGGCATCGCATCTGCACCCTTGCCAGTACCTTCTCGTAGAGCCGTGAGGGTTCACGACCTTGTGATGGTCCCTGTGGCAGTCTTCGCACAGGATCTGGCATTTCTGAAGCTCTTGGAGAATCTTCGCCCAGGAGTGGTGCCACCCCGAGGCGATCGTAAAGGACTTGGTTGCTGGGTCGATGTGATGGATCTCCAGATCCTCAACCCCTCCGCATCGGACGCAAACACCACCGAGAATCTCCAGTGCATCGAGTCTACGCTGACTCGAATACTTCTGCATGTACTCTCGCATGTATCTGTTGTAGTCCTTAGCGGGCAACCTTATCCCTTTCGTGAGTCCCCTGCTCTAACCAACTGAGCTACTCGCCCTCGTTGGACTGAGCGAACCGAAAGAATCGGAATCGCTCAGTCCAAATTTGATTTTTCCAGTTTTGACTGCTGGGTTCGCTATTTCAGCGGGCGTGTCGGACGCTGGAGCTACTGCCGAACATCAGGCCAAGGATCACACCCGGCCAGAAGGATGCCCCGTAGCCGATCGCCGGAACCACGGCCCATGCAGCGTGCATCGCACCCATGAACAGCATGAACAGCCAACCGTACAGGAGGGCGCTGATGATCACCACTAGCAGGACGGTCAGGAGGACCGCACCGCCCGTATTCGTGGAGCGGGACATCAGGCCACCAACTCTTCCAGCTTGGCTGCCACACGCTCGACACGATCAGCATCTGCATTCAGAGCCTCGTTGTCAGCGTTCAGCATCTCGATGTACTGGTTGTTCTCTTCCACCTTGCCACGGTAAACCAGCGTTGCCTCGGCAAGCTCCTGACGGGCCATCTCGAAACCGAGAAGGGCATCATTAACTCGCTGCTGCGCTGCCTGAACCGGGGTCAGCTGAGGGGTGTTCTTCTTACGAAGCGCCATTACTAGCACCTTTCATCTTCATGTCTTGGATTTCTAGGAGACACTCTTCGATGGCGAAGAGTGCTGATAGCAGGTTCCGCCCAGAATAGGGCGGGTAGACTCTATGCTCACCGATTCGCCGTACGGGGGAGGACAACCCATACGGCAAACCGGCGTCATAGTGTCTTTCGTTGACGAAACATGGCGCTCCGTCTACGATCGAGGCACCGATGAACTCGGCGCCATCCCAAATTGCCACACTGAAACTAGGTGAAGCCACCTGATAGAAGGCTCCTGTCTCTAGTTCCTCAGAGGACAGCATGGCGGTCCACAAAGGTCGTTGGGACTCGGGGTCGGGTCGAGATGATCCTCGGACGAGAGATCGACAGCAGGGGTCGTCTAGCCGCCCTCAGGGCAGCGTTGCGGCGCTTAGCCGCCTCCTGAGCCTCACGCGCCTTGTCCGCTGCATGAACCTGCTCCTGTCCCGTCTTCAGGATGTTGCGTCCAAGCTGACGGAGGGCACGCCCGAGAGCGATCTCTTCGCCAACGACTGGATCGAAGCGGTCCGGTGCGGCAGTCTTGGCGGTGCCAGTTGCCTTGTAGTTGGTATCACCGATGGTCACCGAAGCCTCAGCCGAAACGGTCTGTGCTCTCTCGTCGGTGATGGTGATCACTGAAACGTTACTGAACATGTGTTGCTTGCCTTTCAGATCGCAGCGTTGCTGCGGATTTCCTCGAAGTCGTACTT
>JADHED010002056.1_pt1 | contig 14971 bp, 12 predicted proteins | sample 8952041 | NCBI WGS metagenome assembly JADHED01 (sample SAMN16124423, study PRJNA663239) | bioreactor sludge metagenome | isolation source: sludge (control) | place: India:Bengaluru | collected 2018-09-08
AGCTACTACACCAAGGGCGCGCTCGTCGCCCTGTGCCTGGACCTGGCGCTGCGCCAGGGTGGCCGCAGCACGCTGGACGACGTCATGCGCGCGCTGTGGCGGCGCACAGAGGGCGGCCCCATGGCCGAGGCCGATCTGCTCGCCGTGCTGCAAGAGCTGTCGGGCCGCGACTGGTCCGCCGAGATCGCCCAATGGGTGCATGGCACACAAGAGCTACCGCTGGCCGACCTGCTGGCCGCCCACGGCATCACCCTGCAGGCCGAGCCCGCGCAAACCGCCCAGCGCCTGGGCCTGCGCGTAGCCGAGAACGGCGCCGGCATACAGGTCAAGACCGTGCTGCGCGCCGGCCCCGCCGAGGCCGCGGGCCTGATGGCCGGCGACGAATGGCTGGGCCTGGAGGCCGCGGGCCAGGCCTGGCGCCTGCACAGGCTGGACGAGTTGCCGCTCTACGCCGGCTGCGCCACCGAGGTCACGGCCCTCATCGCGCGCGACCGGCGCCTGCTGCGCCTGCCGCTCAGCCTGCCGGCCACCGGGCCGTCGGCGGACACGGTGCGCCTGGACGTGCAGGACGCCGCCGTGGCCCAGCGCTGGCTGGGCGTGGCCAATGCCGCCTGACGGCGCTTGGTTATAGTCCGCAGGTTTGTCTTCACCACACCCGGGAGATCACCATGGCCTACGAATGCATCACCGTCCGCACCGAGGGCGAAAAGGTCGGCGTCATCACGCTGAACCGCCCCAAGCAGCTCAACGCCCTCAACGACCAGCTCATGAACGAGCTGGGCGAGGCCCTCAAGGCCTTTGACGCCGACGAAAAAATCGGCTGCATCATCCTCACCGGCAGCGAAAAGGCCTTCGCCGCCGGCGCCGACATCGGCGCCATGGCCAAGTACAGCTTTGCCGACGCGTACAAGGGCGACTACATCACGCGCAACTGGGAGCAGATTCGCAGCATCCGCAAACCGGTGATTGCCGCCGTCAGCGGCTTCGCCCTGGGCGGCGGCTGCGAGCTGGCCATGATGTGCGACTTCATCATTGCCGCCGACAACGCCAAGTTCGGCCAGCCCGAGATCAAGCTCGGCGTCATCCCCGGCGCCGGCGGCACGCAGCGCCTGCCGCGCGCCGTGGGCAAGTCCAAGGCCATGGACATGGCCCTCACGGCCCGCATGATGGACGCCACCGAGGCCGAACGCGCCGGCCTGGTCAGCCGCGTCGTGCCGCTGGACAAAATGATGGACGAGGCCCTGGGCGCCGCCCTGGTCATCAGCGGCTTCTCGCAGATCGCCGTCATGGCCGCCAAGGAGTCGGTCAACCGCGCCTTCGAGGGCACGCTGGCCGACGGCGTGATGTTCGAGCGCCGCCTGTTCCACGCGCTGTTCGCCACCCAGGACCAAAAGGAAGGCATGGACGCCTTCGTGAACAAACGCGCGGCAGTTTTCACGCATCAGTAATTTTTTCGCATATAATTTAGAGCTTCGGTGGTATAGCTCAGTTGGTTAGAGCGCAGCATTCATAATGCTGATGTCCCAGGTTCAAGTCCCGGTACCACCACCACACAAGAAAAACCCGCAGTGCCACAGGTACTGTGGGTTTTTTGCTTGTAGTCGCCCTCAACAGCCCCTGGATACACACCATGCAACGCTGCACCCCAATGGCCACTCTGGCCGCCCTGGCACTTTCTGCCCTCCTGACCCTGCCCCCGGCCGCCCAGGCACAGCCCACGCCTGCCGGCCAGCGCCACTTTCCCGAAGCCGCGCTGCGCGGCCAGCTGACCATTGCCAATAGCGCCGAGGCACGCCTGAACAACGCCAACGTGCGCCTGGCGCCGGGCCTGCGCATCTTCAATACCAACAACGCGCTGGTGTTTGCGCACACGCTCATCAATCAGCCTTTGAAGGTCAACTATGTGCTGGAGGCCAGCACCGGCATGCTGCTCTCCGTCTGGATCCTGACGGAGGACGAGGCCAAACAGCCACGCAAAGGCAGCGACGCCGTGCAGACCAACATCCGCTTCGAGTCAGACACCCCGAAAACCGCGCGCTGAAGGGGCCGTCATGAGCAAGAAAGTTTTCATCAAAACCTTTGGCTGCCAGATGAACGAGTACGACTCGGCCAAGATGGCTGACGTGCTGGGCGCCGCGCAGGACTATGTGGAGACCAGCAACCCCGACGAGGCCGACCTGATCCTCTTCAACACCTGCTCGGTGCGCGAGAAGGCGCAGGAGAAGGTGTTCTCTGACCTGGGTCGTATCAAGCACCTGAAGAAAAAAGGCGTTCTGATCGGCGTGGGCGGCTGCGTCGCCAGCCAGGAGGGCGAAGAAATCATCAAGCGCGCACCCTTTGTCGATGTGGTCTTCGGCCCGCAGACCCTGCACCGCCTGCCGGACCTGCTGAACGCACGCGCAAAGCAGCACAAGCCCCAGGTGGACATCAGCTTCCCCGAGATCGAAAAGTTCGACCACCTGCCGCCCGCCCGCGTCGAGGGCGCCAGCGCCTTCGTCTCCATCATGGAAGGCTGCAGCAAATACTGCAGCTACTGCGTCGTGCCCTACACGCGCGGCGAAGAGGTCAGCCGCCCGTTCGATGACGTGCTGGTCGAGGTGGCCGGCCTGGCCGACCAGGGCGTGAAAGAGGTCACGCTGCTGGGCCAGAACGTCAACGCCTACCTGGGCGCCATGGGCGACACGGCCGAGAAGGCGGACTTTGCCCTGCTGCTCGAATACGTGGCCGAGATCCCGGGCATAGAGCGCATCCGCTACACCACCAGCCACCCCAACGAGTTCACGCCGCGCCTGATCGAGGCCTACGCCAAGATACCGAAGCTCGTCAGCCACCTGCACCTGCCGGTGCAGCACGGCAGCGACCGCATCCTGATGGCCATGAAGCGCGGCTACACCGCTATGGAATACAAGAGCACGGTGCGCAAGCTGCGCGCCATCCGCCCCGACATGGCCATGAGCAGCGACTTCATCGTCGGCTTCCCCGGCGAGACCGAAGAAGACTTCCAGAAGATGATGAAGCTGATCGCCGACGTGCGCTTCGACAACTCCTTCAGCTTCATCTTCAGCCCCCGCCCCGGCACGCCCGCCGCCAACCTGCAGGACGACACGCCGCACGACGTCAAACTGCGCCGCCTGCAGGAGCTGCAGGCCGTCATCAACCACAACATCAAGCAGATCAGCGAAGAGCGCGTGGGCACGGTGCAGCGCCTGCTGGTCGAGGGCCTCTCCAAACGCGACGGCAGCGAGCTCATGGGCCGCACCGAATGCAACCGCGTCGTCAACTTCCCCGGCCACGAGCGCCTGATCGGCCAGATGATCGACGTGCGCATCACCGAGGCGCGCACCTACACGCTGCGCGGCGAGGCGGTGACTTCCGAAAGCGCAGAGACGCTTTTAATTTGATAGCTGTCAGCGCTTACCAGTCAAGCGCTGGAGGCCATTTTTGCTTAGAAGCGCGGCATGCCACCCATACCGGGCAGGCCACCCTTCATGCCGCCCATCTTCTTCATGAGCTTCATCAGGCCGCCGCCCTTCATCTTTTTCATCATGCCCTGCATCTGATCGAACTCGTTGAGCAGGCGGTTGACCTCTTGCACCTGCACGCCGGCACCCATGGCGATGCGCTTTTTGCGCGTGGCCTTGATGAGTTCGGGCCGGCGGCGCTCCTGGGCGGTCATGCTGCAGATGATGCCCTCCTTGCGGCGGATGTCGCGCTCGGCCTTGTCCATGTCCACCTGGCCGGCCTTGGCAGTCAGCTGGGCGGGCAGCTTGTCCATCAGGCTCGACAGCCCGCCCATCTGCTTCATCTGCTGCAGCTGGGCCAGAAAGTCGTTCAGGTCGAAGCCGTCGCCGCTCTTGACCTTGGCGGCGAGCTTTTGCGCCGCCTCCATGTCCACCCCGGCCGTCACCTGCTCGACCAGGGCCACGATGTCGCCCATGCCCAGAATGCGGCCGGCGTGGCGCTCGGCGTCGAAGACCTCCAGGCCGTCGATTTTCTCGGACACGCCGGCGAACTTGATGGGCGCGCCGGTGATGGCGCGCACCGACAGCGCGGCGCCGCCGCGCGAGTCGCCGTCCAGTTTTGTCAGCACGATGCCGGTGAGCGGCAGCGCCTCTTTGAAGGCGCGGGCGGTATTCACCGCGTCCTGGCCCTGCATGGCATCCACCACGAACAGGGTCTCGACCGGGTTCAGCACGGCATGCAGGTCCTTGATCTCCTGCATCAACAGTTCATCGATGGCCAGGCGGCCGGCGGTATCGACCAGCAGCACGTCGAAGTAATGCTTTTTGGCGTAGTCCAGCGCGGCCAGGGCGATGTCGCGCGGCTTCTGGTCGGGCGTGCTGGGAAACCATTCGGCGCCGGCCTGTTTGGTGACGGTCTTGAGCTGCTCTATGGCCGCCGGGCGATAGACGTCGCCCGAGACGGTGAGCACCTTCTTCTTGCGCTTCTCTATCAGGTGCTTGGCCAGCTTGGCCGTGGTCGTGGTCTTGCCCGCGCCCTGCAGGCCGGCCATCAGGATGACTGCGGGGGGCTGGGCGGCCAGGTTGATGTCGGCCACGCCGTCGCCCATGGTCGCGGCCAGCTCCTTGTTGACGATGCCGACCAGCGCCTGGCCGGGCTTGAGGCTGCCCAGCACCTCCTGGCCCAGGGCCTTGTCCTTGACGCGGGCGATGAAGTCGCGCACCACGGGCAAGGCCACGTCGGCCTCCAGCAGGGCCATGCGCACCTCGCGCAGCATGTCCTGGACATTGGATTCGGTGATGCGGGCCTGGCCGCGCATCTCCTTGACGAGACGGGTGAGTTTGTCGGTAAGTGCGGAGGCCATTGCGCCAAGTGCTCCAGAATTGATCGGCTTGATCGGCGCCGGGCGGGCCGGATGCCGGTGGCCCGGCCCTGGAAGACAGGGGCGAGGGGCTAAACTTCTACCCCATGATTTTACCCAGTGCGTCCCCATCGACATGGCTGCTGGCCCTGGTAACCGCCGCCGCCTACGCGCTTGGCGCGGCGGTGGCCTCCCGCAGCCGGGCCAGCCGCAGCCACCTGGCCATGGCGCCGGCCTGGGTACTGCATGGCATCGCGATCGTCCTGGGTCAGCTGGCTGGAACGCCCCACTTCGGCTTTGCCGCCGCGCTGTCGATGACCGCCTGGCTGGTGCTGACAATCTACGCATTGGAGCGTGAGCTGTTTCCGCAAATGCGAACGCGCTGGATACTGGGCTCGCTGGGCGGCGTGGCCGTGTTGCTCGCGGCGTTGTTTCCGGGCCGGCCGTTGCAGGCCATGGCGTCGCCCTGGATGCCGCTGCATTTGACGCTGGGCATTGCCTGCTATGGCCTGTTTGCCGCGGCCGTGGCCCATGCCTGGCTGATGGGGCGCGCGGAGCAGCAGATGCGCCAGGCCACGCAGCTAAACGGCAGCCTGCCGCTGCTGACGCTGGAGCGCCTGACCTTTCGCTTCGTGCGCTGGGGCTTTGCCCTGCTGTCGGCCACGCTGATCGCGGGCTGGCTTTTCAGCGAACAGCTCTACGGCCGCGCCTGGCTGTGGGATCACAAGGCGGTGTTCTCGGTGCTGGCCTGGTTCACTTTTGCCGTGCTGCTGCTGGGGCGCGCGCGCTTTGGCTGGCGTGGACGCAGCGCCGTGCGCGTGCTGTACACCGGCAGCGTACTGCTGTTGCTGGCCTATGTGGGCTCGCGCTTCGTACTCGAAGTGGTACTGGAACGCAGCACATGAAGTATCTGATCGTCTTTGCGGTGATCGCCGTGGTGTACGCCCTGTGGCGCAGCCAACGCTCAACGCCACCGGACAAAGGTGCGGCCCCGCGCAGCAACACGGCAAATCCGCAAGACATGGTGCGCTGCGCGCATTGCGGCCTGCACCTTCCAGAGAGCGAAGCCCTGCGGCGGGGCGAGCGCAGCTATTGCTGCCGCGCACACCAGGATCTGGATCTCCACTGAGGGTAAGAGGCAATCCCCCATGCCCGCTTGGCACGCCAAAACACCCCCCATCGTCATTGCGAATACTCGCCATAGCCCGAGCTATGGCTGCGTTTTTCGCCTCAATGGGGCGTGTTTTGACGCACCCCTCGGGCACGAGCAGTTTCCTCTCACCCGCTGATTGTTCATGGCACCGGACGCGCACGCATTCCCATCTGGCCACAGGTCTTTCCAGCGCCTGTGGAAGGCGTTCCTGACGGCGCGCCTGATGGTGGCGCTGGCCCTGCTGCTGCTGCAACTGCTGGCCGTGGCACTAGGCCAGGCGGATGACCTGACGTCGCTGGGTGTCAGCCTCGGTTATTTGCTTGCCGCATCGCTGCTCCTGGTCTTTGGCGCAAGCACGCCGCCAGAGCCGCGCCCGGGGATACAGTGGCTGCCGTCTATCGGGGTGGATCTCATTGCCATCGCACTGCTGCAGACATTGCATCAGTCGAGCAGCATGAACTTCACGCCGCTGTTTGGTCTGCCCGTCCTCATGGCCGCGGTACTGGGCACGCTGACCCTGGCGCTTGGAACTACGGCGGGCGTAACCCTCTTGCTGCTGGCCTGGGCCGGGTGGCTGGGCGAACAAGGCGGCGGCGATGCTGCACAGCGCTACCTGCAAACTGCGTTGACGGGCACGGGCTATTTTGTGGTCGCCTATCTGGTACACCAGCTGGCATCCCGTCTGAGCCGCGAGCAACTGGTGGCACGGCGCAGCCAAATGGATGCACGCACGCAAAAGGCCGTCAGTGCACTGGTGATGCAGCATGTGACCGACGGGGTTCTGGTGCTGAACCGCGAAGGCCAGGTGCGCCTGGCCAACCCGGCAGCCCTGCAACTGCTGGGCCCGGACACCAAGGCCAGCACGCCGTTCATGCTGGCCTACACCCAGGCCTGGCGACCGCTGATGGAGCTGGCCCTGGCCTCATTCGAGCAGCTGCAACCCCAGCATGCCGACGTGAACATCCTGCACGAAGGGCTCAGCCCCATGGGCCTGCGGATACGGACTCGGCTGACCCACACCCCGGGCTCCATGGGCGCCCTCGACGAAGAGCCCCTGTGCGTGATGTTTCTGCACGATCTTCGCGAAATGGAGGCGCGCCTGCGCACCGAGAAGCTCGCTTCCATGGGCCGCATGTCGGCTGCTGTGGCACATGAGATACGCAACCCGCTGGCCGCCATCGCGCAGGCCAACGAGTTGCTGGCCGAAGACCTGCACGAACCCGACCACAAACGCCTGAGCCACATGATCGGGCAGAACGCCGATCGCCTGGTACGCATCACAGAGGACGTGCTGGACATCGCGCGCGTGCAGAACCAGATAGGCCAGGCACCGTCTTCCACACTGGCACTCAATGCCGTCGTGACGCAAACCTGGCATGACTGGCAGGCCCACGACTTGGCACGTCGTCAGGGCCGGCTGATTCTGGAGGCTGGAGATGCACAGGTCGAGTTCGACGCCGAGCACCTGCGTCGTGTGCTGATCAACCTGCTGGACAACGCCCTGCGCTACAAAAGCCACGGGGCCGATTCGCTGCAGGTTAGCACGCGCACCACCGCTGGTGGGCAGGTGTGCCTGCATGTCTGGAGCGATGGCGCGCCGCTGGACAAATCTGTGGAACGGCATTTGTTCGAGCCATTTTTCTCGTCCGAAAGCCGCTCCAGCGGCCTGGGTCTGTACATCTGCCGCCAGCTGTGCCAGCGCCACGGGGCAGCCATCCTCTACCAGCGCAGCACGCGCATGCTCGATCACGACGCAGTGACAGGCAACGTCTTTACCGTGAACTTTCGCAACAGTACCCGCCCTGCCGAAGCCGGCTCTTTGTTTGACACCATCGTGGTCTAATTCCGATTCCAAATCATTCGTGTCTAGGCGCGAAGCCGCAGGCCGTGCTGTCGCACGACAAGGCGATGCAACAACGACAGGGGTGATTGAAAAATGGAATAAACCCCATGAATGCCTCCGCCACCACCACCATTCTCGTCGTGGATGACGAACCCGATCTGCGCACGCTTTACGAGCTGACACTGCTGCGCGAAGGCTATCGCGTAGAGACCGCCGGCAGCGTGAGCGAAGCGCGCGAGCAACTGCACCGCCGGTCGTTCGACGCGGTGATCACTGACATGCGCCTGCCCGATGGCTTGGGGATGGAGCTGTTGCACGACCTGCGCGAGCAGCAGCGAGGTGAACGCTGCGTCGTTATGACGGCCTACGGGTCGGCCGAAAACGCCGTGGAAGCACTCCGCTCGGGCGCCTTCGACTACCTGACCAAACCCGTGGATCTGAAGCAGTTTCGCTCGGTCGTAGCCTCGGCCGTTCAAGGCGTGGGTGGCATGGGCGCGCCCACCAAGCCGCAACGCCCCGCAGCGCCAGGCGCGGGCGATGACAACCCGGTTCTAGCACGCCTGGTTGGCGAATCCGATGCCATGCGCGGCGTCAAGCAACGCATTGCCAAGGTGGCGCGCAGCATGGCCCCTGTGCTGATTCATGGCGAGTCAGGCACCGGCAAGGAGCTGGTGGCGCGCGCCCTGCACGCCACCAGTCAGCGCGCAAACGGCTCGCTGGTGGCGGTGAACTGTGGCGCCATTCCCGAAAACCTGCTGGAAGCCGAATTCTTCGGTGCCCGCAAGGGCTCCTATACCGGCTCCTCAAGCGACCGCGAGGGCTACTTTCAGGCCGCACGCGGCGGTACGCTGTTTCTTGACGAAATCGGTGATCTACCCCTGGCCATGCAATCCAAGCTGCTGCGCGCCATACAAGAGCGCAGCATTCGCCCGCTGGGCTCAACGCAGGAGGAAACGGTGGACGTGCGCATCATCAGCGCCACACACCGCAACCTGGCCGCCGACGTTCAGAGCGGACGGTTTCGCCAGGACTTGTACTACCGCCTGAACGTAATCGAGCTCGTGATACCACCACTGCGGGAGCGGCGCGAGGATCTGCCTGCGCTGTGCAAAGCGCTGCTGAAGCGTATCGAGCAGGAGTCAGGCCTGCCCGTACCTCAACTGAGCGAGGCTGCACTGCAACGCATTGCGCAACACCCGCTGACCGGCAACGTGCGCGAACTGGAGAACCTGCTGCACCGAGCCGTGGCCTTGAGTGACGGACAGGAGCTGTACGTGGATGACCCGCCGCAAGCCGGCGCCGGCAATGCACCAATGCAGCCAGCACCGCACCAGCCACCGCCAGCCACCAAGCCACAGGTCGAAGCAGCCGCATCAGTGGCTGCTTCGACACCGCATCCCCACGACCTGCAGTCGTGGCTGGATCAGTGCGAGCGTGACGTTCTCGTGCACGCCCTGCACGGCACAGGGTTCGATCAGACCGCCACGGCGACACGTTTGGGAATCAGCGTACGCCAGATGCACTACCGTCTCAAGCGCCTGAACATCCCCGTGCCGCAGGCCGACGACAGCCGTGTCGATGGGTAATAGGCCTCAGTGGCGGGGCGGCTGGTATCTGCCCGCACAGCGAATGCAGTCACCCAATCATGGGCAGAGACCTGTGGCAGCGGTCATAGACCTGATCGTCGTGCATTCCATCAGCCTGCCTCCAGGCCAATATGGAGGGGGCCACGTGCAGGAGCTGTTCACGAACCAGCTCGACTGGGATGCGCATCCCTACTTTCAGCAGATCCGTGGACTGGAGGTATCCAGCCACTTTTTCATCACCCGCCTGGGCCAACTATGGCAGTTCGTTGCAACCGACCACCGAGCCTGGCATGCAGGCCGCTCCCACTACCGCGGGCGAGATGGCTGCAATGACGATTCGATAGGCATCGAACTCGAAGGCCTGGAGGGGCACTCCTTCGAAAAGGCCCAGTACCAGTCCTTGACCCGGTTATGCGCGGCATTGGCACGACGCTACCCGATTCGCTACATCGCCGGCCACGAGCATATCGCTCCCTGGCGCAAGAACGATCCAGGTGCCGGCTTTAACTGGGAGCCACTGCGCACGACATTTGCAGGCACAGGCATTGTCTTTCCGCCCACCGCACACCCATCCTGACGGGGGCTCGGCAAAGCAGTAGTCCAGCCGATGCGCACCAGCATTGGGGCTTCAACGTCTGAACAACATCCAGCAAAGAGCTGATGCATAAAGTGTGTATGCAAGCGGATTTCCTCATGGAACACCCATCCGGATATACACTACCTATAGCGTCTTGAACCTTTTGCAGACCATAGATATAGTGCACGCCAAATGGCTTGCCGGTCGCATCGCGTGCCACGCGCTCGCGTTTCTCGGCGGCCGACGCCACCTTCCAACCTCACATCCCAAGGGAACCCATGCAAACCGCATCCGTTCATACCGACAGCTTTTCATCGCCCCGTTCCGATGCAGCAAGCACACAGCCTCCGACCACCACGACAGAGACCCTGAGTCACTATCAAATCATCCGGCGCAACGGCGCCGTCGTGCATTTCGAACCACAGAAGATTGCCGTAGCCATGATGAAAGCGTTCCTGGCCGTGCATGGCACGCAGGGCGCGGCATCGGCCAGCGTACGCGAGGTGGTGGATGAGCTCACCCATACAGTGGTACGCGCCCTGATGCGCTCACGTCCTAACGGCGGCACGTTCCACATCGAAGACGTACAGGATCAGGTAGAGCTGGGCCTGATGCGCAGCGGCCACCACGAGGTGGCGCGCGCCTATGTGCTGTACCGCGAGCGCCGGGCACAGGAGCGCGCCCACAAGAAGGAGCAGCTGCACCCGCAGATGCCGACGCTGTACGTGCTCGACAACGGCCAGCGCGTGGAGCTGGACGTGCTGCGCCTGCAGTCCCTGATCGAGTCTGCCTGCGCCAACCTGGGAGCTGACGTGCAGGGCGCTCCCATCGCTGCCGAAACGCTGCGCAACCTGTATGACGGGGTCCCGATGGACGAGGTCTATAAGGCATCCATCCTGGCCGCACGCACGCTGATAGAGAAAGACCCTGGTTACACCTACGCCACGGCGCGCCTGTTGCTGCACACCATCGTGCGTGAAGTGCTGGGCCAGGGCGTACAACCAGCCGCCATGCCGGCCGCCTACGCAGGCTACTTTCCTCACGCCATACGGAAGGGCGTGGACAACGAACTGCTCGACCCCGAGCTGCTGACATTCGACCTGCCGCGCCTGGCCGCAGCCTTGCGCGCCGAGCGGGATCAGCAATTCGACTACCTGGGCCTGCAGACGCTGTACGACCGCTACTTCCTGCACGTGAACAAGACGCGCATTGAGCTGCCGCAGACCTTCTTCATGCGCGTGGCCATGGGCCTAGCATTGCGCGAGGACGACCGCAATGCGCGCGCCATCGAGTTCTACGAACTGCTGTCGTCCTTCGATTTCATGAGCAGCACGCCCACGTTGTTTAACAGCGGCACACTGCGTTCACAACTATCGTCCTGCTACCTGACCACGGTGCCGGACGAACTGGGCGGCATCTACGAATCCATCAAGGAAAACGCACTGCTGTCCAAGTTTGCCGGCGGCTTGGGCAACGACTGGACGCGCGTACGCGCCCTGGGTGCGCGCATCAAGGGGACGAACGGCGAGTCGCAAGGCGTGGTGCCGTTCCTGAAGGTGGTCAACGACACCGCCGTGGCGGTAAACCAGGGCGGCAAGCGCAAGGGCGCCGTCTGCACCTACCTGGAAAGCTGGCACCTGGACATTGAGGAATTCCTGGAGCTGCGCAAAAACACCGGCGACGACCGCAGGCGCACGCACGACATGAATACGGCCAACTGGATCCCCGACTTGTTCATGAAGCGCGTCATGGAGAAAGGCCACTGGACGCTGTTCTCGCCTTCCGACGTGCCCGACTTACACGACCTGTACGGCCAGGCATTCGAGCATGCCTACACCACCTACGAGGCCAAAGCCGCATCTGGTGAGTTGAAGCTGTCCAAGCGCGTGCCCGCCGTGGACCTGTGGCGCAAGATGCTGTCCATGCTGTTCGAGACCGGCCATCCCTGGATCACCTTCAAGGACCCGTGCAACATCCGCTCGCCCCAGCAGCATGTGGGCGTGGTGCATTCGAGCAACCTGTGCACCGAGATCACGCTCAACACCAGCGACACGGAGACTGCGGTATGCAACCTGGGTTCGGTGAACTTGGCCCAGCACATCAAGGGCGGCCAAATTGACCACGACAAGCTGCGCAAAACCGTGACCACGGCCATGCGCATGCTGGACAACGTCATCGACATCAACTACTACGCGGTTGACAAAGCACGCGACTCCAACCTGCGCCACCGCCCCGTGGGCCTGGGGTTGATGGGTTTTCAGGATGCGCTGTACGAGCTGCACACGCCCTACGCCAGCGACGCCGCCGTGGAGTTTGCTGACGCATCCATGGAGGCGATCTGTTACTACGCCTACTGGGCCTCGACAGAACTGGCGCGCGAGCGCGGCAGCTACTCCACCTTCAAGGGCTCGCTCTGGGATCAAGGGGTGTTGCCGCTGGACTCACTGCAGCTGCTGGCACGCGAACGCGGCGGTTATGTGGAGGTTGATGGCTGCACCCGCCTGGACTGGGAGGCGCTGCGCAAGCAGATCGCTCTGCACGGCATGCGCAACTCCAACTGCGTGGCCATCGCGCCCACAGCCACCATCTCCAACATCGTCGGTGTGGACGCATCCATCGAGCCCTCATTCGGAAATCTCTCGGTCAAATCCAACCTGTCGGGCGAGTTCACCGTCATCAACCAGTATCTGGTGCACGACCTGAAGGCGCTCGGCCTGTGGGACGATGTGATGCTCATGGATCTGAAGCATTTCAAGGGTTCGCTGCACGCCATAGACCGCGTTCCCGCGGACGTGAAAGCCCTGTATTCAACAGCCTTCGAGGTCGCGCCCAGCTGGCTGGTGGAAGCCGCAGCGCGCCGCCAGAAGTGGATAGATCAGGCGCAGAGCCTGAACATCTACATGGCAGGAGCCTCGGGCAAGAAACTCGACGAGACCTACAAGCTTGCCTGGCTGCGTGGCCTGAAGACCACCTATTACCTGCGTACGCAAAGCGCCACGCATGTGGAAATGAGCACCGTGAACACGCGCCAGCTCAACGCCGTTTCGTCGAGCAGTAACGACGCACACAACGCCCTCGACACAGCCGCTGCCATGCCCGCGAGCGACGTGAAGTTTTGCGCCATCGACGATCCGGGCTGCGAAGCCTGTCAGTAACAACGCTCGTCACCGAGGTCGCGCATGCTTTTCCAGCGCTCGTCGGTGTAGAGAAGCAACAAATCACGGCGCAGCAACGCTTCAGTGCTTTTCATTTTGAAGCACTGCTTCCATAATTCGCTCACGGGAATTCCTATGCTCACCTGGGACGACGAAGTCAAGCCCTCATCGCAAAAACTCTTGGACGGCAGCCGCGCAGGCAGCCGCGCCACCGTGCCGTCGCCTGCATCGTTCAGTGCCCCGGCCCTCCAGTCCGCTAGCCCCACGACGCACACACCAGCATCCAGCGCGCACCAGCATCGCCGGGTATCCGCGGTGGACAAACGCATCATCAACGGCCAGACCGATGTGAATCAACTGGTGCCGTTCAAGTACAAGTGGGCCTGGGAAAAATACCTGGCCACCTGCGCCAACCACTGGATGCCGCAGGAAATCAACATGACGCGCGACATCGCGCTCTGGAAAGACCCCAACGGCCTGACCGAGGACGAGCGCCGCATCGTCAAGCGCAACCTGGGTTTCTTCGTCACTGCTGATTCGCTGGCCGCGAACAACATCGTGCTGGGCACCTACCGCCACATCACCGCACCTGAGTGCCGCCAGTTCCTGCTGCGCCAGGCCTTTGAGGAAGCCATCCACACCCACGCCTACCAGTACATCGTGGAGTCGCTGGGCCTGGACGAGGGCGAGATCTTCAACGCCTACAACGAGGTTCAGTCCATCCGCGAGAAGGACGAGTTCCTGATCCCCTTCATCGAGGCGATCATGGATCCGAACTTCAAGACCGGCACACCCGAGAACGATCAGACACTGCTAAAAAGTCTGATCGTCTTTGCCTGCCTGATGGAGGGTCTGTTCTTCTACGTGGGCTTCACGCAGATTCTGGCCCTGGGCCGCCAGAACAAAATGACCGGTGCGGCCGAGCAGTACCAATACATCCTGCGCGACGAGTCCATGCACTGCAACTTCGGCATTGACCTGATCAACCAGCTCAAGCTCGAGAACCCGCAGCTGTGGACGCCTGCGTTCAAGGAAGAGATCACCGCCCTGTTCCACAAGGCCGTGGACTTGGAATACCGCTACGCGGAGGACACCATGCCGCGTGGCGTGCTTGGCATGAACGCATCCATGTTCAAGGGCTACCTGCGCTACATCGCCAACCGCCGCGCCACGCAGATCGGGCTGGAAACGCTCTTCCCAAACGAAGAGAACCCCTTCCCCTGGATGAGCGAGATGATCGACCTGAAGAAGGAACGCAATTTCTTCGAGACGCGCGTCATCGAGTACCAGACCGGCGGGGCGTTGTCCTGGGATTGATTCCCTTTCGACCAGGCCATGATTTTTCAATCACGCTCCTCGCCGCGAACGCCCCATGGCGTTGCGGCGCTGGTGCGTCCCCGCATTCATGGTGACGATCATTGTGTCGTTGCCATGGATCGCTCCACGCCCAATGCAGGCGTGGGGTGCTCTTTGCAAATCGACCCAAGGAGAAAATGATGGCAACTGCGAAGAAACCCGCTGCGAAGAAGGCAGCTCCCGTAAAGAAAGCCGCCGCACCCGCCAAGAAGGCCGTAGCGGCAAAGAAGGCTGCAGCACCAGCGAAAAAGGCTGCTGCACCCGCCAAGAAGGCCGCTGCGCCGGCCAAAACGGTGGCAGCAAAGGAGGCTGCACCCGCCAAGAAGGCCGTCGTAGCCAAAAAGGCCGCCGCACCGGCAAAGAAGGCTGCAGCACCCGCAAAGAAGGCATCTGTACCAACCAAAAAAGCCGTCGTCGCCAAAAAGACGAAAAAGGCTGCAGCGCCCGCAAAAAAGGCCGTAGCAACCAAAAAAACTGCT
>JADHED010002038.1_pt1 | contig 14964 bp, 11 predicted proteins | sample 8952041 | NCBI WGS metagenome assembly JADHED01 (sample SAMN16124423, study PRJNA663239) | bioreactor sludge metagenome | isolation source: sludge (control) | place: India:Bengaluru | collected 2018-09-08
CCAGCGCCCCCGCCGGCGGACGACCCGGACGCGACGCGGCGTCACCTGATCTGCTGGAAATGACGAAGGCCAAGGAGGCCGGTGGACAGGAGGCTCGTCGGGGAAGGCCCGGGCGGAGGATGGCAGACGAGCGAGGCTCGCGGCCACAGGCCGGCATCCTTGAGCCGGCCGAACCGACTCCGCACCTGCCGGGGTCCGTTTCGGGTCAGCGAACTGTCGTGACAGACGGGGGACGGGGCCCCGAAGGGCCGTGAGGGTTCGAGTCCCTCCTCCGGCAGATGCTCGGGAGGCGAACGGGCCGGTCGCCCTCTCGACGCGGGCGATCCTCGCGTTCTGGCTCCCGCTGGCGGCGACGTGGCTGATGATGTCGGTGGAGGGGCCGTACCTCTCCGCGATCGTCGCGCGCCTGGTCGACCCGGTGCCGAACCTCGCAGCGTTCGGCGTCGCGTTCACGCTCGCGTGGCTCGCCGAGTCGCCGATCATCATGCTCCTGACGGCGACGACGGCGCTGGCGAAGGACCGGGCGTCGTTCGTCGCGTTCCGGCGCTTCGCGACGCGCCTCAACGGCGCCGTGACGGCGGCCCTCCTCGTCCTCGTCCTCCCGCCGGTCTTCCGCTTCGTCGCGGAGAGGCTCCTCGCGCTGCCGCCCGAGGTCGCACGCCTCGCGCACCTGGCGACGGCGCTCCTCGTGCCGTGGCCCGCCGCGATCGGGTACCGCCGCTTCTACCAGGGGGTCCTCGTGCGGAACCGGATGACGCGGCGGGTCGCGTACGGCACGGTCGTCCGGCTCGCGACGATGTCCGCGACGGCGGCCGCGCTCGCGACGGCGACCCGGCTCCCCGGGGCGCTGATCGCCGCGGCGGCGCTGAGCGTCGGGGTCGTCGCCGAGGCGGCGGCGAGCCGGTTCATGGCGCGTCATCTCGTGGCGGGGCTCCTGTCGGAGAACGGGGACGCCCCTCCTCCGCCGCAGCGAGAGCTCGCGCGCTTCTACTTCCCGCTCGCCCTCACGTCGATGATCTCGATGACGACGGCGCCGCTCCTGACGTTCTTCATGAGCCACGGCCCGAACGCGGTGCCGTCGCTCGCGGCGTGGCCGGTCGTGAGCGCCCTCGTCTTCCTCTTCCGGAGCGGGGGCGTCGGGTTCCAGGAGACGAGCGTGGCATTGAGCGGGGAGGCGGGAGAGAACGTCCCGGCGGTTCGCCGGACGGGGGCGCTCCTCGGAGCGGGAGCGTCGCTCCTCCTCGCCGCGGTCGCGTTCTCGCCGCTCCTCGGGCTCTGGTACCGCGTCGTCGTCGGGCTGGGACCCGAGCTGATCCCGGTCGCCGTCGTCCCGACGCGGATCCTCGTCCTCCTCCCGGCGCTCGAGTACGCGCTGTCGTTCCTCCGCTCGCGGTGGGTCCTCGCGCGGCAGACGCGCCCCGTGACTCTGGCCACCGCCCTCGAGGCCGTCGGGCTCCTCTCGGGCATGGTGCTCCTCGTCGTCGTGGCGAGGCTCCCGGGGACGATCGCGGCGGCGCTCGCCCTCCTGCTCGGACGCCTCGTCTCCTGCGCGTTCCTCGTCTGGCTGGGCCGGACGGCGCGGGCGCGGAGGGCCTTCGTGTCCGCCCGTCCCTGAGCGCCCGGCCCGAGACGGTGGCGCGAGGACGCCCGTCGTGGTATCCCGGCCGTGCAAGGAGGTCGTGATGTCCTTCCGTCTGCTCGCCCTGCTCCCGGCGCTCGCCCTCACCCTGCCCGCGTTCGCCCAGTCGAAGCTCCTCGTCGTCCTCCGGAACGGAGAGGTCCGGACGTTCGAGCTGGCCGAGGTGGAGCGGATCGAGTTCGCCGGCACGTCGCTGACCGGAGGCCTCGATCCGGCCCGTCCGGTCTTTCGCGATCCGGTCGGGACGTGGGACTGGGTCGACGGGCAGACGCTCGTCCTTCGCGCCGACTCTCAGTTCGCGCTCCACCGGAGCGACGGGACGCTGATCAGCCAGGGGCGCTGGGAGCTCCTCGAGAGCGCCGCGCGGCGCTACCGCCTCGTCCACGCGCGCGGCGGCTACATCGACACCGTCACGCTCTCCTCGGACGGCTGGATGCTTTCCGGGACCTCGAACACGGGCTACCGGCTCGAGGGGCGGCGTCGCTCCGACGCGTCCACGGGCTGGGGCGGCGTCTCCGAGGCCCAGATCGCCGGGACGTGGGACTGGGCGGACGGCCGCATCGTGATGCTGCGGACCGACCGGACGTTCCTCGTCTATACGGCGAACCGCCAGACCGACGAGGGGCGCTGGGAGGTCCTCGACGCGGCGGCCCGTCGCGTCCGGCTGACGCACCGGCTGGCCGGGACCGCCGACACGCTCGTCCTCTCGGCGGACGGGCGGACGCTCGACGGGACGAACAACCGGGGCGCCCGCGTCCGGGGGCTCCGGAGGTAGGTCGCGCCGCGCCGGGCCGCCGAGCGGGACGCCGGCGGTCCGGCGGCCGGAGGATCGAGATGACGAGACGGGAAGAGGAGCTCGGCCGGTTCGAAGAGGCGCTCGGGTTCCGGTTCGGGGACCGAGCGCTCCTCGAGCGCGCGCTGACACATTCCTCGTACGCGAACGAGGCCTCGCGCGCCGGCGCCGTGCGCGACAACGAGACGCTCGAGTTCCTCGGCGACAGCGTCCTCGGCTTCCTCGTCGCCGAGATGCTTCTCGAGCGCTTCCCCGATTTCCGGGAAGGCCAGCTCTCGAAGGCCCGGTCGCACCTCGTGTCGGAGGGGAGCTTCGCGCGGCTCGCGCGCGAGCTGGGCGTCGGCGAGCTGCTCCTCCTGGCGGCGGGGGAGAGCCGCTCCGGAGGCCGCGTGAAGGAGTCGCTCCTCGCGGACGCGTTCGAGGCGGTCTTCGCGGCGATCACGCTCGACGCCGGCCTTCCGGCGGCGCGTGAGGTGGCGCGCCGGCTCTTCGAGCGGCCGGTCTCCGAGCTCGACCCGGGCGAGCTGTCGTTCCACGACTACAAGACGGCGCTCCAGGAGCTCGTGCAGGGGGAGGGGAAGCCTCTGCCCGTTTACCGCCTCGTCTCCGAGTCCGGACCCGATCACCGGAAGGAGTTCGTCTTCGAGGTGGTCTTCGACGAGGGGCTCTCGGCGACGGGGAGCGGCGGGACGAAGAAGGAAGCCCAGCGACAGGCGGCGAAGACCGCGCTCGCGGCGCTCCTCGGCCGCGCGACGCGCGCCTGAGCGGCGGGGCGCGCGGGAGAGGGCCGTCCGGTCCCCTCCCGCGCGCGGGAGCTCACTTCGGGAAGCGCGAGAGGAACGCCGCCGGCTTCTCGAACTGGACGACGCGCGGGAGCGTCTCCTTCCCGTCCGGGCCGACGAAGACGATCGTCGGGACGCCCTGCACGTTCCAGCGCGTCCGGAGGGCGGCCACCTCGGGGGAGGCGCTCTTCGTCAGGTCGGCCTTCAGGAGGACCCAGCCGTCGAGGGCCTTCGCGACGGCCGGATCGGTGAACGTGAACTTCTCGAGCTCCTTGCAGGGGAGGCACCAGTCGGCGAAGAAGTCGATGACGACCGGCTTCCCGGCGGCCGAGGCCGAGGCGAGCGCCGCGTCGGAATAGGGCTGGAAGGCGAGGCCCTCCGCGTGCTTCGACGGGACGACGAACCAGGCGCCGACGGCGAGGAGCGCGAGGCCGAGCGCGACCTTCAGGCCGCGGAACCAGCGGACGCCGGCGCCCGCCTTCTCGAAGAAGAGGAACCAGACGCCGCCGGCGAGGAGCGGGAGGGCGACGGCCCAGGCGAACGCGCGCTCGGGGAGGAGCGGGCGGAGGAACCAGGCGGCGAGGGCGACGAGGACGAAGCCGAAGACCTTCCTCACGGCGATCATCCACTCGCCGGAGCGCGGCATCGCCTTGAGGCTCCCCGAGACCGTGCCGAGGACGAGGTAGGGGAGGCCGAGGCCCATGGCCAGCGTGAAGAAGAGTGCGAAGCCGAGCGGGGCGGAGCCCTGCTGGGCGACGTAGGTGAGGAGCGAGAGGACGAACGGTCCGATGCAGGGCGCCGCCACGAAGCCGACGAAGAGGCCCATCGTGAGCGCGCCGAGGACGCCTCCCTTGCTCCCCGTCCGGTCGGTGATGAAGTGGGGCGCCTGGAGCTCGTAGAGGCCGAACATCGAGAGCGCGAGCGCGAGGACGACGAGAGCGATGACGACGAGGACGGCCGGCTTCTGGAGCCACGAGCCGAAGAGCGATCCGGAGAGCGCGGCGAAGACGCCGAGCGCGGAGTAGGTGACGCTCATCCCGAGGACGTAGGCGACCGCGAGGCCGAACGTGCGGCTCGTCTTCCCCTCGCTCTGCCGCGAGAAGAAGCCGACGGTGATCGGGATGAGGGGATAGACGCAGGGGGTCAGGTTGAGCGCGAGGCCCGCGAGGAAGACGAGGCCGAGGATCGCGGGGAGGGAGCGGCCGGAGAACGGGCCGGAGTCGGGCGCGGCAGCGGGGGCCGCTTCCGTCGCGCCTCCCGCCTCGGGCGACCGGGATCCGGCGAGCGGGAAGAGCGCGGCGTTCGCCGGCGCGGCGGGCGTGCCGGCCGGGACGACCTCGATCTCGAGCGTCGCCTCGGACTGGTTCGGCGCGAGGCACTGCGCGTCGTTGCACGGCTGGTAGTCGAGCGTGGCCCGGAGCGTCCGCGAACCGGGCGCGGCGGCCGCGTCGGCCGTTCCCTCGAAGACGATCACGGTCTCGCCGTCGTAGAGGGCGAGCGGCTTCTCGGAGAAGGGGAGCTTCGCCTCCCGGTAGGCGGGGTAGGCGGGCGGAGAGAGCTTCAGACCGTCGGCCGGGGCGAGGGCGGCCTCGGTCGGGATCAGGTAGTCCTCGAGGGGCGTGTTCGCGTTGACGTGCCATCCCGGCGCGATCGTGGCGACGACGGCGACGCGGAACGACCCGCCGGCGACGATCTTCTCCGTGTCGGCGGCGAGGCGGAGAGAGAGGACCTCGGGGGGGGCGCCGAGCTGGGCCGCGGCAGGGAGGGCGAGGAGGAGCAGGGCGAGCGCCGCGGCGAAGCGGCGGGCGAAGCGTGGCGTCATTCGGGTTCCCTTCACGGTCGAGCGGACTGGAGGAGGCGGAGGAGCTCCTCGGCCTGGGTCTTCAGGGGCGACTGCGGGTGCGTCTCGACGAAGGCCTTCAGTCGCGCGGCCGCCTTCGGGTGGTCTCCCCGTCCGATCTCCACGTCGGCGAGGCGGAGCTCGGCCCGCTCGAGGAGAGCGGGATCGGTCGAGGTGGCGAGGACCTTCTCGAGCGTCTTCGCGGCGTCGTCGAAGCGGCGGGCCTCGAGCGCGAACGTGGCGAGGTAGGCGAGCGACTTCGCCCGGAGCTCGGACGGGGCCGCTTCGTCGTCGGACACCTTCCGGAAGCGCCGCTCGGCCATCACGTCGCCGTAGCGGCGGTAGGCCTCCTCGCCGACGGCGAAGGTGCGAGCCGGGTCGGCCGGGCTCGCCTTCTCCTCGTCGATCGACCGGAGGAACGCCGCCCACGCCTTCTCGGTCTCGAAGAAGCGCTCGATCCAGGTCGACTGGTTCGTGTCGCCTTCCTGCTTCCCGCAGAGCATCAGGTCGGTCGAGAGGACGAGCCAGGCCGGCGTCGTCCGGAGCCGGTAGCGCGCGAAGAGCCGGTCGGCGTCGGCGGTCCCGCGGAGGAGACGGACCGGAACCTTGTCCTTCAGGAAGCCCCGGAAGGAGGCGGACGGGTAGAGGAGCTTCTCCATCCGCTCGCACTCCGGGCATTGCGCGTCGCGGATCTCCACGAGCAGGCGCCCGCCGTCGAGGGCGGCGGCGCGCTTGAGGGCGTCGGGCATCGTCTCCGCCCAGTCGATGGGCGCGTCCGAGCCGGTGGACGGGAAGGCCGTCTGCGGCCCCTGGGCCAGGAGCAGCGGCGCGACGAGGAGGGCGGGGGCGAGGAGGATCAGGCGCAGTTCTCTCATTTCATCTCGGTCGGGGGATGGCGGCGCGGAGGGCCGCGTTGACTATTCTAGTGGGCGCCGGTATAACGCCCGGCGTCGCGCTGAGGGGCGGACCGCAAGGTGCGTGCCGCGGCGCCGGGTGCCCAGGTAGCTCAGCTGGTAGAGCACGCGCCTGAAAAGTGCGGTGTCGACGGTTCAACTCCGCCCCTGGGCACCATCTCCTTCTCCCCGCGGCCCGGAGCTCCCGGGCCGTTTTCGTTTCGCGGGCGCGGAGTCCGGCGCCCCGTTTCGCGCGATGCCGGGGTCGGACGGCTTGCCGCCGGATCGCGCCTAGAATCCGTCTCGGGAGGGCTGATTGGCCATTCTCAAGGTGATGAAGCTCGGGGCCGACGTGCTGCGGCGGCCCGCTTCGGAGATCGAGGCGAAGGACCTCAAGCGGGGCCGCTTCAAGGGCCTCTTCGACGACCTCCGGGAGACGATGGTCGAGTACGCGGGGACCGGGCTCGCCGCGCCGCAGGTCGGCGCGTCGGTCCGCGCGCTCCTCTACATGGTCGACCCGGATGGGCGCCGGGCGAGCGCCGGCGCGGTGCCGCCCACGATCCTCGTCAACCCGTCGTTCGAGGTGCTCGACCCGAAGGAGATCGAAGACTGGGAGGGGTGCCTCTCGGTTCCGTTCCTGGCGGCGCGCGTCCCGCGGGTCCGGAAGGTGAGGGTCCGGGCGCTGTCGGAGGCGGGGAAGCCGCTCGACTTCGTGGCGGAGGACTTCCACGCCCGGGTCCTCCAGCACGAGGCCGACCACCTCGACGGCGTGATCTACCTCGACCGGGTGAGGGACCGCGCGTCGATCCGCTACACGGTCGACTTCTGAGGCCCGTGGACGACGCCTCCCTCTCCGAGAAGCATGCGCGGATCCTGCGGAAGTACAAGCCCGTCTGCATCTGCAACGGGATCAAGGTGCCGCGCGTCGAGGAAGCGATCGAGAACGGAGCCCGGAGCGTGGAAGACGTGGCGCGCGCCACGGGGTGCACGACCGGCTCCTGCCACGGCGAGCGGTGCGTCCCGGTCATCCTCGAGATGCTCGACGGAAAGCGCTGAGAGCCCTTTACAATCGCGCCCGTGATCGGTTTCACGAGCACCGGGGGGTCCCGATGAGCGACAAGAAGTTCCCTCTGCCGGCCGCGCGGATCGAGCCGCCTCTCGCGCCCGGCGTCCCCTCCACGACGGGCTTCGACTTCCTCACGACGAAGCTCGACTGGTTCGTCCAGTGGAGCCACAAGAACTCCCTCTGGCCGATGCCGTTCGGCACGGCCTGCTGCGCGATCGAGTTCATGTCGTCGGTGTCGTCGCACTACGACCTCGCCCGGTTCGGGGCCGAGGTCGTCCGCTTCTCGCCGAGGCAGGCCGACCTGATGATCGTCTCGGGGACGATCACCGACAAGCAGGCGCCGATCCTCCGGAAGATCTACGACCAGATGCCGGAGCCGAAGTGGGTCATCTCGATGGGTGTCTGCGCCTGCACGGGGGGCTTCTACCGCGCCTACCACGTCGTGCAGGGGATCGACGAGATCATCCCGGTCGACGTCTACGTCGCGGGCTGCCCGCCGACTCCGGAGAACCTGATCTACGGGATCATCGAGCTCCAGAAGCGGATCCAGTCGGGCGACCTCGCCCGCCACCGCGAGGCGAAGACGTACGTCCCGATCCGCGTCGGCACCGACCCGCAGGTGGAGTCGCTCCCGGCCTACTCGAAGGCGGTCATGGCGCCCGGGCGGAGCTCGGAGTCCGGGTTCTCCGAGATGGGCGGCTCGGCGGTGGCGGAGGCGGCGGAGGCGGCGGCCGCGAAGGCCGCGAAGGGAGAGAAGCGATGAGCGCGACCCTCGCCCCGGCGACGGGCGTCTCGTTCGCCCCGGTCCTTCAGCGGACGTTCCCGGACGGCTCCGTCCGCGTCGAGCCGCGTCCCGCCACCGACGTCCCGACCCTCGTCGCGACGCCGGCGTCCTGGCACGCCGCCGCGCTCTTCCTCCGGGACGACCCGGCCGCGGCCTTCGACCTCCTCCTCGACCTCGTCGCCGTCGACCGCCTGAAGCTCGACGGCCCGGCGGCCTTCCGCGGCGAGGGGCGCTTCCAGCTGAACGCGCTCCTCTACTCGACGAGGCGGAACGAGCACCTCCGGCTCCGGGTCGCCCTCCCGGCCGCCGACCCGCGCGTCGCGACGCTCGTGGACGTCTGGCCCGCGGCGAACTGGTTCGAGCGCGAGGCGTGGGACCTGATGGGGGTCCGCTTCGACGGCCATCCGAACCTCGCGCGGCTCCTCACGCACAACGGCTTCGTCGGGCACGCCCTCCGGAAGGACTACGAGGCGGGGCAGCGCTGGCTCTGCACGGAGGAGGACGTCCTCCAGACCCGGCTCGCCGCGAAGACGGACCTCCCCGAGGACGTCTTCGAGACGACGACGCTGAACCTCGGCCCGTCGCATCCTGTGACGCACGGGACCCTCCGGATCGTCGTGCGGCTGGACGGCGAGAAGATCGTCGCGGCCGAGTCGGAGTGCGGGTACCTGCACCGCTGCTTCGAGAAGATGTCGGAGACGCACACGTACACGCAGGTGATCCCGTACACGGACCGCCTGAACTACTGCTCCCCGATGATCAACGGCAACGGGTACGCCCGCGCCGTCGAGCAGATGCTCGGGATCGAGATCCCGCCCCGCGCGAAGGCCGTCCGGGTCGTCCTCTCCGAGTTCTCCCGAATCATGGACCACATGGTCTGCATCGGGGCGAACACGGTCGACCTCGGCGGCCTCACGGCGTACTGGTACGCCTTCCAGGCGCGCGAGGAGATCTACTCGCTCCTCGAGGCCTGCTGCGGCGCGCGGCTCACCTCGAGCTACGCGAGGATCGGCGGCCTCTCGATGGACGTGCCGCCGAACTTCGTCGAGTGGTGCCGGGAGCTCTCGAAGAAGGTCGCGAAGAACATCCAGGAGGTCGACACCCTCCTGACGAAGAACCGGATCTTCCACAAGCGGATGATCGGGACCGGCGTCGTCACGAAGGAGCAGGCGATCGCCTGGGGCTTCACGGGGCCGTGCCTGCGCGGCTCGGGCGTGGGCTACGACCTGCGCAAGGACTCCCCGTACGACGGCTACGACGAGGTCGACTTCGACGTCCCGGTCGCGACGGGCGGCGACAACTACGCCCGGTTCCTCGTCCGGATGGAGGAGATGCGGCAGTCGCTCCGGATCGTCGAGCAGGTCGTCGCGAAGCTCCCCGGCGGGCCGGTCGTCAGCGACGACTACCGCGTCGTCCTCCCGCCGAAGCAGATGGTCTACAACGAGATGGAAGGGCTCATCTTCCACTTCAAGAACGTCTTCGAGGGGATCCAGGTCCCGGCCGGGGAGATCTACTCGTACACGGAAGGGGCGAACGGCGAGCTGGGCTACTCGATCGTCTCCGACGGGAGCGGCCGTCCCTACCGCGTCAAGGTGCGCCCCCCCTGCTTCCCGCTCTTCGCGGCGTTCGAGAAGATCATCGTCGGCGGCATGATGGCCGACGCCGTCGCGACGCTCGGCGGGCTCAACATCATCGCCGGCGAGCTGGACCGGTAGGAGGGACGAGATGCCCGGCAAGGTCGCCCTGATCGATCCCCCGGCGCCGACGCTCGCCGTCCGGCTCTACCTCCCGCTCCTCTCGGGCATGGCCCTGACGTTCCGGAAGTTCGTCGCGAACGTCCTCTCGCGCAAGGCGCGGCCGACGATCGAGTACCCCGAGGAGCGCCGCAGCTACTCCGACCGCTTCCGCGGCCGGCACATCCTGAAGACCCGTGAGGACGGGACGCTGGCGTGCGTCGCCTGCTACATGTGCGCGACGGCCTGCCCCGCCGACTGCATCCACATCGAGGCGGGGGAGCACCCGAACCTGGCCTACGAGAAGTACCCGACCGTCTTCGAGATCGACCTCCTCCGGTGCGTCATGTGCGGCTTCTGCGTCGACGCCTGCCCGAAGGACGCGATCTGGATGACGAAGGACTACGAGCTCTCCTACTTCTCGAGGAAGGACGCCGTCTACGGGATTCCCGAGCTGACCGAGAAGCCGTCGGACACGGCGCCGGGCGGTCCGGGATACGGATACCGCCCCTACTACGGAGAGAGCCCGGCGAAGAAGGCCGGCCAGTTCGAGCCGTCGGGGCTCGCGGTCCTGCCGATGACGCTCGCGAGGAACGCGGCCATCAACCGGATGCCGCCCCCCCCGCCGAAGCCGCCGGCCCCGGCGCCCGCCCCGGCCAAGCCCGCGTAACGAACGAGCCTTCTCCTCGAAAAGCCGAACGCCCCGGGAGCTTCCCGGGGCGTTCGCGCTTCGGGGCGTTCCCGGCTACCAGACGAGGCGGGCGCCGAGACGGAGCTGGTAGGGGCGTCCGGTCGCGTCGACCGGCTGCCAGTCGCCGCCGGCCCGGCTCCGGGTGTCTTCCGGGCGGACCCGCGGGTCGGGCGGGATCAGCTTCAGCACCGCCTCGTTCACCTCGATGGCGAAGCGGAAGCGTGGCTCGCCGGACGGGACGGGACCTCCCAGCGTCAGGACGGAGTCCGGGTCCCCGGGGAGGCGGACGAGGCTCTCGCCGCTGAAGACGCCGATCTCGGGGGGAGCGGCGTCGAACGGAAGAAGCCGGTGGGGAGGACGAGCCGGAAGCCGGGGACCTCGGGGGCGCGCGTCTTCACTCCGGGATCGGCGGCCGCGAGGCCGGCAAGGAGGGACGCAATCAAGACGAGGGCTCTCCCGCAGGGAACGAGCACGATGTCATTGTCTCCCGGAAAGCGGGCCCGCCGCACTTTCTTTTCGTCGGCCTCGCCCGGTCGAGGCTCGGGGGCGAGCGGCCCGGTCAGTGAAGGAACGAGCCCCCGTTCAGCCCGAGGGCCGTCCCGTTCGCGTAGGAGGCGAGCGGGGAGAGGTAGAAGAGGATCGCCCGGGCGCAGTCCTCCGGCGTCGCGATCCTCCCGAGCGGGACCTCTCCCTCGATCTCGGCCTTGCGCGCGGCGACGTCGGGACGCGCCATCGCGGTGTCGACCCACCCGGGGCAGATGGCGTTCGCCGTGATCCCGTGCTTCCCCTCGTTTCGGGCGAGGCAGCGGGCGAGGCTGACCATCCCGGCCTTCGAGACGGCGTAGCTGGCGGCGTCGGTCTCGGCGCGGAACGCGGCGCGGGAGGCCACCATCACGACGCGCCCGAACCGCGCGGCGCGCATCGCGGGAAGGGCCAGGAGCGTGAGGTGGGCGGCCGCCTCGAGGTTGACGGCCTGGGTCGTCCTCCAGCGCGAGAGGAAGGCGGCGTCGTCGGTCTCCTCGAACGGGTTCCGGACGTAGATGCCGGCGTTGTGGACGAGGAGGAGCGGGTCGCCGAGAGTGCTCGCGACCTCGCGATGCAGGCGCCGCCGCTCGTCGTCGCTCGCGAGCTCGGCCTGGAAGGTCGCGGCGGGAGGCCCGCCGGAGAGCGCGATCTCCGCGGCGACGGCCTCGGCCTCGGCGCGGCTGCGGCCGTAGTGGATCGCGACGCGCGCCCCGCAGCGCGCAGGAGGAAGGCGTCGAGGAGGCGCTCGTCGCCGGCCGGCGCGACGAACGACTCGAAGGCTTCGAGCGGGCGGCCGGAGGGAACCGCCACGGCCTTGGCGAGAGTCGCGCCGAGGTCGACGCCGGCGTCCCAGAGGCTCATCGCGGAGCATTGTCGCCCGTTCGGAGCCGGGGCGCAGCGGGCGTCGGCGTCCGGGGGTCGGGGTAACATGGCCGCGCTGCCGGCCGCCCCGCCGACAGAGGGGCCGATGACGCCCGCCGGGCGCAGACGACCCGGCCGACAGGGAGACCCCGAATGCACGACTCCGTCCTCGATGCTCTCTCCGATTCGTTCGGCGACAACGCCGCCTTCGCCCTCGAGCTCTACGCCCAGTACCGGCTGAACCCGGGCACCGTCGGCGACGACTGGCGGCGGACGTTCGAGAAGCTCGAGAAGGCCGCGCGCGTCGCCGCGGCCTCCGGGCCCGGAACGGCGCCCGAGGCCGCGCCGACGGCGCCCGCGACACCGGCGCCCGCCGTCGTCTCCCGCCCCGCGCCGTCGCTCCGCCCGGGCGAGACGCTGCAGCCGCTCGTCGGCGGGGCCGCGACGATCGCGCGCAACATGGACGCCTCGCTCTCCGTCCCGACCGCGACGTCGCAGCGCGTGATCCCGGTCAAGGCGATGGAGGAGAACCGCCGCATCCTGAACCTCCACCGCGAGGCGGTCCGGCAGTCGAAGATCTCCTTCACGCACCTCGTGGCCTGGGCCGTCGTCCGGGCGCTCGAGAAGCACCCCGGGATGAACGACGCGTACGCCGAGGCGGACGGGAAGCCGCAGCGCGTCCGCAAGCCGCACGTGAACCTCGGCATCGCCGTCGACGTCGCGAAGAAGGACGGCAGCCGCTCCCTCCTCGTTCCGAACATCAAGCTCGCCGAGGGGCTCGACTTCGCCGAGTTCGTCTCGACGTTCGACAACCTCGTCGGGAAGGCCCGCCGCGGCGCGATCGAGCCGGAGGCGTTCCTCGGGACGTCGATCTCGCTGACGAACCCCGGGACGCTCGGCACGACGTCGTCCTCTCCGCGCCTCATGCCCGGACAGGGCTGCATCGTCGCGACCGGGGCGATGGGCTATCCGCCCGAGTACCTCGCGATGCCCGACGAGGTCGTGGCGGGGCTCGGCGTCTCCCGCATCATGGCGGTGACGTCGACCTACGACCACCGGATCGTCCAGGGCGCCGAGTCGGGCGCGTTCCTCGCGACGCTCCAGGAGCTTCTCGTCGGCGGCGACGACTTCTACGAGCGGATCTTCCGCGACCTGAAGGTCCCGCACCGGCCGGTCCGCTGGGAGCCGGACCGCAACCCGCCGTTCCTCGGCGGCGGGAACCGCCTCGAGGCGGTGGAGAAGCAGGCCCGGATCCTGCCGCTCATCAATTTCTACCGGGTCCGCGGCCACCTCCTGGCCGACCTCGACCCGCTCGGCGTCGACACGCCGCCGTACCACGCCGAGCTCGACCCGGCGACGTTCGGCTACACGATCTGGGACCTCGACCGGAAGTTCATCACGAACGGCCTCGCGGGGCGCGACCAGGCGACGCTGCGCGAGATCCTGGAGGTCCTCCGCCAGACCTACTGCGGGAAGATCGGCGCCGAGTTCATGAACATCCAGGACCCCGCCCAGAAGGCGTGGCTCATGGAGCGGATGGAGTCGTGCCGCAACCGGGCGACGCTCTCCGCCGACGAGAAGAAGAGGGTCCTCGCGAAGCTCGTGGAGGCGGAGAGCTTCGAGAAGTTCCTCCACGCGAAGTACGTCGGCCACAAGCGCTTCTCCCTGGAGGGGGGAGAGGCGGCGATCCCGCTCCTGACCCGCCTCCTGGACCGCGCGGCGGAGATGGGCGTCGAGGAGGCCGTCATCGGGATGCCGCATCGCGGGCGGCTCACGATCCTCACGACCGTCGTCGGGAAGGCCGTCGACCGGATCTTCGCGGAGTTCGAGGACGTCCTCGACCCGCAGTCGATCCAGGGCTCGGGCGACGTGAAGTACCACCTCGGCGCCGTCGGAGTCCACGAGTCCCCGGACGGGAAGCGGGTGAAGCTCGGCCTCGCCCCGAACCCGAGCCACCTCGAGGCGGTCGACCCGGTCGTCGAGGGGATGGTGCGCGCCAAGCAGGAGCGCGCGGGCGACGCCGCGCGCGAGAAGGTCCTCCCGATCCTCCTCCACGGCGACGCGGCCTTCGCGGGGCAGGGGCTCGTCGCCGAGACCCTGAACATGTGCCAGCTCGAGGGGTACCGGACGGGCGGCACGATCCACGTCGTCGTGAACAACCAGATCGGCTTCACGACGAACCCGAGGGACGCCCGCTCCTCGCCGTACTGCACCGACGTCGCCAAGATGGTCCAGGCGCCGATCCTCCACGTGAACGGGGACGACCCGGAGGCCGTGGTCCAGGCCGTCGACCTCGCGATGGAGTACCGGAAGACGTTCGGGCACGACGTCGTCGTCGACCTGGTCTGCTATCGGCGCTACGGCCACAACGAGGGGGACGAGCCGAGCTACACCCAGCCGCTCCTCTACGCGAAGATCCGGAACCACTCCTCCGTGGCCCGCCTCTACGGCGACGTCCTCGTCCGCGAGGGCGTCCTGTCGGCGGCCCAGGTGGAGGAGGTCTGGGTCGAGGCGAAGCAGGCGCTCGACCGTGCCTACGACGCTTCGGCGGCGACGCGGACCCGCGGGGCCTTCTCCGACTCGCTCGTGGCGCCCGCCGCGCCCCGCTATCCCGTCGAGGGGAGCGTTCGCGAACGCCTCGCGGAGGTCGTGCGGGCCGTCTCCACGCTCCCGCCGGGCTTCGAGGTCCACCCGAAGCTGAAGCCGCTCCTGAAGAAGCGGGCCGACTACGCGAGCGGCCGTCCCGAGATCGACTGGGCGGGGGGCGAGATGCTCGCGTTCGGGCTCCTCCTTCAGGAGGGGACGCCGGTCCGCCTCTCGGGGCAGGACTCGGGGCGCGGGACCTTCAGCCACCGCCACTCCGTCCTCGCCGACCCGAGGACGGGAACCGAGTGGATCCCGCTGAACGCGATCCGCGAGCCGCAGGCGCGCTTCGAGGTCATCGACTCCTTCCTCTCGGAGGCCGGCGTCATGGGGTTCGAGTTCGGCTACGCCGTGGCCGACCCGTCGACCCTCGTCCTCTGGGAGGCGCAGTTCGGCGACTTCGCGAACGGAGCGCAGGTGGTCATCGACCAGTTCATCTCCGGCTCCGAGCAGAAGTGGAGCCAGACGTGCGACCTCGTCCTCCTCCTGCCCCACGGGCAGGAGGGGCAGGGGCCCGAGCACTCGTCCGCGCGCCTCGAGCGTTTCCTGACGCTCTGCGCCGAGGACAACATGCGCGTCGCGAACGTGACGACCCCCGCCCAGTACCACCACCTGCTGCTGCGGCAGATGCGGGACGACGTGCGGCGCCCGCTCGTCGTCATGTCGCCGAAGAGCCTCCTGCGCCACCCGAAGGCCGTCTCCCGGTTCGACGAG
>JADHED010002059.1_pt1 | contig 14964 bp, 10 predicted proteins | sample 8952041 | NCBI WGS metagenome assembly JADHED01 (sample SAMN16124423, study PRJNA663239) | bioreactor sludge metagenome | isolation source: sludge (control) | place: India:Bengaluru | collected 2018-09-08
TTGACACGGCTTACCGCCTTCGGCCTCCCGGAAGCCCCCCCGGGCGTTGCCGCGAGCACTTCGGTCGGGGGGACCCCGCGCGGGGGGTGCCCGACCTCCCCCGCCGCTCCCTCGGACGCGGGCCTCCTCGAGCCCGGCGAGGGGGCCTCCGAGGGCGCCGCCAAGTGACGCGGCAGGCCGGCCTCCGAGCCCCGCCTACGGATTCTTAATCAGCGGGTTGGAGGTTCGAGTCCTCCAGGGGGTACCAGACGACCCGAGGCCCCGCGCGGTGAACTCCGCCGGGGCCTCTTTCGTCGGCCGGCCGCGGCGGGGGTACACTGCCCCTTTCCGGCGATGCGGGAGACGATGCGATGAAGAGTGCGCGGTGGCTCCTCGTGGCGGCGACGTTCCTCGCGGCGGCCGGCGCCGAGGCCGGCGAGGCCTTCGACTACCGCGACACGTCGTGGACGGGGGCGGCGCGGATCCGCCTCGTGACGCCGGGCGGACGGCAGGTCCTCGAGGAGGGACTCTCGAACGTCGTCTTCTCCCGGGACCGCACCTGGCAGTACGACGGGGCCGCGGGCGCCTGGGACGACATGAAGTCGTTCGTCTTCGCCGACTTCGACGCCGAATCCCGGGACTGGCTGGCGGACCGGGCCGAGGCGACCCTCGCCGCCCGCGGAGCGGATCCCGGGCCCCTCACGATGCTCCTCGGGCCGAACGTCGTGGGGCGCGTTTCCTCCGACGGCCTCGGCCTCGTGCTGAAGATGCGCCTCCGCTACCGGGTCGGGAGCGGCAGGGAGGTCGTCCGGGAATACATCCGTCTGTCCCTCGCCCTCGTGACGCTTCCGGGGTAACCGGGCGCCGGTGCGACGCGACGGTCAGTCCTCCAGCATCCGCTCGTGGCCCTTCGGGCAGCGGCCCCGCACCGAGTCGTGCCACGAAGGGTCATCGCTGTCGAAGACGTCCCAGCGCTCCCAGTGGTCCGCGCAGTAGCAGGCGTCGCAGGTCGGGCAGAAGAACGGGGTGTACTCGAGGTCGAGGGCGAACAACGCCCGGACGTCCGCCGCCTCCAGGGCCGCGCGGAGGGCGGGAAGCGCCTCCGGGGCCAGTCCCGCCGTCAGGACGCTCGTGAAACTCCGCCGCTCGAGCCGGAAGCGGCCCCCCACGACGAGGATCTCGAGCCGGCCGGCCTCCCGCCCGCAGAGGGAGCAGGAGAAGAGCGCGCGCGGCAGGCGAGGCCCCTCAACAGTTCCGTTCGTAGCGGGGTTCATAGAGCATCACGGTGAAGTCGCCGGGCACCTTCATGAATGTGACGAGGCCGAAGCCGCGATCGACGATGCCGCCCTCGAACTCCACCCCTCGCGCGGCCAGCGCCGAAACCGTCCCCGCGATGTCGTCGCAGTAGAACGAGATGTCGTGCGTGCCGGACGACGCCCCGGGACGGTCGTCGGACGGGTGGACGCCCATGTCCGCCTCGGGGAGGCGGAAGATGAGCCAGCCGCCCCCCACGTCGGAGGCGGGGAGCCCCAGTTTGTCGCGGAGGAACGCCCGCAGGCCTTCGGGGTCGGAGGAGTAGAACATCGCGTGGGCACCGCGGATCATGGGGACCTCCCTTCTTCCGGACCGAGCCGGAGGGCGAGCAGCGACGCGCGGAGGGCGGCGGCGGACGCCGGGCGCGCCGCGGGGTCCTTCGCGAGACAGGAGAGGATGAGGCGGTCGAGGTCCGCCGGGAAGTCGGGCCGGCGGCGGCGGATCATCTCCGGCGGGGTCTGCAGGTGGTGCATGGCGACCTCCACCGGGGAATTGCCGGGGAACAGGTGCTCCCCGGTGGCGAGGTGCCACGCGACCACGCCGAGCGAGTAGAGGTCGGAGGCGGGGCCGGCCGGGCGCCCGAGGAACACCTCCGGCGCGGCGGTCCGCGGCGTCCCCACGAACTCGCCCTGCGCGGTCACTCCCGGCGCCTGCGGCGTCACTTCCTTCACCAGCCCGAAGTCGAGGACTTTCACGACGTCCGGCTCCCCGGCGCGGACGCACAGCATGATGTTGCCCGGCTTGATGTCGCGGTGGACGAGCCCGAGCCCGTGCGCCTCGGAGAGGGACGCGCACACCTGGGCGAGCACGCGCACGATCCGCTCCGGGGGGACCGGCCCCGAACGCTCCACCAGCGCGTCGAGGTCCTCGCCGTCGAGGAGCTCCATGGCGTAATAGAAGAGCCCCTCCGCGGTGCGCCCGTAGTCGTAGACGAGCACCGTGTTCGGATGCGTCAGCCGGCTCGTCAGCTGCACCTCGCGCTCGAAGCGGGCGATGGTCTCCGGCCCCGTGATCTCCGGGCGCAGGAGCTTGACGGCGGTCGGGCGCTTGAGCAGGGCGTGCGTGGCCCGGTACACCTCCCCCATCCCGCCGCCGCCGATCCGCTCCCCCAGCACGTACTGCCCGAGCCGGCGCGCCTCGTGGACCTCGCGGCGCAGGCTGAACGTGACGTTCGAGGCGAGGGTCGCGAGGCCCACGGCGCCGGCCAGCAGCAGGGCGTAGAAGAACGTCTCGAGGACACGGTCGAGCGTGCCGAGGCCCGGCGTCGAGAACGGTCCCTCCGGCACGAGGAATGCGAACACCGCCACGAACGCGGGCACCGCGGGGGCGGAGAGCAGGAACGTCCGCCGGCCCCGGCTCGGCACGAACACCGCGCGCGTGACGAGCAGCAGGATCAGGACCGAGTAGACGATCGGGAGCGGCTCCCGCCCCCCGATGGCCAGCAGGAGCAGGCAGACGGGCACCGTGACCCACAGGAGGCCGGCGTCCACGATCCGGAGGTTGCGCTCCGACCAGCCCTCCCGCCCGAGGCGCGCCCAGCAGAGGAGGATCGGCACGACCGAGCCGAGGTGGACGAGGGCGAAGCGGTTGAGGAAGACCCCGCGGAACCCACCCCCCTCCACGAGGAGGTACAGCGCCTTGGGGAGCACGTACAACCCGGCCACGAGGACCAGCAGCAGACCGCACGCGAGCCGGAGGCGCCGCCGCAGGAAGGCGACCTGCTCCTCGTCGAACGAGGACGACCCCCCGCGGGCGATCACCTTCTCCACTACGACGCCGGCCGCGCTCATGGCGCCATGCTAACCTGCGGAAGGCCGCCGGAACACCGGGGTCTCCTCGGCACTTGCGGCGCGGCGGTCCCGGCGCGGCGCCCTCACTGCAGCTGGACCCGGCCGGAGCGGATCTCGGCCAGACGGCGCTCGTACTGGGCGCGGTCGGCCTCGCTCGCGCCCTCCGCCGCCTTCGTGAGGACGGCCTCGGCCTCCGCGGCCTGCCCGTTCAGGTGGAGCAGAACGGCGAACGTGTCGAGGACCTGGCTCGTCGGCGTCGCGTCGGCGGCCTCCCTCGCGAGCTCCAGCGCCGCGGGCAGGTCCGTGCCCGCCACCGCCATCTGCCACGCGCGCGAGTTCAGGATCTCGCCGAGGTCCTTGCACGCGCCGGCGTGACGGGGCATCGACTTCCGGATCTCGCGGTAGAGCGCGAGCGCCTCGTCCTCCTTCCGCTCGTCCCGGCGCTTGCGCGCGTCCGACAGGAGCGCGTGGACCGCCGCCGCCGCCGGCAGGTCGAAGCCCGCCTTCGCCTCCGCCCACCACTTCGCCCACACCGCCCGCTCCATGGGCAGCGACTGCCCGGTGAGGTCCGCCAGCGTCGAGAGGACCCACCGCTCCCGGAGCACACCGTTCGGCCAGTCGAGAGTGGCGATGAGGACGTCCATGGCGTCGGCCCGGGAGAACCCGAGGAGCAGCGCCTCCGCCGCGAGGGCCCGGACGAACTCGGACCCGTCCGAGAGCGCCTTCTCCAGCGCCGGCACCGCCTCCGCGGCCCCCAGCCGCCCCAGCGTCCGCGCCGCGAAACCGCGGACCTGGAATGCCGGGTCCTCGCGCAGCGCCGCGAGCGCCGCCGCGAGGCTCGCCGGGTCCTTCAGTTCCGACAGCGCGATGGCCGCCCGCCGGCGCACGCGCCACTCGTCGTCACCGAGCGCGGCGAGGACCGGCGCGAGCGCGCCCTCGCCGCCGCCCGCGGAGAGCGCGAGGCAGGCCATGCCCCGGACCTCGTCGGAAGGGTCCTGCGCCGCGAGGGCCGCCACCTTGGCGGTGAGGACCGGCCCGGCGATCTTCCCCTCCCTCACGACCTGCAGGCCGAGGAGCCGGAGGTCCGGGTCGGCCGCGGCGAGCAGGGCGAGCGGCGAGAGTGCGGACGGCTCCGCGAGCTGCCGCACGAGCGCCATCTGCACCACGTCGAGGAGGTGCCGCCGCACGCCCGCGGAGGAGTGCGCCGCCACGAGGCCGACGTTCGTCAGGACTTCGGGGAGGCTCCCGCACGACGGATCGAGCGCCGTGAAGCGGACGCGCGCCGAGGGCGAGGTGAGACGCGCGGCAACGCCCTGCCCCTGCGGGTCGGAGGCCGTCTCCGGCGCCCAGCACCCGGCCCCGTCCCGCTCCGGCTTCGCGACCTCGGCGTCCTCGCCGTGCCCGAAGGAGCCCTCGTCCCACGACGCGTCGTCCTTGTACTGCGCGCCGCCGGCGTAGAGGTCCTTCCCGCCGAGGTCGACGAAGAACCCGGCGGAGAACATCTCGTCACCGAAGGGGATGTCGGCGAGGCCGTAGTTGAGCCCGGTGCCCGAATAGGTGTCCTTCCCCGCCACGTCCACGAACACGCCCGTGCCCTTGGGCTTGTGGCCGAAGCCGATGCCGCCCAGCGTCCGGTACGTGTCGTCGCCCGCGAGGTCGAGGCACACGCCCGAGGAGCGGTCGAGGCTGTAGCCGAAGTTCCCGTAGAAGCCCGTGCGGACGTCGTCCCCCGCGCGGTCCACGGCCACCCCCGCGCTCAGGTGCACGCCGACGCCCTGGCAGTAGCGGTCCGCCGCGTACACGTCGTTCCCCTCGGAGTCCACGCACATGCCGAGGGCGAACACGTACGACCCGCCCATGCCGATGATGGCCGCGTGGTAGGTGTCCGCGCCGGACGCGTCGGACAGGAAGCCGATGCCGCCGTACACGGTGACGCCGGTGCTCGGCGGCCACATCCGCATGCCGCTCGCCGCGCCCTGCGCGCAGGCGGCGTCCGTGGTGCCGTAGAAGCCGTGCTTCCCGCCCGCGCGGTAGACGTCGTCGCCGCCGCCCTCGGCGAGGATCGCCACGCCGAGGGTCGAGGCGCACGCCTGGCCCATCGAGCCCACGCGGTAGGAATCGCGCCCGCCGCGCTCGGCGAAGACGCTCGTCCCGAACAGGGCGAAGCACTGGGCGCCGAAGTCGCCCTCGTAGGAGTCGTCGCCGCCGCCCTCGAAGAAGAGCGCCGTCCCGCCGAGCGCCGCGCCCTGCGAGTAGCGGCCGGCGAAGTACCGGTCGTCCCCCGCGAGGTCCATGAACAGCGCGGTCCCGCCCACCGCCGCGCCCTGCGAGAAGGACCCGCCCTGGTACACGTCGTTCCCCGCGAGGTCGATGTGGACCGCCGCGCCGAAGCCGGAGAGCGACGCGCACGCCGCGTGGATCCGGTACACGTCGTTCCCGCCGAGGTCCAGGAACAGCGCGTAGTCCTCGTCGTACACGCCGTCGCCGGTCCCGCCGATGGCGACCTTGCCGGCCGGCGTGTCCGCTTCGAACACGATCCGCGCCCCGAGGCCCTCGACCTTCAGGTCCTTCAGTTGCTGCGCACAGTCGCCCGCGTTCGCCAGCACCGTTCCGGCCTCGGCCAGCCGGGCGAAGTCCACCTTCCGCAGCAGGTCGATGAGCGCGACGCAGTGGCCGGTGTCGGTCGTGTAGCCCACGATCGTCTCGCCCTGCGGGGTCGGGCGGACGAAGTAGCCCGGGAGGCCCGCGGCGACCGCCGCCCGCTCCTCGGGCGAGAGCGCGGCGAACGCCGCGTCCCGCTGCGCCGCCGCATATTCGAGGCACCCGAGGAGCCAGGAGAAGACGCGGACGACCGGCTCCGGGAGGCCCGGGCTCAACTCGAGGGTCCGGGGCCAGACCTCCATGAGACCCTCGTGGCGGGGCACCGTCCCGCTGGCCATCGTCTCCGCCAGGCCGAGGAGCCTTTCGAGGCTCCCCGCCACCGCCTTCGCCTCGTCGTCGGCCCACAGCGCCACCTCCGGCGCGGTCAGGGGTTCGCGCAGGCAGGTGTCGATGAGGGGCATCCGGCCCACGGTGTAGTAGGGCACCTCGAACCACTTCGGCGACTCGAGGTCCCGGAGCGTCCGACCCTGCCTCGCAAGGACGGTCTCCATCCGGGCGCGGGCGGTCTTCCACCAGGCCCGCGCCTGGTCGGTCGCCCCATCGCCGCCCATTGCGGACACCACGAATCCGAATAATGCGGCGGCCGCGACGGCGACCCGGAAGACGCGGCGGACATCGGCCATGGGAACCCTCCGTCGGCAGGGAAAGCCGGATTCTACGCGGGGGGCGGCTCCCGGGGGCGCTCTACCGGAGCGCGCGGCGGAGATCCTCGACGGACTTGCGGCGCTCCTCGGCGGAGGCCGCCGCGTCGTACCCGCACTTGACTCCGGTGATCGCCTCGATCGCGGCAACGGCGGCCGGCAGGTCGGCATCCCCCTTGTCGTGGAGCCATCCGAGGAGCGCGGGGTAGGCGTCCCGGCCCATCTCCCGCAACCCCCGCATGGCCTCCTCGCGCGCCCGCGGGTCGGCACCGTCGAGCGCCCGGACGTAGCGCACGACGGCGGGCTCCTCCGCCGCTCCCGGCCCCGGCCGGCGCCCGGCCGCCGCGTCGAGCAGGTCCTTGGCCGCCTCCGCGAACTCCGGGCTCTTGAGGAGCGGGGCCAGCACGTCGGCCACCTCGTCCGTGCGCCCCGCGTCGATCAGGCAGCGAGCCCGCTCGAGCAGCAGGGCAGCGGCGAGGGCAGGCGACACGTCCCGAGCCGGCGCGGCCGCGTCGAGGAGGGCGAGGGCCGAACCCGGCTCGCCGGTCCGCCGCAGCAGCGCGGCCCGCAGGAGCACCCGCTCCGTCCCCCCCGGATCCGACGGCAGGTCCTCCGGCACCTCCTCGATGAGCACCCTCAGCGCCTCCTCGGGCCGCCCCGAATCGGCGAGGCCGCGCGCGAGATCGAGGGCCACCTCCCCGCGCATCCCCTCCGCGTCGCCCTTCCACTCGAGCTCCCGGGCCTCGAGCACGAGGCGCGCCGCCTCCACGGTCCGCTCGGAGAGCCCGGCCCGGCCGATGGCCCTGACGAACCGCGCCGCCTGTGCCGCCTGGCCCGCCCCGATGAGGTCGGTCTTCAGGAACGTCCGCACCGCGTCCTTCCAGAACTCGTCGTCCTTGAGGCGCCGGGCGATGTCCGCCACCGCCGCTTCCCCACGCAACTTGAGCAGCGACCGCGCGGCGGCGAGCCGCACGCGGGCCGAGGGCTCGGCCTCGCCGACCCGCTGCCGGAGGAGTTCCACGACCTTCCCCGACACCTCGCCGACGGCGCGACCGAGCTGGGTGGCGGCGATGACGCGGACGCTCTGGTCGGCGTCCACGAGCCCGAACACCGCGAGCGCATCGATCGCACCCTCGTCCCCCGCCGTCACTCCGACGATGCCGAGCGTGCTCGCCACCTCGCGTCGGATCTTCTCCGAGGACTGCGCGGAGCGAAGAAGGTCGATGAGCGTGGGGATCGCCTCCCGATCCTTCGGGAACGCCTTCAGCAGCTGGATGAGGCGCACGGTGATCGCCTCCTCCGGGTCCCCCGCCCGGAGCTTCAGGTCCACCCAGCCGGCGATGCCGTTGCCGATCTTCTCCAGCGCTCCGAGGATTTCGAGGCGGAGGTCCGTCTCCTGAGCCCCGAGGCCGTCGTAGAGAGTCCGCAGCCGTTCCACGGCGCGCGGGTCCCTCAACTCGCCGAGGAGGTCCACCGCCGCCCGGCGGACCTCCGGGTCGGCTCCGGCGAGGGCGGCCGAGGCCCGCTCGAAGCCCTCCTCGGCACGCTCGATGCGGATCGTCTCCGCCAGCGTCCGCGCGGCGAGGAGCAGCGCCGCCGCCGTCGGGGGGTCCGTCTCCTCCGCGAGCGCCCCGAGCACCCCCGCCGCGGCGAGGCTCCGGCCGGCCGGGCCCTCCGCGGTCTCGAAGGGGTAGGCGGCGATGCGCTCGGCGCCCAGCCGGCGGACCTCGGGGAGGTCGCGGCAGGCGAGGTACAGGTCGACGAGGTTCGCGAGCGAGGCCTGGTCCGCGAGGCGGCGGGCGAACTCCAGGAGGCGCTTCGCGCCGCCGGCCTCCGCGCCCGCGCCCGCTTCCCGCAGGATGTCCCGCAGCATCGACTCCACGTCCTGCCCGCGGTGCTCCGCGAGGAACGCCTTCGCCTCCTCCGCGGTGCCGAAGGGCCCGGGCAGGATGGCGGCGAACGCCTCGCGGGCTCCCTCCGCGATGCCCGCTCCCCCCTTCGCCCACAGATCCGCGAGCGCCGCCGCCGCCTCCGCCGTCCCGGACCGGCCGAGGAGCCGGACCGCGAGCAGGCGCCGCGGGGCATCGGCCGCCTCCGACGCCGCCGTCTTCGCCAGGCGCGCGAGCAGGGGCGCGGCACGCAGCAGGCGCATCCGGTCCAGGAGCGCGGGCGCGAGCGCCGGGTCCTCCGCCGACAGGAGCGCATCGAGGACGTCCTCGAAGAGCGCGAGGTCCGGGCGGGCGAGCGCGCCCGTCATGACGGCGAGGCGGATCTCCCGGGAGGCGTCCGCGGCGCGGAGCACCTCGCGCAGGCCGTCGAGGGCCGCGGGGTCGCCGGAGAGGAGAAGGCGCGAGACCTCCTGCGCGCGGAAAGTCAGCGGCGCGGTCTCGTCGCGGATCGTCCGCAGAGCGCGGAGGACATCGTTCTGCTCGGCGGGCGCCTCCTGGGCGTGGACGGGGAGAGCGAGGAGGAGGCACAGCCCGGCGAATGCGCACGCCCCGACGACTCTCATGCCCGCGGCCACCTTGCATTCCGCGCCCGGAAGAGGCAGCGCGATTGTAGCACGCGCGGAAGTTTTGCCCGCCGGGGCCGGATCAGTGGCCGAGGGCGGAGAGGACGCGGTCGGCGGTCTGGTCCGGCGAACCCTCCGCCGAGGAGACCTCGGCGGCGGCGACGGCGCGGTACAGGGCCTCGCGCCGGGCGAGGACCGCGGCGACCTCCTCCTCCGGCGGGCGGCCGGTGAGCGAGGGGCGCCCGGAGCCCGCGACCCGCGCGGCGAGCACCGCGGGCGGCGCGGAGAGCCACACCACCCGGGCACCCGAGTCGGCAAGCCGGACGCGGGACTCCGCGCGCTCGACCGCCCCCCCCCCGAGGGCGAGCACGATTCCGTCACGAAGGACCTCGCCGAGCGCGGCGGCCTCGCGCTCGCGGAAGCCCGCCTCGCCCTCCGTCGCGAAGACCTCCGCGACGGTCCGCCCCGCCCGGCGCTCCACCTCCTGGTCGAGGTCCGCGAAGGGCCGCCCGAGGCGCTCCGCCACGAGGCGGCCGGCCGCCGTCTTCCCTGCCCCGCGCATGCCGACGAGGACGACCGGCGCGCGCCGGCGCCGCAGGGCCTCCTCGCCCTCGCGCCGCAGGTCCTCCGCGGCCACGGCGACCCCGAGCCAGCGCTCCACCTGGCGGGCCCCCTGGCCGGCCAGCATGGCGAGGCCGCCCACCGTCCGGGCCCCCGCGGCCCTCGCCTCGCGCAGAAGCCGCGTGTCCGGCGGGTTGTACACGACGTCGAACACGGTGAGACCGGGTCGCAGGCAGCCGGGGGGCGCCGGGGTCTCGTCCACCGCCGGCCACTGACCCACGGGGGAGCAGTTGACCAGGAGGTCGGCCTCCGGCAGTGCCGCCCCGGGCGTCACGGCCTGGCCCCCCACCTGCGCCGCGAGGCGCGCGGCCCGGTCCGGCGCGGGGTCCACCACGCTCACGGCGACCCCCGCGGCCTTGAGTCCGAACGCCAGCGCCCGGCCGGCGCCCCCGGCCCCGAGGAGGAGCGCCCGCTTCCCCGCGAGGTCCGGAAGGACCTCCCGCAGCGCATCCAGGGCCCCCCCCACGTCGGTGTTGGACCCCGTGAGCAGGCCTCCGCGGGCCACGACGGTGTTCACCGCGCCGATCGCGGCCGCGTCGGCGTCCAGGGCGTCGAGGAGCGGAGCCACGCGCTCCTTCAGGGGGATCGTCACCGCCGCGCCGGCGAACTCGAACGAACGGACCGCCTCGAGGACCGGGGCCGGATCCTCGACCTCCCAGGGGACGTAGAGCGCCCGGATCCCCGCGGCGCGGAAGACGCGGTTCATCATGCGCGGGCTCACGCTGTGGGCGAGGCGTCCGCCGAGGAGCAGCACCGCCGGCGCCCCTGCGAGGTCCCGGTCGAGGCCGTAGTCTTCGCGGAGGGACCGGACGGTGGGCTGGCCCGGCGCCCCCTCCGCACCGAGGCGCGCCGCGCCGTAGAGGAAGGCGGTCCCGAACAGCGGCCCGAGCAGGCGCCCGGGGAGGCCCGCGGGCCCCATGGAGTGGGCGGCGAGCGTGGATCCCCCGCGGTACGCGAGGAGGCGGAGGAGGCGCACCACGTCGCCCGGCGACCGCGCCGTCACCGCGATCTTCTCCGCGTCGGCGCCGGCGGCCCGCAGGCGGTCGGCGAGCGCCGGCAGGTCGGGGGTGCCCGTGAGGTCATGGTGGCTGACGAGACGACGCGCGGGGCCCAGGGCCCCGAACGCCGCGAAGCGGTCCTCCTCCACGTCGACCCACCCGGCGCCGGAGCAGGCGGCGCGGGACAGCAGGTCGCGGCGCTCCTCCTCCGTCCCCCGGTAGGCTCCGCCGTCCGCGGGGCGGCGGCAGGTGAAGATGGCGGGTCGCGTGGAGTGCGCGGCCAGCCGGGCGGGGTCGGGGTCGGAGAGGGCGTCGAGGCGGAACTCGATCAGGTCGCAGAAGGGCGCGGCGACGGCCGCCACCTCGAGCGCGCGCTCCGTGGTGCGCTCGACGACGGTGGCGACGAGGCGCGACACGCGCCTACCCCCCGTACTGCCAGGGGGTGTCGGCGAGCGTCAGGGGCCGGCCCTCGCGGAGACGTCGGGCGGCCAGGACCTCCGCCACCACGACGTCGTGGTCGCCGGCGGCATAGTCGTGCACGACGCGGCACTCGACGTAGGCGAGGAGGTCCGTGAGGATCGGGCAGCCCGTCTTCTCGCCGAAGCGGAAGTCGAGGCCCGCGAGCTTGTCGCCGGCGCGGGCGGCGGGCTTGAAGAAGCGCTGGGCGATCTCCTCCTGGCCCTGGCCGAGGAAGTGGACGCACAGCACGCCGCTCTTCCGCATGAGGTCGCGGGAGCGGGAGTCCTTCCGGACGGAGAGCACGAGCAGCGGCGGCTCGAACGAGCCCTGCGTCATCCAGGACGAGGTGTACCCGTGGACGTCGTCGCCGTGGCGCACGGTGACGACCTGCACGCCATGCGGCAGCATCCGCAGCACGTCCCGTCGCTCCTTGTCGGGCATCGCATCCTCCTCGCCGGCGGCCGAGGGCGGCATTCTACCCCGGCGCTCCCGCGGCCCCGCACGTCTCACGCCATCGTCCGGGCCACCAGGGCGCGCCCGGCGGGGAGGGCCGACCACGCGCGCTGGACCTCGAGCGCCCGCGAGAGCGACGGCAGCGGCGCGAAGAACGCGCTCCCGCTCCCCGAGAGCAGGACGGCCTCCCCGGGGCGCAGCGCGGCGGCGAGGTCCGCCCGGACCCCCGCCACCCGGGGGTCCACGCGGGCGGCGGCGGCCTCCAGACGGTTGAAGAGGTGCGGGACGAGGTCGCACTCGGGGGACGCCCGCAGCGCCGCGACGAGCGGCGCGGGGTCCCGGCGCTCCCGGGGCGGTTCGAGCGCCGCGTAGACCGCGGCCGTCGAGAGCCCGAACGGCGGGAAGAAGAGCGCCAGGTAACGGGGCGCGGGCGGCGGCAGCGGCGTCAGGCGCTCCCCCCGCCCCTCCCCCCGGGCGCAGGGCCCGTCGAGGAAGAACGGCACGTCGGAACCGAGGCGCAGCGCGATCGGCGCGAGGTCCTCCGGGGAGACCTCCGGGCGGAACAGGGCCGCGAGCGAGAGCAACGTCGCCGCCGCGTCGGAGGACCCGCCGCCGAGGCCCGCCTGAAGGGGGATGCGCTTCGTGAGGCGCATGCGGACGCCCTCCCGCACGCCGAACGCCCGCCGGAACGCTTCCGCCGCCGCATGGACCAGGTTCCCGTCCCCCTCCGGCAGCGCCGCGCCCTCCACCGTCAGCGAGACCTCCGCCGCCGGCGTCAGGAAGAGCGAGTCGAAGAGGGCGACCTTCAGGAACACCGTCGAGAGGTCGTGGTAGCCGTCGGGACGGCGCCCGAGGACCTCGAGGAAGAGGTTCACCTTCGCCGGGCAGCGGACCTCGATGGGGTCGGCCCCGCTCACGACTGGCGGACGATCCGGTTGCGCTCGTCGAGGAGGGCCACCTTCGGGTGGTGCGTGCGGATCTCCTCCTCCGTCACGAGGCCGTAGGCCATGACGATGAGCCGGTCGCCGGCCCGTGCCAGGCGCGCCGCCGCCCCGTTCACGCAGACGATGCCGCTCCCCCGGGGTCCCTCGAAGAGGTAGGTCGTGAACCGCTCGCCGTTGCTGACGTTCGCGCACTCGACCTGTTCGCTCGGGACCATGCCCACGGCGTCGAGGAGGTCGCGGTCGACGGTGAGGCTGCCCTCGTAGGTGAGGTCGGCCTCGGTGACCACGGCCCGGTGCAGTTTGGCTCGGAGGACGATGCGGAGCATGACGAGATCGGACAGTCTAGCGGCCGGGTGGCCGGGCCGGAGGGGATTTCAGCTTCCGCGCACCCAGGCCTCGATGCGGCGGATGGCCTCCGCCCGCTCGGCCTCCGGCGCCGCGGGGTCGTAGCGGAAGTCCTTCCCGGAGAGGACGCCGATCTCCGCCGCCGCCACCCGCCGCGGGTACTCCTCCGGATCGGAGAGGAGCGGCAGCAGGTCCCGCGCCGCCTCCCGCCCGCCGGCGAGGATGCGGTGGGACCGGGCCGCCGCCCCGCGCACGAGCGGCGAGGGGTCCGCGAGCGCCGCCCGGACCGCCTCCGCGCAGGCGCGGTACTCGCCCTCACCTCCGTAGCGGACCGCCAGCGCCCGGACCTCCGTGTCGGGGTCCCGCACGAGGCGGAGGAGGACGTCCCCGGCTTCCTGCCGGGAGATCCGCATGGCGGCCCGGACCGCCAGTTTGCGCCACTCCGCGTCCTCGGCGTCGACGAGCGGCAGCAGGTGCTCGCCTCGGGTGGCGAGCGCCGCCGCCTCCCGATAGGTCGCCGCCCGCACCCGCTGGTGGCGCGGTGAGCGGGCGTAGGCGGGGTCCCGCACCGCGCGCTCGCGGAGGGCGCCGAGGGCCGACCACGGGTCGAGGAGCCGCCGGCAGAGCGCCGCGCGGTCGTCGAGGAGGGGGCCGAAACCGGGATGGCGGCGGGAGAGCGCGGACAGGGCGTCGAGCACGGCCGCGTCCCCGTCGACGGGCACCCGCGCGACGAGGGCGAGCCGTTCGCGGACGGGGGACGCCGGCACCCACGCGGGCGGTTCGCCGGCGGCGTTCCACTCCGAGAGCGCGACGCCGACCTCGCCGTCGAGCACCTCGGCCTCCGCGCGCAGCGCGCGGAGGGCCGGGGACGCCCCGGCGCCCGCCGCCGCGGCCTTCGCCGCCGCGAGGTCGTCCCGCGACAGCGCCGCGAGCGCGCGCACGAAGGCCGCGACGGCGTGCGCCGCCCCCGCCGGGAGGTCCTTCTCCCCGGCGATGGGGTCGCCGGCGGCCGTGAGCCGCAGGGCGCGGAGCAGCGCCGGCGCGGCCGGGTCGTCCTTCACGCCGGGGGCGAGGAACAGCCCGCCCGCCGCCTCCGCCTCCGTCACCAGCACGCGGCCCGCGGGGTCCGGGTCGTCCACGAGGTGGCCGAGACCGGGCCGTCGCCCGAACGCCACGACCGCCCGCAGCACGACGCCGTCGGCTCCGAGGTCCGGCAGGAGGAGGAGCGCGGCTCCCGCGGCGGGGTCCGGGGCCGCGAGCGTCGGGCGGAACCCCCGCGCGGCGAGGGCATCGAGCAGCGCCGGGAGACCCTCCGGTCCGGGCGCGTCCGGCGCCAGCGCCGCCGCCAGCGCGGCGGCGCGCCGCGGCGCGGGGGACGGGAGGGCCCGGGGCCAGCCGGGAGCCAGCACCGTCGGCCCCGCGGCCTCCGCGGAGAGCGCCGCGCGCTCCGGAGACCCCGGCGGGAACCGCGCGGCCTCCGCGCGCGCTCCCTCCTCGTCGCCGGCCAGCAGGCGCGCCGAGAAGAGCAGCAGCGACAGGCGCCGGTCGGAGGCCGCTTCCGGCGTCGCCGCCGCGGCCAGCGCCGCCGCGGCCTCCGCCGCACGCCCGGTCCGCAGGAGGAGCGCCGCGTGGAACGCGCGCGCCTCCGGCAGGTCCGGCGAGGCCCGCGCGGCGAGCGCGGCCAGCGGGAGCGCCGCCTCCGGGGGCCGCCCCGCCGCGGCGTCGAGCAGCGACAGGGAGAGCACCTCGCGGTTCTCCGGCGGAGCGAAGGCGCGCCCGAGCGGGAGGAGCCACGGCCGCGGCGCCTCGGCGAGCAGATCGGCGATGGCCGGGAGGGCCTCCGCCAGCGCCTCCGCCGGGAGGCGTCCCTCCGGCGACAGGGCGGCGAGGTTCCATGCCGCGAGGGCGTGCGCCGGGGCCGAGGACAGCGCGGAGAGCAGGCTCGACGCGGCCTCCCGCGGCCGGCCGGCCCGGGCGTGCAGGACTCCCGCGGCGACGGCGGTGTCCGGGTCGTCGGGGTCGAGCCACGGGAGGAGGGCGGCGGCTTCCTCGTGCCGGCCCGAGAGGCTGAGGAGCACGAGGCGCGCCCAGCGCCCGGGCAGGTCGAGGGTCGCTTCGCCCACGGCGGCGTCGAAGGCGGCGAGGACCTCGCCGGGCGCACGGCCCGCGGCGAGGGCGTGCAGCGCGGCGGGAACCGGCGGGCCGTCCGCCGCGCCCGCGCCCTGCCGGAGCGCGAGGCGCGCCGCC
>JADHED010002060.1_pt1 | contig 14964 bp, 2 predicted proteins | sample 8952041 | NCBI WGS metagenome assembly JADHED01 (sample SAMN16124423, study PRJNA663239) | bioreactor sludge metagenome | isolation source: sludge (control) | place: India:Bengaluru | collected 2018-09-08
AAATCACGTGAGGCAACGACCTCGCCTGGGTAACGCTTTCAGTGAGGCGATGCGGAGGAAAGGACGACGACGGCGGCCGGCCGGTTGGCGGCGGGCGGCGGGGAGGTGAGGGAGGTCACGCCAGACCTCTTCTGGCTCGCCGGGTCGGTTCCCCATGGACAGGCCTTCCTTAGCTTTTTTCGGAGGAGGGGGCAGTCCAGCCTCTCTCGAACACTCATAGAGGGTAGAGGGAGGGCATCACGTGCCCGAATTGCACCCCGTTCTCACCTCCTCGGCCTTCGTGCAAGAGAGTCGGCAGCGGATCGATCGAGCCCCATGGGCTCCGTCCTCGACCGGACCACGCATCCACAACCCCGCCTTCGCGGTATTCCGGGCGATCGTCCTCGAGGAAGCGGCGTTGGCCGGGACTCTGGACGTGGAGGGCGCGCTTGTCCTGGTGACCTCGGGAGTGGAGGCCCTTGCTCGCTTCCTGGGGTGTTCCAGCCGGACGATCCGCAGGAGACTCCTGGCGGCGGATTGCCGGCCGAAGGAGTTCGTCGATCGAGTCCGCCGCCGGATGACGGCGGCTGGGCTCACCGGTCCCGTGCCGACGAGCATGGTCGCAGCCTGGCTGGGGTTCTCGAGCTCCTCCGCGTACCGTCGGTGGGTTCGGTCGACGTTCCCGAGCTCATTACGGGACCTCCGGCGGTGCGTCCGGACGAGCGCCGATCTCCCCGGCTGCTCCGAATCCGTTCGGGGGACGACGCGGGCAACGTGGCGACCGCGCATCGAAGGCGTTTCGTAACGAGCAGGGGGGCGAGGTCGCGAGCTCGAACGGCCCGAGCCGCACGTCGTGTCCGGGATTGTCTCGAATTTGTTCTCGACGAGCGTTGACCTCTCGTCGTCGGGCTCCGTAGCCTGCTGTCACAGACAACGACGTCCTCCAGTTTGCCAGAGGGACACGAAAGCGGAGTTGCGCCATGAGTGATGCGGATCGTCGGTCGGGTACGCGAGCCTCGGCTCATATCCTCGTCATCGCGGGGCTTCTCCTCGCCGCGTCGACGCCGGTCTACGCCGGGACCGTTACCGGAACCGTGCGGAACTCGTCGACGAACGCGACGCTGTCGGGTGTCCTGGTCAAGGTGAACCAGCAGTCCGGGCGGCAGGCGACGACCAACTCGTCCGGCGTCTACCGGATCAACTCGGTTTCGGCGGGCACCGTCACTCTCGTCCTCTCGAAGTCGGGCTTCGTGTCGGCGACGTCTTCGCCGATCACGGTCCCGGCCTCGGGGACCGTGACCGTACCGCAGATCCTCCTCGAGCCGCTCGGGACGATCACCGGCACCGTCGTCAACTCCGCCAGCGGTGCAGGCGTCTCCTATGCCACGGTGACGGTGACCGGCACGGCCACGCAGGCCACGACGAGCTCCTCCGGCAGCTTCAGCGTCAGCGTTCCGGCGGGAACCGTGTCTCTCACGATCACGAAGTCGGGCTGGGAAACGAAGGAGCAGGGACCCTACACCGTCACGAACGGTGGCTCCGTCGCCACCGGGCCGATTCCGATCACGCGTTACGGCGCCGTTCGGGGGAAGGTCCTCGATGATGACGGCGGCGCGCCGATCGAGGGGGCGACCGTCCAGCTCTCACGGGGCGGCGGCAGCGGCGCGACGAACGCCACCGGCGATTTCCTGATCACCTGCCTTCCGGGCGCGTACGCAGCGACCGTGTCGAAGCCCGGGTACGCGACGGCGACCACATCGGAGTTCAGCGTGAGCTCGGGTATCGAGCTGACGATCCCGGACACGCGGCTCGCCGAGCTCGGCGAGGCCACGGGGCTCGTCGTGGACGATTCCAGCGGTGCCCCTCTCGCGGGCGTTCTCGTGGCGGTCCTGGGCGGCTCGGATTCGGCGACGACCGGGGCCGATGGCCGCTTCACGGTTCCCGTCCCTCCGGTCCCGACGAGCCTCGTCGTTTCGAAAGCCGGGTACGGGACCGTTCGGACGGATCCGTTCACGGTCGCATCCGGCGCGACGTTCGACGTGGGGGAGCTCAGACTCGGAGCAGGCGGCGTGCTCTCCGGAGTCGTGGTCGACGCGGGAACCGGCGTTCCGTTGCCGGGGACGCTCGTTGCGATCCAGCCCCCGCTCGTCTCGGTCGTCACGGACGCGGCCGGCGCGTTCTCGTTCGAGCTCGCGCCCGGAACCTATACGATCGCTCTCAGCCGCGAAGGCTGGGTCGCGGGGACGGCGGGTCCGTTCTTCGTCGACGTCGGCGTCACCACGGAGACGGGCTCGCTGCAGCTCGTCGAGAAGGGCACCGTCACGGGTACGGTCGCGAGAGCGTCGGATGGGACGCCGGTCGTCGGCGCGACCGTGAAGCTCGGCGGCTCCCCCGGCAGCGTCTCGACCGATGCGACGGGTCGCTTCTCCATCAAGACGGCTCCGGGGGCCGCGACAATCGCGATCTCGGCGCCGCCCCTCGCTCCGGCGCTCGCGGGGCCGGTGACGGTCGCCTCGGCGCAGACGGTGGACGTGGGGACGATCTCGCTCGTGGCGGCCGGAACGATCACCGGCACGGTCGTCGGCGCGGATTACGGATATCCCGTCTCGTCCGCCGTCGTGACCGTGCCCGGCACGGCGAGCGAGGCGCTCACGAACTACGCGGGGGCCTTCACGCTCTACGTCGCCCCGGGGTCGGTCCCGGTGACGGCGACGAAGGCGGGCTGGTCGACGGCGACCGTCGGTCCCTTCACCGTCGTCGCGGGCAGCTCGGTCGCGACGGGGGCCATCCCGCTGACGCGGTGGGGCGTCGTGACGGGCCGGGTCCTCGCCGACGACAACGAGAGCCCGATCGAGGGCGTCGCCGTGACGCTGTCGGGCGGTGGCGGTTCCGGTACGACGGACTCGACCGGGACCTACTCGATCTCGTGCCCGCCGGCGACGTATACGGCGACGTTCTCGCGCTCCGGGTTCGAGACCGTCGAGTCACCGGAGTTCACGACGTGGTCGGGCGTGACCCTCACCATCTGGGACACTCATCTCCGGAGATCGGCGACGGCATCCGGCCTCGTCACGAGCTCGTCCGACGGCCTCCCGCTCGCAGGTGTTCGCGTCTCCGTCTTCGGTGGGACGGACTGGACGACGACCGATCCGGACGGTCGATTCACGGTCCCTGTCCCTCCCACCTCGACGCGCCTGGTTCTCTCGAAGGCAGGGTTCGGGACCGTGCGCACCGACGCCTTCACGGTCGAGCCGGGAGAGGACGCCGATGTCGGCACCTTCAGTCTCGGCCCGGGCGGTCTCCTCACTGGTGTCGTCGTCGACTCCGGCGACGGCGCTCCGCTGGCAGGAGTCGTCGTGTCGCTCCAGCCGCCGCTCGACTCGAGGGTGACGGACGCGACGGGTGTCTTCTCGTTCGAGCTGGCACCTGGCGAATACTCGCTCGAGCTGCGCAAGGAGGGTTTCGTCGGGCGGATCTCGGGGCCGTACGACGTCTCCGAGGGGCAGACGACGGACCTGGGGTCGTTCCCTCTCGTCCGGGGAGGGACGATTACCGGCCTGGTCGTGAAGCTCGCCGACGGGACCCCCGTATCCGGCGCGGCCGTACGCGTGCTCGGAGTCGCGGGCAGCGTCCTGACCGACGCGGCGGGGCGCTTCGCGATCGAGGCGGCACCCGGGACGGCCACTCTGGCGGTCTCCGCCCCGCCTCTCGCACCGGCGCTCGCTGGGCCGGTGACGGTCGTCTCCGCCCAGACGGTCGACATGGGAACGGTCTCGCTCGGAGTCGCAGGGACGATCACCGGCACCGTCGTCGCGGCGGAGTACGGGTATCCCGTCTCGTCCGCCGTCGTCACGGTGCCCGGGACGGCGAGCGAGGCGCTCACGAACTACGCCGGCGCCTTCACGCTCCACGTCGCGCCGGGTTCGGCGTCGGTCAGGGCGGCGAAGGCGGGCTGGTCGACGGCGACCGTCGGTCCCTTCACCGTCGTCGCGGGCACCTCCGTCGCGGCCGGTGCAATCCCTCTGACGCGGTGGGGTGCCGTAACGGGGCTGGTCATCGCAGATGACGACGACGGTCCGATCGAAGGCGCTACGGTGACACTCTCGGGAGCCGGCGGCAGCGGGACGACGGACTCGAGCGGTACCTTCACGATCTCGTGCGCACCGGGGACGTATACAGCCACGTTCTCGAAGGCCGGCTTCGAGACGGTCACGTCCTCGGAGTTCACGACATGGTCGGGCGTGACGCTCACGATCTGGGACACACGTCTCGCGAGATTCGGGACGGCCACGGGCCTCGTCACCAACTCGGGGGACGGGCAGCCTCTCGCCGGGGTTGGCGTGGCGGTCCTCGGGGGATCGGTGTCGACCAACACCGGATCGGATGGCCGATTCGCGATCGCGTTTCCGCCGACGCCGACACGCCTCGTTCTCTCGAAGGCCGGCTTCGGGACCGCGCTGACCGGTGAGCACACTGTTGGAATCGGCGAGACGACGGATTTGGGGGCCTTCAGTCTTGGGGCGGGCGGCGTTCTCAGCGGGATCGTCGTCAGCGCCGGCGCCGGCGCTCCGCTGGCGGGAGTCCTCGTCTCCCTCCAGCCCGAGGTCGAGACGAGGCTCACCGACGCCTCCGGAGCCTTCTCCTTCGAGCTGACTCCCGACGACTACTCCGTCGTCCTCAGGAGGGAGGGCTGGGCGCCCGGAATGGCGGGGCCCTTCAGCGTCTCGGTCGGCGCCACGACGGACGCGGGCGCTCTCCCGCTCTCCGAGCTCGGGACGGTCACCGGAACTGTCGTGGTGGCCTCAACCGGATTGCCAGTCGCGGGAGCGATCGTGCGGCTGGTCGGTGGAGACGAGGCCACGGCGACGGACGTGGTGGGGCGCTTCTCGATCAAGATTCCCCCGGGGAGCGTCACGCTCGTCGTCTCGGCGCCGCCGCTCTCGTCCACGACCGTCGGACCGCTGACGGTCGTCTCGGCGGAGACCGTCGACGCGGGGACGATCCCGATGCCGCCGCCCGGCACCCTGCGGGGTACCGTCGTCGGAGGGCCGGCGAACGTGCCCGTCGAAGGAGCGGTCGTCCGGGTGAACGGGACGACCGACGTGACGACGACGAACGCAGAGGGGGCGTTCGTCCTCGTCCAGCCCGAAGGCATCGTGACACTAGACGTCTCGAGGCAGGGGTTCACCTCCGCCACGACCGGGGAGCTTGTCGTCACGAGCGGTGCAGTGACGGAGACGGGGCCCATTCATCTCGTCATGCACGGTTCGGTCGTCGGTCGCGTGGCCAGCGCGGTCGGGGGCCTACCGCTCGCCGGCGCGACGATCGAGCTTCAGTTCCCTCAGCGGGCGGCAGTGACCGCGGCGGATGGGAGCTTTGCGCTCGACAGCATCCCTGCGGGAAGCCTGGGCTCGGTCATCAGTATCTCGCGGGAGGGTTACTCGTCGGCAACGGTCTGGGCTCGCCTCGTCTTCGATGGGCAGGCCACGGATGTCGGTACGGTTCTGCTCAATCCGCCGGACGCCTTCGCGGGAACAGTCCGGGGCTCGGTCGTGGACGACGCCACGGGGCTCCCGGTCGCGGACGCCATCGTGCATGTCAGCAGGTCAGATGTCGGAAAGGTCGCGATGGGAGCGACGGATGCGAACGGGGGCTTCGCATTCGCCGTTGGGCCCTCGAGCGACCTTTCCATCCAGGCCGAGACGAGTGGCACCGCCAGCCGTCCTCTGACAGGGTTCACGGTGGAGAGCTGGGAGACGTCAGACGTCGGGGCCCTTCGCCTCGTGCCGGTCGGCACCGTCCGGGGCCGCACCGATGGTGGCTATGCCTGTACGGTCTGTCTGAAGAGCTCAGACTGGTGCACCCGAACCACGAAGTATGACTCCTTCGAGCTTCGTGCTCCGCCGGGAGCCTGGGAGGTCGTCGCTTGGCGCTGGCCGGAGAAGCCTTCGCCGGGCCGGGCTGCAGTCGTCGTCGCGGGCGAGACGGTCGACGTCGGCGAGATCCGCGTCGACACGCTGCCCCCCTTCTATCCTCCGAATGTCGGCGGGCGGGTGGTCAGCGCGTTCAGCAGAATGCCCATCGGGAACGGTCTTGCGACCCTCTCCAACAGCACCCTGCCTCCTGTCACCATCTGGTCGGGCCAGTTCTACTTCGACGACGTACCGCCAGGCTCGTACTCGGCAATGGCTTCGAGCCCTGGTTGGATTCCCGCGGCGGGTCCGTCATTCACGGTGACCGCGGGTTCGTACGCGGATGCTGGCCTTCTGGCGATGACTCGTGGCGGCAAGATCGTCGGCACGGTCAGGGACTCGTCGTCGGGACTCCCGCTCGCGGACGCCGACGTGCTGGCGCCGGGCACGGGATTCCTTGCTCGGACGAACGAGTACGGTGGGTTCGTCCTGTCGCTCCCCGAGGGTACCTATTCCGTGAAGGCCCTCAAGACGGGCTGGCTGCCGGCCCAAGCGGATCCGGTGTCGGTGTCGATCGGATCGATCACGAACGTCGGCTTCCTGGCACTGGCACCGGAATCGACGGCTCCCGGTCTGGTGACGGGACAAGTAAGGACCAGCGATGGCCCGGCGGTGGACGCGCTCGTCGTCGCGCTGCCGGGAGGCGCCTCGACCCGAACCGACAGTGATGGACGATACTCCGTCAGCGTACCTGCGGGAGACGTGTCGATCGTTGCGAGCAAGGGTGGCTGGGCTTCCGCAGGGAGCACGGAGGTCAACCTCCTGGCGAGCCGCGAGATGTCGATCCCGGAGCTCACCCTCACGCAGCCGGTCGCAACTATTTCCGGGCGCATCCTGAACATGTACGGTGGTGTGCCAATCCCGGGCGCGCTCGTCACGGTGGACGGGACGAGGCTCGGGGTCCTGACGGACCCGACGGGCTCGTTCGAGATCGCCGTGCCTCCCGGTGCCGCGACGGTCCGCGTCGCGAAGGACGGCTGGTCCAGCTCCGAGCACGCCGGGCGCGGCGAGGTGCGGCTGGCGCTCGCATCCGGGCAGACCGCGACCGGAGTGGTCATCACCATGGAAGCGCTTTCTCGAGTCTCGGGTCGAGTCGTCGATTCCATCGACGGCTCGCCAGTTCCGGGGGCTGAAGTCTCCACTTCCAGCGATTCCGTAGAGACCGACGCCGACGGGAGATTCAGTGCCTGGGATCTCGCTGGTTCAGGTGGCCCTTGCAGTGCCTGGAAGCAAGGGTTCTCTTCGGCGAGCGTCGAGATCGCCGTTCCCCTCGACGCATCGGTCGACGTCGGGACAATCGAGATCACCGGCCAGGGGAAGCTCGTCGGCCGCGTGGTGTGGGATAGGGACGCCAAGGAGCCAGCCAAGCCCTCTACCGTACTGGTCGAGCAGACCGGCCAGACTCTGGGCACGGACTCGGATGGGATGTATGAGGCGATCGTTCCGCCGGGCACGTACACGATTCGCGCCTCGAGAGACTCCCACTACGACTCTGCGACCTCCTCTCCAGTCTCCGTGGTCAGCGGCGAGACGATGGAAGTGGACCAGCTCTACCTGCCGGGATACGGGGACGCCTTCGGATCGATTCGGGACGCAGACACGTACCTGCCCCTTGAGGGGGTGGTCGTCACGGCGGTCGAGACGGGCGCCAGCGCGGTGAGCAGTTCCGGGTGGTTCTCTCTGCGACTCCGCGCGGGGAGGTACACGCTCAGATTCGAGAAGTCCGGCTATTCCCAGCTGATCGCGACCGGTGTCAACGTGACGGCGGTTCTCGGGGCGCCGTTCATCCTCGGTGTCGACATGACGCCCGAGGCGCGGTTCGAGATGGTGCAGCTCGCCATTGAGCCGAGCTACGTTCGCTCCTTTGAAACGACGACCGGCACGGTGATCGCGAAGGGCCCGGCGCCGAGCGGTGGAGCGACGGTGACTCTCACCAGCGATAACCCGTCCGCGGTCACGATGCCGGCAACGATCTCGTTCCTCGAGGGCCAGTCGACAGCGTCGTTCCCCATCACCGGGAACTACCCGGCCCCCACCTGGGACGTGAAGATCACGGCCAGGCACCAGAATGCTTCCGGCTGGACGGAGACGTGGGACTACCTCAGCGTCGACCCTCCGGCCCCCATCGTCCTGCTCGGTCTCTCCCCCGGCACGGCCCTCCCCGGAGACGGCCACACGGTCGCCTATGTTGACGGTCTGACGACATCCACCTACACCATCTCGCTGGCCGGCCCCGTCTATGCCCTCGACAGCCTTTCCGCGCCCCTCTGCGACCTCGCCTCGGGCGCCTGCCCGTCGCAGAGCCTCCCTGCGCCCCTCGAACCGGGCGACAAGGCCGTCCGGTTCGCGCTTCCTGAAGGCCTCGGCGAGGGGTACTACGCCGTGAGGGTTGTCGAGGCCACCGGTCGATCCACGTCGTGGGGCTGGATGGGCGTCGAGGCGCGCCAGAGGTCTATTCCGCTTCAGTCTCCCGATGAACATCGTTCGGCCCGGCGCCTCCTCCCCGGTCAGGTCGTCACCGGTACGTTCGCCGAGAACGGCGACCCGAACGGCAACCTGGGCGACTACAACTTCTTCTACTTCATCGCGCCCGCGGGGAGCGTCGTCAACGCACGCCTCGAGCGGGTCGACACGTCCCTGCCGTGGGAGGCGCCGTCGAGCCTCGATCCGCAGCTCGAGCTCATCGCGCCGGACGGGTTCATCTACGCGAACCTCCGGAGGTTCGACGACGCGGCTGGCTCCGACCTGAACGCCACGCTCACGAATGCGGTCCTTCCGCAGGGAGGGCTCTGGCTCCTCGCCGCGGAGACGACACGGGGCTCCGGGGACTATCGCCTGACGTTCGATCTGACGCCCGCGCCTCCGGCGGCAGGGGAGCGAGCCGTCTCGATCGCGGGCAACGGCAACACCCTGCCTCTCGGAGTCCCGCTCACGTCGACGGCGATCGTCCTGGACCCGCGTGGCTATCCGCTCTCGGGCGCGAACGTGACGTTCGCCTCCTCGACGGCCCCGGAGAACAAGGGGATCCTTCAGTTCGCTTCGGGCAACACTGTCACGAGCGGCCCGGACGGGAGCGCGATCGTGACTGCGACGTTCACGTCGCCCGGGAAGGCCAGCCTGACCCCGACCTTCTCCCTCCCGCTCTTCGCGAGCCTCGTCTCCGACTCGCCGGCCATGAAGGCGACGGCGGAGATCCCGATCTTCGAGCCGGTCGGCCGCTGGCCCGTCTCGGTTCGGGACTTCGCGGAAGACACCGTCGAGCTGAGACTGGCGGCGCGGCAGGAAGCTCCGCCCTCCATCCGGGGCTTGCGCGGCGAGTCTATGACGACTCCGCGCGAGCGCACCCTCGACGCGGCGAACGCCACGCCGCTACCCGTCACCGATAGCGGTAGCAGCCGAGTTGCTGCGCTCGAGAGGATCTCCGGCTGCCAGGCCGGGACCTTCAACAACGCAGGCGTCGTTGCGGCCGAGGTCCACGCCCCATTCACCCTCTCGCTGGAGGACCTCACGCCGAAGCCAGGAGAGTCGGCTCCGCCGGGCGTCCTGGATACGACGGAGGGAATCAACGGACACCGAATCGAGAGAACCGCCCGCCTCAGGCTCGACATCAAGGATTCAACCGGAAGCGCCCCGACCCATCCCGTCCTCGTGCAGATGGCCATCGGAGGGCCGAAGGCGGGCAAGCTCATCCTCGACCCCGACGGTGCGCGGATCGAGTGCGCGAATGTGAGCTTCCTCTGGCACGACCAGGATGCCGAAGGCAACGTCACCCACCCGAACGAGATCGTCGAGTACCGCCTCGGCGAGTACGCCCCGCTCGTCGGCTTCAAGCCCGACGAACAGGCGCCCGGGACCGTCAAGCCCGTCTGGGGCGTGGCGGAGCAGCTTCAGATCGTCCTCTCCGCGCCGGATGAGTCGGGCTCGGAGACCTGGGAGCGAACCCTCGACGTCAGCTACCCGGTTCGCCCGCAGCCGGGCAAGCCGGATCACTTCGCCTGCTTCGACTACAACGGCGATCCCTGTCCCGACGTCTTCCCCTTCTGGACCGGCTACCGTCTCTACCCGTCGGGAACGCGAGGCGACGGCACACCCCGACTCATTACGGAGCCCTTCACCATAACCAACACCTACGCCCTGGCCGACGCCAGGGGAAACACCACCTGGGGCTATCGAAACGTCTCGGCCACAGATCCCTCGCCGAGCCTGACGGTGGGCTTCCGAGCCCAGGCCACGACGGGGCCGGACTTCGCGTCGTACGCCCTCTCCGTGTCGTGGACCAACGACCCGGCCTTCCCCCAGGGGCCGATTCCGGCGACCCTCTCGGTCCAGTACCCCACGGACCCCGAGTGGCCTGCCGGAACCGTGGAGAAGGTCATCAGCCTCGACATGCAGGGGGGCGAGACGCGCGTCCTGACGCGCCACAAGGACTACGACGGCGTGAAGCCCGACCTGATCACGCAGCCGCCCCCCGACCCGCTCCCGGGAACGACCGCAGTGAAGGACGGGACCTTCCCGATCTCCGTCTCGCCCGGTGCGATGGACGCAGGACTCCCGAAGACCAGCGCCGACGATGGCGCGCGCCTCGTGCTCCTGACGCAGACAGGAAACAGCATCACCGGTCTCGGCTCCTCGCCGGAGCCGACGCCGTTTGGCGCTCGTCTCTGGCGCTCCAGCGGGACTCCAGACCTCTGGAACGCCGAGACCGTCATCGCGGCGTCCGAGCAGAGGCTCGAGACGACCGTCCCGGGCACCTTCCGGCTCACCCTCATGGACCACGACCAGAAACTCGTCACGGACGGCGAGTTCGTGGTGCATCTCTGCCCGCGCTTCGAGCACTGGGCCGGCGCTCCGGAATGCCCCACGCCCGCGTCGGTCACGAGCGTGAACGGGGTCGTGAGCTCGACTACGGTGAACGACGGAGGCCTCGGCCGCGGCTACCTCGGCATCGAGCTGAAGAAGGCGCCGGTGGCCCCCGGGACCTACTATGTGAACGTGGAAAGCCTCGACGGCGCGTACCGGATACGGAGACAGTCGGACTTCGTGACTGAAATGGACCCGGCGGCGGGGGAGAACAAGGGCGCGTTCGCGATCTGCTCGGTGTCGGGCGTAGAGATTCTCGACAGCAGCTTCCGCCGAATCGAACCCCTCGTCGTCGACGAGATCACCGCGGCCTACATCCGTATGTCCGACCCCTCGGAGGTGGCGACCTCGTTCGTCCTCGACTTCGTGACGGAGGACGACGAGGGGATCGCTTTCGACGTCGCGAGAGACGTGTCGTTGACCCGTCTCGGAACGTCCTCGACCTTCCTGTCGGAACCGATCGAGCTCTACCCCGAGTGGGAATCCGGCGCTGCCGGTAGCAGCCTTCGTGCACAGGAGGTCCAGGCCAAGAAGGTCGTGGTGAAGAAGAAGAACTCGGGCAGAGCGAAGGCGAAGAAGAGGAGCACCTCCAAGGTCGTCGCCTCCCGCGTGACGAAGTCCGGAGCCGACTACGTCTTTTCCTTCGGAACCAGAGCCCCGTTCTCCGTCAAAACGAGCTTCACCTTTCACGACGGAGCCGGGCATCTGTTCATCTGCAGCCCTGCGGCCGGCGACTGTGGAAGCGCCCAGGTCCTGCCCCCGGCGCAGGTGGCGTGGATGCTCGGTCCCTTCGGGGCGGATCAGGAGGGCGACGGCCAGATCGCCCGAATGGAGCTCGAAGCGAGCGAGACGCCGGCGCAGGCGTATGTGCGTGGAATCCGCATCTCGACGAACCGCACGACGGACGGGTTCGTCACGCTGTCGGCGACGTCAGGCATCGAGACGGCCGGTCCGGTGAGGCTCCAGGTGAGAAGGCCTTGGCACCTCGGTTCCCGAACGGACGGATACCCCGTGACGTACGACGGCGCTGACGTGGAGCTCGAGCCCATCGTCATCGACATGGCGGATCGATACGGGATTCCGCCCCAGTTCCTGATGAGCCAGGTCACGAAGGAAGCGAACCGTACGGGAAACCCCGCCCGCTACAACGCCTACAGCTACCGTTACGAGGCATACGGTTTCGACTTCCGGTTCATTACGGGTGATCTTAGCGACTGCTGGGACGCTAACGGACACAACTTCCTCGCGACCTATCACCCCTTCCTCTCGTCCGGCATCCCGGGAGCGACGGGGCAGGCCGAGATGCGCCCCGTAGCCCCGTTCGATGAGGTGCCTGTGCGCTACGAGGTCCTGGCCCAGCCGATCGGGAGCCAGCCGACGAACGCATACCAGATCTCTGCCGGTCCGAACGGCCCTCCGGTCGCCTGGGACGTGGTCGTGACCGACACGACGGGGGCGAGTCAATACCAGCGGGTCGATCCGGGCTTCGAGGCGCTCGGTGGCATCCTCGGGCCAAACGACTACGCCGTCGATTGTCGCACCGGGCGGATCTCGTTCGGGGCTCCTCCCGCCGACCCTGCCCATCTGAAGGTCAACTATCAGCCGGCACGGAATGTGTCTGCCCAGCGGAGCGGGCTTGGCTCAGCGCTCGGGACGGCCATCTCGACGGCGCAGATCGCGTCGAGCTGTCCGGGCTGCGACGTGCTGCCACCGAGCGATCCCGAGATGACGATTTCGGCCTGGGCGCAGACGCGGGCGTCGGCCGGCCATGCCTTGACCCAGACGATCAACCGCTACGGCAGTCCCTTCTCGTCACCGCAGAACTGGTATCTCCTCCAGGAGGATCCGTCCTTCGACGTCCAGGGGCAGTGGTACGGTGGGGCGTCGTTCGGCCTCCTGCAGGTCTGGCCGGCGAACGCGAACACGACCATCAACCGCATGTCGCCGACCGACAGGGCGCGGATCCGGTTGATCTACAACCCGCTCTCCGAGTCAGGAACGAAGCTCTTCGACCCGCAGGTCGGGATCGAGTTCGGAGCCGCCGGGGATCGATACGCGCCCCTGAGTGAACCGCAAGAAGGGAACCGAATCGCCCACGAGCCGGAGTGTCTGCCTGGAGCGACGTCCGTGCCCTTCAACGACTGCACGTGGTCTCGCTACTGGGCGCGACGGTTCACTGCCTTCAATGCCGGTACCGACCGTGACGATAGGGGTGTCGATGCCTTCGTTGGGTACGGCTGGCCCATCGTCGAGAACTCCTCGGACTTCAGCCCCGTGCTTGAGCCCGTTCAGTGAGGAATAGTCAGATGATCAAGACGATCATGCGTCTCCTTGCGATCCCGAGCACCTTCTTCCTTGTCGCGCCTCTATACGCGCAGGTCCCGCTCGGCCAAGCAGAGGTCCTGCAGCCAGCCTCTGCCGGGCAGGTCGCGATTGACAAGTCGAAGCCGCACTGGACGTCACACGCCCTCGACGCGCTCGCGGTGCGGGCGAACGTCGTCGTCATCGATAGCGGCTTCAATGTCGCGCGCCTGCCCGGGAGAGACGACCGCGAGGGAACCCTGTTGGTCTCCGAGGGTACAGCTGGCATCAGGGAGTTCGTGAAGCTCGCTGGGTATGAGACGGAGGAGCGCGCGCCGGGGATCCTGCTCGTGGGAGAGAAGGACAGCGAGATATGGGACCGGCCTCTCGTCATCTTCGCCGAGGAGCTGACGGGCATAGGAAGAGGGGTTCGTACGTCCGTGCCACGCGAGGAGCTGGAGTGGAAACTACTGCAGACCGCCTACACGGGTATGCGCAGACTCGATCCTTCCCTGGATACAACATGTATCAGCACGTACTACTGGCCGACGGCAGAAGGGAATGGCCGTGAGTTCTATGTCCTTCAGCAGAACTCCGCAAACGTCGACGCGCGATACCCGACTGGCCGATTGCTGCGCAAGGTCAGCGTGACGAACGCGTCCGGCGACCTCGAGATCCGCGATGTGTGGGGCGAAACGAAGGGCTGGACCGCCGCCTCGCGGCGGATCAAGGGTCCCGTGGCAGACCTGGAGCTGGACTTCGACGGAGACGGTGTGATCGATGTCGTCGTCTACTCGGGAATCCCGGCGGAAACGTGTGGGTTCGCTCCGCTCCATGTGCTGTCGGGCAGGACGGGCGAAGAGATCGGCACGCTCGAAGGCTACGAGTTCCTCGTGACGCAGGATGCGGCCGGCCGGCCGAAGGTCCGGACGCTCGGGCGAGACGGCTATCGCGACTACGCCGTTCGTGAGGAGGGCAGGCTGGAACTCGTCCGGCGAGAGGAGCTGCAGACGCGGGTCCCGACGATGGCGCTGCTCGGGCAGGACGCGGCGTCGCCGGCGGCGGCGCGGCGTGGCGCTCCCGAGGAGAAGGTCATCGACAACTTCGTCCTTCCGCTCGCGCCGAGTCCGCTGAACCTCGCCGTCTTCTCGAAGGTGCGAAAGCTGAAGGAGCTCGGAGAGAAGATGACGGCACCTCGCGGAAGGCTCGACGTCGGGTCCGAGGCGAGGGTGTACGCGGACTACAAGCCAAAGCAGCAGAGGGTGAAGCGGAGCCAACAGTGAGAGCCGACGCGCCGTTCTGGCTCGACGGGAGCGAAGACGACGGGATTCCCAGCTCCGTCACAGTCTCGACGGAGGGCAGCCCGAACGCTGGGTTCGCCTCGGCCTCGCCTCGCATAGGCGTCTCCGGGCCTGTCCGCCGGCTTCGTGAGCACGGGTGGAGACCTCCTTGCTGGCACGCAGGTTCGGGCGACTCCGTCCAACGAGCCGGGTGGCGCAACCGGCCCATCGCTCGGACTGGGGACCGGGACCGACCGGGCCCTTGGAATACCTACGCCCCTCGAGCTGCATCGCGACGGAGTCAACAGACGGTTGGGCCGTAGCACATTGCCTTGGAGGATCATGTCCGGCATCTGAAGTCCCTTACGCCGCGACGGCCGCCGCGCGCACGCGGCCGAGGATCGCCACCAGCTCGTCGACCTGCGATGACGGGAAGAGGCCGTCGGGGCCGCGGGGGGCGAGGTCGGTGAAGGGGGATTCGTAGAGGAGCGCGGGGCTCATGACGCCGTGCTCGGTCAGGTGGTTCACGATCAGGTCGACGAACTCGATCTGGCTCGCGTTCAGGGTCCGGC
>JADHED010002062.1_pt1 | contig 14963 bp, 3 predicted proteins | sample 8952041 | NCBI WGS metagenome assembly JADHED01 (sample SAMN16124423, study PRJNA663239) | bioreactor sludge metagenome | isolation source: sludge (control) | place: India:Bengaluru | collected 2018-09-08
TATTGCCATAACCCTTTGGGCAGCAGAGATATACATTTTTTCCTACCAAAATATAAGTATCTTCGGCATAATTTCCATATTGGATTTTTTGCCAATTTGCCTCGCTGGGAATATCCGAAAGGAAAGTTATATGCAAATTTTTTTTGTCTATATTTTCTTGTGCAAGAAAAGGATTTTCTGCCAAAATTGCTTGCCATTCTTGTTTTGTTTTTACCATAACAGGCACTTCAAAACCCCATTGCACCGCGATTTTTTCGGATATTTTTTTTGCTAAAAGACTATTTTCTACATTTTCTGCCTCAAAAATGACATTTCCGCTTTGAATATAGCTTCTAACTTGTTCAAAGCCAATACTTTGATAAGCTGCCGCAAGTTCTGCCATTTTGATGCTTTTTTGCCCACTTACATTGATGCCACGTAGCAGAGAAATGTATTTTGTCATGGTTTTATTTTTTCTTTTATGGCAAAGAAATAATTTAATAGTTAAATTCTATTCCAAATAAAACGTGTGTAGGCTGCAAGTAACGAGCAGGATTATCAGCAGGCAAACCATCATCTTGTGGATTAGGATAGTTGGGGTCGCGCAAATTGTTGGGGAGCGGGTCGCCAACTTCGTAGCCTCTACCTGTTACAGGATTGATAATTGCAGCAGATTTGAAATTGGTAACATTGTCCATTCTCGCGCTCAAAGAAATATACCTTTTATTGGCAAAATAAAAATCTTTGGTAATGCGTATATCTGTCCAAAACCAAGGCGAACCTATTTTACTAAAAGGCTGGTCTTCAATGGGTTCATATATAGGGCGACCATTGTCTCCTACTCCCGTTTGTGTCATGGGGGTATAGCGCAAACCTGATTTATAAGTAGCCGAAAGCATGGCACGCCAGCCATTTAGCCACTTATAAGAATGTCCCTTGATTTTGAAGGTAGAATCTGGTTTAAACAAAAACATAGCCTTCACATCAAAAGGTCTATCCCATGCCAAATATTGCTCTTTGGTTGTGGTTACATTGCCTGTTTGTTGTATTTGCAAAGCCGATTCTGCGGCGGAATTAGATTTTCCTTTTGCCTGTGTATAAGTACCTGAAAGGGTTGCCCAAATTACTTTGTTTACCCTACGTGTCATAGAAACTTCCAAGCCTCTGATACGTGCATAATCTTGATTGATGAAGAAAGTTTTTTCTACAAAACGTCCTGTAGGGTCTTTTACGATAACTTTTCTACTAACAATATAGTCAAATTTGTCATTGTAAAAAGCTGTAGCCGTCAAAGCTAAGTCCTTGCTTAACTGCGTTTTAAGTCCTAATTCATAAGCAACAGTAACTTCTGGATTGAGGTTAGGATTGCCAAGATTTGCCAAAAAAGAGCGGTCTTGATATACAGGGTCGAGTCCTGCATAGACAAAACGAGGGTGTGGTAAGCGCATAGCATGGCTATAATTAAAATATAAAACACTATTGTCTGTAACGGGAAAAGAGACCCTCAAACGTGGCAGAAGCCTTGCTTTCCAACGCAAGCCCATCAAGCCAAAGGTCTGTTTTTGATAGTCTTGTCTTGTTTGGTCTAAAACAGGGGCTTTATCGTTTTTCACCGCATCATCTACAAAAGCACCCGGCGCCCAGTAGTTCATACGCAAACCAATGGCAGCAATAATTCCTTTATAACGTATATCATCTTGAAAGAAAATCCCACCATTTTGAGGGCTTGCTTTCCAAAAATCGCTGCTACTTCCCAAACTTGTGGAAGGCGTAGTAAAAGTGTCATTTACCTGAATCGGCGCGCCAATCCAAGGGCGAGTGATGTCTATCCATTGATATTCTTGAAAAACATGCTCCTGCCCCATAGAAAAATAGTGAACCTTATTTTTTGTATTATAAGTAAATTTTGATTTTATGGTATATTCTTGTGCATAATGGTCGTGCCAAAGGCTTGCTATTCCATTATTATTGAAAAAACCAGGACCTGGATTTACATACGCCACAGAATCATTCGGATTAAATACAGAAATAGGATTTGTAACAATAGAAGCAGGGTCAAAAATCTGGTCCACAGTAGTGCTGCGAAAAGGGCGACCATTTGCATCTGTGCGCAAAGCTGTAAACAAGCGTCCTACTGAAGCATTAAATGTCCAAAACTCTGATAATAAGCCCTGTACAGAAAAAGCGGTTAAATTTGACTGATGTGTATAAGTGTTGGCATTGTCGGGCTGCAAAGCAAAAGGAAACTGCAAGCCCGGCTGCATAATGGCATTATTTCCAACTACTTGCAAGGTGCGATTGCTTTGATTGATATTCAAACTATGCTGATTAGTAAGCGAAAATTTGATGCCACTTGGATATTTTTTTGTAGCAGAAAGGGGCAAACGATAGCTCAATTTTACGGTATTTGTCCATTGATTGTCTTGACGAGGCGACCAAAGTGAGTCATTTGTAAACACAGAGCTATGCAACTGATTTGCCATAATTCGATAATAATTGTCTGCTAACAAAGCACTTCCATTTACAAAAATATAGAGGCGGTTTTCGTCATTTTTCGACAATTTAATAGAACCTCCTATCGAAACATTGGCTTGGTCTGTATTCCAACTTACGCCCTGATTAACATTAAAGCCCAAATTATCTCTAAAATAAGCCCCACTTGCCGCCCATTTTTTGCCCCCTTCTTTGATTTTAGTAGAAACAATGCCCCCTGCGCCGCCGCCATATTCCGCATCAGGTCCTCCAGTAGTAACGTCCACACTTGCCACTGCGCCTGCATTTACATCTACCCCAAAACCCGTACCTGCAAGCGGGTCTTGCGCATTAATGCCTTCCACCACATATTGCGTCTCATACACGCGTGCATTGCGTATCTGAATCCCATCATTTGTTTGATTTACCCCAACTACAAGTGCCGCAATTCCCTGCACATCTTTCACATTTGTTTGCGCAATCTGCTCGGCAGTCATACTCGTTTCCGATTTGCCACTCTGCAAATTAATGAGATTTTTTTCCCCTACAATAATGACCTCGCCCGTAGTAGCCTCCGTCATCTCGATATTGAGCGTAGTTGTTTGCTCCTTATTGATACGAATACCCGTATATTCCCTATCAGCAAAGGCGGCATACGTTACCCTTACGGTATAATCCCCTGAATTTAAGTCGCTTATCTCATAGTAGCCATTGCTATCTGTATAAGCCCCCGAAGAAGTTCCAATGACCTCAATCATTGCACCCTCAATCGGATTTTTGGTTTTTGCTTCTATCACTTTGCCTTGTAGAGATCCTTGTGCTATGGCAAAAATGGGAAGAAAGCAGTATATATAAAGGAAAATTTTTTGCATGGATTGTTTGTTTTTTATCAGAAACTCGCAGATAGATTTTGGGGCAAAGATAGGGAAAAAGGACTTATTCTTGCTTTTTATTAACAACATTTCCTGTAAACTTCAACATTTTTTCTATACCTCCTTCAAAATCGCGCTTCTATGATATTTTTTTTGAGAAAACAGTCAAGCCTAAGTAACAAAAACCCCCTAAAAACGCGCCGAAGGGCTTCCGGACTTTTGGAATAGGTAAAAGCAAGTGTACAAAAAGCTTCCGGACTTTTAGAATAGGTAAAAGCAAGTGTACGAAGGGCTTCCAGACTTTTGGAATAGGTAAAAGCAAGTGTACGAAGGGCTTCCAGACTTTTGGAATAGCTAAAAGCAAATGTACGAAGGGCTTCCAGACTTTTGGAATAGGTAAAAGAAAATGTACGAAGGGCTTCCAGACTTTTAGAATAGCTAAAGACGCTTATTTTGACTTTATTTTGTGATAGTGATAAGAAATCCCTAAAATCCCCTTTTTAGGGGAGAAAATCGCCCTAAAATCGCCCCTACCTTTGTATTCATAAATCCCATTAAGGTAAAATAAAATTTTACAAACAATGAAGACAATCTCTTATCTCATTTTCACATTCTTTCTCTTGCCATGTTTTATCGTGGCACAACCTACTTCTTGGCAATCTCGTGGCGTAGGTGGTGGTGGAGCTTTTTATGCACCAAGCATCAATCCTGCAAATCCTAACGAATTGTATGTCAGCAGCGATATGAGCGAATTGTATCACAGTTTGGACGGTGGGGCAAGCTATGATTTGCTCTCGTTCACACAAATCAATGGGCGACATAATAGCAATGTGCGCTTCACGAATATTGCAGGCACGCAGTATTGCATTTCTTACAAGTTACAAGGCAGCAGCGATTATTTTGCCCTTGTCAAAACCACAGATGCTGGCGCAACTTGGAGCGAAGTTGCCAATAACATGGACAGGTATTCAGAATTGTATAGTCTGTATGTAGATTACAACAACCCCAATCGTATTTTAATGAGCGATTATTCTTCCCTTTGGTATAGCAGCAATGCAGGTTTGACTTTTACCAATATCCATACCACCGCCAATGGAAATGGCTTAATTGTGGGTGGCGCATGGTTTGATGGCAATAATATGTATGTAGGAACAATAGATGGCATCATTTCCAGCACAAATGGTGGAACTTCATGGACTACAATGGCTACAACAGGGATTCCCGCAGGAGAAGGGATTCTTTCTTTTGTAGGAGCAAAACAAGGCGGACAAACCCGTTTTTATTGTGTTACAGGGGTTGCTGCAAATTGTTGGGTAAATATGACTGCCTCTGGCTCAGATTATCAAGGCATGGCTACGGGCGTTTACAAAATGGATTTGCCTGCTACAAATTGGGTTTCGATTACAGGGGGACTAAATCTTGCCAATGATTATCCCGAATTTGTAGATTGTGCAGAAACAGATATTAATACTTGCTATTTGGCAGGCGGTTGCAATATTGGGCATCCTCGTATTTGGAAAACCACAAATGGCGGAACGTCTTGGACAAATACCTTTTTAACCACCAATAACCAAAATATTGTAACAGGTTGGAGTGGCGCAGGGGGAGACAGGGCTTGGACGTATGGAGAAGTGCCTATGGCTTTTGCGGTAAGCAAAACAGATAATAACCTATTGTATTTCACAGACTTTGGTTTTGTGCATAAATCTATTAATGGTGGCACAAGTTGGAAACAATGTTATGTGGCAGCCAGTGATGAACACCCTGCAAATGCTGCTACCCCTCAAAAAATGAGTTATCACAGTGTAGGCGTAGAAAATACAACTTCTTGGCAGGTGCATTGGGCAAATGCCACAAATATGATGGCTTGTTTTTCTGATATAAAAGGGATTCGCAGTACAGATGGCGGTACTACTTGGGGCTTTAATTATACAGGACATAATGCAAATAGCATGTATCGCATTACGCAAGCCAGCAATGGCACTATGTATGCGGCTACGTCTAATGTGCATGATATGTATCAAAGTACACGTCTAAGCGATAACTATCTTAATGCAAATGACAGCGAAGGAAAGGTGGTTTTTTCCACAGATATGGGCGCAACTTGGCAACTTATGCACTTTTTTAATCACCCTGTTTTTTGGGTAGCGATTGACCCCAACAATCAAAATACTTTGTATGCTTCTGTGATTCATGCTACTTTGGGCGGAATCTATATGACCACAAACGCCAATCTTGGGGCGGCTTCTACTTGGACAAAACTCCCAAATCCGCCTCGTACCGAAGGACACCCTGCTTCTATTGTAGTTTTGAATGATGGGAAAGTAGTGGCTACTTATTCTGGGCGCAGAAACCCAGGCTTTACTGCCTCATCAGGTTGTTTTATGTATGATGGCACAAACTGGACAGATGTAAGTCATTCAGGCATGTACTATTGGACAAAAGATATTGTCTTAGACCCTAATGATGCTGCACAAAATACTTGGTATGTATGCGTGTTTAGCGGTTGGGGCGGCGCACCAAATGGTTTAGGCGGTTTATACAAAACGACAAATAGAGGGCAATCTTGGACAAAAATTTGGAACAGTGACAGGGTAACTTCTATTACTTTTAACCCCAATAATCTTTCAGAAGCCTATCTTACCACAGAAGTAGAGGGTTTATGGATTTCGCAAGACATGAACTTGGCAAATCCTACTTTTTCTTTGGTAAATAACTATCCTTTTCGTCAGCCCGAAAGAGTTTTTTTTAATCCTTACAATGCCAATGAAATGTGGGTAACTTCTTTTGGCGGCGGTTTGAGAAAAGGAGACCTTAACCCGATTGTTCCGCCACCACCTGTTAGCAACAATCACCCGCATCTGTTTTTAGATAGTTTGACAAAAGTTAGCCTTTTAGCGAAAAAAAACACCCTTGACCCTGATTGGGTGGCACTCAAAGCCGAAGCCGACAATTATGCCACCCTTCCTGTGATGACTTGGTCGCCTGCTGCGGCAACGGTTTGGAATAGCAATTATATTTTTTACAATTATTGTGGCAGTAGTTGGGATGATGCAGCCATGAGTTTGGGCATGGCACATCAACTTACAAAAGGAGCTACAACAGGCACATTTCCAACGACTTATTCCAATAAACTCCTACAATTAGCAGATACTATTTTGGCGGTAAATGCTCGCTACCCACTTTGTAATGGCTGCCCACACCCTTTGCTATATAATTCCACATATGCTACTCGACACTTAGGAAATGTGGTTGCAATTATCTATGATTGGTGCTATGATGAATTGGGCGCAACGCGCAAAACGGCACTTATCAATATGATGAATGACTGGTTTGCCTATATACGAGTGCCTTACAACGTCTATCAAAATGATGTGAATCCTACGGGCAACTACTACTTTGGCAATGTAATTTGTACCGCATATATGGGACATGCCACAAAAGGCGACAACGCATTGGCGCAACAAATGATTGACTACGCCCGTCAGCGTGTGTTGGGAACGCAAAGTGGCTCGCTTTTGCCTGCGGATTTGGCAAATAATTTCCTCAAAGAAACCTATACAGGAAATTTGCCATCATATTGTTCAAGTTCTTATCTCGGACCTACAAACTATAAAGCTGCCCCTCAAAAAGATGGCATACCTGTACAAGGTTGGGCATATACAGGTGGCACCATTGAGCGTTTGATAGATTATTGTTTTTTGGTAAAAAGTACCACAGGCGAAAACATTGCCGACAGTCTGATGCCTTATTTTTCCAAAGTCTCTGAGGCTTTTGCCCATTCCCTTACCCCAAATCGTTTTCAAGTGGATAATAGCAATGATTGGGGTTCTTTTCTTGGAAATATTTTGAGTTATAGCCTTCCTTTGCGTTTGGCTGCTGTTACAGAAGGAAGTGCGCAAGGAGCTTTTGCCCAGTATTTTCATACAAATTGGATAGAACCCGTAACTTTGGCTGCTACTTGGAATCATGGTTATCCTGAATTATATTGGGAAAAAATGCTCTACCAAAAGACACGCCCTTCAACCGCTTTTAATTACAAGCCTTATTATCCCAAACCTACTTTGAATGTATTAAATGCTGTGCCTGTAAATCAATCTTTGCCCAAATATTATATGCGCAAAGATTGGACAAAACAAGCTACTTGGTGTGTATTGAATATGAGTGCGGCTTTTTATGACGACCATGACCACGACAATGCAGGACATTTTCAAATTGTAAGGGGCGATAGCCATGATGGAGATGATTTGCTCTTAGTAGGGCAAAATGAAGTAGGCAATCAAGGCAGCTTTGGCTTAAATGGAATTGAGGGAGGAACTTGTTATCATGGTTCAAGCTCTTTGAGCAATACGCTATATTTTGATGATTACAATGTATATAGTAGCGTGGACAATACGGGCTTGCACAAAGGTGGGCAAACAGGTTTTGGTTATGATGATTTGACACATCAAGAACAAAATGATACTTTTACTTTTGTAAGAGCCTGTTTAACAAGTGCTTATCATAGAAATGGAGATTTTACAGATACGGTTAATCATACATTACAATACTTTTATCGCTCCTTTTTGTATTTGAGAGATATGGATATGTATGTGATTTATGATAATTTCAAAGCCAAAAATAGCAGCCACGCAAATGGTCAATATCAAAAACACTTACGTTGGCATTTTATGGAAAACCCGACCATTACAGGCAACAATATTACCGCAGTAATGGATAATTCTAAATTGTTTGTGCATACGGTTTTGCCTGCAAATGTAACGATTACAAAGGTAAATGAAAGCAATAATCCTGATAATACTTTTGGTTCTTGGATGAACTATGCTTTTAATACCTTCACTTGGCGTGCAGAAGTGGTGGAAACAGGCAATCCGCTTAGGCAAGATATTTTGACTGTGATGCAGCCTGCAAGTTTGTTGGCGACCGAAATGCAAACTACGGCTATTGCTACTGCTTCAAATGATATGGAAGGAGCGATTATTAGCTATGCTGGTAATCAAGAATGGGTGCTTTTTAACAAAAATACCGCAAAATATCAACCGCCTATTGCTACTACGAACTATCTATTTACTTGGACAGCAAATACTTGGCATACTCTCTGTGGACTGGTTGCAAATGCCTCATATCAAGTAGATTATAATGGAATTTCGGTTACAGTAACACAATCTGCTACGGGCAATTTCACAGCAAGTCCTTCGGGTGTGTTGCGTTTTCAGGTGCCATTTGTTACGCCACTACCTATCACAGATTTGCAATTTACAGGTTTTGAAAATGGGGCAAAAAATACGCTTGTTTGGACTTGTAATAGTACAGATGCGATTGAAAAAGTAGAAATAGAGCGTTCTGCAAATGGAAATACATGGGAAAAAATAGGACAGGCTTCCTTTTTTAATCAAATACAAACAAAATATGATGACAATAATCCATTGGTAAATGCTTATTATCGCCTCATTTTCAGAGATATAAATGGAAAGGAAAGCCTAAGCGACAAAGTTCAAATTTATCGTCAAAATTACACACAAATAGCGGTTTCTCTTTCGCCCAATCCTGCAAATGATTTGCTTACGATTACTTATGCAAATGGGAGCATTTCCAAAATGAGGATTTTTGATGCAAATGGCAGAGAAATAAGTACCATTTTCCCACAAAGCACAGAAACACAAATCAATATTTCTGCTTTGGCAAAAGGTATTTATTTTCTAAAAATCCAAAATACAGAAGGTGAATGGCTTATAACTGAAAAGTTTGTGAAGGAATAAAGAATCTCGTTTCATAGCAGCCCTTTGCGAATCGCAAAGGGCTATCCTGTTTTTGGTCGTTCTAACATTTTCGATAAACATAAATCTTAGTGAATTATGTTTTTTTTGTATATTGCCGCCCAATTTCTATTCGTAGAAATGTTGAAGTTTTTACTATACTTTAATGCTGTAATATGAACAAGAACATTTACACAATCTTATCCGCTTTTATGCTGCTTACTGCGCCTTGTTTTTTGCAGGGACAGATGCACCATGAGGGAAAAAACACAACCGCTATACAGGCGGAGATGAATGAGCCTGTCATTCAAAAAATGTATCAAAAAGGTGGTGCTTTCGAGGCTTTTGATATGCGCCACGAAGATGTATCAAAAAGAGATGCTTTTACTAAGCATTTCCCTACGGGTGATGGACATTATTTGGCGATTGTAGGGGCTGGAAAAGTTCATTATCAAGAAAATGGAGCTTGGCTTACAATTGCTCAGGATATTGTAAAAAATCATTCTAATAAACATACAAATTATGATTTTTACAATAAATGGAATGCGTTTAAAACCTATTTTTCTGCTGATGCACATCAAGGAATTTTGATAGAAAAAGGAAATGAGCAGACAAAACTCTGGCAAAATCCTGAAATGACTTGGCTTGATGCTGCGGGTAATGTGATTGTTTCTGAAGAAGCAAATGCAAAATCGCTGGTTTATACGAATGACAATAAGATTACTTACAAAAAAGTATTTGATAATATAGACGCGATTGCACAACAAAATACAACAGGTATAGAAACGCATTACTTGATTCAAGCGGCACAAACAGCTCCTGCAAATGCAAAGTATTTGGCTTTTGGCGAAAAGATGACTTTGCCCTCTGGCTGGAAGGTCGTAGGCAAAAAAGCTAAAGGTGCTTATTTTCAGCAGCTTGGTTTTTACAATACAGCCAATGAATTAGTTGGTATATATGATATGCCTCGTTTTTGGGACTCTGGCAAAGGGATTTATGGCGAAAATGCACAGACAAATGACAAATTGAATGGTTATTATTCCTTTTCACAACAGGGAAATGAGGTAACTTTTTATACTTTGGTAGAAACTTTTTGGCTTTGCTCTCCCGAAAGAAGTTATCCTATTACGATAGACCCTACTTACACTGCCTATCCTGACAATGCAACTTGGTACACACAAACCGCAGATGACTGTGGCGGCAATCAAAGCGATTTGATGAAGATAGGCTTCGATAATGGTTCGGGCTTATTTTCTGGAACATCAGACTGTTTTATGCAATGTGCTGCGCGTTTTAATTTGGGTGGTATTCCTGACCATGTACCCGGCAACACTACAACTGTTATCTGCTCTACTTCTGTAAATCTGCACTATATCGGAAATGATGTGCCTGATAATGCGAACTGCGGAGCGACTTATGAGGGAGAATTTCGTGTGGGACGGGTTGATGTAAACCTTATTACGCAATTTCCTTACAATGCCATAGAAACTTTGCACCCTTATCCTGACCCTAACTTCCCTGCTTATTGGTCTTGGGGGGCGCAAGGAAATACTTTCTATCCTAATCTTACCGCAAATGGTAATAACTGGTTTAGAGCAAGTTGTGGTATTCCTGGCAATCAAGATGTTTCTGATAGCTTAGTGGCAGACTATGTTTCTATTGGATTTGATAATACATCGGGGCATGGAAATCCAGGCTTTCAGTTGTTTTGTTGTTTTTGTACGCCAGATGATGATGACTGGATTCAATTTGATGGGCATACAAGCGTAAATAAACCATACCTTACCATAGAATATTATGTCGTACCTGAATATACTATCTATGGGAACGGCAATGATAATAATGCTACAAATGACTGGTATGTATATGGATTTAATGGGAATGATGTTACCCTAAATCCTTCGCAAGTACAATATAGAGGCTACTATCAAAGTTCTGGCTTAAACATTACAACAACAAACGCTTGGGCTTTGGCTGCTTCGCCGAGTGCCGCAGTTGCTGGGGCAACAAATACGGCTTGGCAAGGTTGTACAGTAAACAATGACAATCATACTGTTGTTCACAAACGTAGAGGTTTCCCTTGCGGACAGTATCAGGCTACTATCACAGGCTTTGATGGCACTGCGCAAGTGAGCGTGAATGGGGGACCTTTCCAAAATGTGCCTGCTGCTCCTTTTACTTTTTGGGCAGATACCCTTACTCAATATTCTACCGTTGAAATTCGCCATGCTGCGGGCGGAGGCAATTCGAGCTTGAGTGTAACTTTTGATAGGGTAGATAATTGGAAGGCTGATGCAGGTACAGATGTTTCACTTTGTTCGGGAGATACTTTATTCTTATTGGGAAATATAAGTGGGCTTGGCGGTTCGGGTACACCTGCTACTACGCCTTGTACAAATACAAATCCGCCTAATTGCGCGGTTACGTATGAGTGGTTGGGACCAAACTTAAACCCAAACCCTTCTCCTTTCCAAAATGTAACCCTGATGAATGTTACTACTTCTGGTTCATACTATTTGACTGTAACATCTGCCATAGGCTGTCAGTCAAGAGATACAATTAATGCTACTATTTTATCTGCTCCTATTATAACGCCTAATGCGGTTCCGAATCCGATTTGTTCTGGTGGAACGGTTTCTATTGCGCTTAATAGCAATCAAACAGGGGTTACTTATAATTGGACAAGAGATAATACTTTCTTTGTGTCGGGAACAAGTGGGCAAAGCGGGGTAACTGCTCCTATTAACCTTACTTTGACAAACACAACAAGTCAGCCGCAAGTAGTCAATGTCAATGTTACAGCACTGAAAAACGGCTGCGAATATCCGCAAGCTCCTATTGCAATAGGCGTTCAACCTGTTCCTCAGATTTCTGCATTAATGGCATCTAACAATCCATTATGTTCGGGACAACAGGCTATCATTATTCCTGCTTCACCTAACTTCTCAAACCTTGTTTATACTTGGTCTTTTGTGGCTGCAAATCCTGGTGCAGTTGTGGGTTCTCCTGTCGCGGCTGGTGTTACAGGTACACAAATCAGTGTTGCATTGTTAAATCAGTCAGGTATCACAGAGAATGGCTCTTTTATCCTATCAGCTTCTTCTCCTAATTCCTGCCCTGTGCCTTCTGTTACTGTGCCTGTTACAGTTAATCCTAAACCCGTAGCCTCTATCACAGCCGCAGGAGCTACTTCTTTTTGTCAAGGAGGAAATGTAACCTTAAACGCTTTGCCTTCTTCGGGGGTAAACTATCAATGGTCAAACAGTCTTACTACTTCTTCTATCAATGTAAATACAGGCGGTGCGTATTGGGTAGTGGTAACGAATAGCTCTTTTTGTAAAGATACAGCTATCGTTGATGTAATTGTCAATCCTAATCCGCCTATTTCAAATATCACAACCATAGGGCCAACTACTTTCTGTGCAGGTGATACAAGTTTGGTTTTAGATGCAAATATAGGAAACAGTTATACTTATAATTGGTCTCCTGCAAATCCTGCTATTGGTAGCCCATTGTATTATATCACGCAGTCAGGGGTTTATTCTGCAACGGTTATAAATCCTGTAACACAGTGTAGCACAGTGCTTGCCCCTGTAAATGTGCAGATTAATCCAACGCCAAGTGCTACGCTTTTTGCTTCTAATGGCGCGGTCAATTATGTTTGTGCCGACCCGCTTACGGATTTAATCACAACAGCAACGGGTGGAACAGCTCCTTATAATTATCAATGGACTGCCGTAGCGAATGGCACTTCTACGATAACGATTCCTTATCCTGGGCAGAATTACAGCCCTGCTACTTTGCCTCCAGGCGCGACTGGGACAACTATTTACGAAGTAGAAGTTACTGATGCAAATGGTTGTGAAACTACTACCAATACATTTACCGTAAATCCTTCGCCAACTGCCAATATTCAAGCGATTTTTACGCCTTCTACTTTCTGTACGGGCTTAGATTCTGTGATTTTGAACGCAACAGGTGCGGGAAATGGTACTTATAACTGGGGTGCTGTGGCTCCTACACCGCTTACAAATCTTTCACAGTCAGGAAGTTTTGCGTATATCATAGGTTCAGGACAGTATTTTGTTATTGCTACGAATCCTGAAGGCTGTAGCGATTCTGCTTATACACAAACATACAACTTCAATACGCCTCCAGCCGTTGCGATTACCTTAGCCGCAGGTCAAGACAATCAAATTTGCCAAAACGAAACGATTACCCTCTATGCACAACCTACGGGCGCGAATTATAGCTATGAATGGAGCTTTGAGGGGCAGTTTATTGCGGGCGGAGGTGCAGATTCTGTTATCGTAAATGAAGCAGGCATCTATACAGTAGCTATTTTGGATTTGGGAACACAATGTCCGGGTATTGCTACACAGGAAGTTATTGTGAATGATACCTTAGAAACGCATATTGTCCCTTCTAATACCAATTTAGCTTTCTGTGAGGGCGAATCAATTACCCTTACTGCGCCACAAAATAGCAGTGTTGCAAGTTATCAATGGTATATGAATGGGGTGCCTGTTTATACAGGAAATCCACTTGTCGTTACCTCAACTAATTATGTAGCTCCTGGACTTGTTTCCGTAGGTTTGGTAACTACAGGTGGCTGTACAAGCTCTGATATGCTAAGTCTTGTGATGAATCCGCTTCCTGTGGCAAGTATAACGCCTGTTGCTTCGTCTATAGGCTTGTGTGAAAACGAAACACTCACTTTGCAAGCTGCGGGCGGCAACGCATATAACTGGACACATAACGGTGCGCCTTATTCTCAAACACAAAGTATCACGATTACTGCCAATCAAAACGCTAACTGGACAGGTGTTTATGGGGTAACTGCCATTAGTGCCGCAGGTTGTAGAAGTGCAAGTCAAGCACAGGTAGAGTTGTATGCGAAACCACAGCCCTACGGCGAGATATACGCAGCAGGAGATGTGAATATTTGTCAGGGTAATTCTGTTCCGCTAAATGCTATTCAGACAACAGGCGATTTTATTTGGCTAAAAGACGGTGACACCATTCCAAATACAATGAATGTCAATCCTTTGAATGTGTTTCAAGCTGGAACTTACAATATTATGGTAACAAACGACTGTGGTTCATTCCTAACAGGTACACCTATTATGGTAACACAAAGTCAGCCTGTGAATGCCGCATTTATCTACAATCCATTTGTCGTTCACCCCAATGAAGCCGTAAACTTTGTGAATCAATCTGGCGGTGGCAGCTTGGCAAGTTGGGAGTTTGGAGACGGAGGGCAATCTACTTCGTTTAATACCATACATGAATATCAAGTTCCTGGCAACTATACCGTACAACTTACCATTAGAGACCAGTATGGCTGCTCTGATGACACCCTTCGCACCGTAGTTGTAGTTCCTTGGGGCGATCCATTCATTCCAAATGTCTTTAGTCCAAATGGAGATGAGATGTACGAGCAGTGGGACATCTATTACGCAGATTTACTTGGCATTCAGACAGTTGTATATGACCGTTGGGGCGTTAAAGTCTTTGAAACCTTTAATCCAGACAAGAGTTGGGACGGTACAAAGGCAACAGGGCAAGATTGTCCCGCAGGTGTTTACTACTATATCGTTACAGGTAGCAAACCATCAGGCGAAAAGGTGCAGTTTAAAGGAAATCTTACGCTGTTAAGGTAAGATGATATACAACGAGACCTGTCATGTTTTAAAAACATGGCAGGTCTCTGCTTTTATAAGGTTGTTTCTTTTTCAAAAATCAATTTTGCTACCAAACGCCTATTCTTATCTATCTCTTTATTTGTTTAAAATAACAAGCCTATTTCTATATCTGTTTAATAAGATTATATTTTAAAAAGATTAATTTTGATTTCTTATCCTCTTAATACATTTTTTTCAAT
>JADHED010002063.1_pt1 | contig 14962 bp, 13 predicted proteins | sample 8952041 | NCBI WGS metagenome assembly JADHED01 (sample SAMN16124423, study PRJNA663239) | bioreactor sludge metagenome | isolation source: sludge (control) | place: India:Bengaluru | collected 2018-09-08
GTCGTTGTTGCTTCGCCTTGTCGTGCTATAGCACTGCCTGCGGCTTCGCGCCTAGACACGAATGATTTGGAAACGGAGTTACTTGAACTGCACCTGCACAGGCTGGGCGCCGGGCAGGCCCACATAGGTGGCCGTGACGTCCAGGCCGGCGCGCGGCGGCAGCAGCGGCGAGAACGATCCCAGGCTGATCAGGTCGCCCGGCTGCAGGACGATGTCCTCCTTCTGCAGCGCCTGGGCCAGCCAGACCACGGCCTGGAGCGGCTGGCCCAGGATGTCGCTGCCCTGGCCGCTGGCCAGCAGCTCGCCCTTGTCGTTGGTCAGCTGCACCTGCATGCGCTCGAGCGCATCGAGCAGCGCATAGCGCTCGCCGCGCGTGACCGGCACGGCAATCGGCTGGCCGGCCACGCCCAGGCGCGCGCCCACGTTGATGGCGGCCACGCCCGCGCCGTTGAGCTGCGGCGGCGCCTGCACCACCAGGTCGGGCAGCTCGATGAAGGGGATCACCTGGTCGATATGCTGCAGCACCTCATACGGCGTGCGCGCGTGGTTGATGGCCGCGCTCTTCACGCGCACCAGCATGTCGGCCTCGAACAAAGGCCGCGCGCCAAAGGCGGCCGGCACGCTGGCGCCGCTTTGCTCGATCATGCCCTCGTAGAGCTTGCCCCACACGGGCTTGTCGGTGTTGAAGCGCTTTTGCACCGCCGGGTTGGTCAGGCCCGCCTTGTAGCCCACCACCTTGCCGAAGCTCGATGCCAGCAGCAGGTTGAACTTGGCGCGCGTGCAGGCACCGTCGGCGTCGGACAGGGCGGGGAAGTTGGGCGCCGGCGTCTTGGACGCGTAATGCGAGGCCATGACGCCCACGTCGCCATCGCTCAAACACTGCGCCTGCGCGCCCATGGCCCATGTAATGCCCGCCGCCAGCGCGACGATGGTCTGCTTCATGCTCATGCAAGTCTCCGTTGGGTTGGTTATGACGGCCGATGGTACTGTGCCCGGCGTACCCGGGGCACGGCGTTGGCCCGGGTTCAACCAGCGTCGGGGCGGACCGTCCAGTCGATCGGGTCTTGCTGCAGCACCATGTCGATGTCCAGCCCCAGGGTCACGCCCACCTTGCCGGGGAAGGACACGGCCAGTTCGCGCTCGCCCAGGCCGGCCTCGCGGGCGCGGGCGCGCCAGGCGGCCAGGTGCAGCACGCCGGCCAGGGGTTCGTAGTCGTTGTTGTCAAACGGCGCGTGGTGGTGGGCCAGGGCGTCCACCACCACCGCCGGCAGTTGCCAGCGCCGGGCCAGCTCGGCACTGACCTGGGCGTAGCAGTAGCCCAGCAGGCGCTGCTCCAGCTTGGCGCGGCGCGGGTCCAGCGGCGGCACCAGGGTGTTGATGGACTGCATGCGCTCAGGGTCGCCCAGATGCAGCGCCAGCTCGCCCACGCCATGCAGCAGCCCGGCGGTGTAGGCCGCGATCTGGCTGTGATGCACCAGGCCGGCAAAGGAGCGTGCCAGCTTGGCGGTATTCAGGCTGTAGCGCCAGAACTGCTGCAGGTTGACGCCCGGCACCGAACGCGAGGCAGCGCCCAGCGGCGCCGAGCGCACCAGCGTGCGCAGCTGCGCCACGCCCAGCAGCGCCAGCGCCTCGGGAATGCCGCTGATCTGCTGCTGCGCGCCAAAGGCTTCGGCGTTGGCCTCTTGCAGCAGGCGCGCGGCCAGGGCCGGATCGGTGCCGAAGAGTTGGTTCAGGCGCCGCAGGCTGGGCTCGACCTGCGCCAGCTCGCTCATCAACAGCGCCACCGCGCGTGGCTGGCTGGGCAGCTCGATGGGCTGGGCCAGCAGGGCTTGAAGCTCCATGGGGGGACTAGTACTTCGTTTCACCAAAACATTGACATGAAAATCGCGCCTTTGCCCGCCATGCTGCGTTGCAAATCCTCGCGATAGCTACGGCTATCGCTGCGGTTTGCGCCTTGCCTGACGGACAAAGACATCGATTTCATTACGTCAACCTTTTGATGAAACGGAGTACTAGCGGAACACAAAGAAAAGATGCGGGCATTATGGCCGCAGCAGGCGCCACCGATCCCTCACAACCAGGTCGATCCAGGCCTGGGGCCGGTCTCGATGATGAACTCTGGCGTGCCGCCCAGCACGAAAGCGCCCAGCACCAGGCTGAGCAGCGACATGAAGATGCTGGCCCAGAACGCCGTCCAGAAGCCGCTCAGATAAAAGCCGTTCACCAGCTTTGCCACCAGCATCAGCACCAGCGCGTTGATCACCAGCAGGAAGAGGCCGAAGGTGATCAGCGTCAGCGGCAGCGTCAAGAACACCAGCAGCGGCCGCACGACCGCATTGGCCAGGCCGAGCAGCAGCGCCGAGATGACCAACGCGCCAACGCCATCGAAGCGTATGCCTTTGAACACATGGCTGCAGACCCACAGGCCCAGCGCCAGCGTGGCCCAATGGATCAGGAATGGAGTCAGGTTGGCAAGCATGGCGGCGCCGCGCGGCGAGGTGAATGATGCGTGCATTCTATGCACGCAGGTGCATTGCAAATACTTGACGAATTCGCTCGGCACGCTTGCAGTACAAGCGCATCGAGCTATCAAAACAGTTGCAGAGGACGACACGCCACGGCGGTGGCCAGGCAAGGCGCCCCGTCGCCGCGCATGGACAGAAGAGCCCTGCGGCGTGACAATGTCCCATCGCTTGGCGCGCCCACGCGGCCCGTGAACTCTCGGGCCATGCGCCTGGCCTCTCTCACTCGGCAGCGCCCAGGCAGTGCATCGTGGCGCAAGCCGCCGAGCCCCCCAATCTTCCACCCAGCACAGGAGCTTGAACCATGAAAGCAGCACGCTTCCACGCCCGCGGCGACATCCGCATCGAAGACATTCCAGAGCCTACCGTGGCCCCCGGCACCGTCGGCATCGACGTCGCCTGGTGCGGCATCTGCGGCACCGACCTGCACGAGTTCATGGAGGGGCCGATCTTCATTCCGCCCTGCGGCCACCCGCACCCCATATCGGGCGAATCCGCGCCCGTCACCATGGGCCATGAGTTCTCGGGCGTGGTCTATGCCGTAGGCGAAGGCGTGACCGACATCCAGGTGGGCCAGCATGTGGTGGTCGAGCCCTACATCATTGCCGACGACGTGCCCACCGGGCCGGGCGAGCGCTACCACCTGTCCAAGAACATGAACTTCATCGGCCTGGGCGGTCGCGGCGGCGGCCTGTCTGAAAAGATTGCCGTCAAGCGCCGCTGGGTGCACCCGATCTCCAACGCCATTCCCCTGGACCAGGCGGCCCTGATCGAGCCCCTGTCAGTAGGCCACCACGCCTATGTGCGCAGCGGCGCCAAGGCCGGCGACGTGGCGCTGGTGGGCGGCGGCGGCCCCATCGGGCTGTTGCTGGCGGCCGTGCTGAAGGCCAAGGGCCTGAAGGTCATCATCACCGAGCTGAGCGCCAAGCGAAAGGAGAAGGCGCGCGAGTCCGGCGTGGCCGATCACATCCTCGACCCGTCCCAGGTGGACGTGGTGGCCGAGGTGATGAAGATCACCGGCGACCAGGGCGCCGACGTGGCCTTTGAATGCACCAGCGTCAACAAGGTGCTCGACCAACTGGTGGCCGCCACCAAACCGGGCGGCGTGGTGGTGATCGTGTCGATCTGGAGCCATCCGGCCACCATCAACGTGCACAGCGTGGTGATGAAAGAGCTGGACGTGCGCGGCACCATCGCGTACTGCAACGACCACCAGGAAACCATCAAGCTGGTGGAGGAAGGCAAGCTCAACCTGGAGCCCTTCATCACCCAGCGCATCCAGTTGCAGGATTTGATCTCACAGGGTTTTGAAACGCTGATCCACAACAACGAATCGGCGGTGAAGATCATCGTTCAGCCCCGGCTCAAGTAATTCCATATCTAAATCACCCATGTCGTTGTTGCTTCGCCTTGTCGTGCTACAGCACTGCCTGCGGCTTCGCGCCTCGACACGAATGATTTGGAAACGGAATAAGCCCCGAGCCAGGCTGCACAACCGCCGTCAGCGCCGTCAGCGCCGGCCCTGCAGCTTGGCAAAGGCCGAGGCCATGGCGCCTTGCGGCGCCGGGTCTGCGGCGCGGCGCTGCGGCTGGGCGTAGCCCCGGCCCGCGCCCTCGAAGCGGTTCTCGCGCGGGCCATCGCGGCGCGCGGGCGCAGCGGCGTCCAGCTTCATGCTCAGGCTGATGCGCTTGCGCACCGCATCCACCTCCAGCACCTTCACCTTGACGATGTCGCCGGTCTTGACCACTTCGCGTGCGTCATTGACGAACTTGTGCGCCAACTGGCTCACATGCACCAGGCCGTCCTGGTGCACGCCCAGATCGACGAAGGCACCAAACTGCGCCACGTTGCTTACCGTGCCCTCCAGGACCATGCCCTCGCGCAGGTCGGCAATGTCTTCCACGCCGTCATTGAAGCGCGCCACCTTGAAGTCCGGGCGCGGGTCGCGGCCGGGCTTTTCCAGCTCGGCCAGGATGTCCTTGACCGTGATGGCGCCAAATTTCTCGCTGGCAAACAGCTCGGGCTTGAGGCTTTTGAGCATGTCGGCGCGGCCCATCAGCTCGGCGATGGGCTTGCCGGTCTTGACGATGATCTGCTCGACCACCGGATAGGTTTCGGGGTGCACGCCGGTCATGTCCAGCGGGTTATCGCCACCGCGTATGCGCAAGAAGCCGGCCGCCTGCTCGAAGGTCTTGGCGCCCAGGCCGCTCACCTCCATGAGCTGCCTGCGGCTTTGGAAGGCGCCATGCTGCTCGCGCCAGCGCACCACGGCCTTGGCCACGCTGGCGGACAGGCCCGACACGCGCGACAAAAGCGGCACGCTGGCCGTGTTCAAGTCCACGCCCACGCTGTTGACGCAGTCCTCGACCACCGCGCCCAGGGTGCGCGCCAGCTCGCTCTGGTTCACGTCGTGCTGGTACTGGCCCACGCCAATGCTCTTGGGCTCAATCTTCACCAGTTCGGCCAGCGGGTCCTGCAGCCGCCGGGCGATGCTGGCGGCGCCGCGCAGGCTCACATCGACATCGGGCATCTCTTGAGAAGCGTACTCACTGGCGCTATAGACCGAGGCACCAGATTCGCTCACAACTATCTTTTCGATAGCTGCTTGCGCTTTACCATCAAGCGCTGCGGCCTGTTTTGACATCAGTTTTATGAGCTCAGCGGCCAGCCTGTCGGTCTCGCGGCTGGCGGTGCCGTTGCCAATGGCGATCAGCTGCACGCCGTGCTTTTGCACCAGCCGGCCGAGCGTCGCCAGGCTGCCGTCCCAGTCGCGGCGCGGCTCGTGCGGGAAGACGGTGGCGGTCTCGACCAGCTTGCCGGTGTTGTCCACCACCGCCACCTTGACGCCGGTGCGAATGCCCGGGTCCAGGCCCATCACGGCCTTGGGGCCGGCGGGCGCGGCCAGCAGCAGGTCGCGCAGGTTGTCGGCAAAGACCTTGATGGCCACCTTTTCGGCGTCCTCCCGCAGGCGCGAAAACAGATCGCGCTCGGTGGACAGCGACAGTTTCACGCGCCAGGTCCAGGCCACGCATTTGCGGATCAGGTCGTCGCTCTTTCTGCCCGCGTGGCTCCAGCCCAGGTGCAGGGCGATGCGGCCTTCCGCCAGGCTGGGGCTGTCGCTCCTTCCCCCGCTGGGGGAAGGTGGGGATGGGGGCGTTGCGCCCGCACTCGGCCCCCACCCCTGCCCTCCCCCAGAGGGGGAGGGAGTCAATTCGGGCTGCACCAGCTTGGCCTCCAGAATCTCCAGCCCGCGGCCGCGGAACACCGCCAGCGCCCGGTGGCTGGGCACGCGGCCTATCGGCTCGTCGTAGTCAAAATAGTCGCGGAACTTGGCCACCTCGGGGTCGTTCTCGTTCTTGCCGTCCACCAGCTTGGAGCGCAGCAGGCCCTCGGCCCACAGCCATTCGCGCATGGTCTGCACCAGTTGCGGGTCTTCGGCCCAGCGCTCGGAAAGGATGTCACGCACGCCGTCCAGCACCGCGAAGGTGGTGGAGAAATCGGGCCCCGGCTTGCCATCGTCGAGCACCGTGGCGCTCTGGCAGAAGGCGCGCGCCTCTTCGTGCGGGTCCAGCGTCGGGTCGGCCAGCAGCTTGTCGGCCAGGGGCTCAATGCCGAATTCCCTGGCGATCTGGCCCTTGGTGCGGCGCTTTTGCTTGAACGGCAGGTAGATGTCCTCAAGCTCCTGCTTGGTGGCGGCCGCCGCAATGGATGCGCGCAGGGCATCGGTCAGCTTGCCCTGCTCGTCGATGGCCTTCAAAACCGCGCCGCGCCGGTCGTCCAGCTCGCGCAGGTAGGCCAGGCGCGCGTCCAGCTCGCGCAGCTGCACGTCATCCAGCCCTCCGGTGGCCTCCTTGCGGTAGCGCGCAACAAAGGGCACCGTGGCGCCGCCATCGAGCAGCTCGACGGCCGCGCGGACCTGGGTTTCGGTGATTTTGATTTCTGCGGCCAACTGCCGGACGATGTGCTGCATGTACCTGAAAACGAGTCGCTAAACGAAAGCGCGGGAGTTTGCCACAGGGGCCACGGCCTCTGTGACAGCCTGCAGGCGCCCGCCATAATCAAGCGCCGCCATGAACGCCCCGCCCTTTCCCATCCGCACCGAATGCCCACCCGGCAGCTGCGTGTGCGAACGCGAGGCGCTGATGCACGCGCCGGGCGGCGACACGCGCATCCTGCGGCTGACGCGCGAGGAAGAACGGCGCCTGGTCCAGCGCCTGGAGCAGATCACCACCCTGGCCGACCTGCGCCACATGGAGCAGCGCCTGTTCGAGCAACTGGGCGTGCGCCTGCACATCGCCACCAGCCCACGCGAAGTGCGCAGCCTGCGCGGCATCACCATCCTCGTGCAAGAACAACCCGGCCTGTGCCGCAAGACCCGCAAGGCCATCCCCGATGCCATCAAGAAAAGCATGGATGCGCGGCCGGAGATTGCCTATGCGCTGCTGAACGAGGGCGGATTGTTCGGGTCGTCCTGAAGGGCGGTCATCCCATGGGCGTCCGTGCCAACGGACTGCTGCAAGGCCCGGGGTTCTTCGAGGGTTCTTCGAGGGTCGTTTGCCGCGCAAGGCGCCACGGGCGGCCGGATGGTGATCATGGCATTCATATACCCCATTGGGAATATATGAAGTTCTAAATAATCGTTTGTTTTTATAAGGCGGCCTTTTACAGTCCCGCCCATCCTCGCTGCCGGGCGCGCCAAAGGGCCCGGTGGCGCAACGATTGATTCGCCCCATGGCCCACCATGTACCAGTACACAGAATTTGATAGGCAATTCGTCAAGCTGCGCGCCGAGCAGTTCCGCGACCAGCTCGAGCGCTGGCAGAACGGCGAGCTCACCGACGAGCAGATGCTGCCGCTGCGGCTGCAAAACGGCTGGTATATCCAGCGCTACGCCCCCATGGCGCGCATTGCCGTGCCCTACGGCGAGATCAGCAGCCTGCAGCTGCGCACCCTGGCGCACATTGCGCGCGAATACGACCGCCCCAGCCCCGAGCTGCTGGCCAGCGCCCAGAAGACGCAGAACGCCCTGGAGGCCAGCCAGCCCGGCGCCACGTTGCTGGCGCCGCCGCTCCAATACGGCTACGGCCACTTCACCACGCGCACCAACGTGCAGTTCAACTGGATTCCCATCACCCGCGCGGCCGACGTGATGGACCTGCTGGCCAGCGTGCACATGCACGGCATCCAGACCAGCGGCAACGACATCCGCAACATCACCTGCGACGCGCTGGAGGGCATTGCCGAGGACAGCATCGTTGACTGCCGCCCGTTTGCCGAGATCACGCGCCAGTGGAGCTCGCTGCACCCCGAATTCACCTACCTGCCGCGCAAGTTCAAGATTGCCTTCAACGGCGCCGCCGAAGACCGCGCGGCGATCGGCTGGTACGACATTGGCGTGCAGGCACTCAAGGATGAGGCGGGCAACGTGGGCTTCACGGTCAAGGCCGGCGGCGGCATGGGGCGCACGCCCATCATCGGCTCGGTGGTGCGCGAGTTTTTGCCCTGGGATCAGCTGCTCAACTACATCGAGGCCATCATCCGCGTCTATAACGGCTACGGCCGGCGCGACAACAAATGGAAGGCGCGCATCAAGATCCTGGTGAAAAGCGAGGGCCAGGCCTTTATCGACGCGGTGGAGAAGGAATACGCCGCCATCGTGGAGCAGGACGGCGCGCCGCACACCATCACCCAGGCCGAGTTGGACCGCGTGGCCAGCCACTTCGTCGTGCCCGAGCTCAAGCCCGCCAACCTGCCCAGCAGCGTCAGCCCGCAGGGCCAGCTCTACCAGCGCTGGCTGGCGCAGAACGTGCGCGGCCACCGGCTGCCGGGCATGAAGACCGTGACCCTGTCGTTCAAGCGCGTGGGCTTTGCCCCGGGCGACGCCGACGCCGCCACCATGGAAGCCCTGGCCGAGCTGGCCGACAAGTTCAGCGCATCGGAGGCGCGCCTGACGCACGAGCAAAACCTGCTGCTGCCCTGGGTGTTCGAGAGCGATCTGCCCGCGCTGTACGAGGCCGCGCGCAAGCTGGGCCTGGCGCAGCCCAACATCGGCCTGCTGACCGACATGATCGCCTGCCCCGGCGGCGACTTCTGCTCGCTGGCCAACGCACGCTCGCTGCACATCGCCCATGCGGTGACCGAGCGCTACCAGGATCTGGACGAGCTGCTGGACATCGGCCCCATCGACCTGCACATGAGCGGCTGCATCAACAGCTGCGGCCACCACCACAGCGGCCATATCGGCATCCTCGGCGTGGACAAGGACGGCAAGGAGTGGTACCAGATCACGCTGGGCGGTGCCGACGGCTCGCAGCTCTCCGGCCCGGCGATCGGCGGCAAGGTGGTGGGCCCGGCCTTCACCGCCGCCGAGGTGCCCGACGTGATCGAGGCAGTTCTGCAGACCTACCGCGCCCTGCGCCAGCCGGGCGAATTCTTCATTGCCACCCTGCGCCGCACGGGCCACGACCCGTTCAAGGCCGCAGCCAACGGTGCGCGCCACCCCAAGACCGCCGAAGAAACCGTGGACGCCTGACGCGCACCGCCCCACGCACGATGTTTACTATGAAAATAATAGCTTACAGCGCTTTACAGACAAGCGCAGACGCCGAAAATGTCTTGCAAATCGCCAACGACGCCGACCTGGCGGCGCTCTCTGCCAGCGGCGCGCTGGCGGGTGCCGGGCGCATCGAGCTGCAGTTCCCCAAGTTCACCGACGGCCGCGCCTACAGCCAGGCGCTGCTGCTGCGCCGGCGCTACAAGTTCGCGGGCGACATCCGCGCCACGGGCGACGTACTGATCGACCAGCTGGTGCACATGCACCGCAGCGGCTTCAGCAGCGCCGTTCTGGCCGAGGGCGTGGACCCGGCCGCGGCCGAGCGTCAATTTGCCCGTTTTGCCGCCTTCTACCAGGGCGACGTGAACGAGCCGCGCCCGCTGTTTGCCCGCCAGGCCGCACTGGAGGCCGCATGAGCAGCGCGCACGACATCGACCTGGCCCGCATCAACGCCGAGCTGGGCCGCGACGCGGCGGCCCTGACCCGCTGGGCGCTGGGCCTGGGCAAGACCACCATCGTCACGACCAATTTCCGCCCCTACGAGGCCGTCATCCTGCACCTGGTCACGCGAGTAGCGCCCGATGTGCCCGTGATCTGGATGGACAACGGCTACAACACCGAGGCCACCTACCGCTATGCCGAGGCCGTCACGCAGCAGCTGGGCCTGAACCTCAAGACCTACCTGCCGCTGCGCTCGCGCGCCCACCGCGAGGCCATCGACGGCCCCGTGCCCGCGCTGGATGACCCGCGCCACGCCGCCTTCACCGAAGAGGTCAAGCTCGAGCCCTTCACCCGCGCCCTGCGCGAGCAGGCGCCCCAGGTCTGGTTCACAGCCCTGCGCGCCGCCGACAGCGCCGTGCGCGCGCAGATGGAGCCCGTCAGCATCAACCCCGACGGCCTGATCAAGGTGGCGCCGCTCTTGCACTGGTCGGCCAAAGACCTGTACCAGTACTGCGAGCAGCACGGCCTGCCGAACAACTTCGACTACGTGGACCCGACCAAGGGCGAGGAACAGCGCGAGTGCGGCCTGCACATTGCGCACTAGAAAAACAATAGCTGCTAGCGCTTTATTGACAAGCGCTTGGGCCATATTTGAATGGAAGAACCAATGAACGCCCGCGTTGACACCTCCGTGCTCACCCATCTGAGCAACCAGCACCTCGACGCGCTGGAAGAAGAAACCATCTTCATCCTGCGCGAGGTGGCCGCGGCCTTCGAACGCCCGGCCCTGCTGTTCTCGGGCGGCAAGGATTCGCTGGTCATGCTCAAGTGCGCCGAGAAAGCCTTTGGCACCAAGGCCAGCGGTGGCGGCATTCCCTACCCGCTGCTGATGATCGACACCGGCCACAACTTCCCCGAGGTGACGGACTTCCGCGACCTGCGCGCCAAAGAGCTGGGCGCCGAACTGATCGTGCGCAGCGTCGAGGACTCCATGGCGCGCGGCACCGTGCGCCTGGCGCACCCGGGCGAATCGCGCAACGTGCACCAGTCGGTCACGCTGCTCGAAGCCATTGAGGAATTCCGCTTCGACGCGCTGATCGGCGGCGCGCGCCGCGACGAGGAAAAGGCCCGCGCCAAGGAGCGCATCTTCAGCCACCGCGACAGCTTCGGCCAATGGCAGCCCAAGGCCCAGCGCCCCGAGCTGTGGACGCTGTTCAACACCCGCCTGCACCCCGGCGAGCACTTCCGCGTGTTCCCCATCAGCAACTGGACCGAGCTGGACGTGTGGCAGTACATCGACCGCGAGCAGATCGCCCTGCCCAGCCTGTACTACGCCCACCAGCGCCAGGTGGTGGAGCGCCGCGGCCTGCTGGTGCCCGTCACACCCCTCACCCCTGCCAAGGACGGCGAAACGATAGAGACCCGCACCGTGCGCTTTCGCACCGTGGGCGACATCACCTGCACCTGCCCGGTGGAGAGCCCCGCCGCCAGCGCCGCCGAGATCGTGATCGAAACCCTGGCCGCCGAAGTCAGCGAGCGCGGCGCCACGCGCATGGACGACAAGACCTCTGACGCTTCGATGGAAAAGCGCAAGAAAGACGGGTATTTTTGATGCTTCCCCCTGAGGCGCTGCGCGCCTTCCCCCTTCTCTGGCAGCGCTGTGCGCTGCGGGAAGGGGGACGCCGCCAGCGCGGCGGGGCGGCCCTTGCGCGGCGGCCCTGGCCTGGGCCACGCCAGTCACGCAGGCAGTGCACGCTGCCATGAATCACCGAAAGAATTTCATGCAAAACACTATCGAAACAATAGCTGCAAGCGCTCTATCAACAAGCGCCGAAGGCCTGAATGACCATATTTCCGCCCTGCGCTTCATCACCTGCGGCAGCGTCGATGATGGCAAAAGCACGCTGATCGGGCGCCTGCTGGTGGACAGCCGCGCGGTGCTGCAAGACCACCTGGCGGGCGTCACCCGTTCGGGCGAGGTGGACCTGGCGCAGCTCACCGACGGTCTCTCGTCCGAGCGCGAACAAGGCATCACCATCGACGTGGCCTACCGCTACTTCGCCACCGAGGAGCGCAAGTTCATCATCGGCGACGCCCCGGGCCACGAGCAGTACACGCGCAACATGGTCACCGCCGCCTCGCAGGCCGACGCGGCCGTGGTGCTGGTGGACGCCACCAAGCTCGACTGGCAGAGCCCGCAGCTGCCGTTGCTGGTGCAAACGCGCCGCCACAGCCTGCTGGTGCACCTGCTGCGCGTGCATTCGCTGGTGTTTGCGGTCAACAAGCTCGATGCCGTGGCCGACCCGGCGCTGGCCTTCACCAACATCCGCGCCGCACTGCTGCGCTTTGCGCAGGACGCCGGCATTGCCGTTGCTGCCACCGTGCCCGTGTCGGCCCTGAAAGGCTGGAACGTGGTGAACCCGCAGCCTGGCTGGTGCGGCTACGAGGGCCACAGCCTGCTGCAGATCCTGGAGCAGCTGCCCCACACCCCGGCAGACACGCAGCTGCCGCTGGCGCAGCCCGTGCAATGGGTGGAGAAATTCTCGTCCAGCGCCGACACCCACCAGGGCCGGCGCGTGTTCTGGGGCCGCGTGGCCGCCGGCTCGGTGGCTCCGGGCGCGCAGGTGAGCATCTTCCCCAGCGGCCAGAAGGCCGTCGTGGCCCAGGTGCTGGACCACGCGCGCCGCCCCACAGCGGTACATGCCGGCACCAGCGCCGGCATCGTGCTCGATCGCGAGGTGGATGTCTCGCGCGGCGACTGGATACTGGCCGCGCCCAGCACCGCGGCCGTGGCCACCGACGACTTTGACGCCCCCGCCGAGCAGCCCAGCTGGCCCGGCCGGCGCGAGGTGAACGCCACCATCGCCTGGATGGACGATGAGCCCCTGGTGCCGGGGCGCGTCTATTGGGCGCTGCATGGCCACCGCTGGGTCAAGGCCAAGGTGCGCCGCGTGGTGCACCGCCTGAACATCCACACCCTGGCCGAAGAGGACGCCCAGCACCTCGAGCCCAACGCCATCGGCCATGTGGAGCTGGTCTTGCAGGAGCCCCTGCCCGTGGCCGCCTTTGAGCAGGCACGCGTACTGGGCTCGCTGATCCTGGTGGACACCGCCAGCCACAAGACCGCCTGCGCCGTACTGGCACATTGACCCGCATCAGGTTTTCCGTACCCGGCCCATGGTCGCCCGCCCCCGGCGGCGACCATGGGCCTAAAATCGCGGGTTACACCCAATAGCTAGAGCAACTGAATCCCCATGACCCACGTCGTTGTCGAGAACTGCATCAAGTGCAAATACACCGATTGCGTTGATGTCTGTCCCGTGGACTGCTTCCGCGAAGGCCCGAACATGCTCGTCATCGACCCCGACGAATGCATTGACTGCGCCGTCTGCGTGCCTGAATGCCCGGCCAACGCCATCTTTGCCGAAGAAGACCTGCCCAGCGACCAGCTGGCCTTCATCAAGCTCAATGCCGAGCTGACGCCCAAGTTCAAGAGCATCACCAAACGCAAGCCCGCCCTGGCCGACGCCGACGAATGGAACGGCACGCCCGGCAAGCTCAAGGATCTGGAGCGCTGAGCGCCCACGCGCCCCGGCCCTCCATGCCGGCCCCCAGCAGCCCCGTCCCATTGCCCGCTCCCCAGCGCACCGATACGGTAGTGATTGGCGCGGGCCCGGCGGGCCTGTTTGCGGTCTTTCAGCTGGGCTTGCAAGGGCTTTCGGCCCACCTCATCGACGCACTGCCCCACCCCGGCGGCCAATGCGCCGAGCTGTACGGCGACAAGCCCATCTACGACATACCGGCCCTTGCCGACTGCACCGGCCAGGATCTGACGCAGCGCCTGTGCGCACAGATCGCGCCCTTTGCGCCTACCTGGCACCTGGGCCAGCAGGTCGATACCTTGGCCGCGCTTGACCAAGGTGGCTTTCTCGTGGGCACGGCCCAGGGCACGCGGCTGAATGCGCGCAGCGTGTTCCTGGCCACCGGCGTGGGCGCCTTCGTGCCGCGCCCGCTCAAGCTGGACGGGCTGGACGCCTTTGCCGGCAGCCAGCTGCACTACCACCTGGACGCCAGCACCAACCTGGCAGGCCGGCACGTCGTCATCCACGGCGGGGGCGAGAGCGCCGTGCAGCAGGCCCTGGCCTGCGCCGCCGCCCCCGAAGCCATACGCGCCGCGCGCATCACGCTGCAGCACCGCCGCGATGTGTTCGACGCGCCGGCCGACCAGCTGGCGCAGCTGCAGGCTTTGCGCAGCGCCGGCCGCATTCAGGTGGTGGTGGGGATGGCCAGCCGCGCCGTGCAGGAGCACGGGCGCCTCACCGCCCTGGAGCTCACCAGCCCCGAGGGCCAGTGCGTGCAGTTGCCGCTGGATCTGCTGCTGGTGCGCCTGGGCCTGGTGCCGCGCCTGGGCCCGATTGCCGACTGGGGCCTGCAGCTCGAACGCAAGCAACTCGTGGTGGACGCAGCCACCTTCGCCACCAGCACACCCGGCATCTACGCCGTGGGCGACGCCATCACCTATCCTGGCAAGCGCAAGCTCATCGTGAGCGGCTTTCACGAAGCCACCCTGGCCGCCTTTGGCGCCGCCGAATGGCTGGCCGGGCACAAACTGCCGCTGGAATACACCACCAGCAGCGAACGGCTGCAAACCTTGCTGGGCAAGCGCGGGCACTGATCCGGCTGGCGTACCCGCCTCCCGGTTGAGGCCCAATGCTGTTCAGATAGTGCCCTAAGCGACCTACTCGTAGGAGCGGCTTCAGCCGCGAACCGCGCCATTCGCGGCTGAAGCCGCTCCTACAGCGTCGTTACCTGACTTGTATTGGGCTTAGGCCGGAGTGACACATAAATTCATGACACCGTGACCGCCGCAAGGGGCAGGACGGCGAACATTGTCATCAAACAGTCATCACGCTGTCACAAAGCATTTCGATACTGCGCCACCCGCCTATTGCCATCGTATTCATGCTTTCCACCCCGCCCGCCAAGACCGAGCCTCCCGCCGATGACGCTGCCCTGAACGCAGCCGGCCCCGTCCTGGCCGAGCCCACCGACCCAACCCCCACGCCCGCGGCAGCTGCCCCGGCACAGCAGCCAGCGCCCACACCAGCGCCAGTGCCTGCCGCGGGCGCGAAGCCTTGGCTGCTAGACCGCGACCACAGCATCCTGGCCTTCAACGAACGGGTGTTCAACTGGGCCGAGCGCGCCGACGTGCCGCTGCTCGAGCGCCTGCGCTACCTGTGCATCGTGTCTTCCAACCTGGACGAATTCTTCGAGGTGCGTACCGCGCCGCACATCACCGCCGCGCAGAACCACGACACCAAGGGCACCTATACCCAGGCGAGCTTCGAGGCCCTGATGGCCAGCGCCCAGAGCCTGGTGGCGCGCCAGTACCAGCTCTACAACGAAGCCCTGGCGCCGGCCCTGGCGGCCGAGGGCCTGCGCGTGG
>JADHED010002064.1_pt1 | contig 14958 bp, 10 predicted proteins | sample 8952041 | NCBI WGS metagenome assembly JADHED01 (sample SAMN16124423, study PRJNA663239) | bioreactor sludge metagenome | isolation source: sludge (control) | place: India:Bengaluru | collected 2018-09-08
CCTACGATTTATTAGCCAATTATCCCAAAGGCTTTTGGTTATTAGGTTCTGTTTTTTTATGCACAACAGGAGCTGAAGCCTTATATTCCGATTTAGGACATTGTGGGATAAAAAATATTAGAATTACATGGTTTTTTGTTAAAATATGTTTGGTAATCAATTATTTAGGACAAGCAACTTGGGCTGTAAACGCGGCTGGAAATGCCCTAAATGGGAGAAACCCCTTTTTTGAAATAGTTCCTCAATGGTTTTTAATTCCAAGTATTATTATTGCAACCTTGGCTACCATTATTGCTTCGCAAGCTTTAATAAGTGGAAGCTATACACTTATTAGCGAGGCGATGAACCTGAATTTTTGGTTGCGCTCTGCGGTTAGGCAGCCCACTGAAAGTAAAGGTCAAATTTACATTCCGAGTGTAAATACTATCCTTTGGTTCGGTTGTATATTAATGATTTTATATTTTCGAGAATCTGCACAGATGGAAGCAGCTTATGGTTTCTCGATTACAATTACTATGATGATGACGACTTATTTGTTAAGTTATTTTCTAATCTACCGTCTTAGGTGGAAAAAAATATATGTTTTTGCCATTTTATCTTTATTCAGTATAATAGAAATTTCTTTTTTTATTGCAAATGTTGCAAAAATTAAAGAACGTTGGATGTTTTTATTCTTTGAACTGTTTATTTTTACAATTATGTATGTTTGGTATTATGCAAGAAAAATTAATAACCGTTATACACATTTTGTAGAATTAGGAAAATATAGTCTTTTGCTAAAAGAATTGAGTGAAGATGATGAAATTCCAAAATTTTCGACCCACCTCATTTATCTTACAAAAGCAAATCAACGCCACGAAATAGAAGAAAAAATCATCAAATCTATTTTTTCTAAAAAACCTAAACGGGCTGATGTATATTGGTTTGTACATATTCACCGCACCGAGCAACCTTATACTTTGAGTTATGATGTTTCGGAACTCATTGATGATAAGGTAATTAAAGTAAATATCAATATCGGATTCAGAATACAACCTCGCACAGAATTATATTTTAAGAAGATTGTGCAAGAACTTGTTAAGCAAAAGGAGCTAAACCTTAATATTCACTTAGACGGTAGCACAAAATACAACAATGAACCCGACTTTAAATTTGTTGTTATCGAGAAGTTCCTTTCAGTAGAAAATGAATTTGCCTTGCGTGATGGGCTTTTATTAAAATCATACTTTTTCTTAAAAAAATTAGGGCAAAGTGATGAAAAGGCTTTTGGATTAGATAAAAGTGATATTCAAATTGAGTATGTACCAATTCTTTACCAGCCTGTTAATAGTATTAGCTTACAAAGAATTCTCCATTAATTTCTCATATAATTATTTTCTATCATGTATAAATTTCACATCAAATCGTTTGTTATTATATTTTGCTTGATACATCTCGCATCTTTTGCGCAACAAAAAGGAGAACCCTTTGCAGATATTGATGCCTCTTGGCAAAATGGAAATGACCGCAGAGATTCTTCTGTATTCAAAAATATGAAGTATTTTCAACCAACTGTGCTATTAGATATTAATTACACATATTCTTTTAATAATCCTAATGATAATACGGTAGTTGGTTCGACTGCTTTGGCAAGAAACAATGAAATTACGCTTTCTGCTTTGCATTTTGGAGGAGATTTTACTTACAAAAATGCAAGGGCAAGATTTATGACACAATTTGGTACGCGTTCTACTGTTGTGCCTCGCAATGATATAAGCCCTTATCGTGGACAATACAACTTAGCTAATGTTTACCGCTATCTAAGCGAGGCATATACAGGCTATCATATCAATAAGTGGTACGGAATAAATATTGATGCGGGTATGTTTATGTCGTATATTGGCTTAAATTCTTATTATCAGCCCGAAAATTGGGAATATCAAGCCTCTTTTACTTCTGATAACACTCCTTGGTTTTTTAATGGAATTAGAATACAAATTTTTCCTACAAAACATCTTAAAATTGAGCCTTGGATAGTAAACGGCTGGCAAAGTTATGCAAAATTTAATCGCTTACCAGGCATTGGGGGTAATATTACATGGATGCCTAATAGTAACATAAAATTACTTAGCAATAATTATTATGGTACTGATGCTGGTGGCTTTGCAAACAGAAAGCGTTTTCATTCAGATAATAGTTTCCTAATTAGATATTTGCATAATCCTAATGCAAAAGGCATTAGCAAAATGGCATTATCGCTAACTGGAGATATTGGCTTTGAAAAAGGTGATGGTGTAAATGGTTTTAAAAATGGAGACACGACAAAAGGACCTGCGCAATATTTTGCAAGTATTATGCTTTACAACAGAATATGGTTTGCCAAAAATAAATTTGCTTGGACTTTAGGCGGTGGATATATGACTAATCCCGGACGTTATTTAGTTTTGTATCCCACAGGGCAAGCAAGCCCTTTACCTAATCCTAATAACCCCTCTCAAACCGAAGGTCTATATCCTTTTAGTGCTAATCCCGGCGACAAGTTCAATGCTTGGGATTGCTCGACAAATATAGATTTTATGCCGAATCAAAGTATCACTTTTAGAGCCGAATTTGTTCATAGACAAGCAAGCGTCCCCTATTTTGCAGGCGCAGGCGGCGTAACTTCTCAAACAGGTTTCGCTACAACTATATTAGACCCTAATTGGCGACCTGATTTAGTCAAAAATGAAAACAGAATCATTTTTGTAATTTTATTTAGGATATAATTTTTTTCCGATATACATAAAAACTTATTATAAGCAGATTAAAAACAAAATGCCCATTCTATTTGGAATCTATACAGGCTAAGTTAATTAGCATCAAGTGTATAGATTCCAAAGAATGGGACAAACTTAAATAAATTATTTTTTACTTATTTCTTACTCTTTTACAATTTTTTGAGAATAACTGTTCTCTCCGTCTATAACTGTAACAAAATATAAACCTGAAGGATAATTCGACAAGTCTATATTGTGAGAAAACTCTCCTCCATTGCCTTTTTGTACTTCTGAAAGAATCATTCTGCCCATTATATCTTTTATTTCTATAAAAATTCTGTTACGAGTAGCTTTTTGTAACTCTACTGTAAACCAACCTTTGGTAGGGTTAGGATATGCAAAGAAAACATTGCTCATATTTTGCCCTTGTATTATTGGAAGAGCGTAATTTACCGTAAAGTGATGGGTGATTTTTTCTCCAAAATCGGCATTAAAGTCTTTTAAAATGGCATTACTTGTAGCACTTCTGAAACTAATACCTCCTGCTCCAACTTCTGGAATCAATGGATAGTTCAATCCTAAACCTTCTTGTGTAGTTAATTCCATATAATAGCAACCTGTTCCAGGAAAAGTAATGGTATCGGAGAAAAAGACATTAGGTAACATATTATTACGCAAATAAATAGTATTGCCTGACTCACTTTTAATACGACAAGTTACATCTCCTTGTAAAGCATTGTTCTTTAAACGTACTACAAAGGTACTCGGATAAGTTGGTGGCAAAGCAAATTCACTTTCTGCCTTGCTATTATGTAGATATTGGTCAGTTCCTCCATTTGGGCTTTTGAGTTCTACTTGAAAAATGCCGCCAGACATATTTGTACCTGTCCAATCTGTATAATCCATGTTTAAAGTTATCTCAACTGTTTGCGTATATTGTAAATTTCCACCCCAAGTTTGAGTTTTAACGGCTCCTCCTTTTACTCCATAGTCTATTGTAAGTGAGGTAATTGGAGTAGTACCATTATTGCGGATTTTTACAACTGGTTGCGTGCAGATAGGATTAATATTGCTATACCAATCTTGTTTGGAAGGCCTAATAATTTCTACAATTTCTGCATCTAAAGAAAAATTAGGCTGCCCATACTCTATCAAGTGCATAGTTACCACATAGTTACCACTTCCTTGCCCCGTATTATTGGCAGGTACAGGTTCTATTCCGTAATTAATGCCAATTTGATTGTTTTGAACGTATTGTGTAACATCAAAGTTTTTGTCAAAAACGGGCATTCCTGGACACCAACCGCCATCTCTATCTGGCGCCCAGTTACCGCCTTGTGCAATAACAGGATTATTATAACAAGCTCCATTCATTAACAAATCCCAAGCAATTTGCGGTGCTGCTGCTCCATTAAAAGTAAGATTATGTTCTTTGTCTGCCCATTCACAGCAGTGAATTAAATTTAAATTTGGGTCATAAACGCCTTCATGTCCATGCCCTGTGATACGTGTAACGAGCTTAAAGGTAGAAGCATTAGGATTTGTTTGCATAACAGTGTCAGGAAAATTAATATCATTTGCCATACTGTTATAAGAAGCAGAATACATATCTTGATGCAAAGGCTTTATTCCCATTACACTGCGAGAAGGTGTACCTTCTATGAACATAAACTTTACATCTGCCAGCTCTTGTGTATTTGCATTGGAAATTGTAACCCAATCATGCAAAAGTGGCGCGTAATCGGTTACATCATATATCCAAGTAAAGCCATCTGCGCCCAAATCTAAGCCAATTCCATAAGGAGTAATGAAACGTCCTATTTCATATCTATCTATTTTCTCAAAATAATAGTAATAAGGGTTCATTACTTTTACCAATACATTTTCTCTACCATTCCAAACTGAATCTGTTTTGATTCCATCTGTATAGATATAGTTATAAGATTCTTTATATACGTGAATTGTGTCTGTGCAAGTCAGAGGGGACGCTGTATTTTCGTACATTAAAACAGTAGTTTTGGGCAACATCACTGTATCAGAAACCATTACTGAATCTAAATGGGAAACATAATTACCTTGAACCCAAGTAATTTGTGGTCGGATTTTGGTAGTTACTCCATTTTTGTACAAATCTTTTGCTTTTGTGTCTCTCCAATGTGGCATACCCAAAACGCTTGCTTGATAATTGTTACCCGAAATATCATTTAGGGTATAAGGCATATCATTTTCAAAGTCGTAGGCAAAAACTAAGTTACTGTAATTTGGGTGCGAGGCATCAACGCTTTTATTATACCAAGCTGAAATTGTAGCAGCATCAAGTTCTTTATTCCAAACCTGAAAATCATCTATTCCACCAGGATATAAACCATAGTAACCTTCTTGTTTTGGCGTATTTGCAAAAGAAAAATGTTCAATATTGTTCATTCTCATTAGTTTGCCTGTACCCGAAAACCAAGATGTGCCATTAAGATATATTTTCATAGTACCAGTTGCTACGTTTTTGGTAAAAATCCAATGATTCCAACGCCCTTCTGTATCATTTGCGGTCGCCGCTTTAAATATTCTGTCATTTCCACCTCCTGACACATGCCCTGCGTCCCAATATACATTATTATTATCCCAAGGTAGATGAACATTTACAACGCGCTCGTTATTAGCATCTAATCCTTCAAAGATGCATGTATTGACAGGTATCATCGGGTCTCCGTAAGCCCAGAAAGAAACAGTAATTTGGCTGTCTATACTTGCAAAAACGTTCGCAGCATCTAAAACTTCTATCCTATCATTGATGCAATAGATATGCTTATCATTACCAGCAGTGGAAATTCCAACAAAATTTGTCAGCGAATCTGCCAATAATTCATAGTCAATAGTGCCAGCGTTTTCATTTTCAAAAGAAAGCTCTATCAAAATATTAGAAGTTCCATTCCAATTAAAAGGAGCCGTAAAATTAATGCGATTTGCGCCCACATTTGTTAAATCTATATCATGCTGATACATAGTATAAAACGTCCCATTATCAAATCTTGCCATCGTTACAAAGGTAGTGTTCTTCATTCTTACCGTAAAATTCTTCATCAGCCCACCCACTACATTTGCATTTAATTCTATTCCCGTAATTGGTCCTGCACTAAGCCCTGCCGCAGTCAAATCTCCTGCTTTCCATATATATTGCGCCCTTGATTTATTCTTAGAGCTTTGCAAAACTTTTGTACTTGTAGTAACACCAGCCCCTATTGTTGTACTTATTTCCGAAATTGTACTATCTATAATTGTTTCTTTCAACCAATTATTATAAATTGCCCAAGAAGGTAAAGATGTATAAGGAAAAGAATCTGGTGTAACATTCTGATTACCAATAAGTCTAAAATTAGCATTACTCATCAGTGTTGAATCTATAATTCCCGTAGAATCATGCACAACAGAATAGGTTAGATAATCCCATTCTCCACAAGGAAACTGGTCCCAAGTCGTAGCAGCATCACATTTAAGCGTATAATACATCAATATTTTCTCAAAAGAAGTGCTTGCCGGTGGAAATAACCAAGTCCCCATTCTTTTATTAATGTCTGCAAAAGTAAGCGTTTGCACAATTGTTGTATCATTTTGTGCAAAGCCCTTCTGTCCCAAAAAACAAAAAAGCGCAAGTAAGAATAGAATGTTTTTCATTTTAAAAAAAAATAAGTGTTATATGCCGCAAAGATAATGATTTATATCTTTCCGTAAAATCCTCTTAAAAAAAACTTTCTCTATTTAATCATATAGATTTATAGAAAACCATTATAGCCTATTTAAAATATCTGCCATTTTTTTACTTATAAATAAAGACATTAACATATATTTAATATTTATATATCTTTATTTAAAAGTGAATACCTAAAGAAATACCCTTTAATAATCCTTTTTTTAAGGCTTCATGTTTTGTTTCATTAGCAATAATATTATTATTTATGTCCACTACTTTATAATATCCATCAACAAGCCCTTCATATTTAGTACCATTATAAGAAATGCTTAAGCCTATTTTATCTATAATAGCATATTTTACACCTATTTTGTAAGAATAACCAATAGCATTCATATTAAAACCTTTTATTAAATCAACATTACTTATTATAGAGAACTTTTTTAAATTTTTTTTGTTAATTTTTTCTGATTCAAAAGCAAGTCCTATTTTTATATAAGGCAATATATCTTTATAGCTGACATATACATCATTAAATGAGTTATATATGTTATTTTTTCTTGTAGAAATAAAACCTACGCCAAGCTCCGGCGAAATAAGTTGCTTATTAGAAAACTTATAGTTAATATTAATATTTTGATAGTCGGCTTTATTATATATATTGCTTTTATTATTAATATATTTATTTACATTTACAAGTAAATAATCTATATAAAAATGTGTTAAATTAGCTGTTTTTTTACTTTCTCTTTCAAAATAAGCTATCCTATAAGTACCTATTCCTATTCCAACACCAACCGTAATAACATGACTGTTTGTTAAAATAAGACTGGTAGGAAATCTTGTTATATAATGGTAAGATATTTCTGGAGAAAGGCAAATTTTTGTGTTTTTAATAGGAAAAACAAAATTACCATTGGCAAAAAAACGATAGCCCATTGTATTTAATCCTACACCAATGCCTGTATAAATTGGTTTTTTACTGTCTTTTTTCCATTTTTTGCCTACTCCGATACTATGTTCGTAATAAACCCAATCTTTTACATTACGATAATAATATCTTGCGCCAGCTACAATATATAAAGAAGTTTTTTTTATATCATAAATTCCATTATATTGAAAACTAAGCCCAGCAACTGTTTTACTATATGCAGGAAAACTTAGTGTATCATACACCGCAGCTGTTTTTTTGCTATAATTATTTATTTCTATATTAGCTGTAAGATAATCTAAGCCTGTTTGTGCGAATATTTTGCAAGAAAATAATAAAAATAAGGGAATGTAAAGTAATTGTTTCGTCATAAAATAAGTTAAAAGGATAAATGTTAGTTAAACTAAGGTTTGGAACTTTTAAAAAGTTCCAAACCTTAGTTTATTTAGGGTTCGAAACTTTTGGAAAGTTCCGAACCCTAAATAAACTGAGAATTATATACTTCCACCCCCGCCATTTTTATTCTTATTCTGTGGAGAATCATCTACATTAAAGCCCCAATCTCCCAATTTTTTAGGGTTTTGACGATAAACAGCTTTCAATAATGCTGCACTTGCACGCAAAATTTCATCTATTTCGGGCATATCTTTATCTCTTTCTCTATATGCGTCTTCCATTTTACGTTTGTAATCTTCTGCTTCGAGATGTTTTGCAAGTGCGACAGCAATTTTAGGACCTGTTACAGTCCAATCGTTTCCTGTTAGGTTAGATAATAAAGAACTTGTGCCATCTGCTGTGTGTTTTTGTAGCACTAAATTCCCTAAGTCTAATAACTCTTTTGCATTTTTGGGTAATTTTACACGCCCTTTTGTTCTTGTTGCCATAAAAATATGGGTGTTAAATTGTGAATAATTAATGTATGATTGTTTGTAAACACAAAATTCAAAAAAAGATTTTTAATTTCCAAATATTTTTTCATAAATTTATCATAAAAATAAAAAATTTCATATTTTGCCAAGCTCAATAATAAAAAATTCAGAAAACTAATAAAATTAGGCTTAATAATATAATTTATTTGCGAGACATTTTCACTTTCCTCCTAAATGAGTAGTATAAAAAATAAAACCATTCAGAAAGAATCCAGAAAACTAACATAAATTAGCGGTAATCGTATAGATTCTTACAGAATAGTAGAGTTTATTTGTAGGAGTTTTCTGGATTCTTACAGAATGGTAGGGCTTTTTTGTAGAGCTTGTTTGGATTCTTACAGAATCAATATTGTATAAAATGCCTCCTAATATTTGTTAGATGGCGAAAGATACTTGTCAGATGGCAAAAGACAAGTATCTGATGGCAAAAAACATTTGTCCTATGGCGAAAAACATTTGTCTGATGGCAAAAGATACTTGTCCGATAGCAAAAGACAAGTGTCAGATGGCAAAAAACATTTGTCTTTTGGCATCTGACACAATAAAGCCTTATTGTTTTACATAAATTTGACCGCCTACTGCTTCAAACTCTTTTGATTTTTCTTCCATACCGACAGTTATTGCATCTTCTACATTTTCTAAACCATGCTCTTTGGCATAATCTCGCACATCTTGGGTAATTTTCATAGAGCAGAATTTAGGTCCACACATAGAGCAGAAATGCGCAACTTTGGCATTGTCAGCAGGAAGGGTTTCGTCATGAAATTCCTTTGCTGTGATAGGGTCTAAGGATAAATTAAACTGGTCGTTCCATCTAAATTCAAAGCGTGCTTTTGATAAAACGTTGTCTCTATAATATGAACCAGGATGTCCTTTGGCAAGGTCGGCGGCATGTGCAGCAATTTTGTAGGTAATTACCCCATCTTTTACATCTTTGCGATTAGGCAAGCCAAGATGTTCTTTAGGTGTTACATAACATAGCATTGCCGTTCCAAACCAACCTATCATAGCTGCACCTATTGCAGAAGTAATGTGGTCGTAACCTGGTGCAATGTCAGTAGTAAGTGGTCCCAAAGTATAAAAAGGAGCTTCATGGCAAATTTCCAATTGTTTGTCCATATTTTCTTTTATCAACTGCATAGGTACATGTCCAGGTCCTTCAATCATCACTTGACAGTCATGTTTCCAAGCTATTTTTGTAAGCTCTCCCAAGGTTTCAAGCTCCGCAAACTGTGCTTTATCATTAGCATCAGCAATAGAACCAGGGCGTAAGCCATCACCTAACGAAAAAGAAACATCATAAGCCTTCATTATTTCACAAATTTCTTCAAAATGTGTATATAAAAAGCTCTCTTTATGATGTGCCAAGCACCATTTTGCAATAATAGAGCCTCCTCTTGAAACGATTCCCGTCAATCTGTTGGCTGTGAGGGGAATATAACGAAGTAAAACGCCCGCATGTATGGTAAAATAATCAACGCCTTGTTCTGCTTGCTCAATCAAAGTATCTCGGAAGATGTCCCAAGTTAATTCTTCGGGAACTCCACCTACTTTTTCGAGAGCTTGATAAATAGGGACCGTACCTATCGGAACAGGGCTGTTACGGATAATCCATTCTCTGGTTTCGTGAATATTTTTGCCAGTAGATAAGTCCATAATAGTATCAGCCCCCCAATGTGTAGCCCAAACCATTTTTTCTACCTCCTCTTCTATCGTAGAAGTTACAGCAGAATTGCCTATGTTAGCATTAATTTTCACTAAAAAATTGCGCCCTATAATCATAGGTTCGCTTTCGGGGTGATTGATATTGGCAGGAATAATCGCACGACCGCGCGCAATTTCACTACGTACAAACTCGGGGGTAATGATTTTGGGAATATTTGCCCCAAAACTTTCACCTTGATGTACTTTTCCTATCTTTTCTATTAATTCTATGCGTTGATTTTCCCGAATAGCAATAAATTCCATTTCAGGGGTGATAATGCCTTTTTTAGCATAGTGCATTTGTGTTACATTGCTGCCATTTTTTGCCTTCAAAGGCTTATCAAAATGATGATAGCGGAGACTTTCTGTTTTAGGATTGTTGAGTCTTTGATTTGCATAGTCAGAAGTAAAAGCAGAAAGTTTCTCTACATCTCCCCTACCCTCAATCCAAGATTGTCGGAGGCGCGGCAAACCTTTTGTAAGGTCAATCGCAATATTTGGGTCGGTATATGCGCCCGAAGTATCATAAACAGTGATAGGAGGATTTTCCTCTTTTCCAAAAGAAAGGGGCGTATCTTCCAAGTATATTTCACGCATAGGTACTTGAATATCATGTATTTGTCCTTGTACGTATATTTTGCGAGAAGCAGGGAAAGTATCTCTTGTAATTGTTCCCTCTGATGGTGTACGTTCTGTTTTCATTGTGTTTAAAATTTAAAATTAAGAAATTAAAATGCTATTTTTGTATTTATACTTATCAAGTTTTTAAAACTTGATAAGTATAAATACAAAAAAGTTGAAAGTAAAGAATGAAATTGTTTCATAACAAAAAAACAATAAGGGCATAAATTGTTTTAATATGCTATATTATTTAGTTATCATACAAACTTTCAATTCTCAACTTTCAACTTTTAACTAAATTATGGTTTATTCCCATTCAATAGTGGCAGGTGGTTTAGAACTGATGTCATACACAACTCTATTAATGCCACGCACTTGATTGATGATTTTACTTGAAACAGTTGCAAGGAAATCGTAAGGAAGATGCGACCAATCTGCGGTCATACCATCTCTACTACCTACGGAACGCAGGGCAATTACCTGTTCGTAGGTGCGCTCATCACCCATTACCCCAACAGAATGGATAGGAAGGAGAACAGCGAAGGCTTGCCATACCTCGTCATAAAGATTTTGTTCGCGCAATTCATTAATAAAAATAGCGTCTGCGGCTTGTAGCAGGGCAACTTTTTCTTGGGTGATGTCGCTCAAAATGCGAATAGCCAGACCTGGACCTGGGAAAGGGTGGCGACCGATAAAAGTATGGGAAAGTCCCATTTCTAAACCGACCCTTCTTACTTCATCTTTGAAAAGATAGCGCAAAGGTTCTACAACTTGCAAGTTCATTTCCTTGGGTAAGCCCCCTACATTGTGATGGCTTTTGATAGTTACAGAAGGACCTTTTACAGAAACGCTTTCTATCACATCAGGGTAAATCGTGCCTTGTACTAAGAAAGTAGCCCCTTCTATTTTCTTTGCTTCATCTTGAAAAACTTCGATAAATACACGCCCTATGGTCTTACGTTTTTGTTCAGGGTCGCTGATTCCTGCCAATGCACTGAGGAATCTCTCCGAAGCATCAACGCCTATCACATTCAAACCCAGCTCTTTATACATTTCCATCACTTGCGGAAACTCATCTTTGCGCAATAAACCATTATTTACAAAGATACAAGTTTGTCGGCTGCCAATGGCACGATGCACAAGGGACGCAGCGACCGTAGAGTCCACACCGCCCGAAAGTCCGCAGATAACTTTTGCCGTTTCGCCCACCTGTTGTTGAATTTCGTGGACAGCAGTATCTATAAAAGCGGCAGAAGTCCAATCAGGAAGTAACCCGCAAATATCCATAAGGAAATTGCGAATAAGTTGCGCGCCTTCCAAAGAATGAGAGACTTCGGGGTGAAATTGTATGCCGAAAACGGGCAAAAATTCATGCTCAAAAGCGGCAACTTTTACGTCCTCTGTACTTGCAGTGATGCGATATCCCTTTGGTAATTCGGTGATAGTATCTCCATGCGACATCCATACCTGACTTTTGCCACTGACATTGTGCAAAAGGGTAGAAGTATAATTCTGTTGTAGCATAGCGCGCCCATATTCGCGGGAGTCTGCGTTCTCAACTTTGCCACCGAGACAATGCGAGAGGAGCTGCGCACCATAGCAGACACCGAGTATAGGCACTTTACCGATAAAATCTTGAACGGGGAAAGCAGGAGCATCTGCTTGATTGACAGAAGCAGGGCTTCCAGAGAGAATAATTCCTGCGACCTCTTCGGAAATTACAGGAATGTGGTAAAATGGCACAATTTCACAATACGTTTGCTGTTCGCGGACGCGCCTTGCAATAAGTTGAGTGAACTGTGAACCAAAGTCTATAATAATAATTTTACGATTCATGCTGCAAAAGTAATCGTTTTTTAGAAAAAATGTATGTAAGTTGAAAGGAGATTATCTTTCGTTGCTTAATTTCTTTTTTAGTTGAGTTTGAAAGACAAGAGAATCAGGGAAAGTAGCAGGTGAATAGAGCATATCTTCCCAATTTTCGCTAACATATAAAAGTTCAAGCGACTTTACCCCTTGTAAATAATGCACTTTGCCATCAGCAGTCTTAGCTGCGCGTGTTTGTTCGTAGAAAATAGTATCTTTTCCGACAGTTAAGTTATTGGCGATAGGCTCAAAGTTTACGTAGTGATATTCATTACGATGAATTTTCCTTTTTCTATCATTATTTATGACTTGAGTATGAGGGATTTCTTCATATTTGCCATTTTTTTCCATATAATAAGTATCTCTGCCGGTGCCATCTTCGAGTGGGGTAGAAGTTTGTAAAATACCATTGGAGGGGATATAGAGTTGGTAGGCACCATTTTTCTTTTCTAAGGCATTTGCATTTGGAACGGAGTAATATATTTTAGCCCAGCCCTGAAAATTTGGAGGCAAATAGATGTCTTTGTTGGTTCTTTGCATAAAAATAGCAAAACCAATGATAAATGCGGAAAAACCTGCGACAGCTATTAGAATAATTTTCTCGACTTTTGATAGTTTACGTTTAAACATGTATAGACCTTATCATAAATTTGATAGATAACTAATAATCAGGCTAAACAGTTTGTTGAGGCTGAAAATAAAGGTATTCATATTTAGTTCTATTTAGTTTTTTAACTAAAGGCATCTCAAAACATTTACATATTTTCTAAGAAATATTGTATAACTTCGCAGCTAATTTCAGAAACATTTTATTTAAAAAGTATATGCTAATACCAGAAATTCCACAAAAACATTCTATTAGATTAGAACTTGAACCCGGTACATATTATTGGTGTGCCTGCGGGAGAAGTCAAGCCCAGCCTTTTTGTGATGGCTCACATGCGGGGACAGGTTTTGAGCCGCAAGCCTTTGAAATCACAGAAAAGAAACTCTATTCTGTATGTGCTTGCAAACACAGTCAAAAAGGTTGGCTTTGTGATGGGACACATAAGACTTTGGACTGACAAAAAGAAACCCTACGAAGGTCAAGATTATGACCATTCGTAGGGTAAATATTTAGCCTATTTTTATGTAATACTAATATTTCTACTCTCAAAACTATTAGGGCTATAGCTAATTTGGCTTGCCAAAATATCTATATAACTTTCGCCAATAGTTGTGTAGTTTTCTTTTTCCTCCTCTGTAAGTTGAATGGTAACAGTAAAAACAGCTACTGTGCCACAAACTACTTCTAAGAAGAGATTAGCTTCTTTTTCAAATAGCGTATATTGCCAAGATTTGCTAAGTAATGTATTCATAATGAGAGCCTTATTTTAAGTTAAGTAAAGTTTCTGTATATTGCCCTTGCGAAATTTGGTCCACAACAGCTTCCCAAAAACCTGTAGGTAACTTGCCACCAGGCAACCATAAATCATTTGCGCCAGCCTCATTACCTGTAGGAATACGCAAATGTAAAGCTTTTACATCTTTGATGTCTATTCTTACGATTTCTTTTCCTGCCCAAGCCCCCGCAGGAATACCTAATTGCGTTTCTATGTCGCTTAATCTGCCATTTGCATTTGCGATAGCCCAGTCCATATCATTTTTTGACATAACAAACTGCCCGTCAGGTCTGCCCAATTTTGCGCGACCATATTTGTCTAAAACACTTTTTGGCACTAAATAAGAAGCCCCATTTGCAAAAGCCTCTTGATGTATTTGAATGTACCAAGAAGGAAGATATTCTGAAGGATTTGGGCGGCTACCTTTTGCTATGCCTATTACCTTTGCTTTATCCCAACCCGCTTTGTATGGGACACCATCTTCAAGAGGAGCGAAGATGCCTTCTAACTCGCCTGGGTAGAAATAAACAGGATTTGCAGTGCTAAATGAGAAAAAGCCTGCGAAAAGCATGGTGAAAAGACCAATGAGTTGAATTGTTTTTTTCATACAATCTTAATAAGAAATAATTGTGGATAATGATAAGAATGTTTATCGTGTATAATAACCATTCTTTGAAATAAATGTTAGGCGTAAGAATTTATTATTTTCAAACAAAACCTTGTATCTTTTTTCAAAAACAAACATTATGTTTACATCAATCAGTAATTTACTTTTAACAATCCTGAAAATTATGAACAAAACATCATTTTTCATGCTACTAACACTTGCGATTGCGTCAAGTTGCAGCAAAGTCGCAGAACAAAACAGTAGCAAAACAGCAAGACTTGATGTTCCGCAAGTTGAAACCCAAGCACAATTAGAAGCAACCACTTCAAAAACAGAAGATTTAGCTTTGCCACAAGTTGTGGCTAAGGCTGAAAAGCCAAAAGAAAATAACATGGTAACGCGGAAAAAAGAGGCTATTAGTTTTTTTCAGCAGGCACAAGAAATGATACAAGAGGCTGTTACTCCTAACAAAAACGAAGAAAATGCTACTGTTTTAAC
>JADHED010002066.1_pt1 | contig 14945 bp, 14 predicted proteins | sample 8952041 | NCBI WGS metagenome assembly JADHED01 (sample SAMN16124423, study PRJNA663239) | bioreactor sludge metagenome | isolation source: sludge (control) | place: India:Bengaluru | collected 2018-09-08
GTGCTGGACGACTGCAACGATGCCTTTGAAGCCCGCGCCGCGGAGATGCTGTTTCGGCCCCAGCGCATCACATTGCAAGACGGGCAAATGCTGGCAGGCGACCGGGATACGCTCGACATGCTCAATGAGACGGCGGGCCTGGGCGAGGTGGGGCGCTTGCTGCTGCAGAGCGGCGCACTGCAGCCCACGGCGCAGGTCAAGGTGCTGTCTGCCGACAATGCGGGGCAATATTGGCAGGAGAGCGACCGCCATCACTTTCTGCTCGACCTGACCCACGAGCTGACGCAGGACCTGAGCCATGGCCTGACCTTCAAGATGACCCGTGCACGATCTGGCTTGAAAGCCCTGGCCCGTGTGCTGGAGCGCTGGGTGGCGCATCTGCTGGGCGTGCAGGTGCAGATCGAGCCTGTTCACGAGGTCACCGACAGCGCGTGGCGCTGGCATGTGGGGCTGGATGTGGAGTCAACCGCCATCCTCAACGACCTGTACCAGGACCGTCCGGTGGAGTCCGAGCGTATGGCGCGGCTGGTCAGCCTGTTCACGCTGACCTTTACCAACCCCGCCGAGATGCGTGCGGATGTCGCAGGAAAGCCTGTGTACCTGGGGCTGGCCACCAATGCCGAGGGGCTGGTACGCATCAAGCCGCAGAACCTGCTGCTGAACTTGCCCTTGGCTACCGTGTCCTGATTTGCTATTGAATCAATAGCTGCCAGCGCTTGTATAATAATCGCTAGAAGCCATTTTGATTCAAAGTTGCCGCAGCGTGCGGGTAGCGCTGCGGCGGGTGCTCAACCCAGTGTCATCAGGCTGGCATTACCGCCCGCAGCGGCGGTGTTCACGCTCAGGGCGCGTTCGATCAGCAGGCGTTCCAGCGGAATGTCCACGGCGCCGGGCTGCATGGCCGTCACGCCCACGATGGGGCCGGGGCGCTGGGCCAGGGCTTTGCACACGGCCTGCAAGGCCTTGCCATCGCCATGGTGCAGCACTGCGTCCAGCGCCACGGTCGCATCGATGAGGGCGTTGTCTTGCAGCACCACCTGGGCTTGCGCGGCAGCGGGCAACTGGTTGCGCAGGCTGGCTTGTGCGGTGGGCCACAGCGCCTTGCCGCCGTTGGCCAGCACGGCGGCTGTTTGCAGCAGCAGGTCGCTGACAGACGTTGCCACGCACAGCACATGGGCGCGCGGGGCCAGGGTGTAGACGTCGCGCTCGCCCGTGGGGCCGGGCAGGGTGCGGGAGGTGCCGCTTTGCGTTTCCTGTGCAAAGCGCTGGCAGGTGCTGACCAGTGCCGCGTTGCCCTGGCTTAGTGCCCACTGCTGCAGGGCCGACAAGGCGGGCAACTGGCGGTTTCGGGCCGCGGCCTCGGGCGGCGCGGTGCGGTCTGCGTCGGCAAAAGTGCGTGCCAGCGCATCGGCCGGGCGTTGCGTCAGCAGGCGCAGTAGGTACAGCGGCCCGCCTGCCTTGGGCCCGGTGCCCGACAGGCCCTCGCCACCAAACGGCTGCACGCCCACCACGGCGCCCACCATGTTGCGGTTCACGTACACGTTGCCGGCATGGGCGCGGTCCACCACGCGGGCAATGGTTTCATCGATGCGGGTGTGCACGCCCTGGGTCAGGCCATAGCCGGTGGCGTTGATCTGGTCCAGCAACTGGTCCAGGTCCTTGCGGGCGTAGCGTACCAGGTGCAGCACGGGGCCGAAGACTTCGCGTTGTAGCTCGCCGATGTGGTTCAGCACGATCAGCGTGGGCGGCACAAAGGTGCCGGGGGCACTGGTCACGGCCAGGTGGCTGGGGTGCTGGAACACGCGGTGGCCCTGGGCTTTGAACTTTTCGATGTGCTGGACGATGCCGGTTTGCGCTTCGGCGTCGATCACCGGGCCCACGTCCACGCGCAGTTCGGCGGTGTTGCCCACGCGCAGTTCGCCCATGGCGCCTTGCAGCATCTCGACCACGCGGTCGGCGGCTTCCTCCTGGACACACAGCACGCGCAGGGCCGAACAACGCTGGCCCGCGCTGTCAAATGCGGACGACACGGCATCGCCCACCACCTGTTCGGCCAGGGCGGACGAGTCCACGATCATCGCGTTCTGCCCACCGGTTTCGGCGATCAGCGGGATGGGGCGGCCTGCGGCATCGAGCCGCCCGGCCACGGTGCGCTGCAGGATGCGGGCGACTTCGGTGGAGCCGGTGAACATCACGCCCATCACACGGTCATCGCCAATCAGGCGCGCGCCCACGGTCTCGCCTTGGCCGGGCAGCAGTTGCACCGCGGCGCGGGGCATGCCGGCCTGCCACAGCAGGCGCACGGCCTCGGCGGCGATCAGCGGGGTTTGTTCTGCCGGCTTGGCCAGCACCGGGTTGCCTGCGGCCAATGCTGCGGCCACCTGGCCCATGAAGATGGCGAGCGGGAAGTTCCAGGGGCTGATGCAGGCCACGGGGCCGAGCGGGATGTGGGTGGCGTTGTCGAAGGTGCTTTGCACCTGGGCCGCGTAGTAGCGAAGGAAGTCCACCGCCTCGCGCACCTCGGCCACGGCGTTGCTGGCGCTCTTGCCCGCTTCGCGCATCAGCAGGCCCAGCAGGGGCTGCATGCGCTCTTCCAGCAGGGCGGCGGTGCGCAGCAGGGCGGCGGCGCGCTCGGCGGGTGGCGTGGCGGCCCAGGGGGCTGCAGCGGCCTGGGCGTGCGCCAGGGCCTGATCTACGTCGGCGGTGGTGGCTTCTTGCACCTGGCCCACCACGTCGTGGTGGTTGGCGGGGTTGCGCACGGGCTGGGTGGGGCCTGTGGGCACATCAGCGGCCAGCAGGGGCGCTGCCGTCCAGGCGTGGCTAGCGGTGGCTTGCAGCGTGGCGGCCAGCTCGGTCAGCGTGTTTTCGTTCGACAAATCCAGCCCGCGTGAATTGATGCGATGGGCTCCGTACAGCGCCGCTGGCAGGGGGATGCGAGGGTGGGGCAGGCCGGCAGTGCCTTCGGTGGCGGCTTGTTGATCCACTACCTGCACGGGGCTTTTCACCAGCTCATCCAGCGCAATGGTTTCGTCGGCAATGCGGTTCACAAACGAGGTGTTGGCGCCGTTCTCCAGCAGGCGGCGAACCAGGTAGGCCAGCAGGGTTTCGTGCGTGCCCACGGGGGCGTAAATGCGGCAGGGGCGGCCGAGTTTGCCTGCGGTGACGGCGCCCACCACCTGCTCGTACAGCGGCTCGCCCATGCCGTGCAGGCACTGGAACTCATACTGCCCCGCGTAGTAGTTGCTGCCCGCGAGTTGGTAAATGGTGGCCACTGTCTCGGCGTTATGCGTGGCGAACTGGGGGTACACGGCCTCGGGTGCTGCCAGCAGTTTCTTGGCGCAGGCGATGTAAGAAATGTCGGTGTGCACCTTGCGGGTGTAGACGGGGTAGTCCGTGAGGCCATCAACTTGGGCGCGCTTGATTTCGCTGTCCCAGTACGCGCCTTTGACCAGACGCACCATCAGGCGGCGCTGGGTGCGGCGGGCCAAGTCCACCACGTAGTCGATGACAAAGGGGCAGCGCTTTTGGTAGGCCTGGATGACGAAGCCAATGCCGTTCCAGCCGGCCAGCGCGGGCTCGTGGCACAGGCGCTCCAGCAGGTCCAGCGACAGCTCCAGCCGGTCGGTTTCTTCGGCGTCAATGTTCAGGCCAATGTCATATTGCTTGGCCAGCACCGTCAGGCGCAGCACCAGCGGGTACAGCTCGTCCATCACCCGGCCAAACTGTGCGCGGCTGTAGCGCGGGTGCAGGGCCGAGAGCTTGATGGAGATGCCTGGGCCCTCGTAGATGCCCCGCCCGGCAGAAGCTTTGCCAATCGCGTGGATTGCTTGCTCATACGAGGCGTAATAGCGCTTGGCGTCTTCGCTGGTCAGCGCGGCTTCGCCCAGCATGTCGTACGAATAGCGAAAGCCCTCGGCTTCCATCGTGCGGGCGTTGCGCAGGGCTTCGTCGATGGTTTCGCCGGTCACAAACTGCTCGCCCATCATGCGCATGGCGATTTGAACGCCCTTGCGGATCAGCGGCTCGCCGCCCTTGGCCGTAAGGCGGCTGAGCGAGCTCCCCAGGCTGCTTTCGCTGTGCGTGGCCACCAGCTTGCCGGTAATCAGCAGGCCCCAGGTGGCGGCGTTGACGAAGAGCGAGGGGCTCTTGCCAAGGTGGGCATCCCACTGGCCGTGGCTGATCTTGTCGCGGATCAGCGCGTCGCGTGTGGCTTTGTCAGGGATGCGCAGCAGCGCCTCGGCCAGGCACATCAGCGCCACGCCTTCTTGTGACGACAGCGAGAACTCTTGCAGCAGCCCTTGCACGATGCCCGCGCGCCCGGCGCTGGCCTTGCGTTCACGCAGCGCCTTGGCGATTCGCAGGGCCAGTTGCTCGGCCGCTGCGGCCTGATCAGCAGGCAGGCGGGCCTGGGCAAGCAGCGGTGCCAGCGCCTCGGGCTCGGGGCGGCGATAGGCGGCAGTGATCGCGGCGCGCAGCGGGTTGCTCAGCGGCGTGCGGGGTGCGAAGTCTGCAAACAGGGCGGAGGGCTGCGTCATGGCGTTGTCTTTCGGTGGTTTGGAGGGCCAAACAAGGGGTTGGGCGCGTTACTGGCGATGATCCTTGGGTTGTTGGTGAATAAATGTTCGAAAATGGTGGTTTACGCAGAATAAATCGCTAATACAAATGCAAACAGAACCCGATCTGGACCGCATTGACCGCAAGATCCTGTCAATCCTGCAGGAGGACGGACGCATTGCCAACCTCAAGCTGGCCGAGGCCGTGGCCCTGTCGCCCACGGCGGTGCTGGCGCGGGTGCAGCGCCTCACGCGCGATGGCTTCATCCTGGGCTACGAGGCGCGGCTCAACCCGCTCAAGCTGGGCGCGGGCATGCTGGTGTTTGTGGAGGTGCTGCTGGACCGCACCACGCCCAATGTGTTCGACCAGTTCAAGGCGGCGGTGCAAGTGCACCCCGAAATCATGGAATGCCACATGGTGGCGGGCGGGTTTGATTACCTGCTCAAGACGCGGTCGGCCGATATGAATGCCTACCGCGTTTTTGCGGGCAATGTGCTGTGGCAGCTGCCCGGCGTGCGCGAGACACGCACCTATGCAGTGATGGAAGAGGTCAAGCACACCAACCACCTACACCTGCGCTGACCGCACACGGTGCGCTTGCACCCATCGGATTGGCGGTGCTGGCAGAAGCCCGCATAATTCCCTGCAGATTTGCTTGCACGAGGAGCCACACCATGACGACCGCTTTTCCCTATGCCGCCGCAGCCCTGGTGGCTGCCCTGTTCAGCCAGACGGCCGCTGCATCCTGCTACGTCGTCTATGGCCCTGACAAGGACATCGTGTACCGCGCCCCGGAGCCGCCGGTGGACATGTCGCGGCAGATCCACGAAACCCTGCCCTTGGTTGCCCCTGGCTCGACCCTGGTGTTTTCTCCCGACAACTTTGGCTGTGAACTCACCATCAACAAGCTGCCACTGACGGCTGTGTCCGCGCCCGGTGGCATGCGGCCTGCGCGCGCTGACCGGGGCTGACTGGGCCTGACATGGGCAGTTCGCCCGGGTGTGGCCAGCGGGCATGCTGCGCCTGAGACAATCGGGGGATGAGCGCACCGAAAGAACTATCCCCCTCGTTTGAACCCACCGAGCAGAACGCTCAAGACAACCTGCCCGAAGGCTGGCTGCATGTACAGTCCATGGATCTCGACGCCCAGGGCGTGGCCCGCAAGCCCGATGGCAAGGTGGTCTTTATCGATGGTGCCCTGCCATTCGAGCTGGTCACCGCCAACACCCACCGCAAAAAGAACAACTGGGAGCAGGCCAGCCTGGTGGCGATCCACCGCGAATCGTCCCAGCGCGTACGGCCGGATTGCCCCCACTTTGGCCTGCACGCAGGCGCCTGCGGCGGCTGCAAGATGCAGCATCTGCACGTCGGTGCCCAAGTGGCCGTCAAGCAGCGGGTGCTGGAGGACAACCTCTGGCACCTGGGCAAGGTGAAGGCCGAGACCATGCTGCGTCCCATTGAAGGGCCCGCCTGGGGCTACCGCTACCGTGCCCGCCTGGCCGTGCGCCACGTGATCAAGAAGGGCCAGGTGCTGGTGGGCTTTCATGAGCGCAAGAGCCGGTACATCGCCGACATGCAGACCTGCAAGATCTTGCCCCCGCATGTCGATGCGATGCTGATGCCCCTGCGCGCCCTGATTGCCAGCCTGGACGCTCGCGACACCTGCCCGCAGATCGAACTGGCCTGTGGCGACACCGTGACCGCGCTGGTATTGCGCCACTTGGAGCCGCTCTCTGCCGAGGACATCGCCCGGCTGCGCGCCTTTGGCGCAGAGCACCACGTGCAATGGTGGTTGCAGCCCAAGGGCCCGGACACGGTGAAGCTGCTGGACGAGGGCGGCGAGCCGCTGTCGTACGCACTGCCGGACTTTGGCATCACCATGCCTTTCAAGCCCACGGACTTCACCCAGGTGAACCCGCACATCAACCGGGTGCTGGTGAGCCGCGCGCTGCGCCTGCTGGACGTGCAGCCGCACGAGCGCGTGATCGACTGGTTCTGCGGCCTGGGCAACTTCACGCTGCCGCTGGCCACGCAGGCGCGCGAGGTGCTGGGCATTGAAGGCAGTGAGGCCCTGGTGGCCCGGTCGCGTGAGAACTATGCATTGAATCAGGCCCAGGCGCCCGACCATAAAGCGCTGGCAGCTACTGATTTTGTAGCGCGCAACCTGTTCGAGATGACACCGGAGATGCTGGTGGCCGACGGCGCCGCCGACAAATGGCTGGTAGACCCGCCCCGCGAAGGGGCGTTTGCGCTGGCCAAGGCGTTGGCGGACATCGAGCAGGCCCGCATTGGCGCCGAGGGCGCTGGCCCGTTGCCCGCAGGCGCCGAAGGCTGGACGCCCCCGAAGCGCATTGTGTACGTGAGCTGCAACCCGGCCACCCTGGCGCGGGATGCAGGGCTGTTGGTGCATCTGGCCGGCTACCGGTGCACGGCGGCGGGCATGGTCAACATGTTTCCGCACACGGCCCATGTGGAAAGCATGGCGGTGTTCGAGCGGGTCTGAGAGTCCGTGAGAAAGAGGGTGCGCGGAGGGTTCAGCCCTCCGTCCCGTGCCGTCGCCACCCGGGCACCACGTCAGCTGCGATTGCGGCTGGCGGCGGGGTCGCGGGGTTCGGTCTCGATGTCGGGTGCGCGTTCGCTGCGTTCGGGCTTTTCCACCTTGCCCAGCACCGAGGGCGTGCCCTCGATCTTGTTCTCCCGCATGTAGGCGTCCATGTCCTTCCAGCCGGCAAACACCGAGGCCTTGGACGCCTTGGGGTTGAGGGTGTAGCAGTCTTCCAGCCCCCGCAGTGCGTGGCGGCAGGCACCGCCAATGGCCTTGGCCTCGGCATCGCGTTGCGCCACGCGCGGGTCAGGGCCCAGGCCCGGGATCTTGTCGCAACCGGCAAGCAGCAACAGGCCCGCCAGAACCATCAGGCGCAATGCGGTGGAGGGGCTTTGTGGATACATGTACTTGCATTATCGGCACACTGGCCGTGCTATTGAGGCTTGATCTTGGTGCGTGGCCCACAAAAAAGGCTCCCGAGGGAGCCTTTTGATGGAGGTCAAGGGACTGGCAGGGCTCAGTCGCGCTCGCCACCCATGATGCCCAGCAGCGCCAGCAGGCTCTGGAACACGTTGAAGATGTCCAGGTACAGGGCCAGCGTGGCGCTGATGTAGTTGGTTTCGCCACCGTCCAGGATCTGCTTCAGGTCATACAGCATGTAGGCGCTGAAGATGCCGATGGCCAGCATCGAGATCACCATCATGCCCACGCCAGAGCCCACGAACACATTGATGATGCCGCCGACCATGAGCACCAGGGCGCCCACCATCAGCCACTTGCCCATGCCCGACAGGTCACGCTTGATGACGCTGGCCAGGCTGGCCATCACGAAGAACACACCGGCCGTGCCGGCAAAGGCCGTCATGATGAGGTCGGTGCCGTTCTTGAAGCCCAGCACCATGCCGATCATGCGCGACAGCATCAGGCCCATGAAGAACGTGAAGGCCAGCAGCACCGGCACGCCAGCCGCCGAGCGCTTGGTCTTTTCGATGGCGAACATGAAGCCGAACGCGCCGCCCAGGAACACGATCAGGCCCAGGCCGCCGGTCAGCGAGCGGGTGATGCCGGTGGCCACGCCAATCCAGGCGCCCAGCACCGTGGGGATCATGCTCAGGGCAAGCAGCCAATAGGTATTGCGAAGCACCTTGTGGCGCTCTTCCTGCGAGATGCCATAGCCCGCAGAGTGGCCCAGGGTGGTGACTTGGTCATTCATCTTGTGTCTCTCCTTGTTGGCCTGCACGACGCAGACGAAAGAAATTTTAGGGTGAGAGCGTTTTTTGCCCCCCAAAAACCGCACCCGGTCACCTACTTTTGGTAAGGATACTTTCACCCTGGCTGGGTGCAACGGCGGGGGGGATGCCGGTATGCTCGGCTCTCTTTGTGTGTCGGGCGGCCTGTGGCGCCTGGCTTCCTCCCCATCTTTCGGATCTCTCCATGAAAACCAAGCACGAACTCGAACTGGCCGACGTCAAGGCCGTGGCCGCCGCCGCTGAAGCCGAAGCCCTCAAGAACAACTGGGCCGTGACCATTGCCATCGTGGACGATGGCGGCCATTTGCTGTGGCTGCAGCGTCTGGACGGCGCAGCGGCTGTGTCGTCGCACATCGCCCCTTCCAAGGCCCGCACGGCCGCGCTGGGCCGCCGCGAAAGCAAGGTGTATGAGGACGTGATCAACGGCGGCCGCACCTCGTTCCTGAGCGCACCCACCATTGATGGCCTGCTCGAAGGCGGCGTGCCAATCATGAAGGACGGCCAGTGCCTGGGCGCCGTGGGTGTGAGCGGCGTGAAGTCCACCGAAGATGCGCAGATCGCCCGCGCGGGCATCGCAGCCCTGGGGCTGTGATTCGGGAGCACTCCCAGCAGGGATTGCATTCGCTCTCATTTTGATAGCTGCAAGCGCATACTCCACTAGCGCATGGCGCCGAAAAGGCTTCAAAACCTGTGGGAGCATAAAAAAACCGGCCTGTGGGCCGGTTTTTCGTTGGCGGGGTCGGGGGCAGCAAAAAAAGCCTGGCTACGCGGGCGCAAACCCGTTGGCTGGCAAAAACGACCCTTTCGAGCTTGTTGCAAGCCCGGGAGTCGCCCCACGATGAAACTATTTGGTCAGGATGAGCTTGCCCAGCTTGGTGGCCTGCAGCCGGTACACCGAGCCGTTGTGGCTGATGGCGACCGTCTTGTGGCCTTGCAGCAGCACGCTGCTGTCCAGCGCGGCCGTGGCGCCCTGCGCGCCGGAGGACGATGCCTTGCCAGATACCGGGGCGCCCGCCGGGTCGGCAGACGCAGTGCGGCGGAGCGGGGCGGAAGTCAGGGAGGCTTGCATGGAGGTTTCCTGGGTCATTGCAGTGCGTTTTGTTAATGATAACGATTCGCAATTACAAGTCAAGCGAACTGTGTGTTTCTTTTTGTTCCTGCGCCCGACCTGCATCAGGCGCAAGGCCGGGGGCTTTGTGCGCTGCGGGCGCCGGGTAAGCAGGCGATCAGCCCGCTGCAAACGTCCAGCCTCTTTGGCATCCGCCAGCCCGTCCCCCCATGGGTAGGCTGGCGGGACGCGCAGCACGCGCAGGGGGCTGCAGCTAGCTGTCGCCGTGCCGTTACTGCCCCTGTGGGTCCGTCACAAACCCGATCTTGCGCACGCCGGCGCGCTGCGCAGCGGCCATGGCCTGGGCCACGAATTCGTAGCGCACGTTCTTGTCGCCACGGATGTGCAGGTCCGGCTGGGGCTTCTTGGCGGCCTCGGCCTGCAGGCGGGGGAAGAGTTCTTCTTCGGACACCTGCGATTCGTTCCAGAAGAACTTGCCATCAGCCGACACCGACAGGCGCACGGTCTCGGGCTTGACGTTCTCGGGCTGGTTGGTGGCGCGGGGCAGGTCCACGTTCACCGCGTGCTTCATCACCGGCACCGTGATGATGAAGATGATGAGCAGCACCAGCATGACGTCCACCAGGGGCGTCATGTTGATCTCGTTCATCACATCATCGGTGTCGTCTTGGGTTCCAAAGGCCATGGCTTAGCTGCCTTTCTTCATGGGCAGCACCTTGCCGGGCTCGCCAGCGTTCACGCGGGCGCCGGTCACAAAGTAGGCGTGCAGGTCATGGGCAAAGCTGTTCAGGCCGTTCAGGATGGACTTGTTGCCGCGCACCAGCGCGTTGTAGCCCAGCACCGCCGGGATGGCCACGGCCAGGCCCAGGGCGGTCATGATCAGCGCCTCGCCGATGGGGCCGGCCACCTTGTCGATGGTGGACTGGCCCGATGTGCCGATGGCCAGCAGCGCATGGTAGATGCCCCACACGGTGCCAAACAGGCCAATGAACGGTGCGGTGGAGCCCACCGACGCCAGGATGGCCAGGCCCGAGGACAGGCGGGCAGTGAACTCGTCGATGCAGTTGCGCAGGCAGCGGGTCACCCAGTCGCTCACGTCCAGGCTGTCGTGCAGATGGGCCTTGGTATTGCGGTGGTGGGCGGTGGCTTCGCGGCCCTCCAGCGCCAGGTGGCGGAAGGGGTTGGTCGGGTCGGCGCCCAGCTTGGTCAGGCCGGCGGCAAAGTCCTCGCTGTGCCAGAAGTCCTGGGCGGCGCGGGCGTGTTTCTTGAACTTGATGATGTCCAGCGCCTTGATGAGGATGACGATCCACGAGGCCAGCGACATGGCCAGCAGCAGGATGGCGACGGCGCGGGTGACAAAGTCACCCTGGATCCAGACGTTGGCGATGCCGAATTGCGATTCCATGAAAACTCCCTGAGCGGTGATTGGTTTATTCGAGAACAAAGTTGACGGGGACGAGGTTCCACATGGCCTCGGGCACGCCATTGCGTTTGCCGGGCACAAAGCGCCAGCGCATCACGGCATCCTGGGCCTGGCGGTCCAGCCGGTCAAAGCCGCTGGATTGGTTGACCTCGACCTTCTGCGGCACGCCGTCGGTGCCGATGAGCACCCGCAACACCACCTTGCCTTGCTCGCCCATGCGTTTGCTGATGGCGGGGTAGCTGGGCTTGGGGTTGTTGAGGTAGGCCGCGTCGCTGGACGGCAGCTCGATCTTGGGCGGTGCGGGTGGTGCGGGTGGTGCCGGTGGCGCAGGCGTGGGGGCCGGGGGCGCCACAGGGGCCTCGATGAGCGGCGCGGGTGGCTGGGGCGTGGTGATGCCGGTGGGGGCATTGGGCGCTGGCGTGGGGTCGGCAATCGCCACCGGCATCGGGGCCGGGCGCGGCGCGGCCTTGGGGGCGGGCTTGGGCGGTGGAGGAGGGGCCGGTGGCGGTGGGGTGACCTTGGGCGGGGCGGGCGGTGCGATGAATTCGCTGAGCAGCTCGGCCGGCACGATCACTTCGGCCGCCTTGCGTACCAAGCCGGACTGCAGGGCCCAGATGCCGGCCACGTGCAGCGCCAAAACGGACCCAACGATCACGGTGTTGCGGCTCACACCACCGGGGGAGGCAAAACGATCAGGGTGAGACATAAAACGAAAGGAAAGGCAGCGCCGACCCAGAGCATAGGGCCGACGCTGCCGGGTAAACCCGGACTATTTGCGAAAGATCCACCAGGCCGATCCTGCGACCAGGATCAGGCTGCCTGCGAGGGTTGAGAGGAGTTCCATGACTTGCTTTCCAGAATGGAGCTGGCAAGCTGGATCGCCTGTGGCGCCGCGTCGTTGCGCAAGGCGGCTACCGGTTGCGAAGCACTGCACTGCGCCACCACGTCGCGGGCGCAGCTTTCGCAGCATCCGCATTGGGTAGCCACGCCCAGTTCGAACTGGATCTCATCGAAGCTCATGCCGGCACGGGCATGGCGGGCAATCTCACGGTCCGAAACCCGGCGGCAAACACAGACGATCATGGCGGCAGGCAGTGTGGCTGGCTGTTGAAAGGATGATTGAGATTATAAATACGAATCTATCGCATTTGCAATAAATCATTCCTGCCGACAGGGGGAAGGTGACACCTGCCTCTGGCAGGTTGCTGATACCCCGGGCTCAGTCTCTGCCCGATGGGGCTCCGTCCTGCCCCTCCAGCAGTGCAGGCGTGGCCTCTGCCAGGGTGGCGCAGCCGGTCAGTGCCATGGCGACCTCCAGCTCGTCGCGCAACAGGCGCAGCACATGGGCCACGCCCGCCGCCCCCGCATTGGCCAGGCCCCACACGGCAGGGCGGCCCACCAGCACGGCCGATGCGCCCAGCGCCATGGCCTTGAGCACATCGGTGCCGCGCCGGATGCCGCCGTCCACCAGCACCGGCGCCTTGCCCTGCACGGCCTGCACTACACGGGGTAGCGCGGTGGCGGTGGCAGGGGCCGTGTCCAGCGTGCGCCCGCCATGGTTGGACACGATGAGGCCCGCAGCGCCCAGCGACACGGCCTGGCGCGCGTCGGCGGGGTGCAGCACGCCCTTGAGCAGTACGGGCAGCCGTGTGATGGACTGCAGCCACGCGATGTCGTCCCAGGTGTGGGCATGGTGCAGCAGTCCGTCGAACAAGGCGCTCTGGCCGGGGCTCAACGGGGGGGAGGCAGGTGCCTGCAGGCCCGCAAGGTTGACCGGACCCATGCCGGGCGGAAGCCGAAAGCCCGCGCGCCGCTCCCGGTCGCGCACGCCGCTGGTGGGGGCGTCCACCGTGAGCACCAGGGCCTCGTAGCAGGCGGCTTCGGCACGCTGCACCAGCGCCTGGGTGAAGCCCCGGTCGGGTTGCAGGTAGAGCTGAAACCACAGCGGGCCGCGCCCCGGGTCGGGCAGCACGGCCTGGGCCACGCTTTCCAGCGACACGCTGGCCTGGGTGCTGAGCACCACGCCCGCACCCAGCGCCGCTGCGGCGTAGGCCATGGCCAGTTCGCCATCGGGGTGCGCCAGGCGCTGGAAGGCCACGGGGGCGAGCAGGATGGGGTGCGCCAGCGTGCGGCCCAGCAGAGGCACGCGGGTGTGCCCACCCGCCAGCGGCCGCAGCACGCGGGGCCACAGGGACAGGGCGTCCCAGGCCGTGCGGTTGGCGCGCAGGCTGATCTCGTCGGCCGCACCGCCGCTGAAGTAGGCCCAAGCGTTGTCGTCCAGCTGCGTGCGCGCGTGCAGCTCGTGGTCGGCCAGGGTGACCAGGCCCGAGGGGATGGTGTGCCGTGCAGGAATTTGGGTCATACAAACAAAAATAGCACCAAGCGCTAGTGGATCATGCGCTGGGTGCTATCAAAATAGTAGCTTTTGGGGTATCTCATACCCCCGGTCGCTGCCGTGGGGTTGGGCGCTTGCGGTGTCTCACACATCGGCCCACATGCGCAGCAGGTTGTGGTACGTGCCCGATAGAGCAATGGCCGACGGGTCGGTGTCGCCATGGGTCTGGCGCAGCTTGAGCAGGGCCATGTCCATGTCGAACAGCAACTGGCGCTGCTCCAGCCCTCGCACCATGCTCTCCACCCAGAAGAAGCTGCTCACGCGGTGGCCGCGCGTGACCGGTGCGACCTGGTGCACGGTGCTGCTGGGGTACAGGATCATGTCGCCCGCAGGCAGCTTGATGCGCTTCTCGCCCAGCGCCTCGGCAATCACCAGCTCGCCGCCGTCGTAGTCCTCGGGCGGGGTGAGGAACAGCGTGCACGACAGGTCGCTGCGCACCCAGCAGTTGTCGGCGCGGGAGTGCATGACGGCGCTGTCCACGTGGTTGCCATAGTAGTTGGCGCCATCACCGTATTTGTTGAACAGCGGGTTGTAGATGCGGCGCGGCAGCGCGGCCGAAAAGAAGAGGGCGTTGCGATTCAACGCGGCCTTGACCAAACCCTGGAGCTGGGCGGACAGCTCGCTGGCTTGTGCCAGCTGCAGGTTGTTTTTCTGGTGCACCGCCTGGCCGCCCGCGCTGCGGGCGCCGTCCACCCAGGGGGCGTCGGCTGCCCAGAGCTTTTGCCGGAAGAACGCGACCTCGTCGGCGGTGAGAACGTCTTGGATGTGCAGGAACATGGAGCCATTGTGAACCGGCCCCGGGCAGTGCCGAGGCCGGTTCATTCGAGGGACTTCAGAGGTGCGTCAGAAGCGTGTCTTCAGCGTCAGCTGCACAGCGCGCGGGGCGCCGGGGGTGTAGAAGCCGCGGTACAGGCCTTCGGCATACGTGCGTTCGAACAGGTTGCTCACGTTCAGCTTCAGCGAGGTCTTGTCGTCAAACGCGTACTCGGCCATGGCGTCCACCACCGCAAAGCCGCTGGCGTACACGGCGCGCGAGCCCTCGGGGTTCTGCTTGGCGCGGTACGTCAGGCCTGCGCCCACACGCAGCTTGGACGTGACGGCGTAGGTGCTCCACACGCTGCCGCTGTGCTTGGGCGTGAGGCCGGGGCGGTCGCCCTGCACCTGCGCGCCGCCGCCGTTGGAGGCCAGCACCACGTTGCTCTTGTCGATCTTGGCCGAAGGGATCCAGGTGTGGTTGAAGAACAGTTCCCACTTCGGCGTCAGGCGGCCGGCCAGGTTGAACTCCATGCCGGTGGCGTGGCGCTTGCCCGAGAGCAGTTCCTGCGCGGCAGCGGTGTCGGGGTCGGTGTTGCGTTCGTTGTACTTCTGGCTGTAGAAGGCGGCCACACCCAGCAGGGCGCGGCGCTCGAACAGCTCAAACTTGCCACCAACTTCGATGTTGCGGCTCTTTTCCGGGTCGGTGTTGGCCGTGCGCGCCGTGGTGGCACCGGGGTTGCCAAACTGGTAGGTGTCGCCCGAGGTGTTGTACGAAGTGCCGTACGACACGTAGTACGAGGTCAGCTCGTCAGGCTGGAAGATCAAGCCCATGCGGGGGCTGAACAGGCTGTCGGAGCGCGAGTTGCTCAGGTTGCCTGCGGCATTGCGGTACGAGGCGCGGAAGTTGTCGTAGCGCAGGCCGCCGACGAGCTTGAGCGTGTCGGTCAGCGACA
>JADHED010002068.1_pt1 | contig 14933 bp, 17 predicted proteins | sample 8952041 | NCBI WGS metagenome assembly JADHED01 (sample SAMN16124423, study PRJNA663239) | bioreactor sludge metagenome | isolation source: sludge (control) | place: India:Bengaluru | collected 2018-09-08
CCAGTGCTAGCTTTTCGTACCGTCACTTATTGCACTGAAAACGAGGAGACCCCTCCATCCGCCACCAGGGCAAAGCTGAGGAAACCGAGGAACATGGCGTCGAGCTTCTCGAATCGGGAGAAGATTCGCCGATAGCCTTTCAGGCGCCGGAACAACCGCTCGACTTCATTGCGACGCCGGTACATGGCCCGGTCGTATTCCCAGGGGTCGAGGCGTGTGCGCGTTGGAGGAACGACGGGGATGAACCCCAAGTCCAGGGCCAATTGACGTGTCTCGTTTCCTTCGTACGCACGGTCCATGAGCAGGTGGATTGGCCGACTCGTTGGCCCCAGGCTTTGCAGAAGGCGGCGCCCCTCAGGGGCATCATGAGCCTGTCCGGGTGACAGGCTGAAAGTCACGGCCGTTCGAGCATCCGCGGCAACCAGATGAACCTTGGTGTTCCATCCGCCTCGGGACTTTCCGATGGATTGAGGGCCGTTTTTTTTAACGCTCCAGTGCCATCTGGGTGAACCTTGATGCTGGTGGAGTCCAGCGAAACGGCTTCGATGCGAATGCGCACTACCTGCTCGCGCTGGAGCTCCTGGAACATCTTGTCCAGCACACCAGCCTTCTCCCAGCGGCGCATGCGTGTGTAGATGGTGTGCCAGTTGCCAAACCTTTTGGGCAAGCCACGCCATTTGCAACCGTGCTCAGCCACGTAAAGCATGGCATTGACCACCTGAAGGTTGGTCATGCTCACGTTACGGCGTTGAGTCGGCAGGCAGTGGGCGATACGAGCAAACTGTTCGGGCGTGATTTCCATGCACGACAGTGTCGCCCGTCAATTCCATTTTGGGAATTAGTGTTAACACGCCCTAATCCCGCATAGACCTGCTTTCGCAGACCTTTAACCTGGAGGCGCGGGCCGGAGTCGAACCGACCTACACGGATTTGCAATCCCCCGCACATCCCCAAGTCCTTGTTTCCAAAGGACTTTTCGACACGCTTTTTCATGCTACCGATTTGCTACCGCAAATACGGTGAATCCGTTGCGCTGATGAAGTAATTGTACAACAAAAAGTAAAGGATTTTTGGCATGGATTGCTACACAGACGCCGACTTCAAAAACCTGACAAACCGCTCGCTCTTGGTCATGCTTGAGGACTACGCGCGGCCGGCCAACGCCGAGGAGATTGACAAGCTGGCAAAGCTGATGCAGGAGTACAACCGGCGCGTCGCTGAAGGCACGCTCGCGCGTTGCAACACAATCGCCGAGCTTGCTGCTGCCAAGGGTGAGATGGACTCGCGCGAGTATTTCGACAACTTCGACGCACTTCTTAAAAAGACGTACGGCGCCGGCGTTCCGACAACGCCAGAAGAAGCGCACGAGCTCCTCGATTTCATGGAGAAAGACGACGTCGAGCCGCTGCTGCAACTTCTCGAAGACCGGGCTGCCCGACACGCCGGTGACAGCTCCCGTGAGGCGCGAGATCTGAAGACCGCGATGAAGAAAATCAACCTGAAATCGAGCTCGCAGGTCGTCAAAATGGCCGCCGCCGGGGAGCGCCCCGTACGTGTTTTCACTGTAGCCGAAGCGCTGCAGTCCGGCGCCTCCGATGAAGACAAAAAGCGTTTTCTGGCAGTCCAAAACCGGCTTATCGATGGCGGTCTGTACCGTCCGCTGCGTGGCGCCGACGCTGCAACGATATCGGCCGTCGAACGCATGCGAGACGCGTTCCCCAACTTTTCCGACGTGCTCGACTCAGTCGTCGTTCCACACGTCAGACTGTGCGAGAAAAACGCAGCGCATCGCATGCCGCCTATCCTACTTGTCGGCCCGCCAGGCGTCGGGAAAACGCTCTTCGCATCCACACTCGCATCGGCCTTGGCGGCGCCGCTTTTACGTGTGGACATGGCCAGCGAACAGAACAACTCCACCCTAGCCGGCAGCAGCTCTTTCTGGTCAAACTCAAGCCCAGGGAGGCTCTTCAACATGATGCTTTCCGGCACGAGCCTTCCGCCTGTCGCAAACCCCGTGGCCTGCATAGATGAGCTCGACAAACCCAATGGAGACGAGCGTTTCAACCCGCTCAGCCCGCTTTACACACTGCTCGAGCCGCACTCTGCAAAAACATTCGAAGACTTGTCGTTGCCGGGCCTTCAGGTCGACGTCAGCCACGTCCGCTGGATCTTCTCTGCGAACTCCGTGGAGAAGATTCCGGCGCCAATTCTGTCTCGAATGGTTGTCTTCGAGATCGAGCCGCCGACCACGGATCAGATGCGCGAGATCTTGGACTCGATAGCGAAAAAAGCCGCGATCGAACTGGGCCTCGAATTCGATCCCACACTCGATTTCGACATGCTCCGCGACGCCGAAAAGATGCCGCCCCGCACCGCTCGGATCTGTATCGAGACCGCAATCAGTATCGCTGCGGCAGATGGATTCGACCACGTAACTCGCGAGGCCTGGAAAACCGCGATGCGCGCAATTGGTCGGCGAGAGCGTCGTGTTGTGATGGGTTTCGTCTGAAGCCAGGCTAGCTGTTGCCAAAAACGGGCTATTTTGCCTACTTTTTAAGCAAAATAGTCTTCAATTACGCTTTTGCGAGAGGATTCCAACGGCCACTTCTGAAAATTCGGCTTATTTGCTCAATAAACAGGCAGGTTTAAACGCATTGTGGCGAACGAAACGCGGCACCCGGCTGTCCTGGCAGTTTGAACGCACCAGAATTCGTCGCCGTTTTCACTGTAAAAAAGAAAGCCCAAGGTTTATGCCATGCGAATTCCTCTGAAAACAGCGTCTACGGCCTTCGCAAAATCTCACATGCACGGCCGCGCACGGTACGATTCAGCTGTTTATTTGCCGCTGATGACCACGTATTTTTGGTTCGACCGCAACCCGACTTCGCTCTATTTGTGGGCCACCCATGGTCAAGCTTTACGGTCCGAAGATATCTTTCAGGCCGCGCTAGATGTAGGTGTTTGTACTTAGCATGCGTGCGAATTGATGATGATGTCACCTGATCATTTCTACCTCGAAATGCTGCTGAAAACCTGGCATCACGCGGCCTATTACACCCTGAAAATGTCCGAAACCGAATCGGCTCTTTGGGCCACGACAGCGACATGGAAACTAAAGAATCGTCTCCTAAATGTCTAAAAGAAAGGACTGCAAAAATGAGTTGCAACAATCAGTATGGAAGCAACCACAACATCGGCACCGGCATCTACGATATTGTGAACCCAATGATCGACGCCTTGGCCGTTGGAATCAGCGAGGGGTTTCGCCGTTTGAATGCGCGCTACGAGACGCAGCATAGCGCAGAATCGATCTACTCAAATTGCTGGAACGAGCTCGTGCGATTAGAGAACAAAAAGAACGAAATCATCCAATATACCAACAGGATGCGGCAGCTTAACGACGCTGATCGGTACCGCGCAAGGAAGCAATCGCAAGATTACGACAACAGGATCTGGCAGCTCGAACGAAAGCTCGAAAACGCAGAACAAAAGGTGCGTGAGCTCGAGCGTGAATTGACCCCAAAAAAGGTCGGCGGCGCGCAAGGCTGAAAATTCAGCGATTTGCTTGGACTCGGCGTGTATACACCGAGTTCGAACCGCCACAACGCACCAGATAAAATTGGCATTTTGCCGATTTATCCTTTTCATGTATGATATGCCCGCCGCATACCATGTAGACCATGCAAAAAAATAGTATTTTTTTTCATACGGTTCCGAGTTACTCTTGACAATCTATTCCGAGGATGTAATATTGTAGCAATTTATTTTCAAAAATATACCGTCGCTGAAAAGACCTGCATGCAGCATGCAGCCACACACGTCCGCTTAGGCAAATCTTTCGTTTTCGCACCCACGCAATCGGATATGGCGGCAACGAGATCATCTCGCCCGCGCAACTCCCATACGTGTGCGAAGGCCGCGCGGTATTGGCGGACTGTCGACTTCGAGAGCATTTTCGACCTCTCGACCAAATCGGCTGCGATTGCGTCGTCGTGGCCGCATTTCGCAAATGCGCGGTTATAAATTCTGTTGTACGCCACGACAGTATTTTGCGATCTCTGTACGTTACTTGACAAGATAAAACCCACCTTTCTGCGCTTTTATGCGGCGACCAATTCAACCTATTAGATGCATTTAGTATTGCAAACATTCCGACGCATTTCAAAAATTTTCTGTTTTATTGCATCCAACCAAATGCAATTCCATAGTCCCAAGCGAAGTGCAACTCAAAATCGGTTGAGGCTTTGATACACCAGGTAGGTTTCCGATCGGTGTACTAGCTATTCCCTGGCCGACTTCTCGGTTCCGCTCGCATTGGATCCAGCCAATAATGCCAACATAGTTCCTCGATAGGTCGGTGATGTAGGGTTTAGCACCACCACGGATGGGGCCTTTGTTGAATCACAACGAAAACTGGGCCATTTTTGGGGTGGGGGGTGCGGACGAAAACTTGGACTAGCAGGAGGTAGTTCATGTATTCCTACGAAGACCGAATCCGAGCAGTTGAGCTCTATATAAAGTTGGGCAAGCGCGTCAGACCCACAATCCGTCAGCTGGGTTACCCCACCAAGAATTCCTTGAAGGGCTGGTTCCGTGAATACGAGCAACGTCTTGATTTGCCAGCCGGCTACGCAGGCCGAGAACCCAAGTTCTCGCAGGCCCAGAAAGCTGCGGCGATCGAGTACTACCTCACCCACGATCGATGCGTCGCGGCCACCATGAGGGCGCTGGGCTACCCCGGTCGTGGAACGCTGACCAAATGGGTGCACGAGGCCTTCCCAGATGCAAGGAAGGCTGTCGTTGGGAGGGTGGGCCAACGAAGGTATCCCGAGAGCTTGAAGCAAGTGGGAGTCATGGAACTTTGCACTCGGCAGGAAAGTGCGCAGGCAGTGGCTGACAAGCTCGGCGTGTGCCGGCCAACGTTGTACAACTGGAAGAACCAGCTTCTGGGACGTGAGGCGCCCGCATCCATGAAACACACCCATCAATCACCGAAGGCGCGAGAGCGCGAGGAGCTCGAGCTCCAAGTTGAGGTACTGCGCAGCGAAGTCAGGCAACTGCGTCTTGAGCAGGACCTCCTGAGTAAGCGACCGCGAGATGTACAAGCGCCGCAACGAGGTCGAGCGCCTGTTCCGTCGGCTCAAGGGCTATCGCCGCATCTTCTCGCGTTTCGAGAAACTCGACCTCATGTTCCTGGGCTTCATCAGCTTCGTCCTTGTCGCTGATGGGCTGAGGATGTGTTAACAGGCCCTAGTCCACCTCTTTGCCATAAGCGTTGAGAGACATCACGAGCTGCCTCAAGCCATCTTGCCCTATCTGCAGAGCCATCTCAGCCTCCGCTTGCCTGACCGCGGTTCCAAATGCAGTCAGCCAATTCATGCCCTTACTCGTAAACCTGACAATCCGCGCCCGTTTGTCGACATGATCGACCACCCGCTCGACTAGCCCCAGAGCCACACACTGATCTATGAGTTCCGACATGGCGGCGTTGGTCATAGCTGCCCTCTTAGCCAGATCAGTGATCCGCGTGCCCTCCAGATCCAGATGCCTTGTCAAGTTGACATGCGTGCGCCTGGTCTCGGCATATCCAGCCTCAGCCATCAACGTCAGTACACGGTCCTCAAAATGACGCAACGCATTGCTCATCAGACGGCCAGGATTGTAGGTACGCCAGCCGTAGTCATTGGGAGATTCAGGGTTATCCATAGGTCTGTGAAGCCGCGCCATCAAATATATTTAGGTTCCCTAACTATTTTTCTGTACACAAGGATAGCCGATGCCAACCAAGCTTCAAACGACCAACTCTCAGCCTATGGAGATCAAGACCGATGTACTTATCGCCGGTGGCGGCCCTTGTGGCCTGATGTTAGCTATCGAACTTGGCCGCCGCGGAATTGCATGTCTTCTGGTGGATGCCAAGCCCAGCACCGCCTTTAACCCGCAGGCAAATGCTACGCAAGCCCGCACCATGGAGCACTTCCGTCGACTGGGCTTTGCACACGAGATCCGAGCCATGGGTTTGCCTCCAGATCATCCGACTGACATCGCTTATTTCACACGGTATGCCCATCACGAACTGGCTCGTATCAGTCTACCTACCGCCGCGCAAGCAGTGAAAAAAATCAAGACAATGTCGGGCTCTTGGAGTGCGGCTGAGCTGCCACACCGCGTGTCCCAGAAGTTCGTTGAGCAGGTGCTTCGCCGACATGCCGAGGCCCCTGACTGCAATGACGTTCGGTATGGCTGGACGCTAGAGGACTTTGAAGACCAAGGCGACTGTGTAAGCGCATCCGTACGCCCAACGGCGGGCGGAACACCTGCAAGGGTTACAGCCAAGTTCCTCGTTGGCGCAGACGGTGCGCGAAGCCTCGTGAGGAACCAACTGGGCATCCCCTGGGGAGGAGAAACCGGGATCCAGAGGGAGTTCATGGGCGGGAAAATGTTCGCGTTGTATTTGCGCGCGCCCCAGTTCCTGTCCTTGCTACGTTACCCTAAAGCCTGGATGTACGTCGCGGTCAACTACCAACGACGCTCGTTCATGGCGTCGGTGGACGGCGTGGCCGAATATGCGTTCCATGCAGCAATCAAACCGGGAGAAGACGCAGACACATGGACGGAAAAGGATGCGAAACGGGTATTCTCAGAAGCAATGGGCGCTGACATTCCGATCGAAATTCTGTCCATGGGCACTTGGCTGGCAGGGCATGCCTTGGTTGCAGAAAAATTCCAGCGCGGACGAGTGTTCATTGCCGGTGATGCAGCCCATTTGTTCACGCCCACAGGGGGCTTGGGCTACAACACAGCGGTGGAAGACGCGGTCAATCTCGCCTGGAAGCTGGCCAGCGTAATCCGGGGGCATGCAACGCTGACGCTACTAGACACTTATGAGGCAGAGCGTCGACCGCTCGCGCAGCGCAACACAGGCTACGCCCGGCACTTTGCTGACTCCGTCGGTCTTTTCTCTGCGAAGCCTGAGCTGGACGATGACTCCGCACAAGGTAACGAAGAGCGAGCCAAGGCCTCTGAGTACCTCAACCGCCATGCCCGGCTTGAATTCAACATCCCCGGCGTGACTTTTGGAGGTCGCTACGGCGACTCGCCCATCATCGCGCAGGACGGTGTGGACCTACCTCCCGACGAACCCAATGACTACGTGCCCACCGCCAGTCCTGGGGGGCGCCCGCCCCATGCATGGCTGGAAGATGGCCGTTCCCTGTACGACACATTCCACACCGAGTGGACATTGCTCGCCCTCGGTGCAACCGACCCGGCAACCGATGGCTTCAAGAACGCGGCCCAGTCTATGGGCATCGACCTGAAGGTGGTCCGTTTGCCCGCCCAGCAGTTACTGGAGCTATACGAATCACCACTGGTATTGATACGCCCTGATCAGATCGTCGCCTGGCGAGGGGCCTCCGATGAAGATGGCCAGCAGGTTCTGTCCCTTGCCCTGGGAATACATCGAATCACATAAGACCAGTCCACTTTCTTTCGTACTCGTGGGTCGCGAACTCATCCACCATGAAGTCAATGAAGGATCGGACTTTCGCTGACAGGTGCTTTCGGCTGGGATATGCGATGTTGATTTGCAAACGTGGCAGATCCCAGTCACCGAGTACGGGTACGAGGCGTCCGGCGACGATATCCTCATAGACGATATAACTAGGTTGCACGAGGATACCCAAGCCACTAAGTGCAGCAGCACGCAATACCTGCCCGTCGTTGGACTCCAACACCCCCTGGACATTCACCGTCTGACTTTCGCCTCCACGACTGAACTTCAGTTCGTTGGGGTGGTTGGCGTGCAAGTAGACAAGAACATTGTGGTCAGTCAGGTCTGATGGGAACTGTGGACGCCCCCTTTGGGCCAGATAAGCGGGAGACGCCGCCAATATGCGGCGCGTCGAAGCTAGACGCCTAATGGTTATGGTGCTGTCAGGCTCATACTCACGCGTCCGTATGGCTACGTCAATACCGTTGTCAATGATGTCCAAGTAGCGGTTCGCAGTTTCAACATGCACTCTTACTTGTGAATACCGCTGATGGTACTTCGGCAATCGCGGGGCGATGAGTTGCATGGCGAACGACAGCGAAGCACTCACACGTAACACCCCCGACGGGTTCAGCGTGGTTTGATGTATTGCCGCCTCTGCGTCGCGCAACTCAGTTAGGACGTGACGAGCCCGCTCCAAGAAATCCTGCCCCTCACTGGTCAGGTAGAGCCGACGCGTGTTGCGCTCGACTAGACGGACCTGCAGGCGCTCTTCCAGCGAAGCCAAGTAACGAGTGGCCGCTGGATTGGACAGTCCCAAGGCCTCTGCAGCCGCACCGAGACTGCCTCGATCGGCAACCTCCACAAAGAGCGCCATTTCTGTGAACCGATCCATTTTTCCATCTTTCGGAAAAGTAATTTCCCATTTTGATATTTGAGAAATCTTTTTGAAATTATAGAGTTCAGGTCATCGCAACTCAACACTGCCAACTGCAAACAAGCCATGCGCAACCTCAACCAAGACAACATCACACAGGCAGTCATTGCCAGCTTCGCCAAAACGCCTGACGCTCGGCTCAAAGAAATCATGACGAGCCTGGTCCAGCACCTGCACGCCTTTGCCCGGGACGTGAAGCTGACCGAGGAAGAATGGTTCCAGGGCATTGACTTCCTGACAAGGTGTGGCCATATCACAGACGACAAACGCCAGGAGTTCATACTGCTGTCAGACGTTCTCGGCTTGTCAATGCTGACCGTCGCGATGAACAACGACAAGCCTGCGGGTTGTACCGAAGCCACTGTGTTTGGCCCCTTCCATGTGGAGGGCGCCCCCCACTACGAGCTGGGTGACGACATTGCCAACGGCGCCAAAGGTACGCCCTGCACGGTGCGTGGCACGGTGAAAGGGATCGACGGCCAGCCCATCCCCGGCGCCGTCATGGACGTCTGGCAGTCGGATGATGACGGACTGTATGACGTACAGCACGCGGATCTTGGTCATGCACAGGCGCGCGGCATCGTGACAGCGGATGCAGAGGGCAAATACCACTTCCGTTCCATCGTGGCGGTCCCGTACGCAATTCCCCACGACGGACCTGTGGGTCAGATGTTGGAAGCTACGGGACGCCACCCCTGGCGCCCTGCGCATCTGCACTTCATGGTGAAAGCACCCGGCTACGAAACGCTGATCACTCATGTCTTTCGCGACCACAGCGACTACCTCGACTCCGATGCGGTGTTTGGCGTTCGCCAGTCGCTGGTGTGCGACTGGGTACAGCAGACGGATGGAAGCTACCTAATGGAGTACGACTTCGTGTTGAACCCGACGAGAACCCGGTGACACCATGTTGTATGCCTTCACACTGATGGACAAGCCTGGGACCGCCGAGTTGCGTCAGCAAATTCGCCCGGTCCACAAAACCTACTTGGCTAAAGTGCAAGAACACATTGCCTTTGCAGGGCCGCTGGTAACAGATGACGGCAGCACCATGCTGGGCAGTTTGCTGGTGATTGACTTCCCCGATCGACAGACAGCTCAAGACTGGTTGGCACAAGAGCCTTTTCTGAAAGCGGGCATCTTTGCAAGCACATCGGTACATGCCTTTGTCAACCTGTGGCCCCAAAAGGCGGGATTTCCCACATGAAGGAAGAAATGTGATCAGGCACATCGTCATGTGGAAGCTGGCAGGCGACACGCCCCTATCCAAACAACGCAACGTCGAACGACTGACGCAGAGCTTCCTCAGCCTGCGGGGCCGCATCCCAGGACTGCTGCACTTGGAGATTGGCGTGGACAGCAGCGGCGTGGACTACGCCTGCGATGTAGTTCTCTACAGCGAGTTCGAGTCGCAATCCGCTCTCGACGACTACGCCATCCATCCAGAACATCTCAGGGTAAAAGCAGAAATTGGCGACATGCGCATCGCCCGCCACCAAGTGGACTACGCCGTGGTCCCATCCGATGTGCGCGCAAAGGAATTGACATGAAAGATTTTGTTTACAACGGCCAACCCTCGCGTGTGGTGTTCGGCCCAGGTTCGCTGGCTCACCTGGAGCGAGAGATCGAGCTGTTGGGTGCCAAGCGGGCCTTGGTGCTGTCCACCCCGGAACAGGCGGCGCAGGCTCAGATGGTGGCCGATCGCCTGGGCAACCGGGCTACAGGAATCTTCCCGCGAGCGGTGATGCATGTCCCCATCGAAACCGCCCGGGAAGCGCGGGACGAGGCACGCCGACTTGGTGCCGACTGTGCCATCGCAATTGGTGGCGGTTCCACCACTGGGCTTGGCAAGGCGATTGCCCTGGATTCAGGATTGCCCATTCTGGCCATTCCCACTACTTACGCAGGCAGCGAAATGACGCCGATCTACGGCATCACTGAGGCGGGTCTCAAGAAGACCGGTAAAGACCCACGCGTGCTGCCGCGCACCGTCATCTACGACCCTGAACTGACCCTGACCCTACCGGTGGCCATGAGCGTGACCAGCGGCATGAACGCTATTGCACATGCAGCCGAAGGCCTGTATGCCCAGGACAGCAATCCGGTGATGGATCTGATGGCCGAAGAAGGTATCCGCGCCATTGCGCAGGCGCTCCCAGTGATTCACCAGCGCGCTGATGACGTGGCTGCACGCGGCGATGCACTTTACGGCGCCTGGCTCTGCGGCTCGGTGCTGGGTAACGTGGGCATGGCGCTGCACCACAAGCTGTGTCACACCCTTGGAGGCAGCTTCAACCTTCCGCACGCGGAGGTTCACACCGTCGTGCTGCCACAGGCGATGGCATTCAACGCAGCGGCCGCACCCGAGGCAATGCGGCGCATCGAACGCGCCTTGGGCGCAACTGGCCGAGCCAGTGCCGCAGCGGGCCTTTTTGACCTGGCCCACACCAACGGGGCTCCCGTAGCACTCAAGGACATCGGCATGAACGAGGCTGACCTGGACCGGGCAGCCGAGATTGCTGTGAGCAACCCGTACTGGAACCCTCGCCCGTTCGGAGCAGCACAGCGTGGCGAGATACGCGACCTGCTCCAACGCGCTTACGAAGGCATCCGGCCGGACTGACGGCCTTCGGCCCACGAGGGCCTAGGCACGCCCCCTTACAGGGTGTTCGTTCGCGAACGCCAAGGGGAAGTGCACCTGTTTTTCTAGAGATGGACTCCCATGATCAACAAAATCTCACCTTCCATTGCCGAGGCGCTCACTGGGGTTGCCGATGGCTCAACCGTATTGATCGGCGGCTTTGGCACGGCGGGCATCCCCAACGAACTCATCGAAGGCCTGATTGAGCAAGGCGCGCGCGAGCTCACGGTGGTCAACAACAACGCGGGCAATGGCGACAGCGGGCTGGCGGCGCTGCTCAAGGCAGGGCGCGTGCGCAAGATCATCTGCTCGTTCCCACGCCAGACCGACTCCTGGGTGTTTGACGAGCTGTACCGCAGCGGAAAGATTGAACTAGAGCTTGTACCCCAGGGCAACCTGGCCGAACGTCTTCGCGCCGCAGGCGCAGGTGTGGGTGCATTCTTCACACCAACCGGCTTTGGCACCGAACTCGCGCTCAACGCGGACGGCACGCCAAAGGAAACCCGGCGCATCAACGGCCGCGACTACGTGCTGGAGTACCCTATTCACGGAGACTTGGCGCTCATCAAGGCCGAGACGGGTGACCGCTGGGGCAACCTGACCTACCGCAAGGCCGCGCGCAACTTTGGCCCCGTCATGGCCACCGCCGCCAAGCGAACCGTTGCCACCGTGCACGAGGTCCTGGAGCTTGGCCAGCTCGACCCCGAAGCCATCGTCACCCCGGGCATCTTCGTGTCCAGGATCGTCAAGATCGAGCGTGTCGCCACACAGGCCGGTGGCTTCAAGCGAGCAGCCTGAGAGGAGTCTTTTCCATGAGCAACTACACCAAACGCAGCAAACAGGAACTGGCCCAGCGCGTGGCGCAGGACATATTCGACGGTGCCTATGTGAACCTCGGCATCGGCCAGCCCACGTTGGTGGCCAACTACCTGCCCGAAGGCATGGAGGTCGTGCTGCACAGCGAGAACGGCATCCTGGGCATGGGCCCGGCGCCTGCCGCAGGCGATGAAGACTACGACCTGATCAACGCAGGCAAACAGCCCGTGACCCTGCTGCCCGGTGGCGCGTACTTTCACCACGCCGACAGCTTTGCCATGATGCGCGGCGGCCACCTGGACATCAGCGTGCTCGGTGCTTTCCAGGTGTCGGCCACCGGTGACCTGGCCAACTGGAGCACGGGCGAAGCCGGTGCCATCCCCGCCGTGGGTGGCGCCATGGACCTGGCCGTGGGGGCCAAGGAGACGTGGGTCATGATGGACCTGCTGACCAAACAGGGGCAGAGCAAGGTGGTTCAGTCCTGTACTTATCCGCTGACCGGTATCGGCTGTGTCAAGCGCATCTATGCCGATCTGGCGACGCTGGAGTGCACACCGTCTGGCCTCAGGCTCATTGACAAGGTCGAAGGGCTTGAACACACCGAGCTGGAACACCTCATTGGCCTGCCGGTACAGGCCTGACAGACACACGACATGACTGCCATGAATCAAGCTTTTATCTGTGACGCCATCCGCACCCCCTTCGGCCGCTACGGTGGTGCCTTGTCTTCGGTACGGGCCGACGACCTTGGCGCCGTACCGCTGCGGGCACTGATGGCCCGCAACCCCAACGTCGATTGGGCTGCTGTGACCGATGTGATCTACGGCTGTGCCAACCAGGCGGGCGAAGACAACCGCAACGTTGCGCGCATGAGCAGCCTGCTCGCTGGCTTGCCGCTGGAGGTGCCAGGCGCTACCGTCAACCGCCTGTGCGGCTCGGGGCTGGACGCTATTGGCACTGCGGCGCGTGCCATCAAGGCCGGTGAGTCGGGCCTGATGATCGCAGGCGGTGTGGAGAGCATGAGCCGTGCGCCCTTCGTCATGCCCAAAGCCGAATCGGCCTTCAGCCGCGCGAACGCGGTCTATGACACCACCATCGGCTGGCGCTTCATCAACAAGCTGATGAAAGACAAGTACGGCGTGGACTCCATGCCCGAGACTGCCGAGAACGTGGCGGTGGACTTCAACATCGAGCGTGAAGCGCAGGACCTGATGGCGCTCAACAGCCAGTTGCGTGCGGTGGCTGCCATCGAGGCAGGCCACCTGGCGCGCGAGATCTGCGCCGTCACCATCCCGCAGAAGAAGGGCGACGCCATCGTGGTGGATACGGACGAGCACCCGCGCAAGACCAGCCTGGAAGCGCTGGCCAAGCTCAAGGGTGTGGTGCGCACTGACGGCACGGTGACCGCCGGTAACGCCTCGGGCGTGAACGATGGCGCCTGTGCACTGATCCTGGCCGACGAAGCCACTGCTGCCAGGAACGGCCTGACGCCGAAGGCCCGCGTTGTGGGTATGGCCACTGCAGGGGTGGCGCCACGCATCATGGGCATTGGCCCGGCCCCGGCCACGCAGAAGGTGCTGGCCCAGACCGGGTTGACGCTGGCCCAGATGGACGTGATCGAGCTCAACGAAGCTTTTGCTGCGCAGGGCCTGGCGGTGCTGCGCCTGCTGGGCTTGCAAGACGATGACCCGCGCGTCAATGCCTGGGGCGGCGCCATTGCGCTGGGCCATCCGCTGGGGGCCTCGGGCGCGCGGCTGGCCACCACTGCTATCAACCGGTTGCACACCACCGGTGGCCGCTACGCGCTGTGCACCATGTGCATTGGCGTGGGGCAGGGAATTGCAATCGTCATCGAGCGGGTATGAGGTTGAAATTTTGATCTGCTGAAAGCTTTCTGCGTTATTGACTTATATCTTTAAGGAGACTTCCCCATGAAAAAGCTCAAGTTCCGCGCCATCGGTCTGGTGTGCGCAACACTCTTTGCAGGCAGCGCGATGGCGCAGCAGGTCACCCTGCGTCTGCACCAGTTCCTCCCGCCGCAGGCCACCATTCCGGCCAAGGCCATCATTCCTTGGGCGCAGAAGGTCGAAAAAGAGTCTGGCGGCAAGATCAAGGTGCAGATGTTCCACGCCATGCAAATGGGCGGCTCGCCCGCGCAACTGTTCGACCAGGCCAAGGACGGCGTGGCCGACATCACCTGGACCGTGCTGGGCTACACCCCGGGCCGCTTCGTCAAGACGGAAGTGTTCGAGATTCCCTTCATTGCCCCTTCCGGCCCGAACGCTGGTGAGATCACCTCCAAGGCCGTCTGGGAATACGTCGACAAATATGCTGGCGACGAGTTCAAGGATGTGAAACTTATTGCTGTCCATGCTCACGGCCCAGGGGTATTCCATACCAAACAGGCTGTCACTGGTCTGGAAACGCTGCGCGGCATGAAGATCCGCGGTGGCACCCGCATCGTCAACAACATGCTGGTCAAGCTGGGCGCCACCCCCGTGGGTATGCCGGTTCCTGCAGTGACTGAGGCACTGTCCAAAGGCGTCATTGATGGGGCAACGACAACCTGGGAAGTTAGCCCGTCCCTGAAGGTGACCGAACTGGTCAAGAACCACACCAGCTTTGCCGGTGACAAGGGCCTGTACAATATGGCCTTCGCCTTCAGCATGAACAAGGCCACCTACGACAAGCTCTGGACGCGGCCGAGACGCAGCGCTGGCTGCGCACCGCCAGCTCCGTGGAAAGCGACTGGGTGACGGAAGTGGCCAAGAAAGGCATTGATGGCAAAAAGCTGGCCAGCGAGGCTCGCGCGCTGATCGCCAAATACAACCGATAAGCGATTACCGAAATCGCGCATGGCCATGGTGGCCATGCGCGTTCTTTTAAGGACGACGACATGATGGCCTGGATATTCCGGAGCGCGAAGTGGTCTGCCATTGTGGGCGGGTTGGTGCTGTGTGCCATCACCCTCATGAGCGTGGCGAGCATCACCGGCCGTGCGCTCATTGGCGTGGGGCTGGGCCCTGTGCCGGGCGACTTTGAAATGG
>JADHED010002067.1_pt1 | contig 14926 bp, 14 predicted proteins | sample 8952041 | NCBI WGS metagenome assembly JADHED01 (sample SAMN16124423, study PRJNA663239) | bioreactor sludge metagenome | isolation source: sludge (control) | place: India:Bengaluru | collected 2018-09-08
CAGAAGTTTGACAAGAATGCAGGAGTCCAAATACATGGTTTACCAGCCCCGTCCGTCGCGGTCGGCCCGGATGATTTCCTCCGCAGTGGGACCCCCGCTCCATTGCGGCATTGTTGCGAGGTGTTCGCGGGATCCCTTGAAGAGTTTGCGCACTTTGTGAACCTTCAGGGGAGTGAGTTTGGCTTTTGGCTTGCCGTCACTGGTGATGACGATTTCGCGGCCCTTTTCGACGAGACCCAGCAGAGCTGAGAGGTGCGCTTTGGCAGCGCGGACGCTGATTGTTTCCCCCAGCCCTGGCAGAACTGTCACTTCACGCAGAACGGGCGAAGGGAAAAGGGGATCCCCATCTGTGGTTCGTGATGTTGGGATTTCTTTCATTGGAAAAGTGTAGTCACGCGTAGTCACGATGTCAATCAGACATCCAGTCGGGCGTTGAGAGCGTTGTCCTCGATGAACTGACGGCGGGGTTCGACGACGTCGCCCATGAGGATGGTGAACATACGATCGGCTTCGACGGCATTGTCCTCGTTGAGGTCCACCTTGAGCATTTTGCGCTTCTCGGGGTTCATCGTGGTTTCAAAGAGTTGCTTGGGGTTCATTTCTCCAAGGCCCTTGAACCGTTGGATCGAGAGACCGCGTTTTCCGATCTCGAGAACCTTGGTGAGGATCTCGGGGATCGAGAAGAGCGGATGGGAGACCGCCTTGTCGCCGTCGCCCTCGACGAGTTCGAAAATGGGTTCGTCGTTGTCCGCGTAGTGCTCGATTTTCAGGCCTTTTCTGGCAAGTTCATCGATGAGTTTCTGGGCAGAGATGGATTCGTGCAGTTCGATGAGCTTGGCGCGACGGCGGCTGGCCGGGTCGATCTTCTCTTTCTTCGCCTTGGCCGCAGGTTCGGCGGCCAGGACGAGATCGCTTTCAGGAGCGGATTCCGGAGTCGGATCGTCGTAGAGATTGAGATCGCGGTTGCCTTCGTGGAACTCGCGGACCTCGGCTTCGCCGGGGAAATAGGTGGCCCACTCGGAGTTGCCTTCGCGCACTTTGACCATGAAGGTTGGGAGTTTTCCAGTCTTGGGGTCCCGCTCGGCGAGGTAAGCCTCAAAGTCTCCGCCGTGGCGGCGGATGGCATCGCTGAATTTTGCGAAGCGCTCGAGAAGTTCCAGAATTTCCTTGAGCTGCGTGGAGGAGAAGACTTTGCCGTCGGCGAGGTTCTTGACCTTCACTTCATCGGCTCCGATGCCGATGAGGATCTTGTTGAGCTGGGCGTCGTCATCCACGTATTCCTCGCGCTTTTTGCGCTTGATGAGGTTGAGCGGTGGTTGGGCGATGTATTTCTTTCCCTGTTTCAGCAACTCCGGCATCGGACGGCAGAAGAAGGTGAGAAGGAGGGTGCGGATGTGGGAACCGTCCACGTCGGCGTCGGTCATGATGATGATCCGTCCGTAGCGCAGCTTGGCGATATTGAACGTGCCTTCCTGGTCTTTCTCTCCGGTGCTGGAGCCGATGCCGGTGCCGATGGCGGTGATAAGGGTTTGGACTTCGGTGTTTTGAAGCACCTTGTCGAGGCGGGCCTTCTCGACGTTGATGATTTTTCCCTTGATCGGGAGGATGGCCTGGAATCTGCGGTCACGGCCCTGCTTCGCGGAGCCGCCGGCCGAGTCGCCCTCGACCACGTAGAGTTCAGTGAGAGCCGGATCGCGTTCCGAGCAATCCGCGAGTTTGCCGGGGAGTCCTCCGCCGGTCAGGGCACCCTTGCGGACGGTTTCGCGGGCTTTGCGGGCGGCCTCCCGGGCACGGGCGGCCATGAGGCATTTTTCGATGATCTTCTTTCCGACCTGGGGATTCTGGTCGAAGTGGAGCATGAGTCCCTCGTAGCTGATCGAGCCGACAATGCCGTCCACCTCGGGGGAGATGAGTTTCACCTTTGTCTGGGATTCGAACCGCGGGTCGGGGTGCTTCACACTGACCACGGCGGCGAGACCTTCCAGCACGTCGTTGCCGGTGATCGGGACATCCTTTTCTTTGAGCAGGGAATTGTTTTTGGCGTATTGGTTGATCGCCCGGGTGAGTGAGCCGCGGAAGCCGCTGCTGTGGGTGCCGCCGTCGGGGTTCGGAACGGCATTGGTGTAGCAGAGGAGCTGTTCGTTGTAGGTATCCGTGTAATGCAGGCCGATCTCGACAATGACCTTGTCTCTCGTGCCCCTGATCATGATCGGCTTCGGATGGACGACCGTCTTGTTTTCCACCAGGCGCTCGACAAATTCCTCGACGCCCTTGGGGTGTACGATCTGGATGGGCTTAGCTCCATCCTGGCGTTCGTCCAGAAACGTGAACGAGAGCGGGGCGTTGATGTAGGCCAGATCATTCAGGCGGGTGATGATCCGCTCGGCCTTGAACTCCGTTGTTTCCAGGAAAATTTCGGCATCCGGCAGGAACGTGATAAGCGTGCCGGTTTGCTTCTTGGATTTGACTTCGGCAATGACGTGGAGATTCTGCTTGGTCACCCCGCGCTCAAAGGACATGGCATGGATCTTGCCGTCGCGCGTGACCTCGACCTTGAACCACTCCGAGACCGCGTTCACGCACTTCGCGCCGACACCGTGGGTGCCGCCGGAATACTCGTAGTTGCCCTGGCCGTATTTTCCGCCCGAATGCAGGCGGGTGAGCACGAGTTCCACGCCGGGGATACCTTCTTCCTTGTTGATGTCCACGGGGATGCCGCGGCCGTTGTCCCGGATGGAAATGGAGCCGTCCGAGTGAATGGTCACGTCGATGTGGGTGCAATGGCCGGCGAGAAATTCGTCCACCGAGTTGTCCAGAACTTCGCTGACGCAATGGTGGAGGGCGCGCTCGTCGGTGCCGCCGATGTACATGCCCGGCTTCTTGCGCACGGCCTCAAGCCCTTTGAGCGAACTCAAATCATCCGCAGTGTATTCAGTGGCCTTGAACTCGGGAGTTTTGGGGACTTTGGCTTCGGTTTTTTCGGGAAGGGGTTCGTCTGGCATCGGATTCAGAAATGGATTACGCAGCCTGTTCGGCAATTCGCCCAAGGGTAGTCAATCGTGGAGAGGAGGCAACAAATTTCAGTAATTTTCTGGCTTTTTCCACAGGATGTTGGGATTCAGAAAAGCAAATCCACAAGATATTGGGTGTGAGATCGTTTTTTTCGCGTTTTGTTCGATGGTTTTCCTGCTGGGGAATTCCTGTGGCGGCTATCGTGGTGGGTTTGGGGGCATTCACGTGGAATCACGAGGCGGTTTTTTTTGAAGGGAGCGTGTATTTTGCCGATGGGGATTGTTATGCGCGAATGACGCGGGTTCGGATGCTTCAGGCGCAGCCATTTTGTCCGGTGAGGGAGCATGCTTTTGAGAATTATCCCATCGGGACGCAACCGCATACGACCTCGCCGTTGGATGACTTGATCCTGGGTCTTTCCCTGGTGATGAAGCCTCTGGGGGGGGATTCGCTTTCCTTGGCCGGGGCCTGGGTGTCGCCGCTTCTGGGGGTGGCGACCTTGGTTTTTCTCGCGGTCTGGTCGTGGCGGAAACGGTGGGCGTTCCGAGCGGGAATGCTGATGTTGGTCGCGGTGTCTCCCATCCTTTCCCATGGGTTTCTTCTGGGGCGTCCGGATCACCAGTCGTTGTTGCTTTTTCTTCTGGCTGTTGCGCTGGCGTTGGAGGTGGAGATTTGGAGGGGAGGAAGAGGTGGGTGGATGGGGGGATTGGTCTGGGGACTGGCGCTCTGGGTGTCTCTTTTTGAACCGTTGATTCTTCTGACCGTGGTTTTATTGCTGCGGCTGGTCGGCGGACGGCTGGTGATACGGAAGGCTCCGGTGGCGGTTTTTGCCGGGATTCTTCTGCTGGGATGGCTTGTGGATGGATTTCATGTGGCAGCCTTTGACGGGCACTTTGGCAGGTGGGCGCGGAATATTGGAGAGCTTCGACCGGGGAGCCTGCCGGTTTTGTTGGGCTGGGGGGGCTGGCTGGTGGTTGTGGGCCCCGTTCTGTTGGCTGTGGGATTTTTTCGGAAAAAGGAGCCGGTTTTTCTCTTTTTTCTGGTGGCGGTGTTGGTTTCCGGAGGGCTGACATTCTGGCATCTTCGGTGGGGGTATTTCTTTGCTTTGATCACCGCCCTTTCTGTCCCCTGGGTGCTTTCTGTGGTGCGCTGGCGGAGTGTGGGGTGGGGGATTTTTGTGGTGTCCCTCTGGCCGGTGGCGGCGGAATGGGATCGCACTTTGTATCCCGGGGACGAGGCTTTCCGGGCGCGAGCAGAGGCGGTTGTGGATGCGGTGGCGCTTCGGGATGCGGCCCTCCGGCTCAAGGGCCTGCCGGAGCACGGGGTGTTGGCTCCGTGGTGGTTCAGTCCGGCCATCGTGTGGTGGTCGGGCCAGCCCTGTGTGGCCGGCACCTCTCACCAAAGCCTGCCGGGAATAGCCGATGCCTCGGAGTTTTTTCTCTCCGAGGGAGACGGAAAGGAGATCCTGTCAAAGCGCAGGGTGGGGTACATTGTTGCCTACGAGCCGGATCGCGTGGTTTCCAATGCGGCCCTGATTCTGGGGCGTCCGGAGCCGCCCGATCCCCTTGCCGGGAGGCTCTATCATCATCCCCGGGCACAGGAGTGGCGGCTTCTGTATGAGAACCGGTTTTTCAAGGTTTTTGAGTCTTCCGTCATGGAAGAGAGGAAATCAATTGATGGTGGTGGCCGTTGATCGTGCTGCGGAAGTTTTCAGGAATTGCTGGTATACGCCACCGGATCTGATAGACGTGCTATAACAGTATGGAAAATTGGTGGCACAGCATGATCCTCCCCCTTCAGATATTTTATGGCACAGGCATTGTGGCCGGAATTTTGCTGGCTGTTGAGGTTGTGTTGACGCTTGTGGGATTCAGTCACCACGACCTGCCCGATATCAGCACCGATCATCCGGATCAACTCGGGATGCTGTCAGTGAGAACGCTCACTGGTTTTTTCTTTGGTTTTGGCTGGGCGGGAGCACTGGCGATGAAGTCCGGTTTTCCGTTGTTTGTGGTGCTGGGGATTGCCTGTGCGGTGGGAGTGGGTTTTTTGCTCGGTATTTATGGCCTGATGCGGATGCTCTTTTCTTTGCGCTCCAGCGGGACTCTGAATTTCAAGAACGCGATCGGACAGATTGCGACTGTTTATGTGACCGTGCCCCCGGGGCGGCAGGGGGGCGGCCAGGTGGAGGTGTTGATTCAAGGCCGCCTCCAGACGATTTCCTGCATGACATCCCATACGACACCTCTTCTGCCGCAGAGCAAAGTCCGGGTGGTTGGGTTGATTGATCAGGGAACCCTTGATGTGCAACCTCTCTGAAAGCTTCTTATCTTATGATTGAATCCCTCATACTCGTTATCGGTGCCATTGTCTGTTTTTTCGTGGTGGTGGTGGCTTTCGTCTCGCGCTACAAACGGTGTCCTTCCGACAAAATTCTTGTTGTTTACGGAAAGGTCGGCGGCAACAACCTTTCGGCGAAGTGTTATCATGGTGGTGCGGCGTTCATCTGGCCGATCATCCAAGATTATCAATTTTTGGATCTGACGCCGATTCCGATCGACATCAAACTTGAAGGAGCGCTTTCGCAGCAGAATATCCGGGTCAACACGCCCTCCACGTTCATGGTGGGAATTTCCACCGAGCCGGGGGTGATGGAAAATGCGGCCGAGCGGATGTTGGGATTGAATCTTGACGAGGTGCGACAGTTGGCCCGGGACATCATCTTCGGCCAGATGCGTGTGGTGATTGCCACGATGCCGATCGAGGCGATCAATGCGGATCGCGACAAGCTGATCGCCAATATCTCGATGGGGGTGGAGGTGGAGTTGAAGAAGGTCGGGCTCCGGCTGATCAACGTCAACGTGCAGGATATCACGGACGCTTCGGGGTACATCGATGCCCTCGGGAAAGAAGCGGCGGCACGGGCCATCAACGAGGCCAAGATCAAGGTGGCCCAGCAGGAACGCGACGGTGATATTGGAGCGGCCGAGGCGCAGAGGGATCAACGCATCCGGGTTGCCGAGGCGAATGCCCGGGCCACGGAAGGGGAGAACCTCTCGGCGGTTGAAATTGCGCAGTCCACCGCAAAGCGCCGGGAGCAGGAAGCCGAGGCGTTGCGGCTGGCGACCGCCGCGGAGAAAGTCGCCGCAGCGAAGTCGCTTGAAGAATCCTATATTGCCGAGGAGTTGGCCGAACGCCAGCGTGCGAAGCGTGACGAAGCGGCCCAGACAGCGACAGTTGTTGTCCAGGCCGAGATCGAAAGACGGCGGATCGAGGTGCTTGCGGAGGCGCAGAAGAACCAGGTTCGTCTGGCTGCCGAGGCGGCAAAGTTGCGCATCGAACTGGAAGCCGAAGCGGAGAAACGCAGGATCGAGCTGACCGCGCAGGCCGAAGGAGAGAAGTTAAGGCTGATCAAGCTGGGAGAAGCCGAGGGGCTCAAGGCGGTCATGGAAGCCCAGGCCAAGGGGACGCTCGCCCAGCTTGGCGCACGGGCGGACGGTTTCCGTTCGATCATTCACGCCGCAGGGGGGGCTGCGGAGGCGGCCCAGCTCATGGTGACCGAACAGTTGCCGAAATTGGTGGAAGAGCAGGTCAAGGCGATCTCCAATCTCAAGATTGATTCGCTGACGGTCTGGGAAGGAGGCAGGGGAAAGGAAGGGAAGGGCAGCACGGCCGACTTTCTCAGCCTCATCGGCGTGCTTCCTCCTTTGCAGGAATTGACGAAAAATGTCGGCGTTCAATTGCCGGAATTTTTGGGAAAGCCCATGGTTGAGATGACCGGGGGGCCGTCCCCTTCAAATCCCATCACGTCCGGAACCCCCGGAGATTCTCTTCGCAAATGGCTGGAGGATCACCGGCATCTTCTTGTGGCATTCGATTCCAACGAAGACAATACCATTGACGACCGGGAGATTGAAAACGCGCTCACGTTGGCCAGGCAGTGGGGAGAAAAAGCGCGAACTGTTCCGAATGCAAAATGGTTTGTTGCCAGCGGTCAGGATGCGGTGGGGCCGAAGTCCTGGCGGGAACTGGCCGAGTTGTTTCTTGTACAGCCGGAACTTCTGATCAGCTTGGAGGAAACGGATTTCTGGCTGCCGTTCGAGGCGGTTCGGATGGCGCGTGACGCCTCCTAAAAAGCGAGATCTGCTAGAAGTAAAACGGGATTCCCCGGGTGTGGAAGGCGGCTTTTTGATCGCTGAGATACCTGTCTCCGAGACGCTCGAAACCACCTGAAGCCCGGAAGGACTTGAGGAATGCATTGATTTGGTCGCGAAGCGGGGCGTTGTCCAGGGCGAGGCCCACCGCCCAGTTTTCCTTTTGGATGGGTTCCAGCAGGGCGCGGGTGGAGTCGGCGTGTTCACGGGCATTTTTCCAGACGCTCATTTGGTCGTAGAGAAAGGCATCCGCTTTGCCTTGGACGACTTCCAGCACGGCGGCGGATTCTTTTTCGAGAGAAAGGATTTTGGCGTTCCGGATATTGGCGCGGGCCCAGACTTCTCCGGTTGTTCCCTGGCGGACGACCAGGGTTCTTCCGGGTTGGTCGAGATCCCGAAGATCCTGGATGGGGGAATTTTTTGCCACGAGGAGGGAGAGTCCGATGCTCAGGTAGGGATCCGAAAAAGCGATGGACTGCCGACGCTCGGGGGTGTCGGTCATGGAGGAAATGACACAATCGATTTTTCCTGTTTTGAGCGAAGGAATGAGTCCGGTGAAAGGGATGTTCTCGATGCGGACCGGGCGTCCGAGGTATTCCCCGAGTGCGCGGGCGAGATCCACGCTCACGCCGGAGGGATTTCCGGAAGGGTCGATTGTCTCGAACGGCGGGTAGGACAATTCCATGCCGACGACGAGTTCGTTCGAGGCTTTCCTGGGCGAGCAGCCACACACAAGGGTGGCGATGGAGAGCAGGCAGAGAAAGCGATTTTTCATCCGGACATTCTTGGGAGGTCCGTGCTGTTTGGGCGAGCAATAATCACGTGAAATTCCCCCGGGATCTGGCATTGTCCCGGAGTGAAATCTTTTCCGGTCGTCCTGCTTTTTTGTTTGTCCGTCATGGTGGCAACGGCTCGTGCCGACAGTGAGGCGGAGGAGATTCTGAGGGCGGCGCGGGTCAACCCTCTGGGCAGTCCGATTGTTCTGAGTGCCCGGCTGCGTGCGGGAGGGAAAGAGGTTCCGTTCCGGATTGTCGTCCGGGATGGGAAGATCTCGTATGTTTTTGAAAATCCCGACCAAGAGATTCTTCTGGGGTTGGGAGAGGAGGAGTCGACGCTGGAAGAGCGCAAGGGAGGGAAAACGGAACCTGTCTCACCGGCGAAGTTCGACGATTCCGTGCGGGGCGGGCTGCTGACCTATGAGGATCTGGCCATGAGGTTCCTCTACTGGAAAAATCCCCGGCTCCTGGGAGAGGAAAAAATCGGACCCCGGGCCGCTTACAAAATCGAAATTCCCGCGCCTCCCGCGGCCACGGAATACGGCGTTGTCCGGATCTGGGTGGACAAAAGCCAGGGAGCGTTGATGAAGATCGAAGGCTACGACCGCCAGGGGCGGCTCTCGAAGAAATTCACCGTGATCTCCGTGCAGCAGATCGACAGGCAGTGGATGCTCCGGCAAATGAGCGTGGAACGCATGGATCCCGAGACCCGCAAGGTGGCATTGCGGACGTACTTGGAGATTCTTGGGAAAGCAGAGCCGGCTCCCTGAGTTTCCCGGCACAAACGGGAGAGATGTAGAAGAGGCCGGGCTCTAACGGACGTCCAGCGGACGGTAGACGACTATCCCATAGTGATCATCCGAGGTGTTCAGGTAATCGGAGATCCGTCCATCCAGAATGACTTTGCGGCCGACGCTGCGGCGCGAGGTGGCGTGCATGAAGTGGACGCCGTCCGCCTTCCGCACGGCCATGCCCACATGCGAGGTGTATCCGCTTTTGTCCCGGGAGGTGATGGCGATGATGTCGCCGGTCTGGATGAATTTTTCCGCCGCACGAACCCGGTTGCTTGGGATGTGATAAACGGGAAGGGCGGAGACGCGTTCCTGAATGCGGGCCATTTCCGGAAGGAGAGAGGGATTGTTGCGCAGGTAGCGGTAACTCTTCCAGGCGTTGGTCATTTCGGTGATGTTTCGGCTGAGCCGGACCCCGCCCATTTGGGCAGTGGGGTTGACAGAGAGCCCCCGGGCTCCGTTGTTGGCAAAAACCTCCTCAAGAAAATGCATGCGGGAGAGGTAACTGCCGGTGCAGCGTCCGTCCCGGTAGCGTTCGAGTTCGATCATGGCCAGGAGATCCTCGGGGCGGTAGCCGCTGTCCTTGACCCGAAGCATCCGGGCGAAGGCGAGGGAGACTTCGTAGAATGTCCAGCAGTCGAGGGCGTTCATATTGACCGAGGGTGACTCGATCCGGTCATCAATCTCCAGGGTGTAGTTGACGTAGGGGGTTCCCAGCAGAGCTTTGCCCACGCGGGCCGTCCGTTCGCCGATCGGCAGCGCCCGCCAGTTTTCCCGGACGGCTTGGGCGACAAGGCGGTCGAATTTTTCCTTTCCTTTGAAGACCGTCGAAAAGGGAAGCCGGGGGTGGTACTCCGGGATCGGGACCGCAGCGGGTGCCGGGGAAAGGATGGCGGTGAGGAAAAATCCCGCGAGGAGTGCGATATGAGTTTTCTTGAACATGCCTGACAGTCACCGTCTCACAGAAGAAATCAAATCCGAAAATTTCCGGAACGGCGCTTGGAAGAGGGCCGCATTTGGGCCGCCAGAGTTTTTGGCAGGGGAGAAGTGAATTCCATCGGATGGCCGGTGTGGGGATGGGGGAACTTCAAAAACGTGGCGTGGAGTCCCAGGCGTTCCGCCGGATTCGACTTGGCCCCGTATTTTTCGTCTCCGATGATCGGGCACCCCTCGGCGGCGAGTTGTACCCGGATTTGATGACGTCTGCCGGTTTCCAGGCGAAGGTGGACGAGGGAGAGCCGGTCCGTTTCCCCCTCAACCCGGTAGTGGGTGATCGCATGGCGGGTGTGGGCGGAGGCTTTGACGACGGAGACCTTGAAGCGGTTGCGTTCATCAAGATCGCATTCAAAGAGGCCTTCCTTTTCCCGCAGATGCCCTTCCACCACCGCCTCGTAGTGTTTCTCGACCATGTCCCAATGGCCTTGGAGGAACTCCTTCGCTTCCGGAGTCTTGGCAAAAACCATGAGACCGGAGGTTTCTTTGTCGAGGCGATGGACGATCCAGACCCGCTCGCGGGCTGTCGGGTGATTGTTGCGCAGGTAGTCCGTGAGCAGAAAATAGGCGGTTTTCTCATCCTCGGAGTTGCTGGCGATGCTGAGAAGATCGGGGGGCTTGTCGACAACAATCAGGTGGGCGTCCTCAAACCAGACCTTGATTCCTGAAGAGATGACGGTTTTCGGCGGGGAGTAGCGATCGGACCGGATGCCGACGATGTCGCCCGGCTTGAGAGGATGGTTGAACTGCGTGACAGGGCGTCCGTTGACCACAACGGCCCGATGCTTCAACCAGTTGCGTATTTTTGTTCTCTTGATTTCCGGCCAGACGGAAAAGAGAAAGGCCAGCAGTTCTCCCGGGATTTTGACAGTGACGGGGTTCGTCATGTCAGGAGTGAGCCGGGGAGTGGCAGAGTCGGGGAGTGGTCATTGGCGGCGTTCGACGATCGAGAATTCCTGGCGGATCTTGGCAATGTGTCCGGCAGGCAGGGCTCCCCGCCACTGACTTCCGGGATAAAGCACCGCGTTTTTTCCAATCAGAGAACCGGGACTCAGAACGCTGTTGCAGCCGACCTCGGCATGGTCACCAATGATGGCGCCGAATTTCCTCATCCCAGTGGAGAGCATCCCTTCCGGGGTGGGGATGGTGACATCCGACTTGTCCAACTTGACATTCGACAGAATCACTCCAGCCCCGAGGTGGGACTTGTAGCCCAGAATGGAATCTCCCACGTAATTGTAATGGGGGATCTGGGCTCCGTCAAAGATCAGGCAGTTTTTGAATTCGCTGGAATTTCCGGCAACAACACCGTTGCCGATGAGGACGTTTTCGCGAATGTAGCAGCCATTGCGAATTTCGCAGTTTTCGCCAATCCAAGCAGGTCCTTTGATCATGGCGCCTTGTTCAATTACTGTTCCAGATCCAATAAATACTGCGTTGCTTATAAATGGTTTGCCGATTGTTTTTCCGTAAATTGCGGGTTTCATTCGAAACTGCAAATAGGGGGCAATTTTTGGCAAGGCCTGCCAAACGTACTCCACGTTTTCAAAGATAACTTGATGCTCCGTGTGGGAGAGATCGAAAAAGTCGGTTGGAGTGTACATGGTCAGGATTTCGTGAGTTTCTGTCCATCCTTGCTGTCTTTGACGGTCCAGCCCAAAGCTTGGATTTGGTCTCGGAGGGCATCGCTGGCTTTCCAGTCCTTGTTGGTTCGGGCTTGGGCACGGAGGGAGAGGAGGGATTGGACTTCGGTGGGAATCTCTTCCATTTCCGGTTCCATTGCGAGAATGGATTGGATGCCCGTGAGCCATTCCGAAAGGGCTCTGGCTTGGGAAGGGGAGATCTCGTTGTTGTCCATCTGACGGTTGGTTTCGCGAATGACGTCAAAGACAGCGGCTAGGGCGGCTGAGATATTCAGGTCATCATCCAGGGCGGATCTAAACTTCTTAAGGTCTGCGATATTTGCGGCATTCGCAATCTCCGCTTTATCTGAAAGCTCGCGAATTCTGCGACTCCATTCATCCAGACGTGAAAGGGCACTGCGGGCTGCGGAAAGGCCTTCGATTGTGAAATTGAGAGGTTCGCGGTATTTGACAGAGAGAAGGGCGTAACGTACTTCGCGTCCGGTCCATCCCTTTTCAAGAAGATCCCTGAGGGTGAAGAAGTTGCCGGCACTTTTTGCCATTTTTGTTCCTTCCACCTGAAGGTGCTTGCAGTGCAGCCAATAGCGGGAAAAGCGGAGTCCTGTGACGCATTCACTTTGTGCAATTTCTGCTTCGTGGTGGGGGAAGATATTGTCTTCACCGCCGCAGTGGATATCAATTTGCGGGCCGAGAATTCCCGTGGCCATGGCGCTGCACTCAATATGCCAGCCGGGACGTCCGCGTCCCCAGGGACTTTCCCACCAGACATCTCCATCGGCGGCATCCCAGGCTTTCCAGAGAGCGAAGTCCCCGACATTCTCTTTTTCGTATTCATCGCTGCTGATGCGAACTCCGGATTGGAGTTCATCCAAGACAATGTGGGCCAGTTTGCCGTAACCCGGGAAGGAGCGGATCCGGAAGTAGACGGAACCATCCTCCGCGCGGTAGGCATGGCCTTTTTCGATGAGCGTGGAGATCATCGAAATCATCCGGGCAATATGGTCGGCGGCGGTGGCTTCGGGAAAGTGATCGGCGCGCTTGATTCTCAGCGTATCCAAATCTTCGAAAAAAGCCGTCTTGAACGGTTGGGTGAACTCCGCCAGCGGGATTCCCGCTGCCCGGCAGCCGCGAATCGTTTTGTCATCCACATCCGTGAGATTCATCACCCGTTGAACCCGGAAGCCCCGGAATTCCAGATGCCGTTGGAGGAGATCCTCAAAAATATAGGCACGGAAGTTCCCGATGTGGGCAAAATTGTAAACCGTTGGTCCACAGGTATAGAGACGGACCTGCCCTTCTTCCAAGGGGACAAAATCCTCCACCTGTCGGGAATACGTATTGAAAAGTCGAATCGGCATGAAGCCTGTCAGTTAAGTGGTCTCCGCCGGAAAAAGCAATCCCACGCGCCGGTTGGGGCGGGGAGTGGATTTTACTGCGGGCGATCCACGCAGGCACTGGCGAGGGCGGCGATGCCTTCGCCCCGACCGGTGAAGCCCATCCCTTCGTTGGTGGTGGCCTTGATGCCCACCCGGGAAGTGGGAAGTCCGAGAGACTCGCCCACACAGGCTTTCATGGCGGCCAGGTGCGGGGAGATTTTCGGTTCCTCGGCAATGAGGGTGGCATCGACGTTGTGAATAACGATGGCCAGGGATTCAAGGCGGGCACGGACCTTGCGCAGGATTTCGAGGCTGCTGATGCCGCGGATGGAAGGATCGGTGTTGGGAAACATGTGGCCGATGTCCGGTTCCCCGGCGGCCCCGAGCAGGGCGTCCGCGATGGCGTGACAGAGGACATCCGCGTCGGAATGGCCCTCCAAGCCGAGGGAATGCTCAATGCGCACACCGCCGAGGATGAGCGGACGGTCCATCACGAGCCGGTGGACGTCATAGCCGATGCCGGTGGCGATCATGACAGGGGGATCTTTCCGCTGGAAGCGACGATGGCATACTTGTCGGCCTGGCTCGGATGCGGGGTGAGTGTGACGGTTCCGCCGGCCTTTTCGACCAGCAGGATGCCTGCTGCGACGTCCCAGAGGCTGATCGATCCCTCGATGTAGGCGTCGAGTCTTCCGCAGGCCACGTAGGCGATGTCGAGAGAGGCGCTGCCCATCATGCGGCATTTCTTGGCGTTGCGAACCATCTTTTCAAAGAGGGGAAGGCTGCTGTTGATGGAGTCAATGGATTTGGCGACGCCCACGGAAACGATGGCTTCCCCGAGAGTGCCACGGTCGCTGACTTGGATCGGGCGGCCGTTGAGGGCGGGAGCATGGTCGCTGGAGACCGTCCACATTTCATCGCGCATGGGATCATAGATGACTCCCACGATGATCTTGCCCGCCTGGCGGAGGGCGATGCTGATGGCAAAGTGTGGCACGGAGTAGAAGAAATTCACCGTTCCGTCGATCGGGTCGATGACCCATTGGTATTCGCTGTTCTGGTCTCCCCGGATGCCTTCCTCACCATAAATGGCATGGTCGGGGAAGCGGGAGAGAATGAGCGATTCGATGAGAGTCTGGCTCCGTTTGTCGAGTTCGAGCTTGATGTCGTGGGCGAGGTTTTCATCCACATTCAGGGGACGTCCGAAATGAGATTTCAAAAGTCCGCCCGCCGCGCGTGCCGCTTCTTCCGCTGTTTCCAGAAATTTGTTCACGCGGCTAGGAAAGCGGATTTTCCCCGGGATTCCAACAATTACCGGTCCTCTCTGGTGCGGAAAACTCCCCGTTGAAGCGCCGGATCATCTTCTTTTCGATGGTGTGGAATTCCCTTGAGCCAAAGGCGAAAGGCCTCCCAGTGGATCAGGAGAATGATTTTCAGGGTGATGAGAGGATACTTGAAAGTCAGCCTCAGGAGATGGGAAAACGTGAGCGGCACCCGGGTTCCGGTGAGGGTGCTCACCAGCGTTTTTTTCTCCCCCGAGTAATCATCAATCAGAATGCGCAGCCGGTCGCCGGGAAAGTCGAAACGGAAATCGAAGGAGAGATCCAAGTCCGAAAACGGGGAAACGTAAAAGTGTTTTGGGACCCGGACATGGAAGCACCTGGCTTCAGCGTCGAGAGGGACGAGATAGGGTTTCAACTCCCCGAAGGTATTTCCCACCTGCACCACCGAGACGAGCGGTCGGTCATTCTGGTCATGACAGAAAAAAATGGAAATGGGGTTGAACGTGTAGCCCAGGAGGCGGGGAAGGGTGAGGAGGCGGATGCGGGCGGGCATTTCCGAAATGCCTTCACTTCTGAGAAAATCCAGAAGGTTGTCCCGGATCGTTCCGGAGTGAAGCTGGAAGTAGTCTTCGTTGCGGAGCGAATACAGGTTCGGAGTGTTGACGCCAAAAATCGGGATGTCTTTTTCCAGCGGGTCGAGTTCGTCAAGATCCAGAAAGAAAAGGAAAATCCGATAAACAAATTCATGCTTCTTCGGATGCAGACGGCGGTGCAGGACCGTGCATTCGTAGAGACAGGAGGAGGTCATTTTCCGAGCAGCGGTTTGAGAATGCCAACAAGGTCCACGGCTGATTTGCAGGCATCTTCATGGAATCCATGTCGGAAGTAGCTTCCGCAG
>JADHED010002069.1_pt1 | contig 14916 bp, 15 predicted proteins | sample 8952041 | NCBI WGS metagenome assembly JADHED01 (sample SAMN16124423, study PRJNA663239) | bioreactor sludge metagenome | isolation source: sludge (control) | place: India:Bengaluru | collected 2018-09-08
TCTTTACTTCATGTTAAAAGAGAATCTTCGCTATACAAGCTAGTTTCTCTAGGTTTTTAGAGTTTATTAAATGAAGTAAAGTTGCTTTATAGGCTATTGTTTAGTATAATTCACAAAATTATAAAAAATTTTAACTTATAAAAGATTTATTACAAAAAATTCACATTTAGGATAAAAAATAAATCTTAATTAGTCTAAAACCACTACCGGAAGATTAACAGTAACATTAAAGTTGAAACCCTTCAACTCTTTATCATTGATGAATTGATTACCATAATTGAAAGCGTATCCTCCCGTTACATCTACAATCCCAAAAAGAGAAAATCCCGCTTTTGGGGCAAAATATTTAGTAGTAGTTTCAGCACCAACTAAAAAATAGTAAGAATGCTGAATATCTGCACCTTTCTCGAAGTTTAACAACACATCTGCTTGTATTTTTGGCAATGCAGCGAATTTACCATTTACCGAACCTAACAAAGCCGAACCAGAAATTCTGTACAAAGCATCATCATTTTTCAAGAAAATAAATCTTGCTCCTAATTCTCCAAAACTTTGATTTTGATATTCATAACCTGCAAAAACCGTAGGATGTACAGTGTATTGTGCTTTATAGAAGTTTGAAAATAATAAGATTGAAAAAATAAAAATATATTTTTTGAAGTTCATTTTGCTATTTTTTTGTAAAAATAAAAAAACCGCTCCATAAGAACGGTTTCTATGTATAAAATTTATCAATTATTACAATCCGAATGCTTTTTTCACATCTTCTACACGGTCTAATTTTTCCCAAGTGAAGAATTCTAAATCTTTAACAGTAAGTTCGTTAGATTTACCAGCATTAAAAGTTTTATCTGCCACATAGTAATCTCTTCCCATGTGCCCATAAGCTGCAGTTTCTTGATAAATAGGATTTCTCAATTTAAGATTTTGCTCTATTGCATAAGGTCTCAAATCAAATAATTCGGTTACTTTTTTAGCAATTTCTCCGTCATTTAAACCTACTTTAGAAGTTCCATGTGTACTGATAAATAAACCACAAGGTTCTGCAACACCAATTGCATAAGAAACTTGTACCAAAACCTCATCTGCAACACCTGCAGCAACTAGGTTTTTTGCGATATGTCGTGGAGCATAAGCTGCACTTCTATCTACTTTTGAAGGGTCTTTTCCAGAGAAAGCACCTCCACCATGAGCTCCTTTTCCGCCGTAAGTATCTACAATGATTTTTCTACCGGTAAGACCAGTATCACCGTGCGGACCACCAATTACAAATTTACCTGTTGGATTAATGTGATATTTTATTTGGTCATTAAACAAAGCTTGAATTTCCGGTTTTTGTTTTGCAACCACTCTAGGAATTAAAATTTCTATAATATCTTTTCTGATTTTTGCTAACATTTCTTCATCTGCAGCAAAATCGTCGTGCTGAGTAGAAACTACAATAGCATCTATTCTTTGTGGCTTATGGTCGTCAGAATATTCAATAGTTACTTGAGATTTCGCATCAGGACGAAGGTAAGTAATCTCTGTACCTTCTCTTCTAATTGCAGAAAGTTCTCTAAGAATTGAATGTGCTAAATCTAAAGCAAGAGGCATATAGTTTTCGGTTTCGTTAGTTGCATAACCGAACATCATCCCTTGATCTCCTGCTCCTTGAGCATTTGCTTTTTCTTCGAAAGATTCACCAGCTTTTCTATCAACTCCTTGGTTAATATCTGAAGATTGCTCGTGAATTGCAGAAATTACGCCACAAGAATCTCCATTAAACATATATTCTCCTTTAGTATAACCAATACCATTAATTACCTCTCTAGCAATACTTTGTACATCAAGATAAGCTTCTGATTTTACTTCACCAGCTAATACTACCTGACCTGTAGTTACCAAAGTTTCGCACGCCACCTTCGAGGTTTTATCATAAGCTAAAAAATTATCGATAAGTGCATCAGAAATTTGATCTGCTACTTTGTCTGGATGTCCTTCTGAAACGGATTCAGATGTGAATAAATAAGGCATATTCTTCTTTTTTTCTAAATGTTAATGTATATAATTCAGAAAAAAAACAAGGAGGGAAAACCTACAAGAACTAAAAAGAAATTATCTGTTTTAGCATTTTTTATTGAGGTTGCAATCAGTCCAAATTTTTCCTCTGAAATTTGAGCAACAAAATTACAGAGTATTTTTCTAATTTCAAAATAGTTATGAAAAAAGCTCTGCAAAATTTACAGAGCTTCTATTTTATTGTGGGCTGATGTTTACAAAATCTTCAGGATGAGTGGTATAATTTAATTTAGGACTCAAAGAATCTTTAATTGATGCCACCAACTCGTCTAAAATTTTTTGCTTATACGTTGGTTTATAATAAATTAAACTAATTTCTCTACTAGGGAAAGGTCTTTTAAAATGATGAATTTTATCTTTCTGCCCTTCCGAAAGCTGAGAAACAGCCAATTCTGGCAAAATAGTTAATCCTCCAATCTTATCAACCATGTGTACCAAAGTATTGATGTTAGATGCCATAAAATCTAGATTTTTTGGTTTTAGAGAATTTTCTCTAAGATGGCAAATATTTTCAAACTGAGTTCTAAGGCAGTTACCTTCTTCTAAAAGCCAAACTTTATTTACATCTATATCACTTGGCATTATAAATTGGTCTCCTTTTTCGTTGGCAATTTTATCCGCAGAATAAACCATCAATTCTTCATTGAAAAGAAAATCTGCAAAAAATTCCTCAGCTTCAGAATAAGGTGTGGCGATAATACCCGCATCTAGTTCACCAGATTTAAGACCTTTTATAATGTTTTCGGTAGTCATTTCTTTTACATTAAGTTCTATCTTTGGATTACCAGATAAAAAATCGAAAATCTCAGTAGGAAGAATAAAACTAGAAACGGTAGGGATAATTCCTAAGTTTATTTTCCCTGCCAAAACATTATTCAAAATGCTTGCTTTATTTTTGAGTTCCATTACAGAATCTACAACCACCTTTGCTTGTTCTATAATTTGCGCACCAATATCGGTAGTTCTGATAGGATGAGTGGTTCGATCGAAAATTTTAACCTCCATCTCATCTTCAAACTTCTGTATCATAGCACTTAGCGTGGGCTGGGTAATAAAACACGCCTGTGCAGCTTTACCAAAATGTTTGTATTTATCTACCGCTATTAGATATTCTAACTGTTGAATATTCATATATATATTTATAATTTCTATTACAAATATAGAGAAGAAGAACGAATTAAACTAATTTTGATAACGATAATTATTTCGAGATTATTTACAAAAAAAATAATTGATTTTATTCATAGATATTTTTTTGAATTTTGAGAAAATCAATTTAAATTTATCCTTTCAAATTACAAACAATTTCATTGATATGAGCAAAAAACTCACTAACGCCTCGGGAATACCCTATTTTGAACACCAAGACTCTCAAACTGTGGGAGCAAGAGGTCCTGTTTTATTGCAAGATTTTATTCTACAAGAAAATTTGGCTCATTTTGTAAGAGAAAGAATTCCGGAAAGAGTGGTTCACGCAAAAGGTTCTGGAGCTTACGGAAAATTTACAGTTACTCACGATATATCAGAATATACAAGAGCTAAATTATTCTCTAAAGTTGGCAATTCTTGTAAAATGTTTGCGAGATTTTCTACTGTTGGCGGAGAAAAAGGAAGCGCAGACACCGCAAGAGACCCTAGAGGTTTTGCTTTGAAATTTTATACCGAAGATGGAAATTGGGATTTGGTAGGAAACAACACACCAGTATTTTTTATAAAAGATGCTAAAAAATTTCCAGATTTTATTCATACTCAAAAGAGACATCCAAAAACCAATCTGAAATCTCACACCATGATGTGGGATTTTTGGAGCCTCAATCCAGAATCTCTTCATCAGGTTTTAATTTTGATGAGTGACAGAGGTACACCTTACGGATACAGGCACATGCACGGTTTTGGCTCTCATACTTTTTCGATGATTAATGCTAAAAACGAAAGAATTTGGGTGAAATTTCATTTCAAAACAAAACAAGGAATCAAAAATTTTACAGATACTGAAGCTACAAAAATCTCTGGCGAAAACCCAGATTTTGCTCAAGAAGACCTTTGCACTGCAATAGAAAATGGAGATTTCCCAAAATGGACCATGTACATACAAGTAATGACGGAAGAGCAAGCAAGAGAATTCAAATGGAATCCTTTTGATGTGACTAAAGTTTGGTTTCAAAGCGAATTTCCTTTAATTGAAGTTGGCGAAATGGAACTGAATGAAGTTCCTAGAAATTATTTTGCTCACGTAGAACAATCTACTTTTTCTCCGAGCAATTTAATTGATGGAATTAGTTTTTCTCCAGACAAAATGCTTCAGGGCAGATTATTTTCTTATCCAGATGCTCACAGATACAGAGTTGGTGTAAATGCTCATCAATTAGAAGTAAACCGTTGTCCTTTCGAAGTAAATAACTACCAAAGAGATGGCTACATGGCAGATTCTAAAAATTATGAAGATAAACCTAATTATTTCCCTAATAGTTTCGATGAAATCAGACCAGATTCAGCTTATAAAAAATTAGAAGAAGATTTAGATAGCAATGTGGTAGCACATTTTGATAGAAATGAAGACGATAACGACCACTATACTCAACCAGGATTATTGTACAGCAAAGCAATGACGACTGAAGACAGAACTAATCTAGTGAATAACATTATCGGACACATGAGAAAAATAGATGGTCCGCAAAGAGATTTAATCATCAACAGACAACTTTGTCACTTTTTTAGAGCAAATGTGGAATTAGGAATGAGAATAGCCTCTGGATTAAGCGTCAAAATTGACGATAATGTAATGCAACACATAAAATAATTTTTAAAAACATAACATTTTAACACCAAAACCAAGTAATTAATTGCTTGGTTTCGTGTTTCTTTAGTATAAATTTCGTTATTTTGCAAGAGCAATTATGTTAAATTAATAATATGAATTTTCAAAATATTCTTATTGAAAAACAAGATAAGACATCTATCATTACCATCAATAGACCCGATAGCCTAAATGCACTTAATGGAAGCACCATAAAAGAACTTAGCAATGCTTTAGATTTATTAGAAAATGATGCTGATTGTAGAGTTATCATCATCACCGGAAGCGGTCAGAAATCATTTGTTGCAGGGGCAGATATTAAAGAATTTTCAGATTTTGGTCAACATGAAGCTGAAGAACTAGCAAGAAACGGTCAAAATATACTTTTCGATAGAATAGAAAATTTGAGAAAACCTGTAATTGCAGCCGTAAATGGTTTTGCACTTGGAGGAGGTTTAGAATTGGCGATGGCATGTCACATTAGATATGCTTCAGAAAATGCAAAACTAGGTTTGCCCGAAGTTACATTAGGTTTAATCCCAGGATACGGAGGCACACAACGCTTACCAAAATTAGTAGGAAAAGGATTGGCCAACGAGATAATCTTTTCCGCAAAAATGATTAGTGCAGAAAGAGCTAAAGAAATAAGATTAGTAAACGAAGTATTCTCAATTGAAGAATTATTGCCAAAAACAATAGAATTAGCAACCATCATTTCAAAAAATTCTCCGCAAGGAATTACAAAAGCTATAGCAGCCGTTAACGCTTCAGACAACAATGGTTTCGAATTAGAAATAAAATCTTTTGGTGAATTGTTTGACATGGATGATAAAAAAGAAGGCGTAAGTGCTTTTTTAGAAAAAAGAAAACCAAATTTTTAGTGCACTTTTTGTAATTATATCCAATTATGCATAATAAATTCGATATCGCATATCTTAGAATGGCGAAAGAATGGGCAAAACTATCTTACTGCCAGAGAAAACAAGTAGGCGCTCTAATTGTAAAAGACAGAATGATAATTTCTGACGGATACAACGGTACACCTTCTGGCGCAGAAAATTGCTGCGAAGATGAAGACGGAAAAACACATTGGTATGTTTTGCATGCAGAAGCCAATGCCATTTTAAAATTGGCAGCAAGCACACAGTCTGCAAAAGGTGCTACATTATACCTTACGTTGTCTCCTTGTAAAGAATGCAGCAAATTAATTTTGCAAGCTGGCATCAAAAGATTGGTTTTTATTGATAAATATTCTGACGAAGAAGGTTTACAATTCTTACAAAACGCAGATGTAGAGCTTCTACAAATAGAAAATAGTTTTTTATAAAAAAGAAAGAATTTAATAATAGGTACAAACAACATTAAAAAATTTGAAACACAAAACAGAAAAAAGAATTAAAAACACACCCCCCCAAAAAAACACAAATGGAATGGAATGAAACGCTTGAGAATTTCTCGAACTACCTTAAGTTCGAAAGAAATTTCTCAGACAATACTCTTGCTGCTTACATCAGAGATATTACAAAATTTAAAAATTATGCCGAGGATAATCTAGACAATTCGAAACCTATAGATATTACCTACGAAAATCTTCAAGAATATCTTTTGTTACTTTCAAAACAAAAAATAGGCGAAAGAACGCAATCTCGATGGATTTCTTCAATTAAATCTTATTTCAAATATCTTTTAGAAGAAGAAATTAGAGAAGACAACCCTGCAACGCTTTTAGAAGGTCCAAAATTAGGACTATACTTACCAGACACTCTAAGCTTTGAAGATGTAGAAAGAATTACAAAAAACATAGACCTTAGCACGGATTTAGGCATTAGAAATCAATGTATAATTGAGGTTTTATACGGATGTGGATTAAGAGTTTCTGAACTAATAGAACTTAAAATTTCGGATATCAATTTCAAAGAAAGTTTTCTAAAAGTTGAGGGAAAAGGAAGCAAAGTAAGATATGTTCCGCTAGCGAAATACACTTCTAAATTAATTAAAAACTACATTGAAAAAGTAAGAATTAACGGTAAAATAAACAAAAAACACGAAGACGTTTTATTTTTAAACAGCAGAGGAGCTGCAATGTCTCGCGTAATTGTATTTATCATCATTAAAGAATTGGCAGAAAAAGCTGGAATAAGAAAAAATATTTCTCCGCACACCTTCCGTCATTCTTTTGCAACACATTTGCTTCAAAACGGCGCAGATTTACGTTTTATACAAGAAATGCTTGGGCATTCTAGCATTACAACTACAGAAATTTACACTCATTTGAACACCGAAGAGTTGCACGATGTTATTTTAAAATATCATCCTAGAAATATATGAATCATTTAAAATTTTGTCCAAAATGTGGCGAAAAAACGCTCATTTTTGATGGAGAAAAAAAATTCAGTTGTAGCAATTGCGGTTTTGTAATGTATCAAAATTGCGCTGCTGCTGTAGCAGTAGTTATAAAATGTGGCGACGAAATTTTCCTTACCAAAAGAAACCAAAACCCAAGATTAGGAAAACTAGATTTGGCTGGCGGTTTTACAGACCCGAAAGAAAGTGCCGAAGAAACTTGTTACAGAGAAATTTGGGAAGAATTAGGAATAGAAATCGATATTAAAAAATTGAAATTTCTAAAAAGCTTTCCTAATGTATATCATTATAAAGAGGTAGATTACAACACGCTAGATTTATTTTTTGAATATGAAGTGGAAGAAAAAATTGAAGTAAAAAAATTAGAACTCCACGAAATCTCAGAAACCATTTGGATTAAAAAATCTGAAATTAATTTAGAAGACATTGCTTTTGATTCTCAGAAAAAATTCTTCGAAACTTATTTATAAAAAACAAAAGCTCCAAAATTTGGAGCTTTTTACTTTATTTAGAAATTGCCAGATTTTTGCAATTTTTTAAAATAATCATTAAATGTTTTTCTTTGTGCCTCAGTAAGATTGGCTTCGGGATGCATTGGCAAATAACCCTTCAAAGGCATTTCTTTGCTTTCTACGGTTTCCAAAATGTCATCAATAATATGATTTTTCTGGTCAGTGTTATACGTACTCCAAACCGAGAAATTTACTCTTTCTCTTCCTTCGTTTACATGATGTTTTATAGACCACGAAATGGGTGCTACATAAGCATATTTAGGATATTTCACCTCGTTTGAATGACAATCGTAACAAGCATTTATCAAAATCTGAGATACTTCTTTTGGTGGTTTTACAATATCTACAAAATTCTGCTTTCTATCAACTGGTTTATTGGTTCTATCAATAGGAATAAGTTGAATTAAAATAAAAATGCCAACTATCCAAAGTAATATTTTTTTCATCACTAAATTATTTAAGTTCCCAATCTTCTTCTATCGTCCAAAGTGGTCTTACGTCTATCTGTTTATCAAAAATATAAACGGGTTCGGCAACTATATTATTGGCAAAATCAGATTCGTCCCAAACACCATTTTCGTTTTCATCCACTTTTATTCGGGCAATATAAGTTCCTGGTTTTAAATTGGTAAACGTAATACTTTCGTCGTTGGTATATTTAGAATACATTACGTCGTATTTGTCATTTAATAATTCTATCCAAAATTTAGATTTCGGTTTATTAATTAATTTTTTAATCACAAAACTTCCATAATTTTCTGGTTTATCAGCCTCAAATTCAAATTTATAAGATTTTGCAAGTCCTTCAAAATAAGAATTAACAGTTCCTTTTAAGACAGTGAATGAATATTTTTTGCTTGGTTTAAAATCTGCCGAAACTAAAATTTCATAAGGATTTTTCTCTGAAATTTTCGCTGTGAAATTAACGGCAACACTATCAGACTCTAATTTCCAATCTTTGGTATTGATAGAATTAAGTGGAAGATTTGCTGTAATTTTAAAATCCTGAGAAGGCACCAATAAGTTTCCACCTTTATTTTCTACTTTAAATTCGTCTTTTACTGATTTGTAATAAACTCTTACGGTATCTTTTTTCTGAGGCGTATCAAAACTAAAATCTAATTGTGTACTGGCTTTTTCATCAAATTTATTTTGAGCGGCATTAAACCAAATATTTACGGTATCCGATTTAGATTTATGTTCAATTTTATAATCTGTTAACTGAGGAGAAATAGATTTTATCTCTAAATTTTCTGGTTTGCCTTCAAAAGCTAAGATTGCACCACCAAAAACAGGTTTAGATTCTACAAACTTAAATGATTTTTTAGAAGGATAAAGTTTCAACTTAACACCTTTCACATTGTCTGCAACTGTAATTTTTTCTTTCAAAAAGCCTACTTTTTCTTTTCCTGCATCATACACCGAATTTTGATTCTCGTCTTCGAAAGCAATGATGATGTAATCTCCTTTTTGAAGATAATTGAGTTCAAAATAATTTTCTTCATCTACTTTCGACATGTAACTAGGCTTTTGCTTAAAATCTGTTTTCCCATCAATTACAGGATACAAACCTACTACATACTTATTGTCTTTTGCTGTTTCATTTTTCTTTTTTAAAACCATTGCATCATCTACAGTTCCGCTAATAAAGGTATCATCAATTTTATCTCCTGTAGAAAAAGCAAAATTAAAATATGGCAGAGCATTTCCTTCGTTATTATCTACAATAGAATTCCCAAAATTGAAATTATACGTAGTATTCGCTTTTAGAGAATCTGCCCATTGTATCAATACATATTTATTGGCAAGATTAGAAGGGATAATTTTTTTGTACTTAATATCTGGCGAAATAATAAGATTTTTGCTTACATCCTTCAGCTTTACATATTCGTCAAAATATAATCTAAGCTCTTTAATATCTCTGGGAACATTAATTCTTGTAGAATCAATATTAGAAAATAAAAATTTAGGCGCCAAAGAATCTTTTTTGCCACCATCTGGTGAACCCATTCTGGCACAAGAAACAAGACCTAAACTAATAATAAGAAGAAAAATTATTTTTTTCATTAATGAAATTTGAGCAAAATTAAGAATAATTACCGAAGTTTTATTCAGTTACGTCTCCCGAAACTTCTTTTGGTTCGGAAATTTCTTTTGGTTTATCTCTTTCGTTGCTTAAAACCTTTGCCAATTTCTCCTTTTCGGCAGGCAAATCTTCAAAAAGTCCAGAAAGTGCCAACGCAGAATACACTCTGCCCGAAAATCTATTTCCTATAGCAATAATGGTAACTTTAGATTTTAATAAATGTGAAAAAGAAGAATTGCTGCCGTGCCACCAACCGTTATGATAAACCAACTTTTCGCCATTATCAAAATTTTTCATTCGGAAGCCCATTCCGTAATTGTTTACACCGGCACGTTCATTACTATAAGGTTGAAAAATAGAATCTTTAAGACTTTTTCTTAAAAATTTCTCAGAAAACATTGCTTTAGAAAAATTGTACAAATCTCTCGGCGTAGTGTAGCAATTTTTATCTCCGTAAATCCAATCGAGCTTATCATTTGGGAAAACCTTATTGCCTCTGTTATAAAAAGATTGTGCTGCTTTTAGAGAATCTTTTGGTTGAAAGATATAACTATGCTCCATTTTCAAAGGTTGAAAAATCATTTTTCTCATTGCCTCCGGAAATTTATTTTTCGTTACTTTTTCTACAATTAAAGCCAAAAGTGCAAAATTGGTATTGCAATACATAAAACCAGTATTGGTATTTCTCGCCAAATCTGGTTTGTTTTTTATTAATAAATCTAAAACATCTTGATTGGTAAAATATCTTCCACGAGATGGTTTCAACTTCATTTCATCAATTACATATTCGTATTTTGGGAGACCACTTCTGTGCGTAATCAAATGGAAAACTTCTACTTCAGGATAAGGAAATTTTGGAAAAAAATCGGTTACTTTTTGGTGTAATTTTAATTTGCCTACTTCCACCAATTTCAGAATTGCCATTGCCGTTAAAGTCTTACTAACAGACGCCACGTGCAAAGGCGTATTTTTATCAATAGGAACTTGTTCGTTTTCTTTTGCGAAGCCTCTGTATTTTTCAAAAAGAATTTTATCTCCTTTTGCCACCAAAAAACCTCCACTCAAATCTCCTTGTTCCCAAACTTTGTCATAATACAAATGAAGCGTATTTTCTATTGCAGAATAATTATTAAGTCGCGAATCTTCTTTACTAAAAATTTCGTCTAAATCTACGTTTCCGTAATTAGGCAAATCATTTTTAACGGTTTCTATTCCGTCTTTTTTACAAGAAACTAAGAAAAATAAAAGGATGGTAAACGCTACGAATTTCTGCTTCATTTTTAGTATTAGATTAAGTGCGGCAATTTAATACTTTTTAAAGCAAACCTAAGTCAGAAGCTCTAATATTAAGATTTTTTTAACAAAAATAAATGATACTCATTTTGAAATTTTAATGAAACTTCTCCACAATTTTATCTACAATAAATTGCGCCAATTTTTCTTTACTTTGATGAGTCCATCCTGCAATATGAGGTGTTACAATAGCTTTTTCTGACTTTAACAAGAAATCTAAATCTTCATTTGAAGCATCTAAATTCTCGAAAGAAGATTTTTCGTATTCTAAAACATCTAAAGCAGCACCTAAAACTTTACCATTTTTAATAGCATCTACTAGAGCAGACGTTTTGAGGTTTTTGCCTCTTGCTGTATTTACAAAATAGAAATTTTTCTCCATTTTAGAGATAAAATTTTCATCAACCAAATAATGAGTACTTTCGTCTAAAGGAATATGCAAACTTAGAATATCTGCATTTTTTTGCAATTCTTCTAAAGAAACCTGAGTTGCAAATTCGTCTTCTAAACCTGATAAAACATCATGAAAAATTACTTTTACACCAAAGCCAGAAAGCCTTTTGGCAGTAGCTTTTCCCATGTTTCCATAACCAATAATTCCGAAAGTTTTCCCAAGAAGTTCGTCGCCTCTGTTTTCTTCTCTTTTCCAAATTCCGTTTTTCACTTCGTTTGAAGCAATAAAAAGTCGGTTCATCAAAGTAAGAAGCATCCCAATCACGTGTTCTGCTACAGAATCTCTGTTTCCTTCTGGTGAATTAATAAGTTCAATTCCTAAATTTTTGGCGACTTCTTTATCAATATTTTCCATGCCAGCACCTACTCTGGCAATAAATTTCAAGTTTTTAGCATTTTCTAGAAAATTTTTATCTAAAGGAATTCTACTTCTAATGATAATTCCATCATAACGATTAATTTTCTTCAAAACCTCATCATAAGAAGAAGTAAAATCTTCTTCCAAAATAAATCCTTTTTCTAAAAGTTGCTCTGTAATTAATGGATGATTATGGTCTAAAAGTAAAATTTTCATTTTCCTGAAATTTTGTGTGAATAAAGTTGCAAAATCGTAAAATGTGACATTGTTTTTTTTACTAAATTTTACGATTTCACATATTAAATAAATAGTTTTTTCAATTCTACAGAGTCTGCTGGTTTCATTCTTCCAGATAAGATTAAAGAAAGTTCTTTTCTTCTTAAAGCAGCTTCGTAGCGAGATTTTTCTTCTTCAGTTTCTGGTATTGCTTCTGGCACAGCAACTGGTTTATTATTCTTATCTACTGCTACCATCGTATAAATTCCTTCGTTGGTATGAATTTTTTCTTTGGTAATAGGATTATCCAACCAAACGTCGCAATAAATTTCCATAGAAGTAGAAAAAGCCCTAGAAATCTGTGCTTCTACCACTACTACTCCACCACCAGGAATTGGATGTTTAAAAGAAACATGGTTAACAGAAGCCGTAACCACAGCATGTTCGCTATGTCTGGAAGCCGCAATAGCAGCTGCTCTGTCCATTCTTGCCAAAAGTTCGCCACCAAACATATTATTAAGAGAATTGGTTTCGTTTGGGAGCACAATATTAGTCATCACGGTATGTGATTCTGAACATTTTTTACTATTTCTCATGTAGATTTTAGATTTATTTAGAAATTTTCAAAGAATCTTTTTTCTGAATTTTAGCAGAATCTGCCTTTACAGTGTCTTTTTTAAGAACAGGTTTTTCTACAATTCTATGAGTAGAAGTTTCAACACTGATGTCAAAAGATTTTTTACCGAAAATTTTGTCTTGATAATTGATGGCTAAAAAAACAATTGCGCCAACTGGTATAATAAAAAGGAAAATCCAAAGAATAGATTTATTGAAAACATAATCGTCTTCCGTATCTTTCTTCTCAGAAATTACTTTGTTTTCTTTAATTTCTTTTAGGCTAATTTCTTCCAAACCAAAAAAAGTAGGATTTTCTGTAATTTGATTTTTAGAAATTAATTTTATTTCTCCGTTTTCTTCAAAAAAATCACCTATTGTATCTACAGAAACGGGTTTTTTGTCTTGTAACTGTTGATTCCAAGATTGTACAGTTTCTTTAATTTCTGTTTGAACAATAAAGAGATTTTCGCCTGTTTTTTCAGCAATATATTTAGAAAAATCAGAATTAAAAACTTCTGAATTTTTAACAAAAGTAACCTCAAAAGAAGGTGGAAGCAATTTAGCTTCTGCTTCGTCTAAAGTTGCAGATTTTTTCTGGATAGAAAATATACCAAAACCAGGAAGTTCTGCACTTCCTTTTTCTTGTAAATAACCGAAAAGATATTGTCCTAAATTCATTTTGGCACAAATTTAATATTTTTTGTTGAGTTGAGTTACAAAAAAAGGTTGCTAAAAAGCAACCTTGTATAAAAACATTTTTTCTTTTGATTAATAGGCGAATTTAATAACCTCATCATTAAGTTTAAGAATATAATTTCCTTTTTTTGGAAGATTTAACTCTATACCATTAGTAGAAGCTTTCGCAGAAATAGTTTTAATCACTCTTCCAGAGTAATCTACTACTTGTACGCTTAGATTTCCTTGTTTATTAGTATACAATTTCCCTTCAGAAACGAATGATTTTGCTTTCTTAACAGTTTCGCCAGTTGCTAAAGTACTGACTGTAAATGCATATTCTCCTGTTAAACGGTTAAAAGTCACATTATAGGTTCCTGGAGTTGTAGGAATATTATCAGCAGCACTATTTAAAACACCTGTTCCTGAAGGGAAGGTTTTGCCACCCCAACTCGTTGCCCAATCATTATTTACTCTAAACTTAACTTCTCCTGCAACAAGTTGCAATCCAGATTTAGTAAAAGTTTTACCTCCGTCTGTAGAAGTAAGAACCACATCTGTTGTCCAACTACCACCAGAAATACCATTTCCAATTAAAGTAACAGGAGCTACTTGAAATGAATAAGCAAGAGTATTTTTGTTAAAGGTTATATTGTAATATCCTGATGTCAAAGGAATATCACCTCCATTTTCTACAGCATTACCAGAAGGGAAAGTAGTTCCTCCCCATGTTGTAATTGGAGCATTTGACTTATAAAACTTAACATTAGCAGCATCGAAATAAAAATCTAATTTAGAATAAGTAATACCGTCTGGTGTAGAAAGAGATTCACCTGGAGTTGCATTGCTATTAAACCCTCCATAGAAACTAATATTATCAGAAACAATAGTTGATGCGAAATTGTATTCACCAGTAGTTCTATTAAATGTTACGTTATACGTACCCGCTGGGACAGGTATATTTGCTCCATTTTGAGTACCTTTTCCACTAGGAAAAGCGTTTGCCCCCCAGCTCCTAGTCCAAGCGCCATCTTGTCTAAATTTAGCACCTCCTGAAACAGAAAATGTAACTGTTTTTGTATAAGTGATATTATCTGTAGTAGCCATAACTACATCATTTTTCCACGAATTAAAGTCACCAACCAGACCAATTGATTGTGAACTAAATAGGCCAAAAACAACGGAAAACAAGAAAGAAAATAAAAGTTTTTTCATGATAATTTTTTTTAGGATTAATAACTCAAAATTAACAAAAATTTAAAATAAAAAAATTTTTTTTCAAAAAAAATCAAAATTCATTGATTTTCAATTAATTACCAACCTAAAATAATTTTTATTTTCTCATTTATAAGACAATACAAATTGCTGATTAACAGTACTTTAAACAAAATTGAGAAAAATCAGGGAATTCACTAAAAATCACTAATTTATCCTAAAATTAAGCCCTAGCATAAAATTTCTGCCAGCTTGTGCATAATAATAT
>JADHED010002070.1_pt1 | contig 14914 bp, 17 predicted proteins | sample 8952041 | NCBI WGS metagenome assembly JADHED01 (sample SAMN16124423, study PRJNA663239) | bioreactor sludge metagenome | isolation source: sludge (control) | place: India:Bengaluru | collected 2018-09-08
GGGGGGGGGGGGGGGGGGGGGGGGGGGGGGGGGGTGGGGGGGGGGGGGGGGGCGGGGGGGGGGGGGGGGGGGGGGGGGGGGCCCCCCCCCCCACGTCCACCTTTCTGATTCGCCGAACAATGCGATGCGAAAGCAGGCGCCGTCTCCGTGCGTCGGCGGTAGAATCCCTTGCAGGACGGCGATCACGCCGAGTCGAACCGGGCGAGCTTGGCCCAAGGTATGCAGACGCGCATTCAGTCATTATGACGATGCTCACAGTGAGAGAGCGTGCGGGGGCCGCTCACTGTGCCGATTTGGGGCAAGGAGTTGGAATTGATGAGCCTGAAAGCCGTCCCGGGACTGGCGCCCGCGCCGACGAAACACGCCAAGCTGGTGCAGTGGGTGACCGAGATCGCCGCGCTGACCGAGCCGGACCGCGTCGTCTGGTGTGACGGCTCGGAGGCCGAGTGGAACCGCCTGACCGAGGAACTGGTCGCCAGCGGCACGCTGAAGCGCCTGAATCCCGAGAAGCGTCCCAATTCCTTCTACGCCGCGTCCGATCCGCGTGACGTCGCCCGCGTCGAGAGCCGCACCTTCATCTGCTCGGAAAAGCCTGAGGACGCCGGCCCGACCAACAACTGGCTCGACCCCGCCGAGATGCGCGCCGACCTGAAGGACCTCTTCAAGGGCGTGATGCGCGGCCGCACCATGTACGTGGTGCCGTTCAGCATGGGCCCGCTGGGCTCGAAGATCAGCCAGCTCGGCGTCGAGATCACCGACAGCGCCTATGTGGCCGTGTCGATGCGGATCATGACCCGCATGGGGCAGGCGGCCCTGGACGAGCTGGGCGAGGACGGCTTCTTCGTTCCCGCGGTGCATACGGTGGGCATGCCGCTGGCGGACGGCGTCAAGGATGTCGCCTGGCCCTGCAACGAGATCAAGTACATCGTCCATTTCCCTGAGAGCCGCGAGATCTGGTCGTACGGCTCGGGCTACGGCGGCAACGCCCTCCTCGGCAAGAAGTGCTTCGCCCTGCGCATCGCCTCGGTGATGGCCCGCGACGAAGGCTGGTTCGCCGAGCACATGCTGATCCTGAAGCTCACGTCGCCGCAGGGCGAGGTGAAGTACATCGCTGCGGCCTTCCCGAGCGCCTGCGGCAAGACCAACATGGCGATGCTGCAGCCGACCCTGGCGGGCTGGAAGGCCGAGACGATCGGCGACGATATCTGCTGGATGCGTTTCGGCCAGGACGGTCGCCTCTACGCGATCAACCCCGAGGCCGGCTTCTTCGGCGTGGCGCCGGGCACCGGCATCCACACCAACAAGAACGCCATCGACGCGCTCTGGGGCCACTGCATCTTCACCAACGTCGCCCTGACCGATGACGGCGACGTCTGGTGGGAAGGCATGACCGAAGAGGCGCCCGCGCACCTGATCGACTGGCGGGGCCGCGACTGGACCCCCGACAGCGCCGAGCCGGCCGCGCACCCGAACGCCCGCTTCACCGTGCCGGCGTCGCAGTGCCCGGTCGTCGCCCCCGAGTGGGAAGACCCCGCCGGCGTGCCGATCTCGGCCATCCTGTTCGGCGGCCGGCGCGCCTCGGCGGTGCCGCTGGTGACCGAAGCCCGCGACTGGCGGCACGGCGTGTTCATGGCCTCGAACGTGGCCTCGGAAGGCACGGCGGCGGCTGAGAACAAGATCGGCGAGCTGCGCCGCGACCCGTTCGCGATGCTGCCGTTCTGCGGCTACAACATGGGCGACTACTTCGGCCACTGGCTGAAGATGGGCGAGACGCACGACGCCTCGAAGCTGCCGCGGATCTATTTCGTGAACTGGTTCCGCAAGGACGAGCGCGGCAAGTTCGTGTGGCCGGGCTACGGCGACAACAGCCGCGTCCTGAAGTGGATTGTCGATCGCCTGGAAGGACGCGCCGAGGCGGTCGAGACGCCGATCGGCCTGGTGCCGTCCAAGGCGAGCCTGGACACCTCGGGCCTGTCGCTGACCGACCAGCAGCTCGACCTGCTGCTCACCGTCGATCCGGCGATCTGGACCCAGGAGGCCGCCCTGATCCCCGAGTTCTATGACAAGTTCGGCGAGCACACGCCGAAGGCTCTGTGGAACGAGTACGAGGCGCTGGTGGCCCGCCTGGACGCCGCCAAGTCGCAGTCGAAGGTCGTGGCGGCCGAATAGCCGCCCGTCCACCGCCGGACATGCAGAAGGCCGCGGCGATCCCGCGGCCCTTTTCGCTGGGCTCAGGTTCGGCTCAGCCGCCGGCGACGACACGGAGGCTGGGGGCGGCGCCGGGCTTCTCGCCGCGGACTTGCGCCACCAGATCGAAGAGGGCGGTGCGGACGGCCTCGGAGTCTCCCGTCATGGCCACCTCGGCCAGCTGCTCCAGATGTCCGGGCGTGACCCGGACGGCGGAGTTGGAGATCACCTCCAGCACCTTTGGCGCGGCCGGCAGGGAGGTCTCGGTCTCGTCGAGCAAGGCCTCGGTCAACTTTTCGCCCGGGCGCAGGCCGGTGATCTCGATCTCGATGTCGCGGCGGCCCGACAGGGCGATCATCTGGCGGGCGAGGTCCATGATGCTGACCGGCTCGCCCATCTCCAGCAGGAACAGGCGCGAATCCCGGCGCTCGTCCTCGTGGCAGGCGGCGGTGGCGTGGAGCACGAGCTGGGCCGCTTCCGGGATCGTCATGAAGAAGCGGGTCATCTCGGGATGGGTCACGGTCACCGGACCGCCGCGCTCGATCTGCGACTTGAAGATCGGCACCACCGACCCGTTCGAGCCCAGCACGTTGCCGAAGCGGACAGCCGAGAAGCGGGTGTCGCTGTTGGTGGCCGCTTGCTGCGCGTGGATCACCGCCTCGGCCAGACGCTTGGTGGCGCCCATGACGTTGGTCGGATCGACGGCCTTGTCGGTGGAGATCAGCACCATCTGGCGTGCGCCGCAGGCCTTGGACGCCTCGGCCACGTTCCAGGTGCCGATGACGTTGGTGAGCAGCCCTTCGACGGGGTGGCGCTCGACCATCGAGACGTGCTTCAGCGCCGCTGCGTGGAACACTAGGTGCGGCCGCTCGCGTTCGAAGGCGGTCGTGAGCCTTTGGGCGTTGCGGACGTCGCAGAGCACGGCCTTGACCACGATGTGCGGGAAGGTCTCGCGGATCTCGCGCTCGATCTCGAACAGGGCGGTCTCGGAAGCGTCGAGCACCGTGAGCTGGCCGCAGCCGAAGGTGGCGACCTGGCGGCAGAGCTCGGCGCCGATCGAGCCGCCCGCGCCGGTCACGAGGATGCGGCGACCCTGGATCAGGTGGGCGATGGCGCGGCGGTCCAGCTCGATGGGTTCGCGGGCCAGCAGTTCCTCGATGTTGATGTCGCGCATCGGCAGCAGGGTGAGGCCGTCGTGCTGGGAGAGCTCGACGATCGACGGCAGGCGCAGCAGCCGCACGCCGTCGCTCTTCAGCCGGCCGAGAAGGTCGGCGGTCAGGCCCTTCAGCTTGCCCGGCTCCTCGAGGAAGAGGACCGCGCGGGGGTAGCGATTCCAGCGGCGCAGGTCGGTGAGCGCCTCGTCCAGGCGGTCGACCGCCTCGATGATGCAGACCCCGCGCACCTGGGCGCCCACGTCACGGCGATCGGTGCCGATGATTCCGACCGGCGTGTAGGCGCGGTCGTGGCTTCGGGCGGCGTCGCGAAGGTAGGTGTCGGCCAGAGAGGGCGGACCGATCAGCAGCAGCGAGGGCGCCTGGGCCCGGTCGCTGATGGTCTTGAGCGGCGAGAAGCTCTCCAGCGCGTGCTCGTGCAGCGCCCGGCGCATGATCCGCACGCCCATGGCGGTGACCATCTGGAACAGCGGGGCCATGACGAGCGTCGAGCGCGGCAGGCCTTCGGCGCGGTCCATCACGAAGACCGCGAGCAGGAAAATACCGACCGTGAGCAGCGCGCTGCGCGCCAGGACGAGCGCGTCGGGGATGGACACGTAACGCCAGGGCGACAGCTCGCTCCGGAAGACGAGGCTGAAGATGCCGGCGATGGCGGCGTAGAGGGCCGCGAGCTGGAAGAAGCTGAGCGCGCCGGCCTGACCGAAGCCCAGCTCAGGCTGGGTCGGGGCGACGAAGAAGGCGATCGTGAAGGCGAGGGCGGCGAGCAGGACGTCGAACACGACGGTCTGGGCTCGAACGGCCATCCGCTCCATGCGTCGAACTCCGCTCACGTTCTGATTCCCAACCTTAGGCCCCCAGCCGGAGGGTGCGAGAGAAACTTGGCGCGGCGGACTTTTTCCGCGGGCGACGCCCGATACTGGTCACATCAGGGCGTTCGGCGAGCGTCGCCGAACCTAGGGACAGGCGCCCCCTGGCGCAACGAAAAAGCCGCCGCGAACGCCGCGGCGGCTCCCTCTAAATCGCGTCACGCTTAACGCGCGTGAAACGGCAAAGCTTAAATGGCGTCTACCAGGTCAGCTTGATGCCGCCGACGATGCGCTCGTCGCCGATCGTGCCGAACTTGTTGCCCCCGGTGTCCCAGTAGCGGACGTCGAGGCCGATGTGGTCGGTGATCGCGAAGCCGACGCCCAGATTCCAGGTGGTGTAGTCCGGGCCAATGTCGACGGTCTGATGCCCCAGCGCGCCGCTGACGCTGAACTTGGTCTCCGGGATGGCCGCCGAGAAGTTGGCTTCATAGTACCAGGCGTCGCCGGTGTTGCCGAAGAACTCGGGCGAGTAGAAGACCGCCGCGCCGAGCGTGGCCGGCCCGGCCGGCACCGAAGCGGCGAGCTTGGCTTCGACATAGTCCTGGTCGCTGCCCGACGGGGAGTCGACGTAGCCGTAGTAGATCACGCCGAGGTCGAAGGTGACCGCGCCGAGCGTCGGCTTGATGCCCGCGTACAGGTCGTATTCCAGGTCGGTGCCGTTGCCGAAGTCGACGTTCGACACCCACACCCCGGCATAGCCCATGCCGCCAATGGTGGCGTCGACGCCGCCGAAGACCTGCGGGTCCTCGTCGGTCTGGCTGATGCCGCGGAAGACATAATCGGTCGCGGCGCCGAGGTTGAAGGCGAAGGAAATCGGCGAATCTTCCTGGGCCTGGGCGGCCCCGGCGAAGGCGAGCGAGGCGACGGTGGCCGCCAGCGCGAGTTTGAGCGTTCTCATTTGGTATCCCCTCTTGTGTCCGGCCAGCCGAAGCCAGCGGGCGCGTTCATCGTCTTCTGCGGGCGTCGCAGATCAACGTGACGCAATGACCGCGGGCCAGCCGCGAGGCAGCTGGCGCTTTATTGGGCGCCGCTGGGGTGCGGCGCCGCTAAAACAGTCATAATTCCGTTGCGTCAGCGTCAGCGTGCGACGAGCGGCGCGAATCCCAGATGAGAGCCGGCGTCGACCAGCAGCGTCTCGCCAGTGACGTGCCGCGAGGCCGGGGAGGCGAGGAAGACGGCCGAGGCGGCGATGTCCTCTGGCGTGGAGGCCGCCTGCAGCGGCGTGCCTGCCGCGGCGTTGGCGCGGATCCGGTCGACCGCGGCGCCGGGAAGCCCCTTGCCGAACCACGGCGTATCGATGAACCCGGGGCACACCGCGTTGACCCGGATTTTCGGCGCGAGGGCGCGTGCGAGCGACAGGGTCATGGTGTTGAGCGCGCCCTTAGAGGCCGCATAGGGCACCGAGGAGCCGATGCCGGTCACGCCAGCGATCGACGCCGTGTTCACGACCGCGCCGGCGCGGGGAGCGGCTTCCAGCAGCGCGCGGCAGGCGCGGATCATCTGGTACGCGCCGACGACGTTGACCGCGTAGAGGTCGAGGAAGTCCTGCCCGGTCACCGCCTCGAGGTCGGCGTGACCCGCGAACTTGGTCGTGCCGGCGTTGTTGAAGAGGGCGTCGACCCGGCCGAAGGGCTCGGCCGCGGCGGCGATCCGGCGGCAGTCCTCGTCCTTGGCCACGTCGCCCTGGACGAGGACGGCCTCGGCCCCGAGATCGCGGATCTGTCGGGCGGTCTCCTCCGCGTCGTCGCGATTGTGGGCGTAGTTGACCACGACGGCCTTGGCGCCCTGCCGGGCGACCTCGACGGCGATCGCACGTCCAAGTCCGGTGGAGGCGCCGGTCACCACCACCACGAAGTCCCGATAGTCGCCCTGAGCCATGAAGTCCTCCCGCGCGTTGTTTGCGGTCGTACTAGCGGCTAAACGGCCGCTCATGGAAGAGACCCATCTCACCCAACTCGGCCGCGAGGTGCGAGGCTTCGACAGCCCCGAGGCCGCCGTGCTGGAGCGCGTGCCGAACCCGCACCCCGGCACGACCTATCTGGTTCGCTTCACGGCGCCGGAGTTCACCTCGCTCTGCCCGGTGACCGGACAGCCGGACTTCGCCCACCTCGTCATCGACTACGTGCCGGGCGAGTGGCTGGTGGAGTCGAAGTCGCTGAAGCTCTACCTCGGCGCGTTCCGAAACCACGGGGCGTTCCATGAGGACTGCACCGTCGCGATCGGCAAGCGCCTGGTCGAGACGCTAGCGCCCCAGTGGCTGCGGATCGGCGGTTACTGGTACCCGCGCGGCGGCATCCCCATCGACGTCTTCTGGCAGACGGGGTCGGCTCCGGACGGGCTGTGGCTACCCGACCAGGGGGTGGCGCCCTACCGCGGACGGGGTTGAGCAACCAACGCGGACAGTCGCCCTGTGGCAAAGCTTCGAAGGTGTGGTTCTACTGCGAAGCCTGAAGAATAGTCGCCGCGCTTCTTCTGGCTGCCGGCTCGATCCGCAGCATTGAGGCTCGCGAGACCCGCAAGTGCAGTTCCCGCCACGCGCGAACCAAGGCCGGCGACTCGCGTCAGGGGCCATTCGGGCTTCCCAAAAGCTGGAGACGAGCCTATACGTTAACTCGCCCAACTCTCCTCGGGCGTGTCACCTCAGGCCGGGCGGCGCGGCGCGTCGTCCGGCCGCCGTGTATCTGGCCGGGGCGTTTCTTGACCGGGGGGTCTTGACCGGGGCGTTTCTTGACCGGGCCCGGCGCGGCCTGTGCGTTTCCATCCAAGCTCTGCGGCGGTCTAAGTGGGCTTGGGGGCCGCCGAAGGCCCTCTGAGCCGCTGTCGCCATGTTCGGTCGGGCAGCCGCCGGACGGCCTCCTCGGCCAAGCGCGCCTGCGCCCCGGCGTCCTGCAGGGCGCCGATGCCCGTGAGTGCGGCATCCGCATCGTCCACGGCGCTCAGGAGCGTGCGGCAGAGCGCCTGCACGCTGTTCAGTTGGATCTGCAGCGCGACCGTTCGGCGGGCGACCTCGGCCAAGGCCTCGCGGTAGAGCTGTTCGCGATATCCGGGGGCGGCGATCCGGGGCGCGATGGCGGCGATCTCTTCGCGCCGACGCTCCAACGACCAGTCGCGGCGCAGAGCCTGGGGAAAGGTCAGGGTCGTGGGGGTGAAGTGGGTCGCGCAGCGGATCCCGGGCAGCGCCAGGAACTTCCGCCACATGAAGAGGTCGGTCCACATACCCGCCGGAGCCGGGGACCAGCCCACGGGCAGGGATCGGTAGGTCTCAAGGCGATAGGCGGCGGGCGTCGGTCCGAAGGCGTTGCCCTGGCCTTCCGACATCTGCCGCCGCACGGTGGGGTCGGCGAAATCGGCGAAGTGGAGTCGAGGCGTTCCGTCCGCCTGCAGGAACATCGGCAGGGTGGCCCCGAAGTCCACCGTGGCCATGAAGGTCTCGATCGTTTCGAGGTGGTCGGGGAACCAGAGGTCGTCGTCGCCGATCTGGCAGACGATGCGCCCCCGGGCCACCTGCAGCGCCTGATGGCGATAGGCCTCGCCGTGCCGCTCGCCCTTGGGGTGGACGAAGGCGCGGATGCGAAGGTCCTGCGCCTCGAACGCTCGGGCCGCGTCCGCGGTCGCCTCAGGCGCGCCGTCGCAGATGATGAGGACCTCGAAATCCTGGCGGGTCTGGGCGAGGACGGAGCGAATGGCGAATGGCAGCAGGTCCGGCGGCCGGTTGACGGGCGCCAGGATCGTGAAGGTCGGCGCGTCCGTCACGCCTCGGCCCCGACGGCGGCCTCGATCTCGGACAGCCGTTCCACGATCGCCAGGCCATCGGCGGCGGACGACAGAGGCGGCGGGCCCTCGCCGCGGACATGGGCGAGGAAAGCGCGCAGCTCGGCGAGCAGGGGCATCTCGACGCCGACGGGGAGGATCTCGGCGCGTGCGGCGGGATCACCGGGCGGCCCGCGGCGCACGAGCAGCCGGTCGTCGTAGGCGTCGGTGAGTTCGAGGGTCGCCTCGCTGCCGATCAGCAGGCAGCGGCGCCGATGCTCGGTGGACGCCACGCCGATGTCGATGTGGACCTGGACCGACCGGTCGCCCAGTCGCGCCGAGACGCCGAGGTCGGGACGGCCGTGGATGAGCGGGGAGGCGTCCACCAGCGGCGGGATGCGGCCAAGGATGTGGAGCGCGATGGAAATGTCGTGCGGGGCCAGAATCCACAAGGGCGCGACGTCCCGATGCGGACTGGACCACTGCCAGCGCGACGTCTTGATCGCGAGGACCTCGCCCACGGTCCCGGCCTGCGCTTCACGTCGCATCGCCTCGATGGCGGGGTGATACCGCCACTTGTCCATCACGAAGAGAGTGGAAGGCGCGGCCGACGCCAGGCGGCGTGCGCTGGCGACGTCGGCGGTCATCGGCTTTTCGACGAAGATCGGACGTTGCGCGCCGACGAGCGTCTCCAGCACCGCGCCATGAGTCGCCGTCGGGGTCGCCACCACGAAGGCGTCGGACGCCTCGAGGTCGGGTGGCGCGGTTCCCGCCGTGACGGCCCCGGCGCGCAGGGCCTCGGCCGCGGTGGCCTCGCTCCGGCAGGTCACCTGCACCTCGGCCCCGAGGGCGACGAGGTCGCGCAGGATGTGGCGACCCCAGCGCCCGCATCCCACCAGCCCGATGCGAAGGCTCATGCGGCCGCCTGGGCGTGGAGCCTTTGAACGAGCGTCCGGTAGGATCCGGCCGCGCGGTCACGGTCGGAGAGGACCGGCGACTCGGTCGGCCAGGGGAGGTTCAGGTCGGGGTCATTCCACCGGCAGGCGAAATGGTCATGCCCCGTGAACAGGCGCGAGACTCCGTAGACGTGGACGCTGGCGACGGGGAAGTAGAACCCGTGGGCGACCCCGGTCGGAATCTCGACGAGGTAGGGATCGTCGCCCTGGAGGCGGAGCATGGCCGACAGGCCGGCGGTCGGCGACTCGGGGCGGAAGTCGTGAAGCCCCAGGATCATTTCGCCCGAGGCCATGGTGAGGTGGTCCACATGCGTGGGGTGGACGTGGACGCCCCTCAGCACATTGGGCTTGGACCAGGCCATGTTCCATTGGGCCGGCAGTGCGCCGGCCGCCCACGGGGTACGAAAGATCTCGCGGAACACGCCGCGCTCGTCTTCGTGATCCTCCAGTTCGAGGATCCGCAGGCCCACCGGAAGCGGCAGGGCCTCGGCCAGGATCTCACGGGCCGTGGGATAGCGCATGGGTCGCCCTGAGCCTCCTCCTTGCCGGCCGTCCTGCGCCAGCCTAGCCCTCGTCGCGTCAGGACGCACGGGGGCGAGCTAGGATTTCCAGCGGCTCACGAGCGCGTCGACGTCGGGGCGGTCGCGCTCCATGGGCGCTTCGCGCGGCGTGCCGATGAGCACGAAGCCCGCGACCTTCTCGCCGGACTGCAAGCCCAGGACCGCACAGGCTTCGGCGTCGTAGCTGTACCAGTCGGTTATCCAGTTCGCGCCGAATCCCATGGCCAGCGCCGCATAGAGCAGGTTGGTGCAGACGGCGCCGGCCGACAGCAGCTGCTCCCATTCCGGGATCGCGCCCGGCTTCGGCGCGGAGACGACCGCCACGGCGAGCGGCGGAGTCCGAAGCTTGGCGAGCTTTGCCGAGAGCGTGGCGTCGCCGCGGGCCTCGGCGAGGGCGTCGAGCCGGTCGGCGAAACGGTCCTTGGCCTCGCCTTCGAGGATCACGAAGCGCCATGGGGCGAGCTTGCCATGGTCGGGCGCGCGGGCGGCCAGACGCAGCAGGTCGGCAAGCTGACTTTCGCTGGGCGCCGGCTCGGTAAGCGTGACCGCGGAGGTCGAGCGGCGGACGGCCAGGAAACGCAGGACTTCGGGCGTTGCGCCGACAGGCAGAGGCGCGCCGAACGACGGGGGCGGCGGAATGACTGGAGAGGTCAAGGCAGGTCTCGGTGCTTGCTACCGATGCGGGGACCTCTTTATGGGGGCGTCGCGGTGAACCGCAAGGCGAGGTGCGAACGAATGACCGGCAAGCCCGCCTGGCTGCGGCCACATGGCCAGCCCTGGACGCGCGGCGAGGGGCGCGTCGTCTACGACAATCCCTGGATCCGGGTGACCGAGTTCGCCGCCACGGCGCCGACCGGCGCGCCGGCGCAATACGGCCTGGTCAGCCTGAAGAACCTGGCGATCGCGATCCTGCCTCTGTTCGACGACGGGACCACGGTGCTGGTGGGGCAAAGCCGCCTGCCGTTCGGCGACTACAGCTGGGAGATCCCCGAGGGCGGCGGCCCGCGCGACGTGGACCCGTTGACGAGCGCACGGCGCGAGCTGGCCGAGGAGACCGGCCTGGCGGCGGCCGAGTGGCGAGAGATCATGCGGGCGCAGCTCTCCAACTCGGTCACCGATGAGCTGATGATCGGGTACCTGGCGACGGAGCTTTCGCGGTCGATGGACGTTCATCAGGTCGACGAAACCGAAGCCATTGAAATGGTGCGGGTTCCGTTCCGGGAGGCGCTCGAGGCCGCGCTGGCGGGCCATCTTCCGGACATGCTGACAGTGGCGATGCTGCTCCGAGCCTACCATATGGCTCGTGAAGGGCATTTGGCGCCCGCGCTCGCGGCCGCCATGTTAGGGTAGGGAGAACCCTATGGGTCGGGAGGAACCGATGAGCCAGCGCCTGGAAGTGGTGGATCCCCACACGCCGCCGCCGGTGTGGGCCGCGTTGCGCAACGAGGCCTATGCCGCCGCCAAGTCCGAGGCCGCGCTCGCCAGCCTGCTGGCGGCTGTGATCCTCAACCACGACACGCTGGGCGATGCGCTCAGCTACCAGCTCGCACGGAAGCTGGGCGACCAGGAACTGCGGGCGATGAGCCTGCGGGATACGATCGAAGAGGCCTACGAGACCGACCCTTCCATCGTGGAGACCGCCGAGCTTGACCTGAAGGCCGTGTTCGAGCGCGACCCGGCCTGCAAGGGCTACGTGCAGCCGTTCCTGTTCTTCAAGGGCTTCCTGGCGCTGCAGACCCATCGCGTCGCGCACTGGCTCTACAACGAAGGCCGCGAGACGCTGGCGTTCTATCTTCAGAGCCGGACCAGCGAGCTGTTCCAGGTGGACATCAACCCGGCGACCCGCATCGGGCGCGGCGTGTTCGTCGACCACGGCACCGGCATCGTCATCGGCGAGACCGCGGTGATCGGCGACGACGTGTCGATGCTGCAGGGCGTGACCCTCGGCGGCACGGGCGCGGATCGCGGGGATCGTCACCCCAAGATCGGCAAGGGCGTGCTGCTGGGCGCGGGCGCAAAGGTGCTGGGCAACATCACCATCGGCGACTACGCCAAGATCGCCTCGGGCTCGGTGGTGCTGAAGCCGGTCCCGCCGGGATGCACCGCGGCCGGGGTGCCGGCGCGGCTGGTGAACTGCCCGACCTGCGAAGAGCCGGCCAAGAGCATGGATCACACCCTGCCGAGCTCGATCGACCCCGACTACGTGATCTGAGGTTTCGCGCGGGCGCGGCATTCTATAGGTTCGCGCCCGTAACTGACCCCGAGGAGCGTTGGCGTGGACGAGAAGACCATCCGCAGGATCGAAGGCTATCTGCGCGGGACCTTCGCGAACGCGCGGATCACGCTCGTTCCGCGGCCGAAGCAGAAGGATTCCGCCGAGGTCTACATCGGCGAGGAGTTCATCGGCGTCGTCTTCCAGGACGAAGACGAGGACGGCTCGTTCATGTTCGAGATGGCGATCCTCGCCGAGGACCTTCCCTAAGCCCGACCTGGCGAATCCGCCTGACGGCGAGAGCGTCGGGCGATAGAGGATCTGTCCGCACTTCGCGCCGGTGAAGTCGAAGAAGCCGCCGCCGTGTCGCGGCGGCGTGCGCCTTCGAGCGGGGCTCGTCACACATGCGTAGCCGTATGGAAAATACGGAGCTCGGCTGGCCGCGGCTGTAGGCTACTTGTGAATCACGCCGCGCTTTGCAGGATCCGCCGGGCCTGGAACGGCGGGATGATCGCCGTGATGTGCGCCGCCCAGCGCAGGCGGGCGTCCTGGCGTGTGGGGCCGGCGACGCTTTCAAGGTCGAAGCGATCGGGGCGCGAGCCGCGGAGCAGTCGCTTGACCAGCACCTCATCGGTATCGGTCTCGACGACGACGACGTGACCCAGCATGTCGGGCGTCGGCGGCGTGCGCTGGTCTTCGAAGTAGATCAGGGCCCCACTATCGGCGACGCCGCGCATCGAGTGCCCCACCACCTTGAGCGCCCGCGCCCGCTCGGTGCCGCCCGGCGGGATGGGGGCGAGCTCGGCCGGGTCCTGGCCGTGAGCGAAGAGGACCGCGCCGTCGGGATTGGCGCCCACGTGCCCGATCACCGGCACCAGCCCCGTGACCGCGGCGCCGTGCATCGCCCCGGCGGCGTCGTAAAGCCACTCGGCGGCGACGCCGAAGGCGGCCGCGTACTCCTTGGCGCGGCGGTACGAGAAGGGCGCGTTGCCGTTCTCGTTCGAGGCGTAGGTGTTGCGGCTCCAGCCGAAGGCGTCGGCCGCGGCGGCCGCGGTGTCGAACCCCTTGTCGATGCGGGCCTGCCGGAGCCTCTGGGCGCGTCCGTCCATGGCTGTAGGTTACATGTCGAGAGGCTTGACTCAAGCAGATGTATATTACATACAGAACGTATGGCGAACATCGACCGAGAATCCTATTCCGTGCTCCGCTGCGGCGGGGCTACCCAGGCGCGAGCTTGCGTCGAGCTTGGCGTCAGTTCCGGACGTGGGTTGGTGCTGGAGGCGCTGCTGCACACGGCCCGGCCGGGTGGCGGCTGCGACCAGCAGCGCCCCAGGTTCGCGCGGCACGACCGCCATGTGGCCGCGGCGCGGGCCGCGGGCGGCTTCCCGGTGCTGCCGCGATGAGCGGCCGGGCCGATGCGGCGAGCCTGGTGGCCGCCGAGCTCGGGAGGCGGACGCCGAAGGAGCGCGCCCCGTTCCTGCGGGAACTGCTGGCTCACACAGCGGCCGGTCTGGTCGTGATCGAGGGCGAAGCCGAGGCGTCGGAGGCGGTCTATCGCCTCGCCGACGCGGTCGTGGCCCGCGCGGTCGACCGGGGCGCGCTGGACCGGGGAGGCGCCCGATGAAGGACCTGGCCCCCTCCACCCGGCAGAGGCTGCTGCGCCTGGAGCGGCAGGCGCGGGCGAGGGCCGAGGCGCTCGCCGTGTCCGAGGGCGTCGCCGAGACGGTGGCCCTGGCCCGGAGCCGAGGCGAGGCCATCGCCGAGCCGGCGCCTCGCCGAACGCGGACGTGCGCCCAGCCCTACCGCCGCCAGAGCGGTCTGGACTGGCTGGCGGCCAAAGGGCGGATCGACGCGGCGGCGCGGGCGGCTGGCGAGCGGTACGGCCAGGCCTATCGGCGCGTGAAGCTGGCCAAGGCGATCCCGTCCACGCTCGACGACCGGGTGCGTGGACCCTATGTGGCCCCCGCGCTGGATCAGGTGCTGGCGCACGGGGAGGGGACCGAGGCGGCGCGGCGGCGGCTGGCCGACTTCCGGCGCAGGCTCTGTCGCCAGTCCGACCTGGTGAGCGCCTGCGACCTCGTCTGCGGCGAGGAGAAGACCCCGCGCGAAGCGGCGGGCGGCGACCGCGACGCCGCCCGCCTGGAGGCCGTGCTGAAGGTGGCGCTGGATATTCTCGCCGGCGACGGGCGTTAGGCGGAAAGGCCGTCTGCGACTTTGCGCCCGCGGCCCGGAGCCCCTAGATCATCGCCATGGCCGTCGCGTTCACCCGGGAAGAGGACTACGAGGCGCAGGCGGCGGACCTGCCGGACCGACCGATCTCGCCGCACCCCAATCTCGTCACCGCCACCGGCCTGGCCGCCATCGACACCGAGCTCGCCGCCGCACGCGCCGCCTACGCCGCCGCCCAGGCGGAGGGCGGGGTGGCCGCGGACCGGACCGCCATGGCCCGGGCCACCCGCGACCTGCGCTACTGGTCCGCGCGGCGGGCCAGCGCCCAGCTCCTGGAGCCCGCGCCGGAGGAGGGCCTCGCCCAGTTCGGCCGCACCGTCGAGATCGAGCGCGAGGACGGCCGCCGCCAGGCCTTCCGCATCGTCGGCGAGGACGAGGCCGACCCGGCGGCCGGCAGCGTCTCGCACGTCTCGCCGCTGGCGCGGGCGGTGATGGGCAAGCGGGTCGGCGACGGCGTGGTCATCAACGGCGCCGAGGCCGAGATCGTCGGCGTGCGCTGACGCGAATTCCTGCGGGCGCTCAGGCCTGGCCGCGGGGCCGGTCCAGCCGGTCCAGGGCCTCAAGCACGTCCGTCAGGCGCACCGGCTCGGGCGTCCCCAGGAGCCACCGCAGGCACGGCTCGTCCTGCACGGCGGAGGCGTCGGACGCCCAGGACGCCAGGACCGCACGCTTCTCGGCGTGGTCCAGGAAGGGGTCCTTGAGGACGTCGCGGGGGTGAAGGAAGCCCACGCCGGGGCGGAGACAACGGTCGAGGGCGGCGGCGAGACCCTCGCGGTGGATCGCCTCGTCTGAAGTCGCCAGTCGCATGGCGTTGAATCTCCTGATCGATTCCTTTCGCTTGAGCCGCGCGCCGAGGAGCTTTGCGCGCGGACGGCCGATGATCTGGGCGCCTGCGCTCGGGTTTCAAGAGGGTATCGATGTTGCTAGTTTGTTCTTGACCGGCGCGCGGGAATTTGGTAGGGTTTTTCTAGGGTCGATCCGT
>JADHED010002072.1_pt1 | contig 14894 bp, 15 predicted proteins | sample 8952041 | NCBI WGS metagenome assembly JADHED01 (sample SAMN16124423, study PRJNA663239) | bioreactor sludge metagenome | isolation source: sludge (control) | place: India:Bengaluru | collected 2018-09-08
GACAAGATAAAGGAAGAAGGTTTGAACCGCGTGGTTGTCGCCGCGTGCTCCCCGAGGACCCTGGAGCCGCTTTTCCGCGACACCCTGCGCGAGGCCGGCATCAACCAGTACTATTACGAGATGGCGAACATCCGCGAGCATAACTCGTGGGTCCACCAGAAGGAAAAGGAAGAGGCGACAGATAAGGCCCACGATATCATCAGGATGTCCGTGGCCCGGGCGTGCAAGCTCGAGCCCCTCCAGGAGTTCGACCTTCCCGTCGACAAGAGGGCGCTCGTGGTCGGAGGCGGCATCGCCGGCATGAACGCGGCGCTGTCCATAGCAAACCAGGGTCACGAGGTTTACCTCATCGAGAGGGAGAGTGAGCTCGGCGGCATCGCGCGCAGGATCCATTCCACGCTGCAGGGCCTCGACGTTCAGGCATATCTCCAGGAACTGAAGGCAAAGATCTACCAGCACCAGCTCATCCACGTGTACCATAACGCGAAAATAACGGAGGCCACGGGATACGTCGGCAATTTTGTGACGACGGTCGAATCCCCCCGGGGCACCACCGAGATCAAACATGGCGCCGCCGTCATAGCGATCGGCATCGACATGTACACCCCGACCGAGTACCTCTACGGCGAGGACCCCCGCGTCCTGACCCACCTCGAACTCGAGGAGAAGATAGTGAACGACGACGAGGCCGTCGTGAATGCAAAGGGCATCGTCATGATCCAGTGCGTGGGCTGCAGGAACGAGGACAGGAACTATTGCTCCCGTATCTGTTGCTCCGAGTCCATCAAGAACTCGCTCCACCTCAAAGAGAAGAACCCCGATATGGATGTCTACGTTCTCTTCAGGGACGTGAGGACCTACGGGTTCAACGAAGACTATTATAGATTGGCCGCGGACAAAGGCGTCAAGTTCATCCGCTACGAGCCGGAAGATCCGCCCGTTGTGGAGCCCGGCAAGTCCGAAGACAAACGTGATGTCCTGAAGGTAACGGCAACCGATTACATCCTCGGCAAGAAGCTCGAGCTTGATGCAGACATCGTAGCCCTTGCGGCGGCCATCGTCCCGTCCGCGGGGACAAAGGAAGTGGCCAACCAGTTCAAGGTCACCTTGAGCCCGGACGGCTTCTTCAAGGAGGCCCACGTGAAACTGCGCCCGGTCGAGTTTGCGACCGACGGCGTCTACCTGTGCGGTCTTGCGCACTACCCGAAGTTCATCCAGGAGACCATCAACCAGTCCTACGGGGCGGCAGGCAGGGCCCTCACCCTCCTCTCCAACGACATCGTCGTGGCGTCGGGCTCCGTCTGTTCCGTTGACGAGAAGAAGTGCATGGGCTGCGGCGCATGTGCCGAGGTCTGCACCTACGGTGCCCTCGAGGTCAGGGAGACGAAGCAGGGCAGGAAGGTGTTCGTGAACCCCGTCCTCTGTAAAGGTGACGGCCTGTGTAACACGAAGTGCCCGACAGGGGCAATCCAGCTCAAGCATTACACGGACGACGAAGTGGAATGCGAGATCGACGTTGTCGTGCCGGACGGGGAAATAGAGAAGTTGATAGATGCGGCCGCGGCGGCCGAGTAGCAAGTCTATAAAGGAGGTCGGACATATATGAGCACGAAATTTAAACCGAGGGTCCTTGGCTTCGCCTGTAACTGGTGAGCGTACGGAGCCGCTGACCTGGCTGGCGTGTCCAGACTGCAATATACAACAGAAATGAGGATAATCCGCGTCATGTGTTCGGGGCGCGTTGATATGGGTTTTATCATCCGTGCGTTCGAGAACGGCATAGACGGGGTGTTCATGGGCGCATGCCACCTCGGGGAGTGTAACTACATAACCCACGGCAACTACCAGGCGCAGAACATGGTGCTTCTCATGAAGCGCGTCCTGGAGTACATCGGCCTCAACCCCGAGAGGCTTCGCATAAATTTCATGTCGGGCGCTGAGGCAAATGTTTTCACCGAATCGGTCAATGCTTTTGTGAAGACGCTAAAGGGCATAGGTCCTGTCGGTAAGGCAGAAGGCATAGAACCAGCCGAGCTCAAAAAGAGGCTCGCTGAGGTCAAGAAGAAGATCCCCTACCTCAAGATCGCGAACCGTGAAAAACTCGCCGGTCGCCTTGAGGGGCATGACGGGCACGAGAACTACTTCACCCTGGAAGAAGTGACGAAGCAGTTTACAGAGCCTTTCTCCTACTGGATCGATCCTGAGAAGTGCCAGGCGTGTACGACCTGTGCAAGGCGCTGCCCCGTCGATGCGGTCATCAGCGCAAAGCAGCAGATTCACATCATTGACCAGGACAAGTGCATCCGGTGCGGCACCTGCTTTGAGGTCTGCCCGCCGAAGTTCCGTGCAATATCGAAAATGGAAGGCGCTGTCCCGCCGCCGCCGCCGCCCGATCAGAGGGCCGTGGTTAAAAAGGCAAAGGAAGCAGCAGCAGAATAATGTAAAAACATTTGAGATCGATGACGAGGCTGATCATGCTGAGACGGCGTGATTGGCCCGTCATCGATTTTTTTTGGAGCAGCGATGAGCGACAGGATCGAACTGATTCTCAATGCAACGGAAGACCGGGATGGGAAGAAGGTGCTGACATGCAGCAGTGCTGTGAGATTGTCATCCGAACACGATATTTCCTTAAAGGAGATCGGCGAGCTTTGTGATGCACATGGGATCAAAATACGGGAGTGCATGCTCGGTTGTTTCTGACGATCCATTTGCCTTGATCACGGATTGCAGGCTCTATCTGTGCCGTCATCATCTTGTACGATCCATGCTCTAATGCGAGGCAAGGAGAGGGATTGTTACCCGTTTTGTATGGTTTCTTCGCGTTCATTATGGTAAACTCTCACGAGAAATAACTCCAGAGGGGCGACCTATAAACAATTTGTACGAATAAGAGAGGATGAAAGGAGGGGGTTTTATGGAGATTGTAATTGACGGAAAGGCCTGCAACGGCAGGGAGGGTCAGACGATACTGGATATCGCGAAGGAGAACGGGTTTAACATACCGACCCTTTGCCATATCGCTGATCTCACACCGACCGGGGCATGCCGGATCTGCGTTGTCGAAGTCGAAGGAATGCGCAACCTCGTGGCATCGTGCTCAACTCCCGCAACCGATGGGATGGTTGTTCAGACGAACAGTGAACGGGTAGTGAGCGCCCGGCGGTTTATCGTTGAGCTGCTTGTATCGTGCCATCCGCTTGATTGCATGGTCTGTGAAAAGACGGGGGACTGCGTGCTGCAGGACCTGGCGTATAGTCTCGGTGTAACGTCGTCATCGATGACGGGCGAGAAATATAATTATCCGATCGATTCATCGAATCCTTTTATCGAGCGTGACTATAACAAATGTATCCTCTGCCAGAAATGTGTCCGTGTGTGCAAGGAGGTCCAGGGGATCGAAGCCATAAAGATGACAAACCGCGGCTTCGAGACGAAAGTTGCCACAGCATACGATACCGTCCTGCAGGAGAGCAACTGCGTCTTCTGCGGCCAGTGCGTCCAGGTATGCCCCGTAGGGGCCCTTACGGAGAAGAAATCGAAGGGCCTCGGCCGGGCGTGGGAACTCAAAAAGGTCCGGACCACGTGCCCGTACTGCGGGGTCGGATGCCAGCTGAACCTTCACATGAGAGGGGAACAGATCGTCAGGATCACTGCGGTCGAAGATGCGGCGCCCAACAAAGGACGGTTGTGCGTTAAGGGACGGTTCGGATATGATTTCATCTATTCCGAAGACAGGCTGACAACCCCTCTCATAAGGGAGAACGGGGATTTTCGGGAGGCGTCCTGGGACGAGGCCCTTGACCTCGTCGCGTCAAAGTTCAAACAGATCATTGCCGAGAACGGCCCCGACGCGATAGCAGGCGTCAGCTGCGCACGGAGCACAAATGAAGATTCATACCAGATGCAGAAATTATTCCGCGCGGTGATCGGCACGAATAATATAGATCACTGCGCCCGAACCTGACACGCGCCCACCGTCGCCGGTCTGGCGCAATCATTTGGTTCCGGAGCAATGACAAATTCTTTCGGTGAGTTCGCGGATGCAAGAATGTTCCTGTGTATCGGTACAAACATGACAGAGGCGCACCCTGTGGCTTCAACGTTCCTGAAAAATGCTCTCGCGAAGGGTGCAAAGCTGATCGTCGTCGACCCCAGGAAACAGCCGCTCGCCAAACTGGCCGATGTTCACTGCCAGATCAAGGTCGGAAGCGATATAGCTTTTCTCAACGGTCTTATGAACGTGATCATCACGGAAGGTCTTTACGACAGGGATTTTGTTGAGAACAGGTGTGATAATTTTGAGGCTTTCAAGAAGAAGATCATGGAATACCCTGTGAACAGGGCAGCCGAGATTTCCGGTGTCGACGCCGACACGATCCGAAAGGTTGCGAGGATGCTCGCTGAAATAAAACCTGCCATGCTGTGTTATACGCTCGGCATCACCGAACACACGACGGGCAAAGACAATGTTATGAGCACGGCAAATCTTCAGCTTCTTCTCGGGAATATGGGCATGCCTTCCGCAGGTGTCAACCCGCTTCGGGGACAGAACAATGTCCAGGGAGCCTGTGATATGGGTGCGCTGCCAAACGTTTTCCCGGGTTATCAGAAGGTGATCGACCCGGCAGCCATCGAAAAATTCGCGAAGGCCTGGGACGTGAAAACACTGCCGGACACGAACGGGATAATGATGCCCCAGATGATGGAAGGACTGCCGGACAAGAAGGTCCGGGCGTTCTATGTCTTTGGCGAGAACCTTGCCAACACGGAACCGGATATCCGCAAGGTCGAACATGAATTGTCCTCCGCCGAGTTCCTGGTATGCCAGGACATATTCCCGACGGAAACCACAAGGTTTGCTCACGTGGTCTTCCCGGCGGCCGCATGGAGTGAGGACGACGGCACATTCGACAGCAGTGAAAGAAGGGTCAACCGTGTCCGCAAAGTGAAGACGCCCCCGGGCAATGCGAAACCCAATTGGTGGATATTTAAAGAGCTGGCAAAAAGAATGGGCCAGGAGTGGGCTTCAAACAGCGCGCAGGAGATATGGGACAACGAGGTTTCCGTCCTTGCTCCGGCACTGGGCGGGATCAAGTACGCCCGGATAGAGAATGACGGCCTGCAGTGGCCATGTCCGACGCCGGAACATCCGGGCACTCAGTTCCTCCATCGGGACGGTGTGTTCTCCCACGGGAAGGGCATCTTTAACCCGGTAGACTGGAAGGCCCCCGCAGAGGTAACGGACGCGGAGTACCCTTTTGTCCTGAGTACCGGCCGGAGGCTTTATCACTATCATACACGGACACAGACGGGGCGTTCAGGCCTCAATTTCCTTATGTCCGAAGAAACGGTTGATATGTCGGCAGCCGATGCGAAGAAACTGGGGATTGCCCAGGATGAATATGTCAAAGTGAGATCAAGGCGCGGCGAAGTGAAAGTGAAGGCCCGTATAACACCACAGGTGCCCGCGGGCATGGTATGGATGTCGTTTCATTTCCGTGAAGGATCGGCGAACTGGCTCACGAACCCTGTGTACGATCCTGCCACGTTGACCGCCGAATACAAGGCATGTGCGGTTAATGTTGAAAAGCTATAAGAAGTTTTTTAAGAAGGGCCATACAATGAGTATTGAATCGGCATCGCGCTGCGGGCCCGGAGAAATAGCCGGACACAGCTTCGATGAGTTCAGAGAGATGATAAGACAGTTTCACGGCAGTGAAGCCCCCGGTTTGCTTATCGGGGGCTTCATGGTGGCCCTGGCCCTGTGCAACGTTGAGGAGGGAAAGTTCTACGATGCGATCTGCGAGACCCGCTCTTGCCTTCCGGATGCTGTCCAGCTTCTCACGCCGTGCACGACCGGCAACGGTTGGCTCAAGATCGTACCCTTCGGTAAATTTGCGTTAACTCTGTACGATAAGACGGATGAGCCGCACAAAGGTGTGCGCGTATACCTGGACGCGGGGAAATTGAAGGATTGGCCCGAGATCTACGCCTGGTTCTTCAAGCTGAAGCCGAAGGCTGAGCAGGACCGGGCGAAGCTCACGGAGGAGATACGGCAGGCGGGTACGAGCATCCTGACGGTCACCAGGGTATCGGTGAAAGACGAGTTTGCGAAGAAAGCCCACAAAGGAAAGACCGGTGTGTGTCCGCAGTGCGGCGAAGCTTATCCCCTCAAGGACGGAGAGACCTGTCTTGCCTGCCAGGGGAATATGGTATATGTTTGAGCATTGGCCCTGAGCAACAGAAACGCCGGGAGTTCTCTTCAGCCGAGGTGCCCAACGCTCGATGAACAACAAGCCCAACCCGAAACGTGTAGCGGTCGCCATAATAGAAAGGGACGGCCGTATCCTGATCGGCAAACGAAAGCGGGGAAAACGCCACTCCAAGAACTGGGAGCTTCCCGGTGGCACGGTTGAGAACGGAGAAACATACGAAGAATGCCTCAGGCGGGAGTTACAGGAAGAATTTGGTGTTGCAGCTCATGTCGGGGAGTTTGTCTGTTCTGCAGAATATACCTATGGTCCTGACTTCACTATCCGGTTATCGGCCTACCGGGCATCACTTGCTTCCGGCGATTTGAAGCTGAACGATCACGATGAGACGCGATGGATACGGCTTGACGAGTTCCCCGGGTATCTGCATGATGAGCTGAGCACGCGTATTTTTGAGACATTAACTTCCGCCGGTCGTTAACCCCGGTGGTCCTCCTTGAAGCTCCTGTAACCCGTTAAATTATCATTGACAGTCTGTTTATACTCTGTTACTGTCTCTGAACCAAAAAAGGAAGGTAGATTATGCGTTATGATGGCAGGGTAGCACGGGTCACCGAAATTGTCGCCGAATCAACCGAGAGTTTTGAGGATGCGATAATGATAGGTTACAAGCGGGCCTCGAAGACGCTCAGGGGCATAACAGGCCTGCGTGTGAAAGAACAGTACGCGGACGTGTCTGAGGGCACCATCCTTAAATTCCGGGTCACCCTTGACGTGATATTCATCCTCGAGGGATGAAACAGTATATCACGCAATGAAGATTCTCGTTACCGGGGCGGCCGGTTTTATCGGTTCCCACCTGGCGGAGCGGGTCCGCGGCCTGGGCCATGATGTTGTGGGCATCGACTGCCTGACCGATTTCTATTCACCGCTTATCAAACACGGGAACCGGAGGATACTGGAGAAAAGGGGGATACATGTCCATCAGCTTGACCTGTCCTCGGCCGATATATCCCCCGTCCTCGAGGATATTGATATTATTTTTCATTGTGCTGCCCAGCCGAGCATATCACCGGACATTCCCATTGCCGAATATTGGAAAGACAACGTTCTGGCAACGCATAACCTGATCGGTCAGGCGGGGCGCCTTCGCTCCCTCAAAGGTTTCGTTTACGTTTCGTCCTCGTCCGTTTATGGCGCATACGCCAGCGGCCCGGAGACTGTCGAGCCCAGGCCTGTCTCGGTGTACGGCATTACAAAACTTGCGGCCGAACAGCTTGTCCTCGCCGGGACGAGAAAAAACGGCTTTCCCGGGTGCTCCGTTCGATTATTCTCCGTATACGGGCCGCGGGAAAGACCTGACAAACTCTATTTTCAATTGATACGCTGTGCCCTGGAGATGAGGCCTTTTCATCTCTTCAGGCTGAGCATGGGGCACGAGCGCAGTTATACCTACGTTGACGATGCCGTAGAGGGGCTCGTGCTTGTCCTTAAGCATATCGACCGGTGCGTTGGCGAGATAGTGAACATAGGGTCTGATACCGCGGTGTCCACGGGCGAGGGTATAAGAATGATCGAACAGCTCACAGGGCGCGTAATCGCAATAAATGAAACAGCCGGCAGGGCGGGGGACCAGGTACGGACACGGGCGAACATAGACAAGGCGCGGGCCGTACTGGGCTTTGATCCCAAATTCGACCTGTATACCGGGCTCGAAAAGCAGGTCGAATGGTTTCATACACACATGGCCCCGCGCCTTCATCTTTTGTAAGGGATCGGTCCGTCTCAGGTATGCACACGAACGATGTCCCAGAGCAGAGCGGCTGTCTGTGCGTGGGTGCCGGGGCCTCCGTCAATCCAGGTGCCGTTTTTCAGGCGGGCTAGCCTTAAATGCTGGTCGTCGAATCTCCGCTTAAAAGGATGCAGGTGATACTGAACGCGGCCGTGAAGAAGCACGGCTGCTGCACAACTGGCATAGCCGGCCCCTGTCACGAGATCACTGAAAGCCCACGGGTATCTCTCGACAGGGAATATGTTACGTGAGGGCGTAAAAACCTCGGGCGGACCAGGGATGCCTTTGTCTGTCATTACCCTCTCCGCAAGGTTTTTCAGCACATTGATCTCGTCCCGCGGCCCGCTGTGTATGATACAGCACCCGGGGTTGCAGGAGACCGCACGGACATCGCCGGATGCAGCGGGTGAAATCGGCCGTCTTGCCGTGACGACAAAACAATTGTTGCGGAGCATGGAAGTGTATGTGCTGTCCTGTTCCTCGATCAGGATAGCATCATCGGGCCAGACGGCGTTACTGATGCTGGTGCACATGCTGCTGTACGCCTCCCACCTGAGGTAGCGGGCAACAAGGACCCGGGGAAGTCGGGGTGCCATGGCCTTGAGTTCGCCGAGAAGGCCGAAGGGGAATGTGTCCAGAACGATGCACCGGAAGGCGTGACGTGAGAGATGGTTCGCAAGAAATTCGAGGTACCGGTGTATGTCCGACATCGCTGTACCTGGTACACTGTCGACAGGGCAGGGGAAGTGGGCCCTGGCGGCAGGGGCACTCTTTGTCGAAACGAGGATGCGCACCCGTGCCCTCAAGGTTTCCGGGGCCTGCTCTATTAATGCAAGTGAACGGGCGAGGTGCCCCAGCCCCCCGCCGAGGGCGTAGTAGAGTATCATGTCACAAACGTCCGGTGAGATACGATGTCGGCGATCGTCCTGTTTTCAGCGAGAAAATCATCACAGTACGAACAGGCCTCGTGCTTCGCACCTGACGCTATCAGGGACCTGAATGCACTCAGGGGCCGGCCGGAAACTATTTTTCGTACCGTATCACCGGGGTACAGGCCGAGCGGGGCCATCTGTCCCCGGGCCATGCAGCAGGGGTAGCAGGCCCCGTCAGGGGCGAAGAAAAGATTGAACCAGGGAACATAACAGAAACCCGGGCGGAAGCCGTGGCGCCCGGCGGCAACCTCTCGAAACTCTTCCTCTGTTGTGCCGAAGGGCGCATTATCCTCCAGCTCCGGCCAGTGCCGTACCATCACTGCCGTATCTTCAAGAACGGACGCGGAAGGCAAAAGGCCTTCCCGTATCGGGTCGACAGGGATGAGCTTCCAGGAGATGCCGGCCCCCAAACCGCAGATAAGGTCCCTCAACTCAGGCAGTTTCGCGATATTGAACGAAGTGACAACCGTGTTTACCCGGAGTTTCATACGCCCTCTCGCAGCTATGCGCGCAGCGGCCCGGATGACTGCCTTGTACGACCCTTTTCTTCCCCGCAGCCTGTCATGCACCTTCCGGTCCGCCGAATCGATTGAGAGGGAAACACTATGGACCCCGGCGTCCTCAAGCCGCTTTATCTGCTCTTTGTCCATCAGGAAACCGTTGCTGGTGAGATTCACCTGGACGCCGAGTCGAGCCCAATCGGACAGGATGTCGAAGCATTCAGGGTGAGTAAGTATCTCACCCCCGGAAAAGTGCACCTTCCTGAGGCCCTGTGCCGACAGTTCACGCCCGAGCTTCAAAGCAGTGTCGCGGGCCATTGTCAGGCGCGGTTCGGGCAGGCTGCAGAAAATACATGAAAGATTGCAGCACCAGGTCACCTTGACCTTCACGGCAAGGATGGGGATATCGGGCAAGGGCTCGGCTTTGAGGTTGGACAGGAGGCGCAGGGTCGAAGGGATGGTGCTGATGACGGCGCCCAGGTCCATCAGGTCCCTTTCTGAAGACCGAGGATGGCCGACTCCAGGATATCGGCCTCATGTGATGCCGTGAATTGCGTCGACACGGTCTGAAAGGCGTTGAGACCGATGTTTTTCAACGCATCAGGGGAAAAAGACAGTACGCGCGAAAGAACGTCGGCGGCGCCGATGCTGTCGCCCGCATCGAACAGGAACCCATTTTGCCCGTCGGTGATGACATCGGGTATCCCTCCCGCCCGGCTACCCACGATAACCCTTTTGCAGACCATTGCCTCCAAGAGCACGTTCGGCATGCCGTCATAAAAGGACGGGATGAAGACGATATCGCAGGCGAGATAATAGGGGACAAGGCTTTCCCTGTCAACGAAGGATTCGACTGCCAGGAAGGGAGGATATGATGTATCGATGAGGGCGGCCATATCCCCGGGCAGCTCTCCTACGGCGAGGAGCCTTGCATGGGAGCCCATGCCGTAGTTTTGGAAGACATCGACGACGATGGGCAACCCCTTCTTGTATTTGAGATGGCCGAAGATCCCGATGAGGGGCCGGCCATCGGGTGAGAACTTTGCGCGTAATCGGCGGGCCGTCTCTTCGTCGGACGGGAAGGCCCTCCATCTCTCCGGAATTATACCGACCGGAGTGAACAGTGCCGGCCTTCCTGTCATGCCTTCGATGCGCGCAACCATGTCGCGGGCCACGGCGCAGACGATGTCCGCCCGTTCTGCGGCGAACTGTACCATCCAGCCGCGTGACGGATCATGGCTTATCCTGTCGAGGTCGTTGCCGCGGAACATGACAACGCTGGGTGTTTTGAGCCATTTTCCCCAGAGGGCGGCGAGGTAACCCGGTATGCCGCCGCCGAAGCCGACAAGAACGCATCCCTCCATGGCCCGCCGCTTCAGGAAGAAGAGCCTCTCCAGGTCGTCGTGGGCATTGATCGCGGTCCATTGGCCTTCGAGGTCCTCGAAAACGAAACCTTCGTTCCCGTCGGCATCTCGTTTGCGTATCAGGTGGAGCACATTGAGGGAATGGCCCCTGTCACGCAGGCTGTTGACGAGCCTCCGCGACGAAACGGCCATCCCGCCCCCGCGCCCGAACTGTTCCGTTATCCAGACGATGCGCGCCATTAACTGTCCTGAAAGGAGTCTGCGGCAACGGCCCCGCCTCCGATGTCCGAGAGATCGCTGTCCGGTCCGCTGTCCCCGGAGATGTCATCCGCGCTGTCCCAATCACCCGAGGCGCCTCCTCCACCCATTTCGCCGCCGCCGGCCTGAAAAGTATCATAGTCCGAAAGGCTATACGTGTCGCTGTGCCATCTATGATAGGGCGAGTAATAGCCGTATCTGTAGGCGTCATCTTCGTTGAGCCCTATGACCGCGCAATCCGGGCAGACGGTACCGGTAGAGCTCGTGTGGGTATGCATGACGCATATGGGTTTGCCGCACGCCGTACAGACGGCCGTCGCCATTTCGCTGCACATGGCAAATGTCAGGAAACCTGTTCGCTGTCCGCATTGGCTCATCTTCCACCTCCGGAGGGTCCTTGTGCACCTGGTATGGGGGCAACCGCCTTATATGCCCCCGCCATCAGGTCGAGAAGCAGTGAGGCATTGAGCGGTTCGGTATCTCTGACGATCCTCCTGAGCGACAGCAGGATAACGTCCCCGCGGGGGGATTGGCGGACACGCACCACTGCATCCGAAGGAAGCTTGAACTGACCGGTGAGGCTCGTCCGGGCCCTGTCAAGCTGTATTCTTACCCTGATACCCAGTTTCCTCCGGTATTTTTTCTTTGTTTTCCACTTGCCCCGGGGGTTTTTCTTTTTCAGCACCTTTTCCATCGAGTGCTCGACAATTCCCGCCATGAGCCGCGTCCCGTCGATGAGCCGGCACTCGAGGTTCAGCACGGGGCGTTTGTAGAACCTGTCAATGCATTCGGGATAGGCGAAAGTTGAGTACTTCTGACCTTCCTTGACCAGGAATTCCTTTTCGAAGGGGGGCTTCAGAGATGCACTCAGGGTCACGGGGGAATTTTTTGCAAGGTCAGGGCCGATGCACGTGAACAGCGGGGTGAGCACGGACTGTGCATCGGTGTTGTACCGGTCATCATTCCATTTCACGGCCTTGACGATGGATATCACGGTAAGGAGAATGCTCGCCAGGAGGAATATGAGCCAGAAAATGGACCATGCGAACGTCAGGACCGCAAAGATCACGGAGCTGATTATGAAAATAACTATCCTCAACCTTGTTTTTTTCAGCCTGGGTTTCAGCGAATCCCTGAAAGCCTTGAGCGAACCCGCCATGTCAAGGATCTCGGGGGCCGGCCATCGCCCGTGAATCTTACCGGCAGCGTACAATTCCTTTCCTTTATCGATCGAATACGGCAGTGCCATTACCTCCCAACAATGATGCGTAAAGCGTTCCAAGCCGCTCTGAATATAAACGTGCCGTGAAAACGCGCCGGGCCTTGTCGCGCGCCGCCGACGCGAGCCTCGTGCGCATGGGCCGGTCATCCATCAACGCCTCGAGGGCATGCGCCAGCGATCGCGGTGAATCGGGAACCGTCAGCATGCCGTCCACCCCGTCATCAATGATCTCCCGGATCACGGGCAGGTCCGACGCCACGACCGGGGTCCCGCTTGCCATGGCTTCAATGATCTTCAGCGGACAGCACCCCTGCAGTTCGTTCCGCGGGCCCCTCGCGAGGGGCGCCACGCAGGCATACGCCTGCCCATAAAGGGATAGGGCCGCAGGGTGAGACAGCCGGTCATGAATGATTGTCCGTTGGGCGAGACCGCGTGCCGCTATGTATCTCCTGAGGCGGGACATGTTTCTCCTGTTCGAGGCGATGACAACGAGGAGGAAGTCCTGCCGGTGTTTGAGGTGGGCCAGGGCGTTGACGAGGGTGGGGATGCCCTGCCATGCGGCAAGGGTCCCCGTATAAAGTATGACCTTATCGGCCCCTGATATCGATGCTGCGATACATTGCGGTATCTCAGGGTCACCATCAATGGACGTCCAGGCTGTGGAATTGGGTACGAAGCTGATCTTCCCGGGCTCGCATCCGCGCTCCGTGAGGTAGCGTGTGGTCCGGGCAGATATTGAGATCACCCGGTCGGAGAGCTTCAAGCATTCATCTTCCATGGCCCGGAGGCGCCGTATAAACGAAGAGTTGCGGGCGAGGCGAGGAAAGCGGGCGGGTAGTTCAACGGACGGCAGGCCGTTCACCTCGAAAACGGTCCGGCCCTTCCTGGATATGCTGTGCCCGAGAAGGGGGATCCCGCTCCAGATATCACGGAAATGGATGATGTCCGGCGGGTCGTCGATCATTGTATCGGCTTTACTTGAAACAAATCTCCCGAACGCCTCGCTGCGGCGCAGGAGATTTTCTTCGTTTAGCGCGCACGCATGCACGGCCGCGGAACTTTCGGGATCGCGAAAGCTGCCTGAAGTTCCAAGGCACAAAAGCGTGGCGCGGTACCCGTTCTCCTTCGCTGCGAAGAGGTTAGACCTGATGTGCGCCTGGGCACCTTTGTGCCCGGGGTATGCATCGAATGCTGTATAGAGGAGTTTCATTCCGGCCATGATGATCGGGGCGCCGCACACCCGGAGCCCCACCGTGGTATCCTGTCCTGTCTGTCGTGCAATAGTTTGACCGCTGTGATAATTGTTATATTGGATGCAAGAAATGTCAAATGTTTTGCATACCGGACACCATTCCGGCCCGAGTATTCCCTTTACCACGGAAATCGGTTTGCGGGGTCAAAAACTGTAGACGAAACCGACACCGTACACGAAATTGTGGTTCACAGGGCCGTTCGGGTTGTAGGAATCTTTTATGTCCGCCCCCGCCGGTGCCGGGTATTCCCTGCCCGCATTTCCTGAAAGTGGGAACCAGTATTGGACTGTCGGCTGGACCACGAACGCTTTTGTCACGTTGATGCTCAGTCCCGCCTTCAGCATGCCATCGTGAAAACCCTGGTATTTCGCACCCGAGTAAGTGCCCGCCGAGGGCTGGTATGTTCTCCAGTAGTCACTATCGCCGATGAAGTATCCGAATGATGCCCCGAGGTCGAGGGCAAAGGTTTTATTGAAGGGGACCGAGTGCGAGAAGGAGAGATTGATGTATGTCCCTGTATAGCTGTTGATGTCGCGGTAGATCGAGAGCGTCGGTTTGGAAACGATGTCATATGCGGCGCTTATGAAAAATTCCTCAGTCTCGTCCGCATATTTCGTCCCGTAATAGATGTAACCTCCCGTGAGAGAAAGCTTGTCCCGGGTATACGTATAGCTTAAGGTTATGTCCGTCTCGTCCCAGCCCTTTTTAAATTCGTTGCTGAAGGCGGCGGTCTTCGTATTCCGTTGGTTGGTGTCGAGGTTTCCCCAGAAAGTCACGGAGAACCCCCTGTACGAAGCGGATAACGAGGGCTGAATAACGAGCCCGCTCTTCCCGATCTCGTACCCGCGGAATATATACCGGTTATAAACGCCGAGCGATGCGCTTCCCGTTACCGGGGCGGCCTCAGGCCCCTTTGCTTCCTCACCCATGACACAAAGGGTCGGAAGGAATATCAATGCCGTAAAGACCATGAAAAGAATTTTGCGCGTCCTCATACCGTTCCTCCGGGTCGCATGATATGCTGCATATTCCCGGATTAAAGCAACAAACGTGCCGAATATTGTAAGTTTCGGGAATAACTAATGATTGACGAGAGAGTCTGAGGTCTTGAATGAAAAAAAGAACAATTATGTTACAATGGGGGAGGGCAAAGTCCGCAGCCGTACAATATTGTTATTCCGTGCGGGCGCTCTGATAGCGCCCGCATGAACTATAGCGGTCTTCTGCGGGGACCGCCTAAACAGAGAACGGGTAGTTGCCCGTGAAGCATGCATCGCAGAACCTTCTACCGGCAACATCCCTCAGGTCCGTTGGGGACAGGTAGCGGAAGCTGTCCACACCGAGGAGGTTTTTGAGCT
>JADHED010002073.1_pt1 | contig 14889 bp, 13 predicted proteins | sample 8952041 | NCBI WGS metagenome assembly JADHED01 (sample SAMN16124423, study PRJNA663239) | bioreactor sludge metagenome | isolation source: sludge (control) | place: India:Bengaluru | collected 2018-09-08
ACTTTTTCAAAATCTCTTTCATCAAATTTTAAATGAAAAGTTTTTTCAATAGCAATAACTACTTCATCAATATCAAGAGAATCATAGCTCGATAAAATTCCTTTTTCTTTTTTCATATTCCAAAATTTTTTTAATTACGAATTTTGAAATTTCTATGAAATTTCGGACAAGTCACGACTTGTCCCTTCATATTTTCTGTATAACCAAAAAATTCCCAAAAGCGAAAGCAATACAAACAATCCAAAAGCAATTAAAGAAATGGTTTTTCCTTTGGTAATAACTTCTGGTTCAAAAAGCATTTTTACGGTGTGATTTCCTGCAGGAACGTAAACAGCTCTCAACAAATAATCTGCTTTTATATAAGGAACTTCTTTTTCGTCCACAAACATTTTCCAACCTTTTGGATAGTAAATTTCTGATAAAACTGCCAATTGTGGCGTTTTAGATTGCGTTTTAAATTCTAATTCGTTGGCTTGATATTTCATTAAATCTAAAAATGCGGTAGAATCTGCAGCAATCGTTTTACCTTCAAAATATTTCTTATCATCAGAAGAAATTACAGCAGTTTTCTTAGTATCAATGCTTCCAATTTCATCTATTTCTTCGTTTGGAGAATTTACAAATTTAATATCCGAAACAAACCAAGCGTTTCCGTTTGCTCTAGGATTAATTTGAATTTGAGGCTGTTCTACAGTTCCGCCAACAACATATTTTGTGTTGAGTAAACTCAAAATATTAGGAATTTGAGCAGATTTTGTAGAATCTTCGGCGTAGAAATAATGATTGATTAAATCGTCGTATCTTCTTAGTTTCACGGCATGATAACCTCCTACAGAAGATTTGAAATAAGAAGTATTGGTTTCGCCAAAAGGTCCTAAAATCTGATTGAAAATTCTATAATGGTTTTTGTCTTTATCGGCAATTTCTTGTAAAGCTTTATTCATATTCGCTCTAGAAAGCAAATCGAGCAAAAAGGTATTGTTGCCTGCTTTACTTGCCAAATATTCGTTGTTTTCGGTAATGTAAGGCTCTTGAGCTAGAGTTTTATCAACAAAATTATCATTGTTCAGATAACGTTTGTCCACCGTCCAAAGGTCTAATAAACTTACCAAACCAATAACGACTAAAGCTATATTTTGAGACAATTTTTTCTTTAGACTTAAAAATAAAATGCCAAAAGTAATCAGAACATAAATAAATGCTTTTATGGCATCAATTCTAAGCATTCTGGCTCTTTCGTCTTTAATTACGGTCATTATAAAATCAGGGATTTTTCCTGTTTCTGAAGAATTTTCAAAGCCAAATAAACTTTTAGCAAAAAGAATAATCAACAATGTAAATCCTAAAACACCGCCACCAACATACAATAGAATTTTTTGTTTGTATGCTTCGGTCATTAATTCAGAAGAATCATCGTTGTAAAATCTGTACAATCCGATAATGGCAATTAAAGGAAATAATAATTCTACAACCACTAAAATGGAAGATGGCGCTCTGAATTTATTATAAAGCGGAACGTAATCTATAAATACATCTGAAAGTGGTAAAAAGTTGCTTCCCCAAGCCAAAAGAATTGAAAGGATAGAAGCTCCTAAAATCCAATAACGGTATTTTCTGTTGGCAAAGAAAAATCCTAAAATTGCCAGAAAAATAACTACAGCTCCTTGATATGCAGGTCCCGAAGTTCCTGGTTGATCGCCCCAATACATTGGCACTCCGTTTACAACTTGGTCGAAAACACCTTGAATTTGTTCTTCGTCATCGGTCTGGTTTTCAAGAGAAGTTCTTAATTCTTTTTTGAATTCGTCTGAAACTTCTTCGGTAGAACTTCCTCCTAATAGTCTTGGAATGAAAAGGTTAAGTGTTTCTGTTTTTCCGTAACTCCAATTGAGGATTTCTTGTTTTTTCATTCCGTCATCATCTTTAGAATTATGGGCGGATTTAAGAATTTGTTTTCCTCTTACGGTTTCTTTTACATATTCTGAATTAGCCAAAAGTCTTTGAGAATTCATCCCAACTCCCAAAATCATTGCCAAACCTAATATTCCTGAAGAAATAAAGAAATGTTTCCATTCTGTTTTTCCTTTAGCCGCTCTTACCAATTCTGAAATGAATAAAAATGCTAGCGCTAAGAAGAGATAATACGTCATTTGAGGGTGATTGGCACAAATTTGCAAGCCCATAAAAAGTGAAGTGACAATAAAACCGAGAATGTATTTTTTACGAATATAAACCAATAAAATTCCTGCCAAAAGTGGCGCAAAGTAAACCAATGTAGCAGCTTTTCCATTATGACCAGCTGCAATAATAATATAAAAATAAGTAGATAATCCGAAGAAAGTAGCGCCGAGAAGTGCATATTTCCAATTTTTGGTCACTACATAACCGAGTAAGAAAAATCCTGCAAAAAATAGAAATATAAAGTTAGCAGGTTTTGGTAAAAAGTTGAAAACATCGTCTATTTTTTTGATGACATCACCTCTAAATTGCGCTCCGGTTTGATAAGTAGGCATTCCTCCGAACATAGCATCACTCCAATAGGTTTCTTGCTCGTTGTTGGCTCTGTAATCCAAAAGTTCTTTTGCTCCGCCTTTGTATTGTACAATATCGTGTTGCAAAAGTTGTTTCCCCGAAATAATAGGATTGGCATAAGCTACCGCCAAAAGAATGAAAACAACCAAACTTATAGCTACGAAAAGAATATTCTTATTTTTAAAATTCATTGTTTAATATTTATGTTCAGAATTTATGAGGTTTCAACTAAAATTACCGATTTTATTTTTCTTCTTTCACTTCTTCATAATCTACCGTTTCTGCATCCCAATGTACATTCTCTTTTATGGTTTTCTTTTGAGAATTTGGTCTTGAGTTTTGCTGGTTTTTTGGATTGAATTGAGGGAAATTTTTGTAAAAAGCATTAAAAAATATTCTCTTCAAGATATTCCACACGAAGAAAATAATAATGGTTGCTAAAATTATTTCGATTAAATATTTGATAACAGACATTTTTCTTAAAATTTATAACTTGGATTGATTGAAACCAATGAACTGGATTTTTTGCTCAAAGATTGAGATTGTTTTCCGTCTGAAAGACTTTCTTTTTGTGATGTAGTTAAGTTTAATTTTGTACCCAAAATCCAACCGGTATTGGCGTCAATTCTGATGGTTCCGTTTTGGCTACCTTCAAGGCTTATTTCGTGAGACATTCCGTCTTTAGCTTGTTTTTTATCTTTTTTAGGAATTCCCCCTTTAATAGAGATTTCTGCAATTCCGTTTTCAACTTTTGTAAGGGTGTAAGTAGTTGTGATTTTGATGCTTCCATCTGGAGTTACATTTTCAGATTCAGACCAACTTTGCCCTATTTTTGTACCTTTCACAGGGAAAATGTTGATATTTTTTCCAAATTGTTCTTTCAAAGATTTTTCGCTAAAACTTAGTTTAAAACCTTCCATAAAACTTTTTGTTTGTGCAGCGTCCTTAATAATAGAACTTGCCGCTTTGTTTATTTTTTGATAAATAGGTTCAAAACCAGTAATAGAAAGGATTTTACCATGTTTATCCATTTTCATGTTCAGTTTGTTTCCTACTTGAGCTTTTTGCACTTCCCACATAAATTTTTGTTGAGGATCGCTCGGCGCAGCACCTTTTGTATCAATAGTTTGGGTTTTTCCTTGCGCTGAAGCAGACAATCTTTTTCCTACCAAATTCATGGTAATATCATAGTTTCCTTTTTCATCTATACTATTTACTGTAAACGTCATTTCATCGGTAGATTCATTGGTTCCAGTCATAGATTTACTCCCGTTAGACATTGTTTGTGTATCTCTTTGGTAAGTAGTAAAAGGATATGTTTTACCTTTTTCTAGTTTAAAAGTAGAGTAGTACACTCCCAGAGAATCCTTAATCGCAGGATTTTCTACTTTTGCCGTTTCTTTTTCTTCTACAGGCACTTCTACAGTAATGGTTTTTCCAGTTTTAGGATCAACTTTAGTTACCGTTTGAGTTTCTTTTTTACAAGAAATTAATGCTATTGAAAGCAGCGCAATTGCCGTTATTTTTTTCATTAAATTAATTTTAAATTTTATTGTTTTTGTGAAGAACGAAGCAATCTGTTTTTTTAGTTTTCAGAAGCACACGTTTTCTCTATTTTTCACTTTCAGTCCTGCTTTCCGTTATAATCTTTTTCTTTTCCAAATTCTGAACGCGCCAAAGGCACGTTCCTACACCAAAGAAAAAGGATTTCCACTGCAATCAGGGCTATAATTCACGTTTCGGTTTCTTTTCCGATTTTCTAATCTTTATTTTTTTTGATTTCGGTGCTTCGCACCTATCTTTCATTACGTTTATTTTTTCATTGGGCTTTACCCAATGCTATTGATTTCGCCACTTTGTGGCTCTTTTAACTCTGAAAATTCGTTCCAAATTTTTCCAAATTTTCATACAAATTCACACATGCTCACACAAAAAAATTACATTCTCTCCAACTCTCCCTTTCTCCCATTCTCCAACTCTACAATTTCCCAACTAATTTCTGTCTCACCGCTTCATATAAAATAGCGCCACAAGCTACAGAAACGTTTAGAGATTGCGTCTTTCCTGTAATTGGAAGTTTTATTTTTTCGTCTGCATGATGTAGAACTTCTTTAGAAATTCCGGTTTCTTCATTTCCCATCACAATTGCGCAAGGTTCGGAAAAATCTGCGTTATAAATTAATTTTTCTGCTTTTTCGGTTGCTGCAAAAACGGTAACGCCAGATTGTTGAAGAAAATCTACCACGTGAGCCAAATTATTTTCTTTGCAAATTTTCACATTGTACAATGCACCAGCAGAGGTTTTTATCGCATCCGAATTTATAGGAGCTGCGCCTTTATCAGGAATTACAATCGCATCAATACCAACACATTCTGCGGTTCTGGCAATCGCTCCAAAATTTCTTACATCTGTTAATCTGTCTAAAATTAATAGAAACGGAGTTTTTCCTTCTTCAAAAATTTGAGGTAAAATATCTTCAATTTTATAGAATGGAATTTCCGAAATAAACGCCACAACACCTTGGTGATTTTTTCTCGTAAAACGATTCAGCTTTTCTACGGGAACCGTATTTGGACGAATATTGTATTTTTTTAGTAATTTTTTTAATTCGGAATAAATATCGCCTTGTAAACCTCCTTGTACAAAGATTTTATCAATGGTTTTGCCCGCTTCTATTGCTTCCATCACAGGTCTTAACCCGAAAATGAAGTCTTCTTTTTCGTTTTTTGATTCGTTTTCCGAATTTTGATGGTTGTCAAAACGAGGTTTTCTATCGAAATTTTTAGAATTAAAATTTCTTTTCTCTCCCGAATTGTATTTTTTATTGAATTCTCCCAATTTTTTTATTTTTTTAATATGAATTCTTTTTGTGTCGTTCCTACGGAACTTAAAAAATGTGTTTTATATTTTCTGCTACAAACCTAATGCTCTTACAGAGCAATAAAAAGTTTTTTTTATTCCGACTTCGGTCTTCTGACTTTCTCTAAAACTGTTCTCCAATCAAAGCACGTTTTTGAGCCATCACATATCCAAAATGAAGACTTTCGTGCATGTTGTTGAAAATAATGGCGTCTTGAATATTTTTTAAATCTATTCCGAAACTTGTAGAATATGCGGTGTAATCTGTAAAGAAATCGTCGTCATAATCTTTCATTAAAATTTTTGAAGTTTCGATGAGTAAAAATCCTAAATCTTCTACTTCAGATTCAGAAACATTAAGGTTTGCAAGAGTTCCTTTTTTATAATTTTCTACCCAATATTTATCAATTCTAAAAGGATTTCCGCTTAGGTAATAGCAAAGCAATTGTTGTGTTGCTACGCAGTGTGCTATATTCCAATAGATATTATTGTTGAAACCATCTGGTATGGTAACCAAATCTTTTTGAGAAGTGTTTTGTAATATTTTAAGTAAATTTTTTCTTACGGCTCTGTGATTTTGAAAATGAGTGTTCATTTGTCTAAATATTTTAATCTCCAAAAATACTGAAAAAGGCTGGAAGTTTGGTGCTTGAAAATGGAAGTTTTTGGGAATTTTAAGAAAACTTCGAACATCCAACTTCGGACACCCAACATTTTAACAAACTTTAACCAAAAATTGGCATTAATTGTGTTGCCGTTTCCATGAAAATCGTGAAATTTACACTCTAATTTTTCTAAAATTATGCAAGAAATAAATCAAGCAGAAGATATTAAACTATTAACAGAAAAAGTAAAAGAACAAAACATCTATTTTTCTTTACTGAAAAAGGAAATAAACAGAGCAATTATTGGGCAAGAATACATGGTAGATAGGCTTTTGGTAGGCTTATTAGGAAATGGGCATGTTTTGCTAGAAGGTGTGCCTGGTTTGGCAAAAACTTTGGCGATAAAAACTTTATCAGAAGCGGTTCACGGAGCGTTTTCTAGAATTCAGTTTACGCCAGATTTGTTGCCTGCTGATGTGGTAGGAACTCAAATTTATAATGTAAAAGAAAATGATTTTTCTATAAAAAAAGGTCCTGTTTTTGCAAATTTTGTGTTGGCAGACGAGATTAATCGTGCTCCTGCAAAAGTGCAATCTGCACTTCTAGAAGTAATGCAAGAAAAACAAGTTACCATTGGTGATGAAACCATGAAATTGCCAACGCCATTTTTGGTTTTGGCAACTCAAAATCCAATTGACCAAGAAGGAACTTATCTTTTGCCAGAAGCGCAAACCGACCGTTTTATGCTGAAATGTAAGATTGATTATCCTGAATTTGAAGACGAAAGACAAGTGATGAGGATGGTTTCAACACAAGAAATTCCTCAGATAAAACCTATAATTTCTTTGGAACAAATTGTAGAGGCTAAGAAAATTATCAATCAAATTTATTTGGATGAAAAAATAGAAAAATATATTCTTGATATGGTTTTTGCAACCAGATTTCCAGAAAAATATGGACTTTCTGAACTGAAAAGTTACATCAGTTTTGGAGCATCGCCAAGAGCTTCTATCAATTTAGCCATTGCTTCACGAGCTTTTGCTTTCTTAAAAGGAAGGGCTTTCGTAATTCCAGAAGATGTAAAAGCGATTGCGAAAGATGTTCTCCGTCACAGAATTGGTCTCAGCTTCGAAGCGGAAGCAGAAGATGTAAATGCAGACGCAATAGTAGATAAAATTTTGGGGAAAGTTCAAGCTCCGTAATCAGTTGAAAATTGAAAATTGAGAATTGAAAGTTTTAAAGATTTTTAAATTATGGAACCAAAAAGAACAAAAAATTCTTACGATACTTATTTAAGTGAATTTTCTAATGAAATAATTCTAGAGTGTATTAATTGTGGTGCATCTGCTATTTTGAAAAATAAAAGAATTATTTGTGAAAAGTGTGGATTTAACAAAATTCTTACTGAAAATTCTACTTATTCATATAATTTATGGTTTTCAATGGATTGTTGTGGTGAAGAATTATGGGCTTATAATAGAAAACATTTGAATTTTCTGAAAGAACATGTTGAAGCAACTTTAAGAGAAAGAAATGATTTACCTTTTAGTAATAAAAGTTTAGGAAGTAGATTACCAAAATGGATGACTTCTTCCAAAAATAGGGAGAATGTTTTAAAAGCCATTGAAAAGTTGAATAACAAGTAGTGTAAAGAAAACAGAAAAGTGAAATTTAGCCCTGATTGCAGCGGAAATCCTGTTATTGCGGGCGAAAAATTTGGGATTGCTTCGCTTTGCTCGCAATGACAGATTGCAGCGGAAAGCAGGACTGAAAGTGAAAAAATGTAGAAAATTTATGCTTCTAAAAATAGAAATGAAACAACAGATTGCTTTGCTTCAATCTTCGTACAATTTATAATCTAAAATCTAAAATTTAAAATTTCTGCTGTGCAAATAAAAGATATCGTCAAAAAAGTAAAACAAATAGAAATTCGTACTCGAAAAAGAACGGAAAATACTTTGATGGGGCAATATCACAGTGCTTTTAAAGGACAAGGGATGACTTTTGCCGAGGTTCGTCCGTATCAATCTGGTGACGATATTAGAAGAATAGATTGGAATAAAACAGCACGTTTCAAAGAACCTTACGTAAAAGTAATGGAGGAAGAGCGTGAGCTTACCATGATGTTGATGGTAGATATTTCTGCTTCTATGAATTATGGAACTAAAATAGAGTTGAAACGAGATTTAGTGGCAGAAATTTGTGCTAGTTTGGGATTTTCGGCAGCTGGAAATAATGATAAAGTTGGGCTTATTTTGTTTGCAGATAAAGTGTATAAGGTAATTCCTCCACAAAAAGGGAAAAAACATATTTTGGCAATTATTTCTACGATTCTTTCTGTAGATTACGTGGAAGCAGAAGCTAATGTAGATGTTGCTTTAGAATATATGATGCACGTTTTCAAAAAGAAATCTTTGGCTTTTCTTTTCTCAGATTTTTCGGATGAATTTGATGATAAGTTGCTTAAAATTGCTTCAAAAAAACATCAGTTGTTAGGATTGAGAATTTATGATGAAAAGGATAATGAAATTCCCGATGTTGGTTACGCTTTTTTTAGAGATATTGAAACAGGGAAACAAATTTGGGTAAATACTTCTAGTAAAAGATGGCGTTATAATTACGCAGAATCTCAGAAGCAAAAAATTAGAGATATAAAAGATGCTTTCGAGAAGAGTTCTGCAAGTTTTGTGGAAGTAAAAGCAGAAGACGATTATACAAGATTGTTGTACAATTATTTTCAGAAGAGATAAATTTTATAATTTAAGGAGTCTTCTCATTTTAATTAATGTTTGGAAAATGAATTTAATTTCAAAAAAAATAAAAATATTTTTCTTTGTTTTTCTAAGTGTTGTAGCGTTTTCGCAGACACTTTCTTCTAATCTTTCTAAAGATAAAGTGGCATTGGGAGAAAAAGTGGTTTTTAGAGTTTCTGTTAATGATTTGCATGGCAGAGATGTAATTTCTATGCCCAAAAATGAGTTGATGCCTTTTCATTTTGAAGAAACAAAAGACGAGATTAATAAAACGTTCGATAATTACAGCAGAACGGTAGAATTTCAGATTTTTGAGGAAGGTAAATTTACGATTCCGCCATTAGAATTTTCTGTTAATGGAGACGTTTTGAAAACAATTCCTTACGAGATTACGGTTTATAATCCTGTAAATGCAGATGATAAGATTAACGATATTATGAACAATAAGCAAGTTGATCTCGGGTGGAAAGATTATTGGGAAATGTACAAATGGTATGTTTTAGGCGCATTGGCGATTATTGCTTTGCTATTTGTTGTTTTAGGATTGTTCAAAAATGGCGTTTTCAAAAAGAATAATAAAACGAAACTTCCCATACATAAAACTTTAATCGATTTAAAGAATCTTGAAAAGAAAAAATACGCCGAAAATGGCAATTTCAGGATGTTTTATGTAGAATTGATAGACATAACCAGAGCGTTTATTACTCAGCAATATCACATTCCTGCAGATGTTTTGTTGACAGATGACTTGATTGATTTAATGAAAAATACAAATAAAATATCTTCTGAAAACGAAAAAGTAGTGGAAGATATTTTCTTGAGAGGAGATATGGTGAAATTTGCAAAAATTTTCCCAAATCAAGACATGATGAAGAAAGATTTTAAAGAAATTTATGATTTTGTAGAACGTTCTACCAAAGATTTGGAAGCAGAACATTTAAGAGAGATAAACTAATGAATTTTGAGTTTCACAGTCCATATTTTTTATTGCTCTTTTTGGTATTTATTCCTTTAATTATTAAAGATTTTGCCAAGAAGAAAAAGTTGGGAATTAATGTTTCCACAACCAAAAATATGTTGGTAGCAGGAAATTTCAATTGGATTCAAAAATTTCTGAAAATTACCAAATATATCATTCTTTCGGGGCTTATTTTAGCATTGGCAAGACCAAGAACTTTTAGCATTTCAGACGATAGAGACGAGACCAAAGGCGTAGATATTTTCTTGGCGGTAGATGTTTCGCCGAGTATGTTGGCAAAAGATTTAGAGCCAGACAGAATTACCGCTCTTAAAAATATTGCCAAAGATTTTGTTAAAAAAAGAACTTCAGACAGAATTGGATTGGTAGAATATTGGGGCGAAGCTATTACAAAAGTTCCGCTTACATCAGACCATCAAGTGATTTTAGATGAATTAAACGAGATGAATCCTAGCTTAGATTTGTCAGGCACCGCAATAGGTGAAGGACTTTCGGTTGCCGTTAATCATCTTAAAAATAGCAAGTCGAAAAGTAAAATTATAATTTTAATGACAGACGGAGTAAATACCGTTCCTAATGCAATGCCTCCACAAATTGCAGGAGAATTGGCAAAAAATTATGGCATTAAAGTTTACACCATAGGAATTGGAACTAATGGATATGCACTTTTCCCTGTGATAGATGTTTTCGGGATTAGTTTTGAAGAACAAAAAGTAGAAATAGACGAAGCTACACTATCTGAAATTTCAAAAATAACAGGTGGAAAATACTTTAGAGCTACTTCTAATGAAAGTTTGGAAAGCATTTACAACGAAATTGATACTTTAGAAAAATCTAAAATTAAAACCAATAAAGTGTATAATTATGATGAATATTTCAGAGTTTTTCTATGGATTTCCTTGGTTTTTCTTGTGATTGATGCTGTAATGAGATGGAGATTTTTTAGAACTTTTAATTAAGAATAAGATGATGGATTTTAGTGTAGGAAATTATTGGTATCTCTTATTGCTATTGGTTTTGCCTGTAGTTGCAGTTCTTGTATTTAGTTTTAAAAAATGGAAAAAAACGAAGAAAACTCTTTTTGCTGAAGCTAAATTTGATCAAGAATTATATCCGAAAGGAAATATTTTTTCAAAAGTTTTCCCCGTTTTATATCTTTTAGGCTTTTTGTTTTTAGTTTTAGCGATGGTAGATTTCCTCAGCGGAAAACAAGAAATTAAAGTGCAGCAAAAAGTAAATTCTGTAATTTTTGTGCTAGACGTTTCTAATTCGATGAATGCGGAAGATGTAGAGCCAACAAGATTGCAACAAGCTAAAAATATTTTGAAAAACTGCATTCAACAGATGCACGATGATAAGATAGGAATTGTTGTTTTTGCAGGTGATGCACAATCGATAATGCCACTTACTTCAGATTATTCTGCTGCCGAAAATTATATAGACGCCATTGAAACTAATATTATCCCAAATCAAGGAACAGATTTTTTAAAAGCTGTTGATGTAGCAGCTGATAAATTTAAAAATGTAACAAAAGGAGCTCGTAAAATCATCATGATAAGCGATGGAGAAGATAACGAAGGAAACGAGAAAGCAGCAATAAGTAAGGCACAGAAAGAAGGAATAACCATTAATACAATTGGTGTTGGAACCGAAGAAGGAGCTCCAATTCCTATGTATATGTATGGACAATTAATGGGATATAAAACCGATGCTAGTGATGAAACGGTTATTACCAAAAGACAAACTGAAGCGTTAATGTCCATTGCTTATGATACAGATGGAGAATATATTGATGGGAACAATCTTTCTACGGCGGTTTCTAAAATTCTTACCATTTTGCAAACACAGAAGGGGACTTCTCAAACAGTTATAGACACACAATCTGCGGTGCATTATTATCAATGGTTTTTGGGAATTTCGGTGTTGTTTTTTATTTTAATATTTATGTTAAACCCTAAAAATGATTTAAATATTTAAATGTTTTTTGAAGATTTGATTTTTTAGCTCTAATAATTTCAGTTTTATTGTGTTAGAAGGTTATTTTTATCATTTATTTAACATTTAGTAATGTCGTTTTTAACATTTAAAGCAATATTTTTGTAGGACAAATGTTGAAAAAGTATCTTACATATTTTATATTCTTGTTTCTTGGGCTTTTAAGCTTTAATGCTCAGGAAAGTTTAAATACACTTATCTATAAAGGCAATCGTAGTTTTGATAAAAAAAATTACGATAATGCTTCTTCTATGTTTTTTGATGCTGTAAAGAAAAAAAATGATGATTTTGGTGCGCATTATAATCTTGCTAATACACTTTATAAAAAGAAAATGTACGACCAAGCTGCTTCCGAATATCAAAAAGCACAAAAACTTACCAAAAATTCTGACGAAAAAGCAGCATCGCTGTATAATCTTGGGAACACATATCTCCAAAACGGCAACACAGATAAAGCCATCAATTCTTATAAAAGTGCGTTGAAACTTGATGCTGACAATAAAGCAATTCTTAAAAATCTTCAAATCGCCATGAAGAAAAAAGATCAAAAGCGACAAAATCAACAGCAGAATAATCAGAATCAACAAAACCAAAATAATAAGAATCAAAACAATCAAGACCAAAAAAATAAAGACGAAAAGAATAATAATTCTAAAAATCAAGATAACGGCAACCAAGCAAACCAAAACAAAGGAAATGGTAACCAAGGTAAATTGCCAAACCAACAAGAAAAAAATAATCTGCAGAACCAAGGGAATAAAATTCCTAAAGATGTGCAAAAATTAATTTTAGAAAGAAGTGCTAATCAGGAGAAAGAAACAGCTAGAAAATTGCTAAACAAAGACGCATTTTCTCTCCCCGAAAGCAACGAAAAAGATTGGTAATAAATGAAGAAATTACAATACATAACATTTCTTCTTCTATCCGTAATTTCTTACGGACAAGTTACTTTATTGACGGATGTTAACGTAAAAGAGGCTAAACCAAATGAACCAATTGTTCTTACCATTGTTCAAGAAGTTGCTGGTGATGATTTGGTGCAGCAATCTCCGTTAAGAATGCCAGATTTGTCTAAATTTGATATTATTGGTACCGCATCAGAACAAAATACTTTTATCGACCAAAGAAAAGGACTTAGAGTAAATCAATTTGTTTATCAATATTATCTGATGCCAAAAGTTTCTGGCAAGGTAAAAATTGGTTCTGCACTTCTTACGGTAAATGGTAAAATCTATAAATCTGAACCTTTTGATATATTAGTAAAAGATGGTTCCAAAAATCCTGAAGCAGATTATTTAGCTAAAGATGTGTATCTAAATCTTGAAGTTTCGGATAAAACCGTATATGAAAATCAGCCTACAGTAGCAGTTTTGAGAGCTTATAGTAAAAATTTTGATAATTTTAGAAAATTAGAAAATATTAAGGTTTCTGAGCAATCAAATGCAATTGTAAAACCAATTAGCTACAAAAAACAAAATATAGAAACAAAAGATGACGGAGAGTATTCTTCTCAAGTTATTGCCACTTTTGTTATTTTCCCAGAAAAATCTGGAAATGTAGAGATAGAACCAGTTTCTGCTTTGGTTAAAAATACAGAAATGGGCAAAGTAGTTTCTAATAAAGTAAAAATTAATGTAAAAAATCTACCAACGGGTTCTCCAGAAAGTTTTAAAAATGCTGTTGGTAATTTTAATGTAAGTATAGAAACCATAGATGCTCCCAAAGAAATTGAAATTAATAAACCTTTAAATGTTTTAATTAAAATTGCAGGAAATGGAAATTTAGATGCCAATAAACTTCCAAAAATTATTGATTCGGAGCAATATACTTTCTTCAAACCAAAAATTACATCAAAACTTACTACCAATAAAGAAGGCGTAAACGGTGTAATAGCAGCAACTTATGTTTTAATTCCCAAAAAAGCTGGTAAAATTAATATTTCAACAGAAGATTTTTCTTTTTTTGAACCAAATCTAAAAAAATACGTAGATATTGGTGCTAAATCTTTATTGCTGAATGTGTTAACGCCACAGCAAATTGCGGCCAACAAAACCACTTTGGATGTGGTAGATGATTATACCAAAAACGTAATAGAAACCGTTCCGCTTCCTGTGGTTGAGAAAAAAAATAATGCTTCTTATTATTCATTTAATTGGAAAAATGTGCTGCTGAATTTGGCTCTGTTATTCGGTTGTGGTTTAGTATTTTATTATTTTGTAAACAAAAGAAAAGAAAAAAAGGTTTTAAAACCAATTCCTTTGAAACCAATTACAACTATTGCCGAAGAAGAAGAAAGAATCAGAAATCAGATTAAACCAGATTTTTACAGTTACTTTAATTATTTAAATACCTTAAAAGTTGATGGAGATTTTTCTGCATTTTTCAAAACGTATGAAGATTTGCATCACGATGTAGAAACTTACATTGAAAGAAAAAGCAAGGAAAGTTTGAAATCTTACGTTCAAAATACAAAAGGAAGAAAATTTTTCGAAGATTTTAAAGACTTAGAAAAACTAATGTCTATCGAAAAATATGCTCCAATTCACGACCAAGAACATCTAGACGAACTTTATCACAGCATCGTCAAGATTTATTCGGAAATTATGAATTAGTAAATAATATTCATATTTTTGTTGAATTAATAAAAATTTCTCTATGATTGAAGCTTTTTCTCTAAAAGAAACAATGACTTGTTTTATGGTTCTCTTTGCTGTGATAGATATTCTAGGTTCTGTGCCAATTATTGTGAGCCTTCGCAAACAATTTGGGCATATAGATTCGGAAAGAGCATCTATTGTTTCTGGAGGATTAATGATTGTTTTCTTGTTTTTAGGAGATAAAATGCTGAAATTGATAGGGATAGATGTTAATTCTTTCGCCATTGCAGGAGCTTTTGTTATTTTTATAATTGCTTTAGAAATGATTTTAGGAATAGAAATTCATAAAGTAGAAAGTGTAAAAGCTGCTTCTATTGTTCCTATTGCGTTTCCCTTGGTTGCAGGTGCTGGTACACTTACTACTACGCTTTCGCTTAGAGCAGAATTTCATGTAGTAAACATTATTTTAGGTATTTTACTCAATACTATTTTGGTATATATTGTACTGAAATCTGCTAATTTTATCGAAGAAAAAATTGGTGATGCAACGCTGATGATTTTGAAAAAA